>Ga0129299_1002351_pt1 | contig 12563 bp, 8 predicted proteins | sample ConPoolayeCmetaG_FD_94477 | JGI IMG/M metagenome (GOLD analysis project Ga0129299, IMG submission 94477) | Hot spring microbial mat communities from California, USA to study Microbial Dark Matter (Phase II) - Cone Pool mat layer C metaG ... | reverse complement strand
GAATTAACCCCCGAGTCGCGTTGTCCTCAACGCGGTCAACCGCCGTGAGGACACGGCGGATCGGGTACGGCGAATTCCGCCCCCAACTTCTGGGGCGCTGTACTTAATTCTTGCAAAGCTCTCCGGGTTCCATATCGTACCGGGGTGGAAAGCGGAGAGCCAAACCGGTCCTCTTGAGGATTGGCAGGTGGCTCGCCGGATGCTTCCTGCGGGCTGGGAGGCGAGGAGGTGGTCGTCGGGCGCGATGCGGCGGGTCCGCGGGCTCCGCGATCTCACGGTGTTGTTGCGTGCGTTGTTGGTGCACCTGGCGGACGAATGTTCGCTTTCCGAGACGGCGGTTCGCAAACGGCTGATCCCGAGCAACCTGCATGGATGAAGAAAAAGCGTGTCTGCAAGGGGTTTCGTCCATCGCGCCGGGGGAGACCTGCCCACCCGCATTTCAGATTAAGATGTCCGGGGCCGACCGCGTAGGCCACGTGTGTCGGGGTGCTTCGGACCGGAGTAGACGGCATGACCCGTTTGCAGATTGCGAGCTATCGGATGCCGGCGGCCAGCTTGGGGCCGGAAAACCCGCTCCCGCCGCTCTGCCCGCCTCGAACATCGTCCGAGGGCGTGCGCTTTCACGAGAGCGTCCCCGAGGCGGACCGCACGTACGTCGGATACGGTGCCGTGGGCGGCTGCCTCCCCCATCGCTTGCAGGACGTTTACGATCGCGTCCGAAGGCCGCGGGCCTTCCGCGCCGCGGTTCTTGAGAATGACTTCCTGCGAGCGACGTTCCTGCTCGAACTGGGCGGCCGGTTGTGGTCGCTGTTGCACAAGCCTTCCCAACGCGAGCTGCTCTACGTCAACCCCGTTTTCCAGCCGGCGAATCTGGCCGTCCGGGACGCCTGGTTCAGCGGAGGCGTGGAGTGGAACATTGGCGTGATCGGTCATACGCCCTACACGTGTTCGCCGCTCTTCGCCGCGCGGGTGCGAGGTGACGACGGGTCGCCGGTGTTGCGGTTGTACGAGTGGGACCGCCTGCGAGGCACACCTTACCAGATCGATGCGTACTTGCCGAACGGGTCGCCCTTTCTGTTCGTTCGCGTTCGGATCATCAACCCACACACTCACGAGGTGCCGATGTATTGGTGGTCGAACATGGCCGTTCCCGAAAGCCCCGACGTCCGCGTCGTGGTGCCGGCGGACCGCGCGTACCACTTCGGATATCGGGGTGACATGCGGCTGGTGCCCATCCCCATCTGCGACGGCATCGACGTGACCTACGCCACGAACGTGCCCACGTCGGCGGACTACTTCTACCGTATCTCGGAGGGCCGGCGACCCTGGATCGCCGCGCTGGACAAACAGGGACGGGGATTGTTTCAGGCCTCCACGTCGAGGCTGATCGGGCGGAAGCTCTTCGTGTGGGGGATGGGACCGGGGGGACGTCGGTGGCCGGAATTCCTCGCCGTGCCCGACCGCCCTTACATCGAGATTCAAGCCGGACTGGCCCGAACCCAGCTCGAATGCCTCCCGATGCCGGCCCGTACGGAATGGTCGTGGCTGGAAACGTATGGACGGATGGAGGCGGACCCGAGGGCGGTGCACGGATCCGATTGGGCGGAGGCGCAGCAGGCGGTGGAAAGCCGCCTGAACACGATGCTCCCGCAAGGTCGGCTGGAAGACGAACTGAAGCGAACCCAAGACATGGCGAACCGCCCCCCCGAGGAGATCCTCCAGCCGGGCTCGGGTTGGGGTGCGTTGGAGCGACGTCGGCGGGAACGTGCCGGTGAACCGCCATTCTGCGGCAAGGCCCTGGTCTTCAGCGACGCCTCGTTGGGTGCGGATCAGATTCCCTGGGTGGCGCTGCTCGAAAGGGGCGAGTTGCCCGTTGGCCAGCCCTCGGACGTGCCCGGGGCCTGGATGGTGCAATCGGAGTGGCGAGACCTCCTCGAAGCGTCCGTCCGCCAAGGTCGCGGCGCCCATTGGCTGGCATGGCTGCACCTGGGCGTGATGTATTACCACGACGGGCAGGTTGAGGCGGCCCGGCGGGCATGGACCCAATCCCTGGAGCAGGCGCCGTCGGCATGGGCCCGGCGGAATTTGGCCGTGCTGGCCAAACACGAGGGGCGCCTCGCCGAGGCCGCCGATCTCTTCCTCGATGCGCATCGGATGCGGTCCGATCTGACGCCCCTGGCGATCGAGTGCGGTCAGGCCCTCCTCGATGCGGGGCGGTCGCGGGAGTTCGTTGCGTGGCTGGACACCCTCTCGCCCGACGTCCGCCGCAATGACCGGGTCCGCGTCCTGGAGGCGCGTGCGGCGCTGGAGATCGGCGATTTGGACAAAGTCGAACGCATCCTCGCCGACACGATGGAACTGGCCAACCTGCGCGAAGGGGAGGCCGTTCTCAGCGACCTGTGGTTTGCCGTGAAAGAAAGGCGTCTGGCCGCTCGGGAAAACGTGCCGATCGACGCCAAGCTCCGCGAGCGGGTCCGCCGCGAATTCCCTCCACCGGCGTGGATCGACTTCCGCATGTCCACCCCGAGCACCGGGGCGAGCGGATCCCAGGGCGATTGACCCCGTTTGGCACCGGGGGCGTCTGGTGGGGTGCGGTCCACGTTTCTCAGATCGGGTTCTCCGGTTGGGGGTCTGGGCCGCTCACTCCGCGGATGTCGTCCCGCTCGCCACGAGCGGACCTTCGCTTGCCGAGCCAATAGACGGGCAGACCCACCAGCACGATCGCGCAGGAAACGGCGGCCATCCCCGGCTTGTAGGCCACCGCGCTGTAGATCAGAAACGCGCACACGGCGCAGAAGACCATCGTCGTGACCGGATAGCCCGTGACGCGGTAGGGACGTTCGGCATGCGGGTCTCGAACGCGAAGGACGATGACGGCCAGACTGGTCGCCAGGTAGAAGGAATACACCGCCGCCGCCGTGTAGAGGAGGGTGTTTACGAACGAGCCCAGTGACACGATGAGAATCACCGCAAGGAACCCCTGGACCAGAAGGGCCGAGGCCGGCGTTCCGGTCCGCCGGTTCCACGTGCCCAGGACACGGAAGACCCGGTGGTCCGATCCGACCGCAAAGGAAATCCGCGCGCCGGTGAAGATAAGCCCGTTGACGGCTCCCAAGGCGGAAATACAGATCAGGGCGCTGATCAGCTTTCCGCCGATTCGTGGAAAGACCGCCGAGAGGGTATGGGCGGCGACGGCCTTGGAGTTCGCCATCCCGGTGTAACCGAGGGCGTGGAGAAACGCGGCGTTGACCAATAGGTAAAGCCCCGTGACGGCCACGGTGCCCAGGACCAGCGCTCGGACGATGTTGCGGCGGGGATTCTTGACCTCGGCGGCGACGTAGGCCATCTCGTTCCAGCCGCCGTAAGTAAACAGCACGAGGATCAGGGCCACACTCCACGGCAGCGTCCCGGCAGCCTCAACGGGGGTATGGTGTTGCGGTGCCGCCGCCGCGACCCCCACGATCGCGAGCAGGCCAAGGACCTTGACCGTCGTCAGAAGGTTCTGCGCCCACTTGCCCTCTCGAACGCCCGCGATGTTGATCAATGTCAGAAGGATCACGGCGGCGGTGGCGTAGATTGATTGACCGTACGAGACCGACCAGTCCGCCCACGGGTCGTAGAGGGTACGGGCATAGGTCGCAAACGCGAAGGCCAGGACGGCAATGTCACCGGGTCGAACGATCGCGAGTTGAACCCAGCCGAATAGGAAACCCGCCCACGGACCGTAGGCCCGCGTCAGGTAGACGTAGTCGCCCCCCTCGCGAGGATACGTGGACGCCAGCTCGGCGTATCCCAGGGCACCGCACAGCGAGATCAACCCTCCGACGACCCATATCCCAAGGACACCGAACCCGGAGGAGGTGCCCTTCGCGACGTCCGGGGCCACCTGGTAGATGCCGACCCCGATGATGATCCCCACGATCAGGCACGTGGAGTCGAAGAGCGAGAGGGCGGGCGTCGGCGTGTCCTGGGATGGAGGATTCACGGCGTCCTCCCCGGTGGACGCGCGGTCTTTAGAGAAACGATGCGGCGGCGCCTCGTTACGCCTTTGCACCGCCGCACCGTGAGGCGGTTTAGCGTTTCTTCAGCGTCACACCGACCCCGGCTCCCTCCATGTGCAGGAAGGCGGTCTCCAGGGCCGGGTTCGTCGTGATGGCCTTGATGTATCCGGGGTCGGCCTGTCCGACCATGTTGTGGGCCACGACCAGCCCGCCCGGTCGCACCTTCGGCAGGAGCTTCTCGAGGTAATCGATGTAGCCTGGCTTGTCCGCGTCGAGGAACAGGAGGTCGATGGATTCGTTCAGCTTGGTTACCTCCTGGTGCGCATCGCCTTCGACGACCGTGACGATTTGATCCACACCGGCCCGCTTGAAGTTCTCGCGGGCCAACGCGGCCCGACGCGCGTCGATTTCGTACGTGGTGAGCTTCCCGCCCGTGGTCTGCAATGCCAGACACAGCCAGATGCCGGAGTAACCGTTTGAGGTGCCGATCTCAACAACGTGCTTGGCGCCGATGGCTTCGGCGAGCAGCCGGAGCAGCCGGCCATCCTCGATGGGGACGTTCATCATGCCCCGCCTCTGGTTCTTGTCCATGTCGTCGAGAACGCTCAGGATGTTCTTCTCCTGCTCCGTGTGGGCCATCGGGGGGCCCAACGTGGGATTCGTTCCGCCAGGGCCTCGACCGCGTTGTGCCGGACCGGGTCGCCCGCGGCGGTCCGGACCGCCCATCCCAGGACCGCCGGGTCTCTCCGGAGGTCCCAGTTCGTCCCGCGTCAGCTTGCCGTCGTTGTTCTTGTCGAGCTTTTTCAGGACCGCGGGGGCATTCTCGATTTCCGCCCCGGAGAGCTCACCGTCTTTGTCGGCGTCCAGGACCATGATCAAGGGGTTCGGCAAAGGACCGAACTCACCGGGTCCCCGGGGTCCCCCACCCGGAGGTCCGAACCCACCCGGACCGCCCGGGGGGGCACCGCGGTCGTCGGCCGGTTGCGCCATTCCGGGGGTCACAACGAAGACGACTGCCACCACCACCATCGTGAATCCCATCGCCGACTTTCTCATCGCATCTCTCCTTTGCCCAAGGGGCACGGAAAACTCAGGTCAACCGGCCTTTTTCACGTTCACTCCGTGCAGGTCTCGTGCCGGCTGCCTGCACCAAGCTTCTCCGTGATCATCCTAGAACCGCGAACATGAAAGGAAAATGAAACCGGCGGTCGGGTTCGATTCCCTTCGGAATAACACATCAGCCGTGTGCAACACCTCCAGGTGAAAGATCCTTGAAAAGCGAGACCATAGCCCCCCACCCAATCGTCCTCAAGACCGCCACCACGGTGCCCCGCGAGCTCAAAGCGACGCGACCCAAGATCGGCCGGCCATCAAGGCCGATCGCGGACGCCCCGCACGCTTCGTTCCGTGAGGGCCGGACAGCGTGATCCCGGTACCGATGCGACACGCCCCTCGCGATCGGTGGAAGCTGTTTCCACCTTAGGGCATCTGGGTCGCCGTACGGACCACGTCCGGCCGGGGGCCGACCGTAGACAGGTCGATCGGCTTGATACCCAGCTTGAGTGCGGGGGAATCCGGTTTGAGCGAGAAATCGTCCTTGGCCGGGTCCACGAACCGCGGGTCGGCTACGACGCTCTGTCGATCGTGCCCCCGTTTGCGCCACTCCTCGAGCGAAACCCCCGCGAAATCGAAAGCCTGGCCGTCCACGCGCCAGTACACGTTGTGATCCATCTTGAACTGGTTGTTCTTCCAGTTGCTGCTGAGCAACGTGCCCCGGTCCCAATAGACGATGTTTCGCTCGAAGGTGAACGACAGATGGTTCTCCTCGCGGGTTCGCTGGAGTTGCCCCTCTCGGGAGAAGGCGAACACGTTGTTCTGCACCAAGTTCTCCTTGCCGTAGTGCTGGTGGAACCCGCCGGTCTTGGTTCGGAAGACCACGTTGTTTTCGATCAGGATCCCGCTGCTGCCCTCGTCGGTATAGATTCCCCACCCCCCATAGCCGTATGACTCGATGTCGTGGATGCGATTGAACCGTAGCTTCGTTCCCGGCGAAACGCCCAGCGTATAGATGCCGCCCATGTCGCTCAGCATGCCCTGACCGATGTGGTGGATGTGGTTGTACTCGACGAGGTTCTGTTGCGCGGAGGTGGGCGCATATCCCCACGACCAACCCACCGACACGCCGGTATAGTACAGGTGATGAATATGATTGTGGACGATGGCGTTGTGGCTGCTCTGGCCGACCCAGACCCCCACCGCGGCATGGTGAATGTGCCCGCCGTTGCAGATCAGGTTGTCCGAGACGACGTTGTGGCCGGTCGTGTGCGCGAGTTTGACCCCTCCGGCGCCGAGATCGCGGAATCGACAACCGATGATGCGATTCCCCGAACTGCCTTCGGTCAACTCGACGGCGTACCCGCCGACCTGTTCGATCGCACACCCGCCCAAGCTGCACGATCCCGCCGCCCGCCAGAGGACTGCCCCGGGCACGGTGACGGCCGCTTGGGCCGACCCCGCCTCGCCTGCCGGCAACGCCCACTCGGTGTGCCGGAACGTCAGACCCCTGAAGTGCACGTCGTGCACCCGTTGCCCCTCGGCCGGCTTGCCCTCCAGGCGAACCAGGGAGTCCAGCCGTGGGGCCACAACGTCCACCTTGTCCGGTTCTTCACCGGGCATGGGAAGGTAGTACACCGTGCCGGTCTTTCGGTTCAGGTACCACTGGCCGGGGTCCTCCAATGCCTCAAAGACGTTCTCGACCCAGTAGCGACCGGGCTTCGGGTCGAAGTCCTCCGAAAGCCTGAAGACGCTCTTTTTGGCGAACCGGACCAGCCCGGCGGATTCGTCGACGGTCGCGATAGGCAAGCGCGAATCCGTCCACAAGTGCAGCGCAATCACCTCCACGTCGGTGAGATTCTGCCACGCTTTGATCTGTCCGGGGGCGAACTTCGCCTCGGTCTGCCCCTGAGACCACGGCGTGTCGGGTTTGACCCCCGGCAACTCCGTGAAGCGGTATAAACCTTGTTTGGGCAACCGCGTTCTGGGCCGACGCTGACCGTTGACGAACAGTTGCGTGAAGTACCACTTGCCCGCCTTGACCTCGGGTAGATCGACCGCCCAGCCCTTCTTGCCGTTCACCTCGGTCGGGCGCCAGCCGCGAACCGACACCCCGCCGGTCAGGACCGGCTCCTCGCCGGGGTGTGCGGCATAGGTGATCGGGCACGTCGACGTTCCGGAGTCTTCGGGAGTCAGGACGAATGGTTCCGATAGGCCGTACACCCCACCACGAACCCGGACGAGGACGGCCTGCTTCAGATCGTCCGCCTTCCTGATTCGTCGAATGGCGTCCCGCGCACCGACCAGGGTCGCCAGTGGCCCGTCGGTCCGGTCGGCGTTGGGGGATGCCGACCGACCCGACCACGTATCCCGACCGTCCGGGGCCACATACAGCGTCAGCGCCTCGCCCATCGAAAAGCGGCCAAGAATAAGAACCATCGTGGAGGAGAGAACCGCCCACCCGGGCCCGCCACCTACAGCGTGTCTGAGTCGTCCGGCCATCTTACGCGTCTCCTGGAACCTGCCCGTGATACATGGACGCCGATTCTCGCCCGGCGCCCCGCATGCAAAGGGCGTCAGTGTACCTGATTCTCGATCCGCGGTATATTGGAGACCATGGTCGATGGGGAACAACCAACGGACCTGGCGGGTCCGCAGGGTGGTGATCCGCAGGTCGACCCACCGGACAAGCCGGTGGGGGCGACGCCGTCCACGCCTTCCGAACCCCTCATCCGCGCCAGACCGATTGCGTCGGGGGCGTTCCGTCCCGTTCCGATCACGCTGCCTCTGGTTGCCGGTCCGCCCGGTTCGCCGGTGCTCTCCGTGCGGGCCGTGTTGCTGTTGCTGCTCGTCATCGGGATCGCGTACTTCGGTATGAGTGGCGGGGTCTACGCGGTCTCGAACGACGAGGCAAACGGTCCCGCCGTGGAGCTTGGCATCACCGTCGGTCAGTGGGTGCTCTTTCTGCTTCTGCCCTTGCTGGTGGCCTTGGTCGCCGGCGCGAACCTGAGAATGACCTTCAGTTGGTCCCGACCGCGTCTGGACTTGGTCATCCTGACCCTGACCACCACGCTGTGCCTGATCGGGACGGTCCAGTACGCCGGCGACTTCGGAATGATGTACCTCTCGGAACCCTACGACCGGCTTTTTGAGGGGATCCTTCCCAAGACGAGCGAGCGGCTGGAGGAGGTCTCCAAGCTTTTTAAGGCCCAATCCACCGGGGGTGTGGCGTTGGTCCTGCTGTTGGCCGCCATCACACCGGCCATCTGTGAAGAGCACTTCTTCCGAGGCATGGTCCAATCGTCGCTGATTCGGGAAATCTCGCCGGGTCTCGCCGTGGTTGTGGTGGCGATGATCTTTGCGGCGTTTCACTTCGAGCCCGTCGTCTTTGGTGCGCTGCTGCTGATCGGTTTGATCATGGGGCTGTTCACGGCGCGGAGCCGGTGCCTCCTGTATGCCTGCCTGATCCACGGGGCCAACAACGCCGTATCCGTCTTGCTCCAGAACGCGATGGGAGAACACATCGAGCCGATCCAGGGAGGCGCCGGCAGCTTCGATTCGATGCCGATCTATCTGCTGGGCGGGGTCGTTGGAGTGTTGGCCTTCGTTGCTCGAACCCCGCGACTTTACCCGGGCGGGACCTTGGAAGCGTGGACCACCAACGACCCACCGGTGTTTCAACCGGGACGGTGGCACCGCGCGTCGGTGTGGTTGGCCGGTCGGTGGCGGATGGCGGCTTTGATCGCGGCCATTTGCAGCCTGTCGGGTCTGGCGTTGGATATTCGAGACGTGCGTGAGATCGCGGCCGCGGCGAAGGCTCGACCGGCCGATGACGCCGAGCAGGACGCGAACCACCCTCGGAAGGATATCGAGGACTACCGCAAAGACGTCCCGTCACCGTGGCAAGGGGAGGAATCGGATTCACCGTCGATCCTCAACGTAGGCGGTAACGGAAAGACCTGGCGCGGGGAGGCCCCGGGGCGCCGGGTTTTGAAGGCGCGGGTACATCCTCTGTCCCGTGGCTTCCGCACCCCCTGAGTGGGTGGGCGGCGGTTTATCGCCGAACGGCGACTCGCGCGATCGCACAGGATCGTTTCCCTACCTCCGGCCCGGCGACGACGGGAAGGTCCGTCCCCCGCTCCGCGTCCCGAAGACCCAGGCGCACCGTGTAATCGCCCGGTGTGGCCCGATAGCCCGGACGGAGAAGGACCCGGTGTCTTACGACGACCGGTTGCCCGCGCACCCGGTTGGTGAACCCCGTGATCCCGTACGCCAGTTCTTGCGTCAGGTCCGCGAGGTACCCCCCACCGCCGGACAGGTCCCCCGTGATCAACAGGTGTTGCGGAGCCTCACCGGGCACGTGCCAATAGGTCCCCAGCTCGACGGCCTCACCGGGCTTGATCGGGCGATCCTCCATCGCGTCGGTGCCCGTCAATAGGATGCCTCCTTCAAAGGCGACGTCCAGCCGACGACCCGGTGAAGGGGCACCGGACGGGGGAAACACCTCGGACAGGGGAGGGACCTCGGCGGGGGAAGAGACCTTCCAGATGGCCACCGCCTCCGCCGTCAAGGGGAGGTATGCGTGGGGGGCACTGAACCGCCGGACTTCGCGCGCGAGGGGCGCGTGGTCGGGACCGAACAGCTCCTCCTCCCGGCCGGCAACATCCCTCGGGTTGAGAACGAACCACATTACCCCGCGTCGGATCGATTGCTCGATCCACTCGCGGCGAACCCTCGATTCCTGCGGAAACGGGTAGCATCCCAACCGCCATCGGTGCGAGGGCACCAACGGCGGAAGCCAGTGTCGATGGGCCAAGCGATCTCCGGCGGGAATGTTGTCGCGGATCCAATACTCGGCCCTGAAACCCGGATCGGGCAAGGCCAACCGGTAGACCAGCCGCGCCGAGGTACCCGCAGGGACCAAGAGCAACGCCCCCACAACCCAACCGGCCGAACGGCTCCGTCGATGAACCGCGCAGAAGACCCCTGCCGCCCCCAGGGCCAGCGGAGGAACCATGGGCAGGGGATAATAAGGCGTGACGAGCTTCTGAGTGGCTAAGGCCGCCGCCGAGACGATCACGAAGACCAGCAGTACGGTGTCCGCTCCGCGCCTTCGGACCGCCGCGACCGCCAACCAGACCAGCCCGACACCATAAACCACGTACAACACCCACCCAAACGCCACCGGGAACATGACGGTCAGGTAGGAACGAACGGGCGTTTGGTGAATGGGCGAGTCACCGGCTTGGAGGAATTGTTTCTGACCGGCGAGCTGGTGCAGGGCTTCCCGCGCGTCGAGCAGGAGATAGGGGTTCAACGCGAAAAAAACGGCGACCAGGCAAAGACCACCCGGTGCGACGCGGCGGATCAGCGACCGTATCCATTGGCGGCGATCGGTGCCCCACGTGTGGTGAATCCAGGTCGCCAAAGCCGGCGCGACCAGCAGGACCGCGTTGTATTTGACGGCACACGCCAGACCAATGGCCGCTCCTGCCGAGGCCGCTCGGCGGGGGGTATCCTGCTGCCACCACTGAATCACTGCCCCCAGCGCCAGCAGGGTCGTCAGAACCAGCAAGGGTTCTGCCTTCTGGTAGTGGCAGAAGATCACCTCGACCGGCGTGACCGCCAACAGAGCCGCCGCCCACAACCCCCGCCGGCGTGATCCGAGCAGGCACCCGATCCGGTAGGTGGCCACCACGCTGAGCAGACCCACCGCGACCATGATCAGTCGCGTCACCAGGAAGAACGCGCTGGGATCTTCGAGAAACCATCGCTCGAAGTCGTGGGGGTTGGCGACCACGCCCAAGCCGCGGCACACCAGGAACATTACCCCGAAGCAAAAGGCCAGGAAATAGAACGGTGCCGCCGGCCAGGTAAACATGTGCGGATTCAGATCCCCGGTCCCCATCCGCAAGGCCGCTCCGACCAACATGAGGTAGTCCGGACCCGCCGGAACGGGCAACTGATAGGTCAACCCCATCGTCCTCAACGCCGCCGCGGTGGTCAGAATGCAAGCCAACCAACGCAGCGAGGTGATCCTGGGGACGTCGGTCCACCCGATCATGTCCCGGTTCCCCGGCGAAGAGGAAATGACCGGGTCGGTACTCACAGGCAAGGAAATGCCCTCCAAACCGGACGCCCCCGAACGACTCATCTGCGGACGGGCTGAACGGACGGGGCGCTCGGTCGGGCGCGAAGACCCGACCAGACAAACGGCACGCCCACCAACGCCGGCACCCACAGGGAAACGGCGGTGAAGATCAGCGACGACAGCAGGGCATCGCCAGGGGCTATCCCGATGTGTCCCAGCATGTAGACCGCCACCGCTTCGCGCGTGCCCAGACCATTGGCGGTCAGGGGCACGGCCTTGGCCAGGTCCATCAACGGCGCCACCACCCAGACGAACGCGACGGGCACCGGCAGCCCCATCGCACGGCAGAGCACGAGGTACTGGGCATACACGAGGATGCAGGCGATCAGCGACAGCCCCATCGCCGCCAGTTTCAGCCCGATGGGCAGGTTCGAGGCCTCCAAGGCACGCTCATGGGCCAGGGTCTTGCCCAGGGTCCTTTCGAGCACCCAACCGAGCAGACGCCACGGAATCAGGCGAGGGACGAACACGATCGACACCAGCGCGAGCACAACCAATCCGGCGAGGGCGAAGGCGGTCCAAAAGCGCTCCGAGGCCGCGGCGGCCATCCCCAACAGCATCGCCGCGATCATCCCGAAGGCCTTGTCGATGATGACCACGCTCAGGACCACCTCTTTGGGCAGATGGTAGCGATACCCGTAATAGGCCTTGGCCAGTTCGCCCAAGTTGCTGGGCAGCAGAATGTTCATCGAGCTCCCGACGAAGGTGAGGATGGTCGCGCGGAGCAAACCCACCGCGTGACCGGACTTGCCGAGGATCATATTCAATCGGAACCCACGGACCGTCATGAAGGCGGGAACCAGGACCATCACCAAGGCAAGATGGCGCGGGGCGATCCGTCCGAGGGTACCCCACACGTCCACCCGACGAGCAGACCACCACAAAACGGCCAAGATCGACACGGAGACGCCTACACTGACGAGCTTGGCCACCCAGGGACCCCGCACCCTCGACGTGCTGCCCTGCGGGAAAACAGAAGGCCCGTTCGTTGGCGAAGGATGCGGCGGCAAGGATCTCGGTCTCTGGATGCCCCGGTTTGGGAATGCTCCAATGCCCGCGTGAACGCGGCACCGCCTCAAAACGCGTGCCTGCGGGGTTTGATTAACCGGTCCCCCTGAACGAGTCAAGGCACTCCGGTCGTTTTGGGCGGTTGGTCATGGACCTCCAGCCCACCCGTAGATGACGAAAACGGGCGGTGGTAGCACGTCGCACGGCCATCTTGGCCGTGAGCCCCCGTAGCATGGGCATCCTGCCCATGACCTCTAGCATGGCCGTCTCGGCCATGATCCGTCACGGGCGAGACACCCGTGCTACGGCGATTCACGGGGGGGACGCCCGTGCTACGACCCACTTTTGAG
>Ga0129299_1002350_pt1 | contig 12565 bp, 7 predicted proteins | sample ConPoolayeCmetaG_FD_94477 | JGI IMG/M metagenome (GOLD analysis project Ga0129299, IMG submission 94477) | Hot spring microbial mat communities from California, USA to study Microbial Dark Matter (Phase II) - Cone Pool mat layer C metaG ... | reverse complement strand
TACACACACACCGCGGAAGGCCAGATCTTCGCCGTCGAACAGGAGACCGGCCGCCTGCTGTGGCGGCGGTATTTCCCAGGCGTCCACGTGTCCTACACGTCGCCGCTGTATTACCAAGGGCGGCTTTTCGCCCCCCAAGCCGGTCTGGAGGCCTGTCGCCTCCGGTGCCTGGATGCGGCGACGGGCGGGTTGATCTGGGAGGCCCCCTTTACGGGTTCGCCCAGTTGGAACCGTCAGATCCCGCCCATCATCTACAAAGACCTCGTTATCTATCAGTTCAGCAGCGGACGCTATCGTCCTGACAACTGGCTGTTTGAGCATCAAAGCACCTTCGGTTTTGCCGCCGAGCAGAAACCGCTGGTCCGCGCGTGCGACATTCGCTCGGGCAGAGAGGTCTGGACTCGCGACTTCTCGCAATACGGTTCCGGCGGCGACGACGCGGGGATGTGTCTGATGGACGACACCCTTTATTACTCGTGCTATTTCGGCAAGAAGCCGGTGCCGGGTGTTACCGCGGCGATTCGCCCGGAGAACGGCGAGATCCGCTGGCTTTCGACGAAGTACGCGGTCCACGCGGGGTGCACGATATCGGGCGCCGACGGCCGGCTTTACCTGGGTGGCTACAACCCCGTGGAAGGCGATACCAACGTGGTGTGGTGTCTCGACGCCCGCGACGGCTCGCTGGTCTGGAAGTCCGAGCCTGTCCTCGGGGCGATCCACGTCGTCACCATCGCTGAGAAGTTCCTCTTCACCCACGCCCAGTATCGCAACGGCTACCTCCTTGACAAGAACAGCGGCCGGATCATCACGACACTGACCAAGGGCTACCGATGCTCGCGGTTTACGCACTGCGATCCCTATCTGATCGGCCCGAATTTCGATCTGATCGACCTGTTCGAGTCGCCTTCTCTTGTCTCTTCCGGTCCCCAGTTGGACGTACTAATGTGCGTGGGGGCGATCGCCTCGAACGGGCGTTTGTTTCTCACCACGAACGGTTCCGGCCTACAAGCCTCGATGGAAAACGAAAACGGGGACGCAGCTAGTTTACGTAGCAGGGCGAAACTAGCTGCGTCCCCGTTTCTCTCGAGGCAGACACCATGACGGTTCAACGACGCCTCATCCGCCTGGGACACTCGCCGGATCCCGACGACGCCTTCATGTTCTACCCTCTGGCCACGGGGCTCATCGACACCGGACCGTTCGAGTTCGAACACGTCTTGCAGGACATCCAGACGCTCAACGAGTGGGCGATGACCGGCCGGCTTGAGGTGACCGCCATCAGCATTCATGCCTACCCTCATGTCCGACATCGATACCGCCTGCTCAGCTCCGGGGCGAGCATGGGCGACGGCTACGGACCGCTTTTGGTGGCCCGCCGTCCCCTGGAACCGCAAGACCTTCGCGGCCAGACCATCGCCGTCCCCGGTGAACTGACCACCGCATTTCTGGCCTTGAACCTCTGCATGGGTCGCGGCACCTTTCATCACCGCGTCGTGCCGTTTGATCGGATCCTGTCCGAGGTCGCCGAAGGCAAGGCCGATGCGGGGTTGATCATCCACGAGGGGCAATTGACGTACGGCCGGTTCGATCTCCACTGTGTGGTGGACCTGGGCGTATGGTGGCAGGAGACCACCGGTTTGCCCCTGCCCCTGGGTGGGAACGCGGTCCGTCGCGACGTGGGTGAGGCCGCCGGCCGGCAGATCGGGCGGATCGTGAAACAGAGCATCCGGATGGCGCTGGAGCGACGCGACGAGGCGATCCGGTACGCCCTCCAGTTCGGGCGAGACCTCAACACCCACCTGACCGACCAATTCGTCGGGATGTACGTCAACGACTGGACGCTGGACTACGGTCCGGAAGGGCGTCGGGCCGTGACCGAACTCCTCCGACGCGGCCACCTCGCGGGCGTCTGCCCGGACCCGGGTGACATCGACTTCCTTTGAACCCGCACAGAGGCAAATGCGAACTTCCTAACGGGGCATACCCACCGCCCGTCGCGCCGGGTCGAATCCCGACGGTGCGAAGGTCCGGTCACCGAGACGTGGACTACTTGCTCGGGGCGGTGCTGGCCGATCGTTGACGGACCGTCGCCCCCTCGACGATCGGTCGAAGGTCGAACCCGAGTCCCTGACCCGCGGCGAGTTTGGCCTTGGCCGATCGGATCGCCTCCTCGCATCCCGGTGGGATGTCCCGATTCGTCCACCAGTTCATCCGCTCGCTGTAGCACCACACGTAGCGATCGGCGGTGTACATCGCCCAGTACACGTTGTGTTCAAACCACTTCGGTCGCTCCTCCGGCGTCATGAAGTGCCCGAGCACCTTGTTCGTCCGCAACCCGAAGTACTGATCGATGTACAGCGCTTGTCCGACCCGGACCTGGGCGCGGTATTTCGCCCACAAGGCCGGATCGATCAGCAGCAGACCCCGTTGCGTGATCAGATGGTACACGTCGAGGTGTTGACGGCTGTCGGTGTAGTAGTACGCGTTCTCGTTCCCGTCGATGATCACCACGTCGGGACCGGCCGCATCGAGCATACCGTTCAAGAACGCCGGAAGAAGGGCGTAATGTTGCTGCGACAACTTGGCCGACCGCTGCCGGGGATCCATGGGGCGCAACTCCCCACCGAACAGACTGAGTTGGAAGAAGGTCAGGATCTTCGGCTTGGGCAGCTCACTCTCGATCGCGCGGACGAACTGCCCCCCGCGACGGCGGACGATGGCTTCGTACTCGCCGAAGGACTTCGTCCCGCGGTGGGCGGCCCGAGTGTACGCCCACGGATTCGCCCCGTACGGTTCGGCGTCGAAGCACACGCCGACGCAACGGGCGAGACGGGCACCCTTGGTTACCAGTCCCACGTTGTGCTCGATCGCCTGCCAATGCGAATCGTCGAACCAGTCCTGATTCGACGCGGCCAACATGATCACGAAGTTGTCGGTGAACTTTTCCCAGCGGATCTCGCGCAGGTCCTCATAGTCCTTCGCGAACTTGGCCTCGTCCCACCGCACGGGTTGCAGCACGTCGCGCCCGCCGTTCAGTCGGAAGATCAGACCGTCGAACGGCCGCTGTTCCATCTCGCGGATGTGCGCGCGGATGAAATCGGGCGCCGGCACGTCCCAACCGTATTCGATCAACTTCTTGTCCAACAACGGGACGCCGCCGGCGGTCTCCGCTGAACGGCACGCGGCCGCCAACGCACCGCCTATTACCAGGATCGAAATGACCCGCCAAGCCATGACGTACCCCTTTCGCTCTGTCGCCGACGCCGCGAGCGGAGGCTACGCAACCTCCGCAGTTCTTCGGATGGTTGCACCGGTACAAGGAATCCCACGACCGCCACGACAAGAAAGCCGACGACCGCCACCCCACACGCCGCCGCACCGTACCATGCCTTGCCCGACGCATAGTAAAGGACCAGCAGGACCGCACCGGCCACCATGCACAGGATCGGAAAATAGCACTTGAGAATGACCAGAGGCGGCGGGGGAAGCATTCGCATGCGCGCGGGGCGAATCAGGCACGGCGTACACACCATCGTTCCGTCGAGGCGAGGGACCAGGGCGGCGATCAACCCACAGGCCGCACACGGACCGAACGTGTGGTCACGCTCGCTCGCCTCGCGTATCCTCAGGATGGCCTCATAGGCCTGAAGGACGATTTGGAACTTCCTGGCCTGCCGGGGATCGTTTCCTCCGCGACGGTCGGGATGATACGCCAAGGCCAGTTGGCGATACCTCCGACGGATCTGATCGAGCGGTGCGTCCGAAGGCAGTCCAAAGACTTGGAACGGATCAAGGGAATCCGAAGACACGCGTTCCTCCGGCCCACGTTCCGAATCCGTCGGCCGCGGCTGCTTCGCAGGCCGGGGGCGGCCTCAACCGACCCATCAAGGACAAGCCGATCGCCCTATCGCATTGTATTCCATCCGGGAACGGGGGCAAGGACCCATCTTCGCCGGTGTGTCACGGACGAACGAATCGAGGGAGACGATTCCCCAATCCTCCCGCCCCACCCCAGGTGTCGTCACGCCCCCCGGCCGTCTGCGGCTCGTGGGCTTCAGCTTTTCACTTCGGCGAGACGTACAGGTAAACCCCCAATGGTTCGGCCTTGGTGTCGTGCACGTAGAGGAGGTAGCGGTCCGGCGCGTCGACGAGGACCGGTGAGGGCTCCGGGACGATGGGATTGCCCGGGTGCCGGTTCCAATGGATCAGGTCCTGCGACGTGGCCAATCCCGACTGCCAACGACCTCCGCACGCGTGGTAGAAGAGATAGTATTGACCGTTCAACTTGATCAGACTGTCCGGGGCAACGGCTCGATCCTCCCAACCCGTCCCTTCGGTCAACACGGGGTTGCGCGGGTTGCGGGTCCAGTGCCTGCCGTCCTTCGAGGTCGCCAGGGCGATGTCGCCCGGCGGTCCCCCTTCGTAGAGCATGTGCCACCGCGCCCCTTCCTTCCACACGAGCGGCGTCCCGACCCAACCCTTTTCCCACGCGTTGGCCGGTTCGCTCTCGAGGACGTTTCCGAGCGGCGTCCAATGCACCTTGTCCTTCGAGACCAGCAAATGGATGACCGTCCGGTCGAAGGACTCGTCTTCGGCGTACATGTAGTACGTGTCCCCATCTTTCACGACGCACATGTCCTCGGTCCATCGGTCGGTGAAGATCGGGTTGCCGGGATGCTTGGACCAGTGCACCCCGTCCTTCGAGGTGGCGTAGCCAAGTTGGGCGAGCTTCGGCCGGGTCTTGTCGTAGGGTCCCTTCCAACCGGCGTACCAGGCGTCATACCGACCGTCCTGGTGGATCACCCACATGCGTTCGCGGGTGTTCTCGTCCCAACTGCCCGGAGGACCCGAGGGCAGAACCGGTTTGATCGGACAGGGCGTCCACGTGAAGGGCCTCCGATCCAAGGCATTGCCCCCGTCCTCGGACGCCGAGACCAGGACGGATGACAACCCCATCGCCGTCATGGCCAGCCCCCATCCGCCGAACCCAAAGGAGTGATGTCCGCGCGGTGCGCCGGGGACGGTGGGTAGGTGATCCATCGAAGTCTCCCTGATCTCAGTGAACAAACACCGACGTATCCCCAAACATCAACGCCGACGCCCGGCCCCATGCCACCGCCGGAGAAGCTACTCGGCGAGTTCCTCCCAGAACCGGTTCATCTCGTCCAGCTCGGTGCGGAGGCGGGCGTGTTCGGCGCGGAGCTCACGGACGCGATCACCGTTGCGGTAAACGGCCTCGTCCATGAACTGTCGCTCCAACGCCGCGATCCGCTCCTCGCGGGCGATGATCTCCTGCTCCAGATGGTGCAGCGACATTCGGGTCCACGGCGAATCAACCGGGGTCGGCGGTTCGCGCCGGGGAGTGCGACGGGCTCGCACCGATCTCTTGGGGTTCTCAACCGGTCGGGACGATTCCGTCGCCACCGCGCGTCGAGCGGCAGCTTCCTCCTGCCGCCGCACGTAATCATCGTAGGTGCCGGAGTGGACCTCGCAGCGCCCGTCACCGTGAAGCACCACCAACCGATTCACCACGCGGTTCAAAAAATACCGGTCGTGGCTGACCAGCAGAATGGTTCCCTGATACTGAATCAAGGCCTCTTCGAGCACCTCCCGACTGGGAATGTCCAAGTGGTTCGTCGGTTCGTCGAGGATCAACACCTGAGGGGCTGTCCAAACCAACATGGCCAGCAGGACCCGACTCTGTTCCCCCCCGGACAGGTCCCCGATCCTCTTGAAAACCTCCTCGCCGGAAAACAGGAACCCGCCCAGGTACGAACGGACTTCCTCGGTCGTGCATTCGGGTCGGATGGCCCGGAGCTCCTCGAGGAGGGTCCTGTCGGGATTCAGCCCGGCGTGTTCCTGGTCGAAGTAGCCGATCGTCAGATTTTCGTACAGGCGAACCTCACCCTCGTCCGCTTCGATCTGTCCCAGCACCATCCGGAGCAAAGTGGTCTTGCCCGACCCGTTGGGACCCAAGATGCCGATCTTCTGCCCGCGGTAGACCTCCAGGTCGAATCCCTCGAAGAGCACCCTCGGCCCGTACCGCTTGCTCACGGCCTGGCACCGAAGGACCATGTCTCCCCCACGGGCGGGCTGCTCGAAGTCGATCCGAATCTTCTTCCGCAGGGTCCGCGGTCTTTCGAGCACCCTCCCCTGGCGCTCCATCCGTTCGATGTACCACCGACGCCCGCGTGCCTGCCCCGCGCGGGATTTGTCCGCCTTCGTTCGCGCGATGTATTCCCGTTGGTGCTGAAGCCAGGTGTGCTGCTTCTCGAATTCGCGCAGGGCGTGAAGAAGACGCGCCCGCTTGGCCTCGGCGTAGTGGGAGTAGCTGCACCCATAGATGTGCACCTGCCGATCCTCGATCTCGATGATCTTGCCGACGACGCGATCGAGCAGGTACCGGTCGTGGGAGATGATCACCGCGCTACCGGGGTAACCGGCGAGCCACTTCTCCAACCAGGCGGTGGCCTGCATGTCCAGGTGGTTCGTCGGCTCGTCAAGAAGGAGCAGGTTCGCGGCCTGGAGCAGCACCTTGGCCAGGGCCACGCGGCACTTCTGTCCGCCCGAGAGCGCGGCAATCGGCAGCGAGCGGTCGGCCTGCGAGAACCCCAACCCGCCTAGGACCTCGTTGATGCGCGTGTGGCAGTCATATCCGCCGGCGGCCTCAAACCGCGCGACGATCCGGTCGTACTCCCGCATCAGGGCATCCAGATCTTTCGAGTCGTGGTGGTGGGCGATTTGCTCGGCCAGTTCGTGCATCCGGGTCTCAAGCCGATGGACCTGCTCGAAGACGCCCGCCACTTCATCGAACAGGGTCGCCGAGACCTCCAGAACCGGCTCCTGCGGCAGATACCCGATTCTCAGGTGGCGGGCCCGGGTGATCGTGCCCCGGTCCGGATGAACCTGCCCGAGGATCAATCCGAAGAGGGTCGTCTTGCCGACGCCGTTGGCGCCGATCAGTCCGACCTTCTCGCCGTGGTGGAGGTCCAAGGTGATGCCGTCGAGGACGACCTTTGCACCAAAGCTCTTTGCGACGTCTTGCAGGCTCACCAAGGCCATGACACACCGCCGTCGAATTCACATCGTCAGGATACGGGATTCTACGACAAATTGCCCGGCCAGGCCCGGCATGCGTGGGGAAACACCCCGGGCCCGGTGAAGGGGCACGCTACCAACGCCGTTCTGATAGTGTAGGAAACCGACCGGTTTGAAACAGGGGGCTTCTTCGGCGGGGTCTTCTTCACCGCTATAAACGACGGGTGTGGGAGAATGAACCGCCCTGTCGGTCCCAGCATGGGACGAACGCGAATAGCCGTGGGGGCAACCCACGGAAAGGTTTTGGCCGCTTCAGCGGGCTTCCTCGCCGCAGGCGGGCTGATAGGCCAGGCCTTTTAGGCCTGGTCAGGGCCTTCGGCAACCGGGGGTGCGTTTGGCTTGATTGGCCGCTTCGGCCTCCTCGCCAGTGACCGTTGGAATCCCAACCACGTCCCGACCAGGAGAATCGCCGCAGACGGTTCGGGGTGGGCGGACACCCGCACGTTGTCCAACCCCCACGACTCGTCGTTGAGCGGTTCGGAGAGCATCGCCCCGAAGGCAACGACGATCTCGTCCCCAACGTGCGGGAAGGAAAGGCAAAGGTGGTAGACCGAGTCCAACCCGTACCCGAGTTCGTCCACCGCAGAGGCGTTTGTACGTGGGGCGTGCGAGCCCAGCCCAAACGGGGCCGGGTACGATTGCGGATTGTTCGTCACATTCGAGAACGAGGTCAGGAAGGAGGTCGGTCCGTACGCCGTCTGAACGCTGACGAAGAACAGGTCCGGCCCTTTTCCGGTCTGGGTCGTGATGCCGTTCCAAGAGCCGATGACATACATGTCGAATTCCAGAACCACCTCGTTATGAGCGGGCAGATCGAGGGTGAGCGTCACAAGCTCGCTGCCGCTGAAGCCGCGGAGAGAATCACGACCTAGAAACCGCTCGCCCAGGGGGGTTGTGGCGACGGATCGGTGGGACCAACACGAGCCGGGTTCTGAATTGAAGTTCTCGAAGTAGACGATCGACGCCCGTGCCTGAAGCGCCGTGCCCACCAACACGAACAGAAGGGTCGAGCCCCAAGCCTTCACGGTCCGCGCCTCCCCGTGTTTCCCCCCGGATGAAATCACGTCGGGTTGCCGAGTTTACGCGCCCCCGACCGGCGCGCAGAAGAAAGGGGGCCGCCCTAGCGCCGCCCATGCCGTCTTCGGAAGCTCCACACCCCCAGGGCGCCCACCAAAGTCGTCAGGTAGGTGACCGGCTCAGGAATCACTACACCGGCGTGCCCGGAATATACGATACCGGCGGGAGCCCCCATCCCCTGTTGCTGGGGGGTGTACTGCGAAGGGAGAGTGATCCCAAGGAGAGTACCCGTCACCGCCCCCGGTTGGTCGAGGGTCAGCCAAGGAATCACGGATTCCTTGATGGTGCCGATGGCCTCCACCTGATACCCCGACCCTCCGCCATATCCGTACAGGCTGGCCGAAGTGATTTCCATGGCCAGCAGGAGCCCACTGACTGGCTGATAAGGCCCTCCCAGAAACTGCCCCCAGATCTCCAAGTCGTACCCCTTCCCATCGTTGTTGCCACCCATTCCGGTCAGGCTCACGTCGATGGTTCCACCGGGTCCCGTGAACGGGGCGTCGGATGCCGTAAATACGAGATTTAAGTACAGGTCGCCGCCAAAAAAAGCGAAGTTCGGCCCATAGTTCGGGTCCATGGCCACATCGAAGACCGGCGCAACATTGGGAGGCACGATGGTGGCGGTGTAGTAGTATACCTCGCGCCCACCGAGGGAGACGAGCAGTCTGTCGGGTGAGCTCCCGTTGAAGTCGTACGTTGCCCCATAACTGGCCAGAAATCCAAAGTCGTCGCTTATGATGGACGGAAACAGCGGCGCTGCAAATACCGGCGACGCCACCGTCACCAGCAGGAGACCGACTAGCGAATTGCGAACCATTGTTGGCCCTCCCGGCTTGCCAAGACCATAAAACCACATCCCCTCCCCGGCGCGATCCCAAGCCTGGGAGCACTTCCCACCGGGCAGTGGACACCGATCCTTTGCTGAACGTCTAGAGATACTCGGCTTCCGCTCACCCGCCGGATGCCGATGCGAGGAGAGACATTCCCCCGGACAGCCAGTGGCCATGCACCCACCCACCGGCTCCCCTCTGCTAACTGATAGGCTTTTGCACGAGGGAAATTCAAGCCCAAAAGAAAAAAAAATGGCATGGTTCAAAAACGGGGACAGGCGCCTCGCCGGAACCCGTTTTCTGGGTCGTAGTCGAGGGTTGGTTCGGAGGTGAGTCCCCGTTTTTGAACCATGCCCGAAGTTCTCGGTTACGCCAACAAGCAGTAGACTTGTCAACCAAGCAGGATGGGGCGGTACGTCCGGCAACCGATTTCCCCGTCCGTCTTGAGGAGGCCCGAACGGTGCAGCGTATTCTGTGTTGCCTTCCACTGATGGTGTTGTCTGTTTCCCTCGCGAAGTCCTTCGCCGTCGAGACCGGTATCGACAAGTATCGCGCGCTGGTTTCAGGCGAGCCGAATCTCGTGTGCTACTGGCCTTTCGAGGGCAACTGCCGCGACGCCGGGCAGATTGCCCCCGGACGCCCCTGCGGCGCCCCGGCCGTGTTTGAGGACGGCCCGGCCGGCGGAAAGGCGCTGGTCTTGGCTCAGAAGCGGTTCGTGACGATGGGCCCGGCACCCAAGCTCGACCTGCCGGCCACGAGCGTCGAGCTGTGGTTCAAGCCGACGTTCGCAATGAATCCCGGCTACAACCCCTGCCTCATCGCCAAGCGCAAGAGCTCGCCCGAGACGCGATTCAGCATCCACATCTGGGGCGACTACTCCTGCATGGCCTTCTGGAACGGAAAGCAGGTCGTCACCTTCGCGCCTCCCCGACCGCTCCGGGCCGGTGAATGGTACCACCTGGTGGTCACCTGCGACGGCGAGGACCTCCGGCTGTACGTGGACGGTCTGCGGTGGGAAGCCACCAGCCCGCCGGCCGGCTTTACCCTCGACGCCCGTGAGCTGCCGCTGAGCCTTGGATCGTCAACACCGGAAGGGGCTGAGCACTTCGAGGGCTCGATCGACGAAGTCGCCATCTACTCTCGTGTACTGGTCGTCGAGGAGATCGAGCGGCACATGGACGCGATGGGGGCCAAGCCGCGGATCACCCGCGAGCAAGTCGCCGCCGAGGCCGAAAGACGCCGGATCGAACGGGAGCGACGCATGAAGGATCGCCTGAACAAGCTGATGTCCGACGAAAACCTCCTGGCCCGGGGCGAGCCGCGGGTGTATCGGGCGGATCACCTGGGGGCCATCCGTCTGCCGATCGGCGGAATCGGCGCGGGCTCCATCCAGATCGACGGCAGAGCCACCCGCCCCGTCTGGCAGATCTTCAACAACGCCACGCAGACCTTCGTGCCGAACAGCTTCTTTGCCGCCCGGGTCAAGGCGGGCGACAGGCCGATCCTTCGTGCGCTCCAGACGGTGCCCGTCGGGCCGTTCGCCGGGATGAAGGCCCTGAGTTTCCGTGGCGAATACCCCTTCGGCTGGTATGAGTTCGAAGACTCGGACGTACCGGTGCATTTCCGGCTGGAGACGTTCAATCCGCTGGTGCCGCTGGACCTTCGCAGTTCGGCCATCCCGTGCGCGATCTACAACATCACCGCTGTCAACACGGGTCGGCGGGCCGCGGAAGTCAGTCTGCTGGCCACGCAGCAGAATGCCGTGGGTTTCGCCGGCAAGGACGAGATCACGGGCCGGTCGTTTCCCGGATACGGTAAGAACGCCAACAGCATCCTTCGTCGCCGCGGCGCCTCGATCCTGCACATGACGGCGGGCACGTCGAAGGACGCGCCCGGGTTCGGCGACATGGCGCTCTTCGTGTCGGACCCGAACGCCTCGGGCGCCGCCGCCTGGGACACCCTGGAGACACTCGCGGCGGACTTGTCGGAGGACGGGCTGCTTTCGGGGCAGGCCACGGCGGGACCGTCGGCCGAAGGTCAGACCCTCGACGGGGCACTGGCATCGAGGTTCATCCTCGAACCCGGGGCCAGGCAAACAGTGACGTTTGCGCTGACCTGGTACTTCCCCAACGCGGTCCATGGCCACGAGGCCTGGGGTGGCCGGGGAAACATGTATGCGAACTGGTGGTCGGACGCCCTCGACGTGGCGCATGAAGTGATCGCCCGGCTCGATGAGCTGACGCGCCTCACAAGAGGGTATCACGACGCCCTCTACGCCTCGAACCTCCCGCACTGGCTGCTCGACCGGATCGGCTCGCAGTTGGTCGTCCTCCGCAGCCCGACGTGTTTCTGGACGAAGGCCGGCTACTTCGGCGGGTGGGAGGGGTGCGGCTGCTCCGGCGGCTGCTGCCAGGGCAACTGCAATCACGTGTGGCAATATGCCCAGGCCCACGCCCGGCTGTTTCCGCAACTCGGGCGGACCATGCGCGAGCAGGCGTTTCGATTCCAGTCGGCCGACGGGGGCATTCCGCACCGCCAGCCCGCCAGCCACCCGGCCTTCGACGGTCAGTGCGGCGACATCCTGGGCGCCTATCGAGAGCACCTGCTCAGCCCCGACGGCACCTGGCTGGCCCGCTGGTGGCCCAACATCAAACGGGCGATGGACTACACGATCGCCACGTGGGACAAGGACGAAGACGGCGTGCTTGCCGGTCCGCAGTGGAACACGCTCGACGGCAACCTCGGCGGCAGCACGTCGTGGCTCGGCACGCTGTATCTGGCCGCCCTGGCGGCGTCCGAGAAGATGGCCCTGATCGAGGGCGACGCCGACGCGGCGAAACGATACGCCCGAATCCGCCGGGCCGGTTCGCTCCGGCAGGACCAGACGCTGTTCAACGGTGAGTACTACATTCAGATCCCCGACGCGACGCCGCAGCAGGATTACGGGAACGGCTGCCACATCGACCAGGTTCTGGGCCAATGGTGGGCCCACCAGCTTGACCTCGGCTGGCTCTATCCGCCAGATCGGGTGCGGACGGCGTTGCGGTCGCTGTTCAAGTACAACATGCAGATGGATTTCGTCGGCATTCGGCAGGTCCCGCGCAAATTTGTGGCCGACGAGGACGCGGGGATGCAGATGATCACCTGGCCCAAGGGTGACCGGCCGGCCAGGCACATCCTCTACGCCGACGAGGTCATGTCGGGGTTTGAGTATTCCGCGGCCGCGGCGATGGTGCAGGTTGGCCTGCTGAAGGAAGGTTTTGCAGTCGTGCGCACCGCCTACGATCGCTACGACGGTCGGCTGCGCAAGGGGTTGACGCCCGGCGACTCCGCTTCCTGGGGCCACAGCGGCAACCCGTTTTGTGACGACGAGTGCGGCAAGTTCTACGCCCGCCCGATGAGCATCTGGTCGATGCTGCTGGCCTGCCAGGGCTTCATCCACGACGGCCCGGCCGGCGTCATCGGGTTCAAGCCGGTCTGGCACCCGGAGGACCACTGCTCGTTCTTCACGACGGCCGAGGGCTGGGGGCTGTTCACCCAGAAGCGATCGGCCGGCAAAC
>Ga0129299_1002349_pt1 | contig 12569 bp, 8 predicted proteins | sample ConPoolayeCmetaG_FD_94477 | JGI IMG/M metagenome (GOLD analysis project Ga0129299, IMG submission 94477) | Hot spring microbial mat communities from California, USA to study Microbial Dark Matter (Phase II) - Cone Pool mat layer C metaG ... | reverse complement strand
TCCTCATCGTCGATTGGGATGTCCACCACGGCAACGGCACCCAGGCGATTTTCTACGAAGATCCCTCGGTGTTTTTCTTCAGCGTCCACCAGTGGCCGTTCTATCCGGGAACGGGCGCGGCGGGAGAACGGGGCGCGGGAGCGGGCGTGGGAACGACGCTCAACGTGCCGCTGCCGGCCGGCAGCGGTTGGCGCGAGTACCGCCGCGCCTTCGAGGACCAACTCGTCCCGGCGGCCAACGAGTTCCAGCCCGACTTCGTGCTTGTTTCCGCCGGATTCGACGCCCATGAGCGCGATCCCTTGGGCGACATGAAACTCACCGCCGATGATTTCGCCGAGTTGACGCGGATCGTCGAGGCCATCGCCGACAGGCACTGCGGCGGACGGCTTGTCTCGGTGCTCGAAGGGGGCTATGGGCTGGAGGGCCTCGCCGAGTCGGTCGAGGCGCACCTCCGCGTCCTGGAGAACGACGGCGCTAGCGGAAGCTGAAGACGGCAAGCGTGAACCATCGGCTGGGTGGACCAGGACCCGCGTGGGCCGCCAAGAGATCATCGAGGCGCCGGGCGAGGCGGGCAGGGAAAATCGACCCGTTTTCGCTTTGCTGGCGGGTGCATCGCCGACAGGACCCGGCCCACGCGCACGCGCAGCGCCCAAACCTTTTCCGGGAGCAACGACGCGTATTCCATCGTCCCGGCGTCTTCGCCTTCGGTGAAGCCAGTGCCTCGTCGTTGCCCTTCCAGGCCAAGCCACTGACGCATGCTCTGGCCGACGGCCCAGCGGGGTTCGTTCAGGAGTTCCGTCAAAAGGACCAGATACTCCACGTCCTGCTGGCCGCGGCGATAGGCCTTCAAGCGAATGGATGGGATGGGGGCGTTGGGGCTTTTCGTAACCGCGAATTTCGCGCCGCCGGACGCGGGCGACGCGGGGGGCGCGGAATCGCTCGGCGGGTTCCCGGGATAGAACAGCGACAACGGATCGGCTTGCTTCCACGACTCCCGCGTGCCGATCGTTTGCCAAGGGATCACCCCGTCGGACCCCAGGCACCACGAGTCGATGCACCAGCCCACTGGCTGCATGTTGCTCTCCTCGATCGCGTTGGTCGAGCCGTAGTCGAGAACCACCTGCTGGAAACGTTCCTTCCGCTCGATGACTAATCGATGATGCTCGCGGAATGAGCCGGAATTGACCACGTTGTAGTTGAGCACATGGTCGAGGACGTCGCGCTGCCACTGCGGGCGAGAGATATCGCAGCGGTAGAGGAGTCGGGGCGGCGGGTCGGACGAGCGAGCCTTGGCGATTCCCTCGTGGAACGCCTCGCCGAAATAACGCAACGCCCAAAAGTCCTGGAAATTCGCCGGTTCGTCGAGCAGCCAGGGCGACGAGCCGCGCGACCAGCCGCGCTTCTTGAAATCGACCTTGTTGTTGAGGAAGCCGAGAAACATCGTGTCGCGCCAGCCGCGCGCGGCGCAGTGCTCGGCGATCTGCCGGGCGGCCTCGACGAATGCCTCCCGGTAGGCGGGAGTAAACGCCTGGTCGGCCCAATAGCCGCCGTTGTAGTGCTCGTCGATCCGCGAAGGCCAGTTTTCGTGCAGGGGCAGATAGAAGACTTCGATCGGCACGGCCCGGCGGGGCAAATCGGCGAACGCCGAGCCGTCGAAATAGGGACCGAATCGGCGATCCCAATCCGTCCAGTCGAGCCGCCGGCCGTCCCACCGCGGGGCGCAGCCGTCGGCGACCTCGCCTCGTTGCGAGTACGGCACGCGGTTGAGCACCGTGCGGTGCGCGTGTGCCAGCCGATAGTATTCCCGTTCGTTCGACGGGAGTCCGTAGCAGTTCATTTCGGGCAGGAAACTGAGGAAATCGGGCAGGGTGAAGTCCCAGATTTCCAGCACCACATCCAGCTCCAGCGAGGCGGCGTCGGTTTGCAGGCGGAGCGTTCCGCGGCGCAAGCCGGGTTCGGCGTCGTGGGGCACGAAAATCTCGCAATGCAGACTCGCCGCTCGCTGCCCGGCGACGGCCTGCCGCGGATCGGGGACGTCCAGTGGGCCATCGAGCGGGAGCACGGGATCGGGCAGCGGCCCGGCCTTTGACCCTACGTACCCGTAACGTCCCCAAGCCACTTTCGGTTGTACCCCCCGCCCGCCGAAAACCAGCGAGGGCCGCAGCCCTCGGACCTCGCCGGCGATCGCCACTTGAAACTCGACGAACTCGTTTTTCGCCGCGTAAAGACGCGCCTGTTTCTCCGCGGCGTTCCAAAGGTGGTTGGCGGCCAGGTATTGCGGAGGTCGCTTTGGAATGAGTTCGCGCGTGACGGGGTGGATTTTATCGAGGGCGTCCAAGACGGCGACGCGGGCGTTGCCCAGGACGGGCAAGGGGGCGGCGGTTTGAGGCGTGTGGGGCGTTTCGCCGGGCAAGCGGGGGGATTGTTTTTCGGAGAGACGTACCCCGGCCTCGGCCGCTGGTCCCACGTTGCCCGCCCCGTCCACCGCCCGAACCGCCACGCGGACCTCCACCCCCGGCTTCAGGCCAAGATCACGCACGCGCATGGTCACCTTTTCGCCCGCTCGCTTGGCCGCGGGAATCAGATAGCGCGGCGCCGGTTTGCCGTCGATCTCGACGAAAAACCCGATCGTGCCCGCCGGACCGACGTCTTCCGGCGTGGTCCACGTCAGTTCGGCCTCGCCGGCGGGAAGCGAACTGGCGGCGCCTGTCAGGTTTCGAGGCGGGCCGGGAGGCTCGTCGTCGCGGGGCCCCAGTACGATCGTGAAATACGGCCCGCTGTCGCGCCGCGATTGCCGGCTGTGAAGAAAACGGTTGGGAAACAGCCGCAACGTGAACTCTTCCCCTTGGCGGGTCCACTCCGTGCCCGTGTCGTCGAACAGGAAAAAACCCTCGCTGACTCCGGCAATCCGCGCCGCCACGATCTTGGGATCGATGGGCAGGGTCTGCCACCGTTGGTCGTCGGGCGCGGAGGCGTCGGCCGAGGCCCAAAGGCTTCCTCCCCGACCAAGCACGACGGCCGTCAGGTCGCTGCCCGCTTCGGCCCAAGGCACGTCGGGATGGCGTTGGCGGCGGAAGGTCGAACTGCCCACCTGGGATTGGTACGATTCCGCCGTGCCCTCGATCCACGGCGAGGAAAACGTGCCCACCGTGACCCGCTTGAGGATCTCGTCCCCGCTGGGGCGAACGTGCAAGGCGGCCTTGAGCACCACGCGGCCCTTGAGCGGCGCGGGATCGAGATCGACCAACGACATCTCCTGGATCGACTTCAGTTTCAACCGGCTCGACCCGCCCAGGTTGCAGTCGGCCTCGCTGCCGACCGCCGAGAACCAGGTATCGCGGACCACGGGCAAGCGGAGCGTGGATTCCTCCGCGGCCGCCGTCGCGAAGCAACCTGCCCAAACTGAGACCACGACCCAAGGCCAGCTTTTCATCGGAAGCGGTCCCCCCTTCAGGACATTTGGAAGTCATCGGCGAAAAGCTTGGCCAGCGCATCGAGGACCAACTCGGCGTCCGGACCTTCGGCGGTGAAAGTCACCTCGGCCCCTTCCGGGACGCCGAGCGACAGGATTTGCAAGATGTCACTTGCGTCGGCCTCTTGGTGGCCATTGCGGAGGCGGACCTTGGACCGGAATCGCTGCACGGTCTTGACGATGGCCAGGCTGGGTCGGGCGTGAAGGCCCGGCCGATGATTGACGGTCAACCGGCGGGTGGCTTTGGGAACAACCATGGCGATGTCAAGTCGGCCCCGCCGCGGCGGCGCGGCCGCCGCTTGGAAACCCAACATAGCAGGGCTGTCGGCGTTTGGGAACAGAGATTTCCTCGACACCGACCGTTTCGGGCGCCCCGGACGAAATGCCTCAAACGGAGTATTTTCGGGGGGGGTTGACTTCCATAATCAGAAGTAGTCTAATACTGTCGGCGTCTCTTACGTCGGAAACGCAGCATGGCGAACACCAAAACCAGCGACATGCAAAGGTTTGCCCTGTCGGATTCGTTGTCAGAGGCGGGAGGAAGGGCGATGGATGCATGGAGCGATGTGGCCTGCCAGGGCGCGGCGACCTGCGAGGTCGCCGCGAAGTTCGATGCCTTCGTGCAGTATTCAGCGTATGGATACTGCGAATTGGACCCCAGCGGTTTGGTGCTTGCGGCCAACCGGCGGATTTCGGAAATCGTCGGCTGTTCCGCGGAAGAGTTGGTCGGGCGCCATTTCTCGGAGTTTCTCGACCCACCGCAACGGGCGCAGGCCGAGGCCGATTTCCAGAAGGCCTTGATGGAGCCGGTCAAAGGACCTCGCGAGTATTGGATTGGCGTCCCAGGCGGCAGGCGAAGGCTGGTCACGGTCATATCGGTGCCGTTGATGGCGCCCACCTGCCCACGAAAACTCCTCTTGTTGATCCTCGACCTTACCGATCGGATTCAAACCGAGGACGCGGCGCTCGAAACCGCGACGCGGTACTGCAAGCTGTTGACGTCGATTTCCAGTTACACGTACACGGTGAGGATGGAAGGCGGCGTCCCGGTGAAGACCGATCACAGCCCGGCTTGTCTGGCCGTGACGGGGTACTCGCCCGAGGATTATCTGGCCAACCGTTATCTGTGGATCGACATGGTGCATCCGGACGATCGGGACGCCGTGCGCGAGTATGTGGCAAGGATCTTGAGCGGCGAGGACGCGCCCCCGATCGAACACCGCATTATCCGCCGCGATGGAGTCTTGCGTTGGTTGCGGGACACGATTGTGCCCCACCGGCAGAACGGCGAAATGATCGGTTACGACGGGCTGGTCGAAGACGTGACCGATCGCAAGGAAGCCGAGGTTGCCTTGCAAAAAACGGAAACCGACCTCCGCGCGGCCCAGCGCATTCAAGCCAGGCTCCTGCCCAACGCGCCGCCGAACATCCCCGGCTTCGACATCGCCGGCGCCTCCTACCCGGCCAGCTTCACCGGCGGCGACTACTTCGACTACCTGCCGCTGGGCGGGGGCCGACTGGGCGTGGTGATTGGGGACGTGAGCGGTCACGGGCTGGGGCCGGCCCTGGTGATGGCGCTGGTTTACGCCCATCTCAAGTCCCTCGTTCAGGATTTCCAGAATCCAAGCGAAGTCCTCTCCGCGGTCAACCGGTTCCTGGCGAGCGAGACCGATCGCTTCGTCACCATGTTCTTTGGGCAGCTCGATCCGCTGGCGAGATCGTTTGCCTATGCGAGCGCGGGGCATCCGGCGTGCTATGTTCTCGACGCCGCGGGCGACGTGAAGGCGGAGCTTCCGAGCACGGCGGTGCCCTTGGCCATCATGCCCGACGCCCAGTTCCCGCCCGGCCGCGCCGTCGACCTCGAGCCGGGCGACGTGGTCTTCCTGCTCACCGACGGCGTGATCGAGGCCGAATCGCCGGCGGGAAACCTCTTTGGCATCCAAGGCGCGCTGGACGTCGTGAGGAGAAACCTCCGCCAGGATGCCACGGGAATCATCGAGCGGCTTCACTCCGCCGTGCGCGAATTCTCTTGTCCCCTGCCACAAGACGATGATGTCACGGCAGTGGTGATCAAAGTCTTGCGCACCAGCGAACAAACCGGTCGAGCAGGCATTGGCTGAAGTCGTCCATGGCCGCGATGCGCCGGGGAGTCTCGGCCCGGACCGAAGCCGCGTCCACATAGTCCAGTTCGGCAATCTCGGCCGAGAAGCGAGGCTCTTCGAGCCATTCGTCGATCAATCCGGCCGTCATCTCGACGTGGAATTGCAGTCCGTAGGCCGCGCGGCCCACGCGAAACGCCTGGCTGACGCACGTCGCGCCTTGGGCGAGATGGACCGCGCCATCCGGCAAGTCGAAGGTGTCGCCGTGCCATTGGAAGACGGTCTCGGTCGGCCCTCGTCCATGGAAAAGCCGGTCATCCTGGGCGGTGGGCAGGATTTCGAGATCGTACCAGCCGATCTCTTTGACCGTGTTGCGGTAGACTCGCTTCCCCATCGCCTTGGCCAAAAGTTGCGCTCCCAGGCAGATGCCCATCAAAGGGAGTTCCCGATCCACGGCCTGGCGAATCCAGTCCAACTCGGCCTTGAGAAAGGGATAGGCCTCGACCTCGTCCACGTTCATGGGACCGCCGAGGACCACCAATCCAGAAGCCGAATCCAACGGAATCGTCCTGGGAAGATGGGCAAACAAGTCAACGGGAAACTGCGGCACTCCCCAGCGGTCGAGCACGTGCTGCAAGGAGCCAAGCGGCACGTGGGGGGCATGGCGTAGAACAATGACGGGCTTCAAGGTCGGGCCTCGCTCGAGAAGGTTGTCAAACTGATCCCTGCGCCCGGCAACGGTGAACGCGAGCGCCGGCGCACTCCTCGCCCGACCCCGTGACTATTGTTTTCGCAAACCAAGACTTAGGCAAGACCTTTCAGGAGGAGAATGGGGAGCGACGCGAATGGATGAGCGGAGACCTGAATGCCGAAGGGAACCTTGCTGCGTGTCCGAAAGCGGGGACGTGGTCCGTTGCGCAAGCGAAATAATGGATTCGGCCCCAGCGCTACTTGTCGCCGGACGGCCGAAGAGTCGGCGAACGGCGGTGGTCTCGTCTTGCCGTTCGCCGGGTGGAACCTGCCCGTCGGGAGGGTGGCGGCCGCGTCGAGACGACCTGCCCTCGTGTTTTCCGAGGCGCATGGCAACGGAGGGTTTTCGACCACCTATCAGCGATCCGCGCGACGGACTCGGCCGGGAGTAGCTTTCAGCCCGGCGATTGCGAGCGAGCCTTCTTCAGGTACTTTTCCAAGATCGCGGGCACCTGGTCGGGCGTGACCTGGCCGTGCATCTCGTTGTCGATCATGAGCACGGGGGCCAGGCCGCAGGTGCCCAGGCAGCGGGCCTGTTCCACGGTGAAAATGCCGTCCTTGCTCGTCTCGCCCCAGGTGATGCCCAGCTCGTCCTTCAGCCGGGCGGCGATTCGGTCCGCGCCCTTCACGTAGCAGGCCGTTCCCATGCAGACGTTGATGATGAACTTCCCCCGCGGCGCCAGGCGGAAGAAGTGGTAGAAGCTGGCCACCCCGGCCACCTTGGCCGCCGGCACGCGGAGCAGTTGCGCCACGGCGTCCAAGTGCGTGGGGCTTAAGTGGCCGAACTGCGACTGCACTTTGTGAAGGATACTGATGAGATGGCTTTCCGGGTGTTCGCTGGCGAGGCAGTCCTCGATGAAGCGCCAAAGCGGCTCGCCCAGGGCCTCGCGGCTGATGGCCTGCACGTGTTCCCAAGTATCGGTCGTGGCGCAAGTGGCCGGATTCATCGGATGCCTCGTGGGAATCGGGGAGCGTAGTGCGTGTGGAGCAGTTCGTGGGCCTTCTTCGAGCCGGGGTGGCCGAGAAACGTTTCGTAGACCTCCTCGATGGCCGGGTTTTCGTACGACTTGCGAAGCTGCTTGCCCGCGTCGATGCTATACAGGGCCAACGCCCGCTTGCGGAGCAGCTCGGGATCGAGCACGTGATAGCCCGCCGGGGGATAGGGCTGGCCGCCACCCCCAATGCAACCGCCCGGACAGGCCATCACCTCGATCACGTGAAACGGCTCGCCGGCCTTGACTTTGTCGAGCAAGATCTTGGCGTTGGTCAGGCCGTTGGCCACGCCGACGCGGATGTTGTGTTCGCCGATGGCCACGTGCGTCTCGCGGAGGCCCTCGACCGCGCGGACCTCGGTGAATTCAAGCCGGTCGGCGGGCTTGCCGGTGACCAGCTCGCTGGCCGCGCGGAGCGTAGCTTCCATCACCCCGCCGGTCGTGCCGAAAATGTCGCCGGCGCCGCTCGCCACGCCCAACGGGGCGTCGAACTCGCCCTCGGGCAACTTGAGGAAATCGATCCCGTAGCACCTGATCATCCAGATCAGCTCCCGCGTGGTGATCACGGCGTCGGTGAAGGGCACTCTCGTCCCCTGGGCCTCTCCCGAAGCGGGCGGGAGTTCGAGATAATGCTCGGGCCGCCGGGCCTCGTATTTCTTCGCCACGCAGGGCATGACGGCCACCATGTAGATCTTTCGTGGGTCGATGCCCTTCTTCTGCGCATAGTAGGTCTTCGCCAGGACCGAGACCATGGTCATCGGCGAGCGACAGGTCGAGGCGAGCGGGATCAGTTCCGGATAAAACTTCTCCAGGAAACTGATCCAACCCGGCGAGCACGAGGTGATCATCGGCAGCGGGCCTTCCTTGAGCCGCGTGAGGAACTCGTGCGCCTCTTCGACAATCGTCAGGTCGGCGCCGAAGTCGGTGTCGAACACCGCGTCGAAACCCAGACGCCTTAGCGCGGTCACCAGCTTGCCAGCGGCCGGAGTGCCCGGCGGCAATCCAAAGCCTTCGCCGATGGCGGCGCGGATCGAGGGGGCCGTTTGCACGACGACGTGCATCTCGGGATCGGCGATGGCGTCCCAAACACCGCCCGCGCTCCGTTTCTCCACGAACGCGGCCGTAGGGCAAACCGCGATGCACTGGCCGCACTGGATGCACACCGATTCGTCCATGTTGGCCATGTGGGCCGGCGCGACCACGGTGTGGAACCCGCGCCCGTGCTGGCTGAGGTTATGCACCCCCTGAATCTCGGCGCATACCCTTACGCAGCGGCCGCAGAGCACGCACTTCTCGCTGTCGCGCACCACGCTATGGCTCGAAAGATCCAACGGAAATCGCTTCCGCTTTCCCTCGAAGTGCCTCGCCCGAACCCCCAAAGAATACGCCAGGTTCTGCAATTCGCAATTGCCGTCGCGCTCGCAGGTCTGGCAATCCTTCGGGTGGTTGTCCAGGAGCAATTCAACGATGTCGCGCCGCGCCTGACGGATGTCGGGCGAATTGGTCTGGACCTCCATTCCCTCCCAGACCTTCTGGCTGCACGAGGTCATGTAGAACCCCATGCCCTTGACCTCGACGATGCACACGCGGCAGGAGCCCATCAGGCTCAGATCGGGATGGTAGCAGAGCCGGGGAATGTTGATCCCAAGGCCTTCGCACGCTTCCATGATCGTGGTGCCTTCGGGGACCGTCACGGGCGTGCCGTCGATGATGAGGTTGACTTTCTTCTTGCGCATGTCCTTTACAGCCTTTGCACCGCGTCGAACCGGCACACCTCGAAGCACTTGCCGCACTTGACGCATTTCAACTGGTCGATCTCGTGAGGTTGCCGGCGTTGGCCGGTGATGCACGGCACCGGGCAGTTCCGGGCGCAAAGCGTGCATCCTACGCACTTGGCCGGGTCGATCTCGTAGTGGATCAACGCCGTGCATTTGTGGGCGGGGCACTTTTTGTCCACGACGTGAGCCACGTACTCGTCGCGGAAATGCTCCAGCGTGCTCAGCACCGGGTTGGGCGCCGCGCGGCCCAGCCCGCATAGCGAAGTCTTTTTCATCAACAAGGCCAACCGCTTGAGCCGGTCCAGATCCTCCAGCGTGCCCTGACCGTTGGTGATCCGCTCGAGGATTTCCAGCATCCGCACGCTGCCCTCGCGGCACGGGGTGCACTTGCCGCACGATTCGTCCTGTGAGAAGGTCAGATAGAACTTGGCGATATCGACCATGCAGTCATCCTCGTCGAGGATGATCATGCCGCCCGAGCCCATGATCGAGCCAGCCTTGGTCAAGGTGTCGAAGTCGATCGGCGTGTCGATCCATTTGGCGGGGATGCAGCCGCCGGCGGGCCCGCCGGTCTGGACGGCCTTGAGTTGCTTGCCGTCGGCCACGCCGCCGCCGATGTCATACACCACCTGGTGGAGGGTGGTGCCCATGGGCACTTCGACCAAGCCGGTATGGCGGATCTTACCGGCCAGGGCGAAGACCTTGGTGCCGCCGCTGACGGCGGTGCCGATGCGGCTGAACCAGTCGGCCCCGTAGTTGATCACCGCCGGCACGTTGGCGAACGTCTCCACGTTGTTGATCACCGTGGGCTTGCCCCACAGGCCAGACTCGGTGGGATACGGCGGACGGATCCGCGGCTGCCCTCGCTCGCCCTCGATCGAGTGGATCAGCGCCGTCTCCTCGCCGCAGACGAAAGCCCCGGCTCCGAGCCGAATCTCCAGGTCGAAATCGAATCCCGAGCCGAGAATGTCCTTGCCCAACAGCCCCCATTGGCGGCACTGCGCGATGGCGTTTTCGATGCGGCGGATGGCCATGGGGTATTCGGCGCGGACATACACGAATCCCCGTTGCGCCCCGATCGCGTAGGCGCCGATGATCATGCCCTCGAGCACGTTAAAAGGATCGGACTCCAACATGCTGCGGTCCATGAACGCGCCGGGGTCGCCTTCATCGGCGTTGCAGATCAGATAGCGGGTCTTTTCGGCGGCCTTGGCGGCCATGGCCCATTTCTCGCCGGTTGGGAATCCCCCGCCGCCGCGGCCGCGGAGCCTCGATTTGGTGATTTCCTCGATCACCCACTTCGGATTGCCCTTGCCAAGCACCTTGGCCAGGGCCTCGAACCCGCGGTAGTGGAAATACTCCTCGATGCTTTCGGGATCGACAACGCCGTTGTGGCGCAGGGCAATCCGGGTCTGGCGGTTGAAGAAGGCGACATCGCCATACAGCTCCAGGAACTTGCGCCCGATCGTCTTTCCCGGGACCTTCAAACGCTCCACGATCCGCCCGCCAAGCACGTGTTCGCGAAGGATTTCGTCCAGGTCAGCCTCGTCCGCCACGCGATAGAGGACCTTGGCCGGCCGCATCAAAAGGTGCGACCGATGGATCGCGTCCTCCATACTGCAAGCCCCGAAGCAACTCCCGACCGTCACCCGGACTTGTTCCGGATCGATTCCCGCCGCGGCGAGCTTTTCCTTCAGGACGGCGACAAAACTCTTCCCGCCTCGCCAGCCGCACCGTTGGCTGCCGCAGACGAGGATTTCCTGGGCGACGAGGTTCTCGGCGGGCCCGTCGAGGATCCGATCCAAAAGCGGTTGGCCGCCGAGGATGTGTTGGGTGAAGATCTCATGGACGAGCTTGCGATCGACCCGCTCGTACTTGATCGGGATCTGGCCGGGCACGATGACGCCGACGATGGGTTCCCGGCTGCATCGACCGGTGCAGCCCGTGCGGTGCAACTGGATCTCGGTGCGGCCGGACGCGGCTACGTGCTTGCGGAACTCGGCGAAGACCTCTTCAGCGCCAGCCGCGTTCTCGCAGGTGGCCGAACCCACCTGGATGCGAATCGCCCGAGAGTTGGTCCGCTCCCGAAGCAACTGCTCGGCCTTGGCAAGCAAGGCGTTGAACTGCTGGGAAACCTTGTTGGACACGTCGCCTCCTGGATGTCCTTGGGGGTTGCGGCAAATCGCTCGGGTCTTCCGGCGCCGCGTGCTGCGCAGGCGGACGATTCTTCGATGAATCAGAACCCGCCACGACCGGCAGCGTCCGCGGAGCAAGACACGCCCCGTGGAGGAATCACCCTTCATCTTGCCGCGGCGCGCAATAAGACTCTATTATCTCGAAAATCAGCCAGCCGACAAGTGGGCCTCGGCGGCCGCGAGAAACCGCGGCGCGGTGACGCCCATCGACACGTACATGCTCATGAGGGCCTCGACGCTCACGTTGGCGGGCCGCACGGCGTCGGCCGGCACGAACAGCAAGCCGCCGCCGACGGGCACCGGCGCCGTCGGCACGATCACGATGTGGTAATCCCGACCCTGGATCGAAAACCGTTCCGGCGACACCAGCAGGGCCAAGACGCCAGCGCCGTTTGGCCCGCCAAAGAACCAGAACACCGCGCTCATGCCCTTCAGGTCCGCGTCCCCCTTCTGGTCGACCAGGTTGACAAGTTGCTTGGAGGTGCCGTAAATGCTGCCAATCAGCGGAATCCGTTGGAGGAGCAAGTCGAAAAGGCGTTGGATCAGATTCTTGGCGCCGGCCTGAATCATCGCGCCAACCAGAAAGACGACCACGAGAACCAGCGCCCCGCCCGCGGCATAGGCCGCCGTGTCGTTGGCGGCGAAAGGTAGTCCCAGGCGGCGCAGGCCATGCCCGATCACGGTCTCCGGGCCGAGGAATTGCGACACGATCCCTCCCACCCAACTTACCACCGCCACCGTGATCACCAACGGCAACAACGCCAGCACGCCGGCCACAAAACATCGCACAACGCGGCCAAAAGTAACGTCCATGAGCCAATGCATCGTCGTCCCCCTTTCGAGGCCCATTGAATCCATGGCCCGCGTCGCCCCTTGGGCCGCGCGCCTGGCACGCCGACGCCTCGGCAGCGAATCACCGCGGCGCGCACGGAAGCAGCCGACCCTTCTCAACAACCAATCACGATCTGAGGATAACCAATACGCGACAAGATGCCTAGTTCAGGCTCCTAGTTCGTGGCACGCCCGGCATGTGCGCATGGTGTTCATTAGTGTACACAATCAGTCATTGTTTTCCGAACAACTTGGGCACTTTGCCTGGGTTGTACACGCGTACGACTTTTTGCTTGCGACTTCGGGCCGCGCTGGGGAGCGTGACAAGATAAGGCGTTGTAAAACAATTAACTACCGGAATTGCTATGTTTGTTCTGGGGATGGATTTCATAGTTCCATTCGCCCTGAAAGCCATGGCGGCGGATGTGGACCTCAGCAAGTTCCGCGTCGCT
>Ga0129299_1002348_pt1 | contig 12573 bp, 11 predicted proteins | sample ConPoolayeCmetaG_FD_94477 | JGI IMG/M metagenome (GOLD analysis project Ga0129299, IMG submission 94477) | Hot spring microbial mat communities from California, USA to study Microbial Dark Matter (Phase II) - Cone Pool mat layer C metaG ... | reverse complement strand
GGTCATCGTCGTCGAGGTCGTCATCGTCGGAGTCCTCGTCGTCGAGGTCATCGTCATCGAGGTCATCGTCGTCGAGGTCGTCATCGTCGGAGTCCTCGTCGTCGAGGTCATCGTCGTCCCCACCGTCGTCGTCGCTGGCGTTGAAGTCCCCCACGAAGTCACCGTAGGTCAGGTGGCTATCCTGGATGACTCGCACCAGATCGGCTAGGTCGCAAGTGGAGCTTCGGTCGAAGTAGACCTGCACCATGCCCATCAGGGGGACGAAGATGTAAGCTGCCCCCGTGCGGTCAGCATCAGGGTCAGGCGACTTCCAGCCGCCAGGGGCAGACTCGGCCACGCAGGCCCAGTGCGACGGCAGCACGCTGCGCACACTGACCCCCGGCGGCAATGGCTTGACCCACACGCGGAACTCACTGTCGTTCATCACCGCCGTCCCTCCTAGTCGTTGTGGCCTTGATGGGGCGCTGAACCAAAGTGGGCCAACTGTCCGGTGCCGTCTCGACCCTGAAGTCGTTAAACAGATCGGGGGCCGTGTCGGCCAACACGCGATGCACCTCGACGGCCAGGCGGCGCATCTCCAGGTCGGCGGCCTGGGCACCGCGCAGCTTCAGGAAGTGTCGCCAGGCGCGGGCGTTGGCAGTCACGCAGATGGGGGCCTCCACGCAGTTGGGAAGCACGCTGCGGGCCGCTTGATTGATCGCCTTGCGCTGGGCCGTGGACGCATCCCCCTTGACCCCGCTGTAGCCCTCAATCGCTGCCGCCCAAACACGGTACATCCTCAAGACGCTGGCTACATCTGCCGTCCACTCTTCTTGCAAGGATTCAGGCAGCCGCAGCAGCGCAGGCGGCATGACCACGCGCATCCTGCTGGGGTAGACGTAGCGCTGGCTGACCTGCGAGAAGCTCATGTGCCGGTGTCGGACTAGCTCGTGGGTCAGGCTGCGTGACACCCCGGCCAGCATCAGGGTGAAGCTGGCATGCTCCAAGACACTCTCGTGCCCCTCGGCGATGAGCCGGTTGATGTAAGCCTGGTTGCCACCAGGGCGAGGTCGTGCGTAGGACAGGTAGCACAGCCGCCCAGCCGCCTCGACCAAAGCCTGCGCGGGCACCTCGGAGTCCGACTGCCAGTCAGCCGGTTGACCGATGCCCTCCAAGTAAACGCTCAGCCCCTCCGGCTCCAAGATCGTGTAGGCGACCAACTCAACCTGCGGCTCACGGCAGACGTGAACCGGGTGCAACAGTTCCATGAGACTCTCCTCGATGTAGATAGTGAAGCAGCAAGGGGCTGGCGAGGAACCCCGCCAGCCCTGGTCAGTCACGCTCAGTTGTTCCAGACGATGGGGGCGACCACCTCGCCGATCAGGCTCAGCAGGGCCACCTCGTCGGAGAAGTCAGGCCGCAGAGGAAGCTCTGGGCCGTACTCCTGGTAGACGGTGTTGACATCCTCCCACGTCCAGGGGGCGTCGTGGAGCGGCCCCACCCGGAGGGCAGTGATCTCGGCGACGAAGCGGTTGACATCACGATCTGCTTCGACCTGGCGGCACAGTTCGCGGAGCTTGGCGACCGCCTTGGGGCTAGTGCCTGGGCGGCGACGCGGCTCCCGGCTCACCGTGATCTCGGTGTTCCCTTCCTCGCCGAAGCAGCCGTACTCGGCATCCGCGACGAGGTTGGCGATGAACAGTTGAGCGGCGGTCTGGGCGTTCCACCCCTGCTGCACTGCCGCGTAGTAGCCCATCGGGAAGGCCACCTCACGGATGTCATCCAGCGTCCACGGGAACTCGTGCGTCCGCGTGTCCCGCATCTGGTTGCAGGAGCGGGCGAACTCGTTGACATCACGAGTGCCGGTCAGTGCCTCGACGATGAGTTGCAAAGTGATGAGCTTGCTGTTGCGATTGGTGTTGGCGTTCATGCGTTCCTCTCCCTTCAGTCAGGTCTTGGTCTCCCGCAGGAGCGTCCCCTCGCCCCTGTCATCCTTAGTGTACACTGCAAGGACGCCTCTGTCAACCCCCAAGTGCAAAAATTTTTTCCCGTCTGGCCAGGGAGGATCAGCGGTCGGCGTCCACGCAGTGAAGCGGAGACTGATGACAGGGGGCCAGACAGCGGGTCGGGGACATGCACCGGATTTTGCACCACTCGGCGCGGTGCGAGCGTGAAGTGCCTATTTCTAAGGGGGTTGAGCGAGCGCGTCGAATCCCATCCTCTCCGCTCCACGCCCCGCTCGCACCCCCAGGTGTATCACTTCTGTACACAACTGCGCAAACTTGCAACTGAGTTGTTGTGTAGCCTTCTTGCCATTGCGGCAAGGGGGAAGGTCTGCAAGGTGTCAACGCAAGGCGTGGGTGCGATGACAGTCTTGGGGACAAGGGAAGGCACCTAGTCTACCGTAGAGCCACGCACAGGCCCACAACGAAGCTAACCCCTTGAGAGACAACGAGTTAGGCGGGAGGTTGCACCGGAGGCTCCGAGTTGCCCTGCGCGGGATGCACCGGATTTTGCACCACCCCCACGGCCCGCGCAAAATGCTCATCGGTGGTCTGGGCGTAGTGCCGCAGGCTGATCTGCGGGTCGTGGCCCAGCCAGCGGGCGACGGTGTGCAGGGGGTAGGCGTCGAGCAGTTCCGTCTCCCGCGATGAGCGCAGGTTGTGGAACAGCCGGGGCCAGGGCTTCAGTCCAGCGCGCCGGATGATGCGCTGCAACTGCGTGCGCAGGTTGATGTTACGCCAGCCTGACGGGCTGTTCGCCTTGACGAGATAGCCACCCGGCACAACATGCGTCTGGTCAGGCGCAGCCGCCGCCTGTGCCGCTTCGAGGTAGGGGCGCAGATCGGCGAAGAGCGGGATGACGCGCTGGGCCTGCCCGGCGTACCGCTCGGTCTTGGGGCTGGGCACAGTGATGCGGTTGGCCACCCAGTCGATGTGCCGCCACTCCAGGCTCAGCACCTCCGAAGGGCAACGTAGGCCACCCAGGCGGGCGAGGGCCAGGATGATGCGCCACGTCGGGTCGGCCACCGTCAGCAGCCGCTCGAAGGTGGCGCGGTCAACGAAGTGCTGTCGAGCGGTCACGTCGGCCTTGGGTATCTTGACCTCGGCGAACGGGTTGGACTCGATCAACCGGTGCTTGCGGGCGACGTGGAAGAAGGTGCGGGCGAACGACAACCGCTTGGCCAAGGTGGCCACCGCCAACCCCTGCGTGCGCAACCACTGGGCGAACTGCTCGGCGCGTCCGGGCGTGATGTCGGCCAGCCGGGCGTCCGCGCCGAAGAAGTCCTGGAGGTTACGGCACGGCTGCCGCCAGACCTCCAGCGTCGCGGGCTTGACATCTGGGCGTGCCAGGATGACGTGAGCCAAGAAGTGCCCCAGCCGCGCTTCGGGAGGTTCAGTCGCCTCCGCCGACTGCACCAGCCCCACCTGGGCCAGCTTCCGCCGCAGCGGGCTGTCGCCAGCCAGACCTGCCAGCCACGCCGACGCCACATGGTCAAGCGGCTCACCCGTCTCGTGCGACGCCACCAGGGCCTCGATGTACCGCCGAAGCTGCTCCGCCACCCGGCGCGTCTGCTTACCCAGCCGGATTGACCGCCGCGCTGCCCCCAAGCGGAACTGCACCCGCCACCGTCCCTTGCCTTCCTCGATCAAGCTGGCCATCCCGCCACCTCCTCGTCACGCTCTCCCACTGTCACCGGCACCCCACGCGCCGGACACAGTCATTGTAGCGCGTCGGCCAAGCGACACGCGCTGCACCACCCAATCCTTAAAGCATTAAAGCCACCGACAGGGCTTGAGTCCTTAACTTTAAGCTCCACCCCGGTTCCTCGTGTCGAGACGCTATCAGAGTGAGAAAACGAGTCGGTGCAGCACCCAGACCATGTCCAGTGGCCATCGGGGCGAGAGCCAGACCTCGCCAGATCGCACAGGATGGCCCTAGAAGCGATTCTGGGGGTTCAGATGACCCCGAAGCCACCTCGACCCGTCTGAATGCGTCAGAGACGATCCTAGGGGCCTTAGCGTCGATTTTCCGCTGCCCACGTCTCCGCCGCTCAGCCAAGACCTCGTCCCAAGCTGCCAAACGGCAAAGCTGACACATGCCCAAATGTCGAGGCTTGGGGGACAAGCCCCGGAGGGGCGGCGAGGCATCCTCAAACCCTGTTTTCCCAGCGTAGCTGGAAAACAGGGTTTGAGGATGACCGCCAGGGGGCGGCGTGTCCCGGTCAAAAAACCTCCTGCCGTCACCGTGGCTCGACCGTTCAATCGAAGAAGCCCGCCCGTTGCGATTAAATGCCCCTTCCAGGGCCTCGGACGGGTCGAGGTGACCGAAAGCCTGCCTCACCCCCCAGAATGCGTCAGAGACGATCCTAGGGGCCTTAGCGTCGATTCTGCTCTCCGTGGCCCCAACGCCCTCTGGGGGGCGGCGAAAATGGCCAATTTTGGGCCGCCTCGCGCGGCGCTGCGTGGCGCAGCGTAGCGCAGCGCCGCGCAACGCAGCGCCCGCGCAGCGCAATGCACGCACGCTACCTGCGCGTGCGAGTGCGCGTGCCTGTGCGTGTGTGCGAGTGCGTGTGTGTGCGTGTGCAAAATGATCCGCGCGTGCGTGCGTGCCTGTGCGTGTGCGTGTGTGCGTGTGCGCGTGCCCGGAACATGCCTTCGCAAGGCCCCACTGACCTGCCTCGTTGTTTCACCAGACCAGGCGAGAGGCTGATGCACAGCTTTCTCAGAATGAGAAACGCTCTTCTCTCACTCTGAGAGCTTAAACAGGAGAGGACTCGCCTCTCCTGTTGACCTTAACTTTTAAGGGCAGGTTTTAGAAGTGCTGCTGCGAGAGTCAAGGAGATGGTTGGTCAGACACCTGATCGTTTGTACAACGACTTCAGGTTTGAGCGGGGGTGCGGGCACCTAGTTACCAGCCCTTGGTTGATGGCCAACTGGAGCAGGTTGGCGGCATCGTCGGGGCTGAAGCCCTGGCGGGTCGCTCGGAAGACGATCTGATTGATGTTCTTGGGTTCATCGGTGAGAACGCTCTCGACGAAGTGTACGACTGACGCCAGGTGGTCGTCCTCGTGGTGCCCGTTGGCTTCCGGGGTGGCCTGATCGCCGTGATGATCGCTGGCCGATGCCAGGGCAGCCGGTGGGGTGGCCTTCCGCCGCGATGGTGTCTCCCGCTTGAGCAGCGTGGGGTCAAGGCCGTCCTCGACGTGCCAGAGCGGGTAGTCCCAGCGTAGGCAGCGGGGCTGCACCGGGGGCCATGACCGCACGACCCCGTCGATGACCACCACCCCCGGCATCTCGTGCTGCCGCAAGATGAAGTGGGTGTCCGCTGCTCTGGCCTGCGAGCCTGCCCCCGCACCGACATCGGTGATGCCCTTGTTGCTCTGGACGCCCTTGCTGGTGTGGTGAACAAGGACGAAGCAGGACTTCAGCCGCGCTGCGTACAGGTCGATCACGTTGTACATCTGGGCCATCGCCCCGTTGTCGTTCTCATCGACGCCCGGTGGCAGGATGCGGTAGAAGGCGTCGATGATGACCAGTCGGTACTTTCCTGGCTCGATGCCCTTGAACAGAGGGGACAGGCCCATGATGTTCTTCAGTTGACCACGCAGGGTCACCACGTCGATGCGGTCATTGATCTGCTCCTGGTCGATGCCACGCGCCTCCATGATGCGGCGGAACCGCGACGCGATGGTCTCCGGGTGCAGTTCGTTGTCCACGATCAGAACGTTGCCCTGTTCGCAGTCGAACAGGCCCAGCCAGGGCGTTCCTCCTGCAACAGACAGAGCTAGGTCGCTGACTAACCAGGACTTGCCGGTCTTCGGGGCGGCGATGACGTTCATCACCTCGCCCTCTCGGAGCAGACCGTGGATGACCGGTGCCCGCAGGTGGGTGTACCGATCTCTGATCTCTCGGATGCTGCGGATGTCTCCCTGTTCGCTCGGCTGACCGGGCCGCTCGCCTTGGTCAGCCGTTGTGCTGTGCGGCTGGTAGAGCCAACTGAGGTTGCCCGGTGTGGCCCCATCGGCCAAGGCAGCCGCGCCTGCCTCTTGCACTTGCCCGAAGTGGTCTTCGCAGTGAGCCACGGTTACCGGGTCAGGCTCGTACCGGGCCACACTCGACGCGATGCGGCGGACTTCTTCTTCGCTCAATGGCGGGCGGCAGCGGTCTTGGTTGACCTTCAGCAGGGCGGCGGCAATCTCCGCTTCGGTCATGCCCGCACGGCGTAGCACACCACCGATGCGGGTCAAGGCCACGTTGCGGGAGCCACTGGGGATGGCTCCTGCCTCCGGCTGGCCTTCTGGCTGCTGCTCCATCCGGGCGGCCACCGCATCGAGAGCTTCGTGCAACCACTGCGGCGGCAGGCTTAGCTGCTCGACACTCACCGAGAGCGTGTGGCTAGGCAGCCAGAGATAGCCGCCCCGATCAGTCACGCTGGGTGCCACGACGATGTAGCCCCCATCGGTGCGAACATCGACGCCGATGGCCAACCGGCTGGCCGAGCAACGCCACGCCACTCCTGCCGGGCGGCGGAAGACGTAGTGCCTGCCCCCACGCGGGGTCTGGGCGATAGCCACGGCACTGGCCAGGGTCGAACGCTGGTCGGCATCGACTGGCCACTGCGTGTCGTCGCAGTCGATGACCACCAGCCCCTCGGTGGCCAAGCCGATGTTCGCGTTGGGCGAGGCTGACCACCAGAACTGAATCTTCTCCAGGTCAGTCGTGGCGTCCTGGAAGCCATGCTGTGTCAGTGGCAGCTTGGCTCCAGGGCGACAGGGGAACACGCGGTAGCCCAACTGGGCGTACTGCGACGCCGCGTCTAGCAGTTTGCTCATCACAGAACCTCCTCGTTGATGATCGTGTAGTCAAACGGTAGATTGAGTGCCTTGATCTCGGTTTCAGTCATCCACGGGTTTTGGATTGCCGCGAACTTGGCTGCATCCCATGCGGGGACAGGCCCCAGTCGGTAGCCGACTACGCGGATATAGTCGCTGCCGAAGTCTTTGGCTGTGGCGACCTGGAGTGTGTCAGCCAGCCCGCCATTGTTGGCGACGAAGACTGCCTCTTCGATGTGGCGTGGCAACGGGGCCTTGCTGTGGCGGTGCCACCACTCGATGGCCCGCTCTTTGGCGAACCCACGATGCTCCAGGCAGACCCACTCCGACACCCAGTGCTGGTGGCCGATGCGGTAGTCCACGCGCAGGGTGCGTGGGTGGTCTGCCGGTGCTCCACGCTTGACGTGAACGCTGTAGATGATGTTGCGGACTTCGTGCCACTCCCACCGACATGGCGGTGGATTGCTGATGTGCTTCGCGTTGTTCATGCCTTCCTCCCAATGGCTCGGATGCGGACGATGCTGAAGCCGCCTGATGTGTCTGGGTCGCGGGGCACTCGCTTCACGCTCAGGGATGCCACCTGCGAGTCGTCGTGGTAGACCTTGGCCAGTTGCAGTGAGTCCAGGATGATCTTGATGATGTTGTCGATGTCCCGCCGCATGCGGTCAGGTGGGGCTACGTCGATCTCGACCGCCACTTCGCCGGTAAACGTCGGGCAGTGCATGCTCAGTACTGCGATGCGGACAGCTTCGCGGAACAGCTTGCCGCGCTTCGATAAGTAGTAGCGACTGCCCCGTCGCCGCCAGAGTGTGTTGACTGATGGCGGGTACGGTAGGTGTAGTTCAAGCATGCTCATAACCTTGCGTTGAGAGAGTTGAGGAAGGATGGCAACCACCCTCCGGGGTGGCTGCCGTGAAGGTACGGTCAGGCGTCCCACGGGGCTTGGCAGGTTTCGTTGTCCGGGGACAGTTTGTGCCTTGAGCTAGACCCTGGCGACGGCTTAGGTTGTGCCTTCACGAACCTGCGGAAGGCTACCACTTCGTTGAAGCTGTCCTGCCCGTTCTGACCTTGCTCGACCACCACCTGGATGAGCAGCGGAGTGTCGTGTAGCTCACTGGTGTCCTGGGGGTTGGTCACACCGACTGCCCGCATGATCGACGCCAACTTACTGCTGGCAATCTCGACGGCCCTGGGGTTGGGGTGCTTGAGGTTGAGTCGGGTGGACACCCGTTTGCCCGCATGCTCGCCCTCGATCAACTCGAAGACCAGCAGCAGGTACTCGCCGGTGCCCGCCTTGTTCATCCGCATCTCGCTCTGCACGATGATCGCTGGGTACTGCCCTGCGGGGATAGGCTCGTACACGTTGTAGGCCGAGGCGTTGAACCAAGAGATGTCAGCCATTCGTCTTCTCCTTGCGTTGGATAGTCTGCGTGATGCCCTCCATCACGCTCTGCCAGTTCATGGGGATCAGTTCCGCCAAACCATAGCGGTTCTTAGCCAGACAGCTTGGGCTAGCGATGGTGCGAAGGACTCGCTCGCTGCCTTCCTTGCCGATGGCGTGTGCCGTAGTCCGCTTGCGGCCAAAGCCAGCGTCTTCGCTGTAGGTGCGGATGCGCCGGGTGGCGAACAGCACCGCGTCGCACCACTCGGTCACCAGGCCGCAAGCATGTTTGTTCAGTCGGGGGATGTAGCGGTCGTAGGCGGGGCCTTCGGGGTCTTCAAACTTCTCGACCTTGGCGTGGGCGATGAGGAAGGCCATCATCCGCCGCCGCAGCCGCAACTCGTTGAGTAGGTCGATGATCGCTTGCCAGTAGGTCAGGGCCAGGATGTAGCCGCGTGCGTAGCCGCCGCCTGCCTGCTCGATGTTCTTGGCGTTGGTGTCCTGGCAGACCTTCGCCCAGATCAGTCGTTCGAGCCAGTCGAGGCTGTCGATGACCACGGTGCGGAAGTCGTGGCTCTCGGTCTTCAGTTCGACCAACGCCTCACGGACTTCCTCGTAGGTCTGGGCCAGCGGGAACTTGCACACGTCCAGCGTGCCGATGCCATCCTCAGTGTCGATGAAGACCGGGTTGGGGGTCTGCATGGCCAATGAGGAGTTGTGCGTGACGACGAAGTCCCGCGTCAGGTACAGCCCGTCCGGGTGATCGACGCGGATGCAGACGCACTCGCTGACTCCGGCTGGTTCGACCTTGATGATGTACTTGCTGACCCGCTTGACCCGCTCCTGCCAGCGTCGCTGGTGCTTCAGGCTGGTGAACGGCAACATCCCAGCCGGTGCAACGCAGTGGAACTGATGGGTGTCGCGGCATTGGACTCGCTCGCCGCTCTTCGGGTCGATGTAGCTCCCGGCCTTGCGTGACTGGGTGACGCGGATACCGAGCGACCGAGCCAACCACGCGAAGTCGTTCCCCAGCCGCTCGCTAGCAGTCGAGAACTGGAACCGCCCGTGCCCAATGACGCAGCCGTCGCTGTCGATCAGGCCACGCAGCAGTTCGAGCCGAGCTTCCATCGAGGCGGTCAGGTACACAGGCGGGATGAACTTCTCGTGCCCCCGCTTGCCTTCCAGACCTAGCCGACGCACTGCCTGCATGTGCAGACTGGGTGTGTGCCAGCCCCGCACGCGGGCCGACACCCACATCGACCCGCCGCGACCGAGCTTCACTGCATCACCGGCAGCCACCATCCGCGACATGAACCGCCGCTGAAGGTCGCCCTCGGTGTTCGTCACCGCCAGAGATGGCCCCAGATAGCCGTCGCCGAGCATGAACCCCATCGCCCAAGGGTCGATGGGCAGCGGCTCACGCACCGGGGCGAACTCGACAGGTGGGTTGACGGGCACCTGCACCGTGACACCCTGGCTCATCGCCTCACGGATGAACCGCAAGGGAGCCACAGCCCAGTCGAAGTCGCTGATGCGTCCAGCGGGGTACATCAGTACCCGCCAGAGATGATCGTCGCAGCAGTGGGTGTAGGTGCCATCGCTGAACCCCACTCGATAGACAGGCCGCTCGCCCTGGGGGATGACCTCCAGCACCTCGCATGCCTTGCCGTCACCCCCGATGACTTGGTCGCCCACTCGCACTTGACCGATGGGCACGAACCCCGTGGGGGTCAGCACCGGCTCGGTGACCGGTTGGGCCTTGCCAACCCCTGGCGGGCCATACACCAGGATGCGAGGCGGACTCTCAGACGGCCCTCGGATGATCTTGTTAGACAGACTCACGTCGGTACTCCTCATTGCAAAGTTTGCTCAACTCCTGGATGTCCAGTGGCGCAGTCATGGTCACGTTCTGGCCATGACGCGGGGATGACTTCCGGCTGTGCTTCTCGACGATGTGGATGAGCCTGGGCTGGCCGTGAAAGGGGTCGGTCACTAGCTCACGGGCGATCAGGCTGATGTGTACCGGGTCAGCGGTGAGATGATCGAAGACAACTACATCGAAGACATGATGACACAAGGCCGACGCCACGTCGGTGAGCCGCTGGGCCGTGTGTACCTCGCAGTGGGGGATGAACGCGATCTTGCCTACGCACAGCACCTTCGGTTCTGCGCCTTCTAGCCGCACCTTCGACAGCGTCAGTCGCTTCGCGTTGGCGAACTCAGTCAAGTCAGAGTAGTGAACACGCTTCCAGCTAGGGTGCGAGGATGGATGCACCTTCAGCCACCCCCGGTTCACCCAGTCGTTGACCTGCTCTTCGTTGACCCCGAACCCCTTGGCCACCTCGCCTATTGTGTACAGCACTCTCTTAAAGTACACGCCAAACTCCTTAAAGCTTAAGGTTCTCTCGACTGCGTCTTTGCTGACACCTCCGACCTTGCTTCGGTTCCCTGTACCGCAGTCAGTGTCATTGTAACTCACTCATGCGTTGACGACAACACTGGAGCCTCAGTTTTAACTCTCAGCGGGTGCTGCGGTGCAGGCGGTCTTAAAAGTACTTTTAGGAGTTTCTCCCTAACGCTAAAGATGCGCCGAGTGGCCACTTTGTCGTTATGAGTTTCCCTTGACCGACTTGTGTGTACAAGTGTAGACATGCTGGTGGTCGGGCGTTCATCTTGTGCGCGTGCCGCCCCTGGCGTTGTTGTCCCAAAACCTAAGTGTCCAGTCGGGCCACACCGGTGGCTCTCTCTTGGAGGCTGAGTGGGCAGCCTGCCCAGACCAGGGCTTTGTCCCAAAAACCAAGTGTCCAGTCGAGTGACGCTGCCTTGACAAGTCAGGCAGACTTGTCTACGAATGGTGTACAGATGCACTGAGACTGCGTGGACACTTGCATAGACGTTGGTGCTATCCATTGCGAGGAGGAGACTGTGATGAACTTTGGGGAAGCGTTGCGGGCGGCACGAGTGAAGGCGGGGATGTCGCTTCAGCAGTTGGGGGACATCGTGGGCCGCACCCGTTCGGCCCTCTCGGCCATTGAGACGGGCCGCATCGGAGTCGAGCGGTCGCCTGAACTGGTGAGTCAGTTGGAGGTCGCGCTGCAACTGCCCTATGGCGCGCTGGCGCAGTACCTACCTGATGGGCACCCGGCCCGGCGGATGGCCGACGTAGCCGTCCAAGTCGTTGGCTACATCGTGACTGACCAGTCTCCATCACCCAGCATCGTCCTGCGTGAACTGCTGCGTGTCTCTGACCGCCTGCTCGGTTCGCTGGCCTTGCAGGTCATCGGCAACGGGCTGGCCCAGCATGGCATCCTCGATGGCGACTATCTGTTCTACCGCAAGGTGTTGCCCGGCGAGAAGGCCAAGCCGGGGGCGAAGCTGCTCTTGCGGACGAAGTCACGACGCCGGTTCCAGTTGGTCGAGTGCTGCGATGCGGTAGACGGGGAGCCGGTCTACAAACCACTCCTGCCCGACGACTCGCCGGAGAAGGCTGGCGAGGTGACCGGCTTAGTCATCGCTGTCATGCGGCTCTACCACTCGGCCTCCACGGAGTACCTTGACAAGGACACTATCTCGGTGAACTGATGGTCAATCCAGGCGTCGCACGCACATGGCCTTGTGGTGGTAGGGCAAGACGGCCCAGGGGCCGAACTCGGCCAGCGGTGCGCGGGCCGGGTCAAGACCTCGGTAGCCGCCCAGGTGCGTGTCATCCTGCTGCTGTTGGCAGTCCTGGGTCACGACCAGGAGCCGCCACTTCCGCGACGCCTTGACAGCGCGCAACCACTGCCTGATCGCCTCGGTCGGCCAGTGCATCAGCACATCCTTGGCCAGCAGCACATCCCCAGCAGGCAGAGCCTCTACTAACCGGATGTCGCCCGTCGTGACCGTGCAGTTGCCCGGCAAGCTGTCGAGCGGCGGGAACACGCAGTCGGTCGCGTCCACGCCGTGGAAGCGGGCCGTCGGACAGGCGCGGGCCAACGCTTGCAGAATGCGTGTGTCACCGCAGCCCGCGTCCACGACCTGCTGCGCTCCCGCTGCCGTGAGCAGGGCCACCACGCGCTGGACGTACTCGCTGCCTCGGCTGTGAGGGTCACTGTCCGGCCCACACCCTGGCCCCCAGATGCCCGACCGCCAGACCGCACCGAAGGTCACCTGCGCATCGTCCTGCTGGTGCGCCCGGCACCACGCGCTGAATCGCTCCCAGACCTCTCGCTCGCTGGGCAGGGCGTAGTTAGGCCCGGCTAACTGGTTGGTCGGGAAGTGGACGTAGTCGCTGGGCAGCACCAGCTTGCTGCGGCAGCGGTGGACAACGACGGGCTGACCGTTGACTGAGCAGACGAAGGCGGGGTAGACCCAGTGGGCGTGGCCCAGCCGATGCACG
>Ga0129299_1002347_pt1 | contig 12575 bp, 6 predicted proteins | sample ConPoolayeCmetaG_FD_94477 | JGI IMG/M metagenome (GOLD analysis project Ga0129299, IMG submission 94477) | Hot spring microbial mat communities from California, USA to study Microbial Dark Matter (Phase II) - Cone Pool mat layer C metaG ... | reverse complement strand
TTAAAGTGTCTTTTCTATTGGAAAGTTTTTTGTTTATGTCAAACAAATTTGTTTTCCCTTCTTTAGAATTTTACAAAAATGATTACTGTAAACTTAAAAAGCATATAACGAATTATCAAAGAAAAAATCTTGTCTTCGTTTCCTATTCCTTTAAGTCTAAATAACATTTAACCACAAAGCACGCACAAAGTTTGCACAAAGGACTCAAAGATTTTAATCGGTGTAAATCAGTCGAATCTGTGTTATTAGCGTTTCATTTTTCTTTGCGACTTTGCGTCTTTGCGTGAAATATTTTTTTACCGCAGAGTCGCAGAGACGCAGAGAATACTTTAATTTTTCTTTATAATAAAAAATATTATTAACCACAAAGCACTCAAAGTATGCTCAAAAAAAACAAAGAGTTTAATTAGTGTAAATCAGTAACATCTACGCCATCACTGTTCCATTTTTTCTCTGCGACTTTGCGTCTTTGTGTGAAATATTTTTTTACCGCAGAGTCGCAGAGAAAATTTAAGTTTTTCTTAGTGAACTTTGTACCTTGATGTGATTGTGGATAATATTTTTTATCATTGAGAGTCTATCTTATTAAACAGCGAAGATTGAATGCTAAGAAGGCACCAAATCTCAAAGAACTAATCAGCAAATTTTTATCTATTCAAAATTGATATGTTAATGTTCGATTGTTTTTGGGACGGGCAAGCCCGTCCACTAATAACTGATTTTTTATTATGGTGTTTGATGTTCTGTTATTAAATAAACTAATAAAATACTTACATTCATCTGACAACTACCTGAACCTCATTACTCAATAGCTCTCCATCCTCCAGAATTGCTCTTATATAATAATTATAATTTTGCTCACCTATGTTCTCATCTTCATAAGATTCATTTTGCAATAATTCACTAATTGATTCGAATAATTCCTCTTCAGCAGGTTTTCTGTAAACTATGTATCCTATTACATTGTTGATTTTATTCCATTTAAGGAATACTGATTTTTTTTCAGTATTGTAATCAGCTGAAATAATATCAATTTTTTGACTGCCTGTTTGTTCAAATATTACACTACATTCCAATGTATCTGAATTTTCTGATTGATTTCCAGTTGAATCAATTGCATTGATAAAGAAATTGTAATTACCTGTTTGTTTAATCTCTGTTTCAAAATAATTAGCTTCAATAGGTTTTGAGTTCAGTTTAATAAAAACATTACTTTGATTTTCATTACCATAAAAAACATTATATCCCAATAAATCAGGGTCGGTATTATCTACCCAATTTATTTTTACATACGAACTTTCACTTTGAACACTTAAAATTATCGGTTGTGCAGGTTTAGTAACATCTTTCATCCTGACATTAACAGTTTTTGAATAACCACTTTCATTAAATGATTTATCTAATGCTTTTATCCTATAAGTTATAATATTACTGATTTCCTTAGCTAATGAATCTATGTAAGTATTTGATTGGTGCGGTTCGGTTGTAAGCAATAGAAAATCATCTTCCTCCCCGCTGAATGAACGCCAAATGAAATAACCCGCTAAATCTTTTTCAGTGTTTTCTTTCCAATTTAATACTACTCTTCCAACTTCTCCAATTGCAGTAAGATTTTCTGGAACTGCTGGTGGTGTTATATCTTCAATTACTACTGCCTTAGGAAAAGATTTACTAACATTTCCTGAAAAGTCAACACTCTCTACTATGTAATAATATACTTGTTCAGCATTTTTAATTACATCAACATAGAAGGTATCTGATACATTGATTGGTGTCTTATTAATTTTATCATACTTCCCTGAAAATTCATTGCCTCTGAGTATGTTTATTTCCTTTAAATCTTTAACCCTGTTTATTTCCCAAGAAACAATTACAGAATCAAATCTGACTACAGTAGTCAAGTTATATGCAGGTGGCGGTGGAATTAAATCTTTTGGTGTTGCTTTTATTTGACTTGTGAATCGGCTTTCCTGTCCCAGAAAGTTAATACCGGTTAATTCGTATGAATATGTTATACCATTAGTTACAGTAGTATCATTGAAAAAGTATTCTGCCTCTGTTTCTTTCCCCTCCGCATCTCTGAAACTAAATACCATAACAGGATTTTCATTTATCCTTAATTTTGATTGAGAACCAGTTTCAGTTCGATAAATATTATATGCGAAAAACTTTTTCTTATCGTGCTTCCATTTGAAGTTTACAAATCCATCACCAGCATTTGAACCAAAACCCTCTGGTGCTTCTGGAGAAATATAATCTCCAACTTTAACTTCATTTGAAACTGAACTCTCGCTTTCCTGATTATTCACAATTCTAACAACTTTATATTGATATGTTTTACCTCTTTCAACCTCTGTATCAATGTATTGCATTCCATAAAAATCTGAAAATTTGGGGTCCAGTATTCCTTTAGCTAAAATGATAAGTCTCCAGCCTGATTCATCATCTTCAGGTTTATTATAGGTTAGTGCGCTATAAAGTCGCAGCAAACTATCAGGATTATTTTTATCAACTTCACTTTTTCTTTTTATTGGAGAGATGTTGATTTTTAACCAGTTCTCATCAGGCAGTTGTCGTTTGTAAATGTTCACACCTTCAATATTAAATTCAGTATTTAAGAACCATCTTACAATAACAGATTTTTCTTCATTTAGTCCCGCAACTACACTGATACTTTGGCTAAATAAAAAATTATTTATAAATAAAACTGTCAATAAAATAAATTTAATTGTTTTCATTGAAATACTCACTTTTTAATCAATACAAGTTGATTTTAATGCAAAGCTACCGTTCTTATATCTTAATTCCATTGTAGTGGAGGCACAAATATCACAACTGAAAACTGGACAAGGGTCAATACAAACTGAAGCATAAATTGAGCCAGCTAAACAGAATGGATTTGGGAAAGTTGCTTGGAGATTTGCTGTTACAGAACCCTCTAACAAAGTAAGTTCTCCTGACCAAACGCTAAGGTCAATGTAAGCTCCTATTTTTGCGTTTCCATTAAGAGTAGCAGATGCAAATATCTGCAAAGGCGAATAAGTTACATTGCCAAGAAAACTAATTGAACCCCAAGCTCTGCCAAAGAATCCAACACCAATGCCCCAATACTGAGTACCAGTGTCAAAGTTGTAACCAACATTAAGTGTAGAGCTGGCTGGAGTAATTTCTGCATATCCAAAATATCCGGAAGAACTACACAAAAGATTCATACTGATTGGAAAATCCTTTGAACCCAACCTAATGAACCATTCATTATCAGAAAAATGCATCTTAAAACTTCCATTACCACAGAGAGCATTCCAGAAATTTGCTGTTACATTAACTTCTGTATCAAATAATTTTGGATTTGTTGATACAGTAATAGTTGCATTACCTTTAATTTTTGCATCTTTATCACCGTATCCATTAGATAGAACATAAAGTTCACCATAGAGCGTGCTTGAAAAACCTGAACCAACTGTGATTTCTAAATCGGTAAATCCCCAAAATTTACTTCCCAAATCAGAATAAGAACAAATTGGTAATTTTGCATAAACACCGAACTTATTATTTTTATCAGGAATATAATTAGAAGCAGATGTTCCCTTTCCCACATTTCTCATTTTAGAATAAATTCTTCCTGTAAAACCTTTAACACCAATATCAAAAAATCCAGTTGGTTTGGGAGTTCCAAATTCAACACCAGCTTCTACAAACCAGTAAGAGAACCCGTTGCCGTTGTCAGTTTTACCTACCATAATTTTACTCTCAACAATATACTCACCTGGATTTTTCATCTTTAATTGAGTCTGTGCCATAAAGCCTTTGCCATAAACCGGATCATTATCAAACCATTTAACTGAAACACTAAAGGCAGAAGAATTATTTCCAAAGTTGAGAGGTATTTCATCAATTTCGATTTGACCAGATGGTGGATTTTCAAACATTGCATCTTTTCCACCGACATTACTTTTTGCAATCACAACATTTGAATTGAATGGTGTTCCATTTGGATTTGATAGATCGTCTGCCATTACAATTGTACCGCCTATTCCAACTAAATAATTATAAGCAGTAAAAATTTTAACTCTATCAATTGTGATAGGGAAACCATTAAACCTGCCGTTTTTTGTTGCCTGAAGAGAAACAACCCCCAAAGCATTTGAGCCCTCTATTTTAGCTGTTCCGGCACTATCTATTGTTAGATTGGAAATTGATAATTCTTCTGTTGAAATTCCTTTGTTTGGTAAATTATCATATTTTAGAGCTGCATTCATCTTGAAATGGTTTTGGGATTTAATATACGCAATACCAATTGGTTTTATGTTTATTTTCGTACCACTTTTTGTATCTGTAAAAATATTTATCCATTTTTCATTGAGAGATTGAGGATCAACAACACCATTACCAATACCCGAAGTAGTAATTTGTAAACTAAATTTAGCAGTTTGATTCAGGAAAGGAATTTTAATATCACCTATAAGGTTACTTAAAGAAAAAAAGAAACCATCTTTTAGTATTAACTGAAAGCTCTTTAGAACAAAACTGAAACCTCTGTAGTTACTAACCTTCTGATTAGATTGTGTCCTTATTATTTTGCAGCTAAATCCTTTTACACTCAGTGAAACACTATCTTTATCGTCCAGTATAACAGCATCAAAATTTCCTGGAGATGATGTATTAATGGAAATAGATCCTTCTTTCAATCTCACAATACCTACATACAAGTCAACATTTACCAAAGTAAATTTTGTCCATAAATCAGGATTTACAGGGAAATAAACTAATTCTCCTTTTAGATCTACATCAAACTTAAATCCTTTTGCTCCCTGGAATTTTATTTTGATAGGATTACCATCTCTGTCTTTAAGTTTTGGTGGCAAAGTTATCATACCATTTAGTTTTAATTCAAGTTTGTTTTTATCTACAATAAAATCGCTATATGTTGAGCTTAGTTCGTAAGTAAAATCTTTTGGATATAAAAGAACAGACTTGACTTCATTTTTAGGTCTTGTTTTACCACTATCAATTTTACTTGTTGGGTTAACTTTAAACCAAGAATCTAAAGTTTCTATTGTCAAATTAGGACGATTTCCGCTAACTAATAAAGGTGATTTAAGTTTAATATTACCTGTAACAAGATTTGATGTAGGACTAAATCTGATACCTTTAATTTCAAGAGTGGCGGTTGATTTTACATAAGGACTACCAACTTTAACTATTTTTGGAATTTCAGGATCTTTGTAATCAAGCTCAACAGTAATGGTTGAAATTGAAGTCCAGATTTCACCTTTGACAACTCTCCAATCGAAATTATTTCCTGAGCCGAAATTAGAAAGTTGTAAGCCGCTGAATTGAACTGTAATTTTAGGAGCTCCCTGCCATAAGCTAAACTCACCCACTCCCGAAAAATTAGTATTACTTTTATTAGTAATATTTTTAATATCAATTTTATACAAACCAATTGTAAACGAATTAACATTTTCAATAACTGATGGAGCCGAATTTACATCAAAAACCCAAATATCGCTTTCAGCTACAACCTGATTATTATACCATTTCGAAATGGCAAGAACCTGCCAAGCATATTTTCGATTGGTAAGTACTCCCTGATCTCGACCAATCATATAGTTTGATGCTTGAGGAATAATATCATTTTTATTGAAAACAGGTACATTGTTCTGAATTGCAAATGTTGGGGTTTGACCAACTTCCAAAGGAACTATCTTTAAGATAAAGTTAGTAATGGATTTCTTAACTTTAGATGAATTCCATTTAAAGTTATAAACATTCTTAGTGGTGTCAAGAGGAATAATTGAATTATTTGTAGGTGAAGTCAAATCTATTCTTTCGATAAAACTACTTTTAACAGTGAATGATCTTACTTCACTTGAATCTATGATATTTCCACCTTGTAAACTTAGGGTATAAACCTGCCAGGCATATTTTTTAGCATTGGAAAGGACTGTGTTATTATCGTTTATATATGCATTAAAAACTGTTGGAGGTATATCATTTTTTAAGAACACAGGTTGATTTGAATTAATTGCTGAAACTGCTGATTGTCCCTGATTCATTTCAACAATTTTGAGTATATATCCTGATTTAGGAACAGTCTGTTGAGATGCATCCCAGCTAAAAGTAAATAATCCATTTGTTGCGGAAAATTCAGAATTATCTGCAGGAGATATTAAAATTAATTTGTTTGATAAACTTTTTTGATTGAAAAAAGACCAGACTTCACTTTTTCCATCTCCTTTAGTTACTGATTGTTTTGTAATTGCATCAACAGCTTGAACCTGCCAAGCAAATCCAAAATTATCAGTGTAGTTATTTAAGTTAATATCTGAGGGCAGATATTGATAAGAAGTAGTTTTAACATATTTATCTAAAATCGGAATATTACTTTCAATTGCTGACTTTGGAGTTTGTCCCTGTAAAATTTTTACAATTTTTATTCTGTATTCAACCTGAATTAATGGGTCAACCCCGACAACCGGAGTCCAAACAAATTGCGGTAAATTGTTGAAAAGATTAGAACCATTAGCAGGACTTACTAAATTTGGAGGTTCAGGTAAGAATATAGAAATTAACTCACATTTCTCTCCTCCAATTCCAATATCATTTCCAAAATTATCAAGTATTTTTGCACAGAGTAAGTAGTTGCCTTCAGGCAATGAGTTGGTTGTTAAAATTATGTTCTCTATTGACTTATCATAAGAAACTGCATCAAAGTTAATCAACTCGGGTCCAGGAATTAACAGAGTCTGCCCGGAATTTATATTAAATCTTCTCAATTTAGGGTCATTATCATTTGTAAAAGCTATTCTTTTATTATTTTGATCTTTGATGTTTATTGAAACAGTGAAATTCTGATAAGAATTAACTGATGTATTCGTTAATAACAACTGAATAACGGTTGGGTCTTGCTGCCATTTGGAAAATTTATTTGGTACTGGTTTTTTAACAATGAACTGAAAATTAATCTGAGCATTAACTGATAAACTGGCTAAAAGAAAAATCGTTAATAAAAAAAATTTTCTCATATCAATCTCCTTTAGAAATTAATCAAATATTGTAAATTCCCCTGCAACTCATTGTAAGATGGGGCAACTGGATCATTAGAATTAAAATTATTATTTGAAAGATTAAAACTTATAGACCCATATTTTTCAAGGTTATAAGATGTTCTGAGTCCAACCAAAATCATTCCGTTTGATTCCAAAACTTTTATTGAGCTATACCCAAGACTTAAAAAAGCGGATAATTTGTTATTAAAAAATTGATATCCGATAGTCTCGTTTAGAGAGAGAATTTTTATATCCAGATTCCAAACAGAAACCTTGCTATAAAGTAAATTTGAACTGAGATTAAGTGAAGAAGGAAAGATTATATTGTGTGAAAAATTTATTGAAGAAGTTTGGTTTTGCACTTTTGTCCGGAAATAAGGATTCGAATCTTCAGAGTTCTGATTTGAATAACTCAAACTGATGAAATTGCTACCATTGAAAGCTGTAAAACTGAATCTGGGTGTGATTGAAATGAAATTAAGAACATTAGAAATCTTTAATGAGTCTGCATATTGAGTTGATTTGATTTGGTTATTGTTATACTGAACATTAAGACCAAATAAATCAGAAACCTGATAATCAGCAGTAAATAATCCTAAAAATCTGTTTGTTTTTGATACTCTGTTATTTCTGACATTATTTGAACGAATGCCAATCGAGCTTCTTAAATTGAGTCTGTTTTCAATAAGTCTTAAAGAAGGATCTATAGTTATTTCAAACAAGTCATTTTGCAATTGCGTATAGCCATTAGTAATGTAACCGGGACCAATCCATCTTGTTCCTAATCTTAGTGACCAAAAAGATTGCGGGTTAATTGTGATACCAAACTTTGCAGCTCCATCAACCTGAGTAGATAATTTGGGTGTGAATAAAAACTTTGGAAATTTCAAATCATCAATATTTTCTGAGCGAATATCTGACGAAAATACGGATAATGCTATTTCTCCACTGATAAATAATGGCTGAATTATCTTTAAACCAAAAGAAGCTGAACTGACTAAATTTTCAGTTGGGCTTTGAGTAATTGATATTGGCTTAATCGAATTTGAATCATCAACTGAATGCATTAAATTCAGGTTTAAGAAAGCAACGTCTTCATTTCCATATCCAATACTGAAAGCATAAGTTTTCTGGCTATAAATACCACCGAAAAAATTTAATGAATCAGGGTCTTTTGCTGCAATACTGCGACCATAAAAAGCCTTTAATCGGAAATTACCGGGAGTTAATTCAACACCGCCGCCATAAAGTTTAATATCACCAAATGAAAGATCAGAGATATTGGCATAAAAATATCCGCCGTGTAATCTCAACCAATCTGTAATTTTTGGGCTAACCCCAAACTGATTGAAAGGTTGAAGGAATCTTGAATCAGAATTCGATAGATACAATTCAAATGGAATCTCAACTTGATTGAATAAAGTAAAGTTTGTTCTTAAAATAAGTCGCTGTTGATTAGGTGGAAGTCTTCTCTGAGCTGCATTAGTGGAATATAATTCAGAACTTAGATTAAGAGAACCATTGAATTTAATAATTGAAGACTCTGAATCCTGTGGGAAATATTTTGATTGATAAAACAAGACAAATAAAATCCATAAAGTGTATTTAAAGTAAATTTTCGATGATTTCAATTATTTAGCCCTCAAAATAATGCTCACTTGAAAAATAAAATTAATATTACAAATCACAAATAATTTTTTCATTAATTTTATCTTTAAATCATTGATTGAGACTTATATCACTTACTGGGGAATTTCTTTAAATAATTGTTTTTATAAAGGATTTATAACTAAGCAGATAAAAAAATCTTGTCTTCGTTTCCTATTCCTTTACGGTTATATGCTAATTAACCACAAAGCAAGCACAAAAAACATCAAGATAATCTTTAACTTAAACTTTAACCTTAACTTTAACTCAACAAAACATATCAGTTCTACCTGCGTCATCAGCGATCCATTTTTCTTTGCGTCTTTGCGTGAAATATTTTTTTACCGCTAAGTCGCAGAGACGCAGAGAAAATTTTAGATCTTTTTTGTGATAAAAAACCTTATTAACCACAAATCGCTCAAAGACATCAAGACTAAATGAAAAGTCAACAGACTAATCTTTACTCTTACAGCCTTAAATTGAATTAGTTAATTTTAAACTAAGTTTCTATAAAGTTCAAAATGTTTAGTTGTACTTATTAAATCTCGCAAGTAATTTCATTTCAGGGTCGAGTATTATTTCTTTGATATTTTCTTTTAATGGTAAATCAATTATAACTTCTTCCCTGTCAATAAATGTGTTAAGAATTTCAAATGAAGAATTTTCATAAACGATTTTTATCTCTAATGGGAATTCAAAAACAAAATCATTTTGTTTAATTGATATAATTTTTTCATTTTGAATGTAAAAGTAAGAGCAATCAATTATACCATTATCTTGATATATCCATTGATTAAAAAATTTAGTAAAGTCAATTCCTGAAAAAGATTCTAAAAGTTCTTTGAATTCCATAGTTGAAATTGATTTATATCTGAAATGATTGTAAAAGTTTTTTAAGAAATCAAAAAAGATTGTATCAGATATAATGTTGCGAATCATATTTAAAACCCAAGCACCTTTGTAATATACATTTTCACCAAAAAGATTTTCAGGATTATATAATCTCCCAGACAATTGCTCAGTAATAAATTTGCTCATATAGGAATTTAATGCAGACTTACCATAATGATATTCAAAAAATAATGCTTCCGAATAAGTGGCAAAACATTCGCTTAGCCAGATATCTTTCCAATCTGAAATTCCTACAGCATTCCCCCACCAGCTATGAGCCAGCTCGTGAATAAAAACATCCTTATGAAATTGTTTCCCTGAAAAAAGATCTCTACCAATTCCAATTAATGTTTGATTCTCTATTGCTCCTCTCCCATATAAAATTTCGCTGATGCAAAACTTTTCTTCAACAAAAGGATATTCACCAAAAATATTTTCAAAAGTGTTAATGTAATTTTTCATATCAGCTAAATCATAAATTGCTTTAAGTGAATCTTTTGGAAAAATAAAATATTCCATATTGAGCTTATTACCATTGATAGTAGTATAAACTTCTTTAATAACGGAATAATTTGAAGAATAAAATCCAATAAGATTAGTGGCAATCGGATAAATGGTTTTGTAGTGAAAAGTCGTTCTTCCATTATTTTCAAATCTATTAAAAAGAAAACCGTTTGCAACAGAAATGAATTCTGAGTCATTAGTTATCTCCATCTCTAACACAGATTTATCTGATGGATCGTCATTGCAAGGAAACCAAGTTGGTGCATAGTTTGGTTGATTTATTGTTTGTATAATCTTCTGTTCATTAATCGAAGCAAATACCAATTCCTCAAGTCCAAAGGTTTTTGGTTTGCCGTAGTATTCAATTCTTAAAGTCAATGTGTCATTAATTTGCGAGGAAATATCAATAAAGATTTTTCTTTCTTCTCTTTTATAATTCAGTTTCATCTCATTTGCTAAAATATTTTCAATGACGAGATTATTATAAAAATCCAATGTTAAAGTATCTTTACTTAGAGGTGATTTAATTAGATTAATTTCGTTTGAACATCTGATATTTTTCTTGTCAAAATTTAAATCAATTTTTAAATGATATTTTATGACATCTATCTCGGATTGAAGACAAGAAATATTCTCATAATATTGAGATGCTAAAATGTTACTAAATAGAAAAATTATTAAACTGTAAGTCAGTCTTGACACTTTATTTCTTTACATATTTATTTATAATTATATGTATTAAAATATTTAACATTAATCTTGACAAATAAAATTCTTGAAATTAAATTAGACATAGAGTTTAGCTTTGGTTCTTCTAATTAGTAAAAATATTAAATTTAATCTTAGGGGCTCCTTGAGACTAAAAATTAAACTTATTGCAAAAGATAATAAAATCATCCCTTACAATTATCAGTACCAATTCTCCTCCGCATTATATCTGTTATTAAAATTTGGCTCAAAAGAATTCTCAGATTTTTTACATAATCAAGGTTATAAACTGAACGGCAAACCATATAAACTTTTTTCGTTCGCAGTTCAATTTGAACAATTCACATCTCAAAAAAATTACATTACACTCGAAAGTCCTTACCTGTATCTTTATGTAAGTTCACCAATAGTTGATGAATTTATTAAGAATTTTGTAATTGGCACTTTCGAACGCTCATTCTTTTATTTTTCCTCCGGTGGGAATGAAATAAAATTCTTAATAAACAATATGGAATTACTACCACAACCCGAATTTGAAACTGAAACAAAATTCAAATTACTCTCTCCCCTGGTTCTTTCAACTGCAAAAGAATACAATGGTAAACTCTCTCAATATTATTTACGACCTGAAGACAAAGAGGATATAAATAGAATTTTAACCAATAATTTATTGAATAAATATGAATTGGTTAATAAGAAAAAATATGATGGTAAAGTTGAGTTGGAGTGGGATGAAAATTATTTGAAAAAACATTTTCGTATTACAAAAAAAATCACTATTAATGAACACGGAAAAAATCCAGTTGATGTAGTTGGTTTAGTTGCACCATTTAAGTTAAAAGGCGATGTAGAACTTATGAAAATTGGATACGAGTGTGGTTTTGGAGAAAAAAACTCAATGGGATTCGGAATGGCAGAAATAATCAACAATAAAAAGGAATAAATAAAAATGAGAACAATTGAAGAAATTAAAGAAGATTACAATTTATTTTTTGACATTCAAATAAATAAATACTTAAAGACTGTTGATAGAACAGAATTTAAGGATGAACAGGAAGCAAGTTTAGTGCTTAGAAGGATATTTTACACTTATAATGTAACCATTGCTGATGAACATCTGAAGCTCACCAATCTTAAAAGGGAGGCAAAAGAAAAATGGTTTGAATCAATAGAAATAGACTTTGACCAAGATGATAGTGATGAGATTTCAACATTTGAAGATTTTACTAATGATGACTTCGAAAAAGCAGCGGACTTTTTTTATGAAAGATTTCCATTTCTTCCAGATGGTTCTATGGTCGCACTTCTTTTTGTTGGTCCGGCATTGGATGCTTATGGACTGCCGGCTGAAAGATTTCATTCCCTGTTAAAAGGTGAAGATGAATGCACTGAATTTGAAGAGGATTTATTAATCTGGGCTTTTGAATTAACCTTAACAGTTATGGAATCGGTATTTGATGAAAGCAAAAAACGAAGAGAAAAAGCTTTCAAAGAAGCTCTATCAATAGCTATGGAAGAGTTCGATAAAGACGATGCATTATTGCTAATAGAAGCAATTACGACAAATATGAAAGAATTTGGGAAAGAACTTGATAATCAATATTCGAAAGATAAGAATAAGAAGAAGAAATAAAAACATTTCGGAAATGTTTTGAAGGTTTATAACTCAAAAAGAAAGAAATAATTTTGGAACAAAAATCAGGAAAAAAATTATGACTGCAGAAGAAAAATTACTAATCCTCGGCGCACTGTTTCATGATATTGGGAAGTTTG
>Ga0129299_1002346_pt1 | contig 12580 bp, 9 predicted proteins | sample ConPoolayeCmetaG_FD_94477 | JGI IMG/M metagenome (GOLD analysis project Ga0129299, IMG submission 94477) | Hot spring microbial mat communities from California, USA to study Microbial Dark Matter (Phase II) - Cone Pool mat layer C metaG ... | reverse complement strand
GTCTCCTGGGTCAGCGGCGGCGGCGATTATAGGGAAGCCGCGACGGTCGGCCAAGCCGGAGTCCGGCGGCCGCAAGCCGCGGCCGCGATCGACAGGCGGGGCGGCGGCGAACCGATCTCGTGACGAAAAGCTTGGACGCCGCCGGCGTCGACCAAGTAGAATCCGCCACCGAGAGACAAGGAGGCTCCCTACTCATGGAGCGGATCCAGTTGACGGAGTGACGGGTCATGACTCCCCATTGGCTTCCTGCGCGGGGTTCCGGTGAGGCGAAATGCGGGCCAGGGCGATGGATCTGCCTGGTCCTTGGCTTATGGGCGGTGATGGGTTCGGCCGCGTGTCGGGACCAGCCGACCACGCCGGCCGCCGCTCCCGCCGCTATGCCGCCCCCCGCCGACGAACCGGCGGCTCGGCCGGAGGAGCCTCAGCAACCGATCGAAACTCCCGCTTCGCCGTCGAGGGTCCGGGTCCCGTCCGGTCGGGCCGCGGCGGAGGTCGACGGCCGCGACGACCCCCGTGCTCCGGACTGCCTGCCGGGAAGCCGTGACGGCGGACCGTGGGTCAAGGCGGAGCCGGTTCGGGTCGTCGACAACACCCGACTGGGTGAGCTGCTCACCAAACCGGAGGCGGCCCGGCTCATCCATTTCCGCGTGGTCTCCGCGGCCCGCTGCGCCTATCTGATGGAGACCGGATCGTCGCCGCCGGGCCAGGTTCGCGTCCTGCTCCTGGAAACCGAATTGCCCGACGACGCCTACGGCCTGCTGACCTGCCAGTCAACGTCCGCCGAGACGCTGGTCATCGGCGGCGAAACGCGGGTGGACCGCGAGGCCGCCGTGCATCTGCACTGTTGGCAGGGCCGCTGGTATATCCGCCTCTGGACCGTGGGTACGGCTCCCGCATCCGAGCCGGACATGGAGCGGCTCCTGCGGCGGATCGTCGCCCGCCTGCCGCCGGCCGACCCGCCGCCGCTTCTGCAAGTCTGGCCGGAGGACTCTTTCGAGCGGCTGTACCTGGTCCGGCATCTGGGGGCGTTGCCGTCCGATCCGCTGATCCCCTTGTCGGTTCCCGAGCTGCGAACGGTGAGCGACCTGCTCGGCCTCGGTCCCGAGACCTTGATGACCGTGGCGATCTATCGGCCGCCCGCCGCTCGACGCGCGAATGTGGTGTGGCTGGTTCGCTACCCCGAGGCGAAGTTCGCCGAGATAGGCCATTCACGCTACACGAAGCGTCTGGGGCAATCCGTCGGTCGGATCTGGGAAACGACCCAACTGCTGCCGCCGCAAGGTCGCTGGGTGTTGGGAACCTGGACGATCGACGAGGAATCGCTCCAGCATCGCCTGCTGGAAGCGGCGGACCGCCTCCCGGCACTCGGCCTTTGAGCCATCCCCGCCGCGCCGCGTTGGCCTCGGCGGTCAGTCCGCCAGGGCCTCGCCCGCCTTCTCCTTGATCTTCTCCGCGGCGCGAGTCGTGGCCTCCCGGGCGTCCTCGAGGGCCTGCGTCGTGGCGGACTTGGCCCGGTCCACGTAGGGTTTGGCGCCCTCGATGGCCTGGGTGGTCGCCGTCTTCGCCCGCTCGTAGGCGTCGTGGGCGAGGTCCGCGCCCTTTTCGAGGTAGGGTTCGACGGTTTCCTTGACTTCTTCCGCCTTTTGGGTGGCCAGGGTGCGAGCCTCCCGGGCCTTCTGCGTGGCCGCGGCCTTGGCCTTATCGACCTCGCCGGGGTCGCAGGCGATCGTCATCAGCAGCAGGCCGCCGAGCAGCCCCAAGCCGAGTTGAGCACGCATGGCATGTTTCCTCCAGAAGCCGATTTCGTCACGGCGATTGTACCACGGCCGACAGGAGTGCATTGCCGTCATCTAACCGGATATTTAACCGCCAACCGCCGGCCCGCAAGCGGCGGGTCCGTCGGCGGCGACGTCGCCCTCGGGCCGGCCGCGCCCGGGCGCGGCCCTACCCCTCGTGGGGCGATCGGCGCATAATCCTCACGGAGCCGCGGCGTTTCCTTCACGCCGCGCTTCGAACCCCCGTCCGCCGTTGCGGAGGAGTCATGAACACCATTCTCGTCCGGTGTCCGATCTGCGAGCGACTGGCCAAGGTTCCCCAGGATACCGCCGGCAAGAACGTCCGCTGCACCGGCTGCCGCCGCACCTTCCTGATTCCGCACGGCACGGCCGATCTCACGATCGAGTGGGGCCCCGCCGCCGCAGGGCACCGGGTGCCGCTGCGGCCCGGACGCCGCGTCACCATCGGCCGCACCAAGGACAACACCGTGTCCCTGCCCGGCGCCCTGGTTTCGCGCCGCCACGCCATTCTCGACTGGAACGTCTCCGAGTGGCGGCTCCGCGATGCGGGCAGCACCAACGGCACCTTCGTCAACGGTCAGCGGATTCGCGAGGTCGGCCTGACCGACGGCAGCCGGATCGTCATCGGCGAGTTCGCTCTCCGCCTGGCGGTCGCCGGAACCGGGCCGACGGACTTCGACACGGCCCTGGACGCCATGGCGGTGGACGAGACCCGCGCCGGGATGGCCGCGATCGTGGAGCCTTATGAGGGCGGCGTCCTGGCCGGCGATTCGCGCGCGGAAACGGCGGTCGGGCAGACGGTCATCGGCGGCCCGGTTGAAGAACAGCCCACGGCGCTGAAACCGCGCCGCCGCTCGTTGCTGGAGCAATGGCCGGTGGTGGCCGGTTTGGCGGCACTGGTGGTTCTACTGGTGCTCCTGCTGTTCTTCATGTTGAGCTGAGTGGGGCCGCGGGGCCGGCGTCGAGGCAGCCCGCTTCGCCGCCGAAGCCCGCTTGGCCCGCCTGGGGGGTTCTTCCGGCGGAACGGCGTCAATGACGAAAGTGTCGTCGTCGATCGGCTGGGCCGCGTTCAGGTCGAGGTAGAGGTACATCGCGTCCAGCGTGCGTTCGGTCCGTTCCGGCCGGCCGGGAAGCCAGAGGTACGTCCCGACGGGCAGAAGCGTTTGCGTGTGGATGTAGAGGTCCTGCAATTTGCAGGCGAAGGGGTCTTCCCGGGGGTAGCGCAATTCGACGGCGAAGCACGGCTCCTCGGACGGGCCGATCGGGGTGACGCCTTCCAGCCGGATGGACACTTCCCCGACCTTGCGGGCCTGCTCGATGCGGTCGATGGTCCGCTCCATCATTCGCCGGGGACCGAAGTCGGTGATCGGGTTTCTCGACTTGGCAAAAACCACGGAAAGCTGCGGGTCCCACGGTTGGGGCCTGGGGCGGGCGCCGAACAAGCCTCGCCGTTGCAGGAGCAGCACCTTGTTGTCGTTCCGACCTTCGATATAGACGCATTGCAGGTATTCGCTGTCGTCGTCAAGCCAGGTGAAACGCACGCTGAAGGGTGCATCGCGGTACTCGGCGCGGATGTTCTCGACGGGCTTCAGCTCGGCCAGCAGGCCCAGCCGCTCCTGTCTCTGGAAAAGCGTGGTGAACGCCGCGACCCGCCGCGTGGCGGCCAGCGACTTGCGAAGCAAGGCCAGGGGATCGCCGCGAATCGCCGCCAGCTCCGCCTCCGCCACCTCCAGCCGGCGAGCATCCGGCGGCAGCTCCACCTTGGCCGTGGGCCGGACGCAGCCCGCCGCCGGCCAGACCGCCAGCACGACCAGCCCCCACACCCGCGGACCGCGAAGCACGTCGCTCCATCGCTTCCTATGCACTGGCCTGATCCTTCTCAGTGATCCCTGCGTTGTCACCTTCGCCGAATGGGCCTGCCGGTCAGTAAAAGATCGTCCGGGTGCGATGGTGCTCGACCGTGGCCGTGCGGTTCCTCCCCAGGCGCCAGAGGTAGCAGTCGATCTGCCAGGCCGGAAGCGACTTCCCTTCGCGCTCGGCCGCCTGCCGCATCATCTCCACGGCCTGGATCGTGCCGGCGCGGATTTCGACCTCCTCCTCGGAATCGGGCGGGATCTCTTCCTGCCGTTCGATTGCTTCCGCGAGGGGGGCGGCCAGACGGAGGATGCCCAGCTCGCGGAGGGCCTGCGGCAAGCGGTAATCGGCGAAGGCCGCCAGATGCTCCAGGCCGGTCAACCCCGGCCGGCCCTGCATCTCCCACGCGAGGGAAACGTCCATCGCGCAGATCTGGGCCCGCTTCATGAAAAAGACCGGCTGGTTGCGGTATCGGCTGACGTCGCGGAAGGAGTCGAAATTGGTCATCAGCAGCACGGCCAGGTCCCACGCCCGCCGATTGACCGAGTCCACCGCGTGGATGAACTGCCCGTCGAAACGGTCCAGGAGCGTCCGCCCGGTCTCCCGGATGATCCGCTCCCGCTCCTCCATCATCAGCAACTGCCCGCGGCCGCTGAGCACCTGGCGGATTTCCTCCGAGGAAACCCGCAGCCAGAATCGCGGGTCGGCCCAGGCCCGCTCCGCCCTGGCCGCGAGCATGATGGAAACCAGCATGGCCTCGAACCGCCGGTACGTTTCCCCGCGCCAGACCAGCTCGATGGGTTCCGGCGACCAGAAGCAGAAGTTCAAGGCGTCGATCAGCAGCACCAGGTTGGCCTGTTCGGCCGACGTGCCGGGCAGATGGGCCAGCAGATCGTGCCCGCTGGGCCGCACCTCCGCCGCCTTGACGGTTCCGGCCCACTGTTCGACCGCGGCTTGATCGATGGAGACGTGGCGGGCCTGCCGCATGACGGCGGCGGTTGTTTCGAGGACGATCATGGGCGAAAATGCTATAGGACCGGCGGCCGCCCGGCAAGCGGGTCCGCGCGATCGCCGCCGGCCCGGCGCCGCGGTGGCCGTCCGACGGCGCCGCGGGATTGGAGTGACACATGTCTGACACTACATATGAGGCGTTCCTCGCCCGGGTGCGGGAAATCGGCCAACTGGCCTCGATCGAGTCGCTGCTGGACTGGGATTCGGAGACCTACATGCCGCCGAACGGCCTGGGGGTCCGCGCTGAACAACTGGCCCTGCTGGCCTCGCTGGGCCACCAGCGACGGTCCGACCCGCGGCTGGGCGAATTGCTCGACCAGTTGGAAGGCCGCGTCTCCGACCCCGTGCAACTGACCAACGTCCGCGAGGTCCGCCGCCTGCACGACCGCGCGGTGAAGATCCCCGAGGATCTGGTCCGCCGCATCTCCAGGGCCTCGACGCTGGCCAAGGCCGCGTGGGCCAAGGCCCGCGCCGAGTCGAACTTCCCCGCCTTCGCCCCGCACCTCCGCGAACTGCTCGAACTCAAGCGGCAGGTGGCCGACTGTCTCGGCCACGGCGGGGACCGCTATGACGCCCTGCTGGATGAGTACGAGCCGGGCGCTGATTCCGCACAGGTCGCGGCCCTCTTCGCCGCGCTTCGGGAGCCGTTGTCCCGTTTTGTCAGGCAGCTCCAGGCCGCGCCGCGTCAGCCGGATCCGTCGATCCTGCGTCGCCGCTTCCCCCGCGAAGCCCAGGAGCGGTTCGCCCGCCGGCTGGCCGCGGCCATCGGCTTCGACTTCCAGTCCGGCCGCCTGGATGTCTCCAACCACCCCTTCTGCTCCGGCACGGGCAGCGGCGACGTCCGGTTCACCACCCGCTACCGCGAGGATTTCTTCAACGCCGCGATCTTCGGCGTCCTGCACGAGGCCGGACACGGCCTGTACGAGCAGGGTCTGGACCCGCAACACGCCTTCACGCCGATGGGCCAGGCGGTCAGCCTCGGCATTCACGAATCACAGTCCCGCCTATGGGAGAACTTCGTCGGCCGCGGCCGACCCTTCTGGGACCATTTCTACGGCGAGTGTCAGAGGGAGTTCCCGGAGGCCCTGGGCGGGGTGCCGCTGGATTCCTTCCACGCCGCGGTCAACCATGTGGCCCCTTCAATGATTCGAGTGGAAGCCGATGAAGTAACCTACAATCTCCACATTGTCCTCCGCTTCGAGTTGGAGCGGGCGTTGCTCGCCGGGCAGGTCGCCATCGAAGACGTGCCCTCCGCCTGGAATCAGAAGATGAACGAATTGCTCGGGGTGACGCCGCGGAACGACGCGGAGGGCTGCCTACAGGACATTCACTGGGCCATGGGCATCTTCGGGTATTTCCCAACTTATGCCCTGGGCAACCTTTACGCCGCCCAGTTCTTCGAGGCGGCCAACGCGGCCATCCCGGATCTGTCGGACCGGCTTCGCCGCGGGGATTTTCAGACGCTCCGGGAGTGGCTGAGAAGCAACATCCATATCCACGGGCAACGATATCGCCCCGACGAATTGGTGGCGAGGATTTCCGGCCGCCCACTCTCGATTGAACCTTTCCTGCGGTATTTGAGCGACAAGTTCGCACCGATCTACGGGTTGTGAGCCGTGAACGACCGCATCGCGATCGAAGCCGCCGGTGCGAGCTGCGGCCGCAGGAATGGGCCGGCGGTTTCTCGGGCCGGCGACGGCCCTGTTTTCCGCTACTATTCAGGTCCGAAAGCATTTGGGGCCCGGTGAGGGCCTTGCGCCGCAAGGTAATCGCGGCTTTGGACTTGCAATGGGGAGTGGACCGGCGTAAATTCTAATAGCACCACGGCGTGCCGGCCTTGGGCGGGCGCCGAACGCCGTAGGCCGCCTCCCACCCGGCACTGACCCACCGCCCAGGCAGAAGGTGACGAGAGGGACCCACCAGACCTTCCCGCGGCACGAAAAGGGGGAAAACCACCGGACCAGCCGGTCCGTGGCGCAACGGACGAGAGTGAACGCAAAGGAGAGTTTCATGACGCGGCTCCGCATTCTCTGTGGCGCGATGATCCTGTCGTTGATCCTGGCCGCAACGGCGGTCCGGGCCGACGATCCGACCCCGTCGGCTGATGACCAACTGGCCAAGGCCGTCGAGTTGATCAAAGCCGGCGACTACGAGGCCGCGAAGCCGATCCTGGAAGCGATCGACCCCGACGATCTTGCCGAAGATCAGCAGCTCGTGCTTCAACGGAACCTGGCGCTGGTGGCGGAGGCGCTCAAGGGCCTCGCCGCCGCGCGGGACGACCTGGCCAAGGGCGAAGCGGCGCTCAAGGGCAACAACCTGGACCAGGCCCGCTCCGCCTTCGAGGCGGTGAAGGCCAACAAGTGGGCGCCGCTCGATCTCAAGGCCCGCGCGGAGGAAGGTCTGAAGCAGATCGCCGCCAAAGCGTCACCGGGGTCCGCCGACCAGACCGCCGCGGCCGTCTCGCGACGGATCGAGATCGCCCAGGCCGGCGAGTCCACTCTGCTGGGTCAGCTCGCCCTGGAGCATGAGTTGCTCTGGCAGCAGGCCGTGGCCACCTACCGCGACGCCGAGGCGCGAATCCGCCGGGCGGTGCTCGACAAGGACTTCGCCGAAGCCCGCCGGCTGGTGGACTTCGCCAAGCAGACCATCGAGTTGAACCGCCGCTACGCCTCGCCGCCGGCCCTCTATGAGGACTACCGCGAGCAGAGCCGAGCGCTGGAACAGTTCGTCAAGGATGAAGAGGCCGAATACAACGACTTCCTGATCCGCCAGCAGCACGAAGAGATCGCCAACCGCGAGGCGGAACGCATCGCCCGCATTCGGGCCACCACCAAGGCCCAGATCGACCAGTTGATGCGCCAGGCCGAGGAACTCCGCAAGGAGAACAAGTACGATGAGGCCATTCAGGTGCTGGCCCAGGTCCTCGCCGTCGATCCGCGGAACGAGCAGGCCGCGTACATGAAGGAAATCCTGGAGGACATCTCCACCGCCGTCCGGGACCGCATGGCGGTCGAGGAGCGGCATCGCCAGGCCCGCGACCTCTTCATCGAAGGCACGGAAAGCGGCATCCCCTGGCACAAGGACCTGATCTATCCCAAGAACTGGCCGGAGATCTCCGCCAAGCGCAAGGGCGCCGAGACCGAGGCGGAGCCGCCCGAGAACGAAGCCGTCCGGCAGAAGCTGCGACGGCGGGCGCCCGAGCTCCGCTTCGACGCCCGGGAATTCGCCGAGGTCATCGACGAGCTCCGCAAGCTCACCGGCCTCAACATCGTTCCCAACTGGACGGCCCTGGAAGCCGCGGGCATCGAGAAAGACACCGAAGTGACCCTCCGGTTGCAGGAGGTCTCCTTCTCCAAGGCCCTGGAACTGATCCTCGACGAAGTGGCCGCGGGCCAGGCCGAGCTGGCCTACACCATCGACGAGGGCGTCGTGCAGATCTCCACCAAGGAGGATCTCAGCCGCAAGACCATCATCCGCGTCTACAACATCCAGGACCTGCTCATCACCATCCCCACCTTCCGCGGCACCCGCATCGAGAACCTGGACCAGAACCAGGGCGGCGGGCAGGAAGGCGGTCTCGGCGGCGGCCGATTCCTCCGCGGCGGCGGCGGTGGCGGCGGGCAGCAGGGCGGCGGCATGTTCGGCGGCGGCGGCCAGCAGCAGGACGACGACCAGGACACCGGCGAGGATCCCCTCCAACCGATCATCGAGCTGATCCAGCAGACGATCGATCCGGAGAGCTGGCGCGAGAGCGGCGGCAACACCGGCACCATTCAGTCACTGCACCAGCAGCTCATCATCTCGCAGACCGCCACGGCCCACGCCCAGTTGCGCGACCTGTTGCAGCAGCTCCGCATGGCCCGGGCCTTGCAGGTCGGCGTCGAGGCCCGCTATATCACCATCTCCCGCAACTGGCTGGAGCAGATCGGCATCGACCTCGACATCGTGCTGAATAACGGCACCGCCGGCTACGACCGGACGACGATTCTCGATCCGGCAACCAACAACCCCATTCTAGTCCCGCGGGAGTTCACGCGGCTCGGCTTCACGCCGGGAGCGCCCGGCGGCGTCGGTCTGCCGATGGCCACCCAGCCCTTCGGACAGCCTTACGGCCAGCCCGGCCTGGTGCCCGGCCCCGGCAGCGGCATGGGCCCGCACTCCGGCCGGATGACGCGACTGCCGCTGGTCAACAACACGCTGGATCTGGCGTCGCCCTCCGACACCAACGTCAGCGGCACGCTGGGCAGCCTGGGCAACTCCACGCCGGCCTTCCAGGTCTTCGGCAGCTTCCTGGACAACATCCAGGTGGACTTCCTCCTGCGGGCCAGCCAGATCGACCGCCGCTCCAGCGATCTCGACTCGCCGCGGCTGGTGCTGTTCAACGGACAGCGGGCCGCCTTCGAGAGCTTCCTCGAACAGGACTACATCGCCGCCCTGACGCCCGTGGTCGGCGACAACGCCGGCGCCTTCGAGCCGCGGATCGACACCGCCCGAACCGGCCGCTCGCTCGACGTGCAGGCCACCGTCTCGGCCGACCGCCGCTACGTCACCATGACCATCCGCACCTACACCCAGGTGTTCGGCGAGTTCCGCACCGTCTTCTTCGGCGGGTCGAGCACGGTCGGCTCCGGCTTCGTCGAGCTGGCCTCGCGCCGCACTCAGCAGATCCGCACGACCGTCTCCGTGCCCGACGGCGGCACGTTGCTGATCGGCGGCCTGAAGCTGTCCGGCGAGCGCGACGTGGACGCCGGCGTGCCGATCCTGTCGCGAATCCCGGTGCTCAAGCGGGCCTTCTCCAACACGTCCAACGTGAAAGACGACCAGGTTCTGCTGATCCTCATCAAGCCGACCATCATCATCCACGAAGAGGCCGAGGCGGAGCAGTTCCCCACCCTGTCTTCGCTGGGCCGGTAGCCTTCGTGGGCGGATAGCCAACGCGTTTCCCGGGGCCGGTCGAGGTTGATTTCGACCGGCCCCTTTTGCCGCGCGCGAGACCCGGTGTTGTTCGAGGCGGCGGCGGGAGCGAACCTCGCCGGTGTTCGGCCGCTTCTCAGACCGCCACTCCCGTTGCATACTACGGGTCATGCGCCGGAACCCTGGGCGACGAGAGCCGTCGGTCCCCGCCACCACCGAGACGGCGGCGGCCGGCCTTTCGCCGCAGCGGCGTCAGCGTGACGAACCCGGCTGGCTGGCCTGCCTGGCCGCGGCCGCGCTGGTGCTGGCCCTGAGCTGGTTCAAGCTGAGCAGTCTCGACCTCGGTTACCATCTGGCTTACGGGCGACACTTCCTGGACACCGGCCGCATCGTCGACCGCGACCCGTTTCTGTACCCCGAGGTCGCCGTTCCCTTCGTGAACGCCAACTGGGGCAGTCAGGTGATCATGGCCGCCGCCGAGCGGGTGGCGGGCGCCCACGGCCTGTTCGCGCTGAGGCTGTCGCTGATCGCCCTGATCTTTGCCGGCATCGGCCTGGCCCTGCGGGCGTTGCTGGTCCGCACGGAGCAGCCGGAGGCGGAGAAGCCCCGAATCGGCCTCTGGCTGGCCGTGGCCTGGCTGCTGGCGGCTCTGGCAGGCTACGAGCGGTTCAGCATGAGGCCGGAGTTGTTCAGCTATGCGGCCATGTCAGCGATTCTGGTGCTTCTGGCGCGGAGGCCGCAATCGTGGAAGGCCGTCGCGGCGCTGACCTGCGTGCAACTGGCGTGGGTCAACCTGCACAGCTACTTCCTGGTGGGCGTGCTGCTCACCGCGGCCTTCCTGGCCGGCGAAGCGCTGGGCGGGTGGCGGAGCGGGTGGAGCAGCGGCTCTCGCCGGATGGTTCGACGGCTGGCGGTGGCCCTGGCGTTGCAGGTCGCCGCGTGTTTTCTCAACCCGTGGCACTATCGCGGCGCGGTCTTTCCCTTGGCGACGCTCCAGTATCTCCGCGCCGGTGAGGTCCTGGGCGGGTCGGCCGGCGAATCCGCCCGCAGCGCCTGGTCGGAGATTTCCGAGTTCCAGTCGCCTTTCAGCTTCGGGCGGCAGTCCGTCAACCGTCGCACGATCGAAGCCTATTACATCCTGCTGGCGGTCGCCGGGGGCGGCGTGGCGGCTTTGGCGGCGCAACGCCGGTACGGCCCGGCCCTGGCCGTGCTGCTGATGCTGGCCATGTCCACTCAGATGCGGCGGAACATCGCCCAGTTCGCGTTCGTGGCCGCGCCGCTGGCGGCCGCGGCCTGGGCGGGGGTCTGGTCGCGGTTTCGGCCGTTTCCGAGGGCGGCCCGGCTGGCCCGCTGGGGCCTCGCGCTGGGCCTGACCGGCGCCGCCGCGTGGTGGACGGCGGGCGTGGTGAACGGCCGCTTCTACTACGCGGAACGACGCATCAACCGGGAGACCGGCGTCGGGTGGTCGGATCGGTTCTGCGCGCGCGCCGCGGCCGAGTGGCTGGCCGCTCACGACGCGTTGCAGCCGCGACTGTACGTGGATTACTTCGCGTCCAGCAACTGCCTGCCCTGGCTGCCCTCGCGATTCAGGCTGTTCGTCTGCACCAACACCTTTGCCTATGAGGAAACGACGCTGGCCACGGCCTTCCGGCTGGGCCTCGGCGAGATCGACCACCGGGCCTTCTTCGACCGCCAGGGCGTCCATGTCGTGCTGCTGCGGTGCGGCCCGGATACGCAGATGCTCGTCCGCCGCCTGATCGCCGACGACGGCGATTGGGCCTTGGCGTGGTTCGACCGGCACCATGTCCTCTTCGTCCGCCGGCTGGTGGAGCATCTCGCCGTCATCCCGTCGCCTCCCTTGACGGAGGCCGACCTGGACACGGCGGAATGGCTGGCCGCGGCCGGCCGGCCGCGTTGGGTGCGGGCCTTGAGCATCGGAACCATGGTGAACGTGCCGATGTCGCTGGGATGGCACCAACCCGCCGCGGCCCTGCTGGAGGAGGCCGTGCGGCTGGCGCCGGACTACCACGAAGCCTGGGACAACCTCGGCGTCTGCCACGGCAACCTGGGCAATGCCGCGGGCCGCGCCGGCAACTACCGCGAGGCGGAGCGGCAATGGCGGCGGGCGATCGAGTGCTGGGAAACGGTCCTCCGCCTGTCGCCCGGCCACGCCGAGGCGAGCCGCTACCTCCACACCACGCGACAACGGCTCGCCCTGATGCCTAAGGACCGCTAGCCATGCGTCACGGAAAAGCATCGTTCGCCGCGATGGTGGCGCCGTTGCTGGGCGGCCTGTTCGCTCACGGCTGCGCGGCGACCCCGCCACCCAACCGGCGAGAACCGCCGCCGGCGGGCCCGCGGGTCGTCGATTTCGCCGCCGGCGTTCGTTTGGATTACCGCGTTCCCCAGGTGGAGATCGACGCTCGAGTGATCCTCCGCGAGGGGCCGATCGAGTTGCTCCTCTACAGCAAAGCGCCGGTGCCGAAAGAGCACGAAAGCATCCTGCTGACCGACGCGCCGGCCGAGTCGGTCTATTACGCCCTCGGGCTGATCGGCCTCAGACCGGGCCGCCCCCCGCGCTACGACGACGCGACCGGCCGCGTGTTGCCGGCGACCGGCGACGAGGTGGAGGTCCGCGTGCGTTATGCCCGTGACGGGCAGATGTTTGAACATCCGGCCGCGGACTGGCTCCTCGATATCGCCGCCAGCCATCCGCCCACTGACCTGCGGTGGGTCTTCGCCGGCTCAGGCCGCGACGCCGGGGGCCGGTATCTGGCCAACCTGGAAGGCACGACGATCACCGTGGTGGATTTTGAATCGGCGGTGGTGGCCCCGGCCGCGTCGCACAGCTCGGCCAACGAGTCCCTGTGGCTCCAGGCCCAGCGCGAGGCCATTCCGCCCGTCGGCACGGCGGTCACGGTGCTGCTGCGGCCGGCTTGCGGGCCGGCGGCGTCGCGTCAATAATCTTCGATTTCACAACAAGTTTCAGACCAAAGAGCCTCGAC
>Ga0129299_1002345_pt1 | contig 12580 bp, 10 predicted proteins | sample ConPoolayeCmetaG_FD_94477 | JGI IMG/M metagenome (GOLD analysis project Ga0129299, IMG submission 94477) | Hot spring microbial mat communities from California, USA to study Microbial Dark Matter (Phase II) - Cone Pool mat layer C metaG ... | reverse complement strand
GTCCTGATCAAGGGTCGCGATTGGGAAGGCCGCACCGTCGTCGGACAGGACCTGGTCGAGGCCCGGGGCGGTCGCGTCGTGCTGGCACCGCTGGTGCCGGGCCGCAGCACGACGGAGCTGGTTCGGCGGATTCGTGCGTCGTCCGCCGGGTCTGCTTCCACCAATGCTTGACCTCGCTCGCGGCACCGCGTCTACTGTCCCCATGAGGCGGCTGCCGTCACTGTCGATCTTCTTCCCTTGCTACAACGAAGAGCAGAATGTCGCCCGGGTCGTGCAGGCCGCGCTGGAGGCTGCTCCGGCATTCGCCGACGATTACGAGATCATCGTGGTCAACGATGGGAGCCGCGACCGCACCGGCGAAATCGCCGATCAACTGGCCCGGGAACATTCGCGAGTTCGCGCCGTCCACAACCGCCCGAACCTGGGCTACGGCGGGGCCGTGGCCCGCGGCCTGCGGGAGGCCCGCAAGGAGTGGGTCTTCTTCACCGACGGCGACGGCCAGTTCGACATCCGCGAGTTGCCGCTGCTGATCGAACTCCTGGACGCCTGCGACGTGGCCGTGGGCTATCGGCGGCGGCGGGCGGACCCCTGGCACCGCCGCGTCAACGGGGTTTGCTGGACTTGGCTGGTGCGGCTGCTGTTCGGGTTGAAGGTGCGGGACATCGACTGCGCCTTCAAGCTGCTCCCGCGGTCGCTGGTGGAGGGCCTCGAACTGCGGAGCCAAGGCGCCCTCATCAGCACCGAACTGCTCGCCAAGGCCCACTACGCCGGGTTGCGTATCGCCGAGGTCGGCGTGAGCCACTACCCCCGCACCGCGGGAGCGCAAACCGGCGCTAGCCTGCGGGTCATCCTGCGGGCGTTTTATGAGCTGTTCCGCCTTCGCGGGCACATTCGCGGCGGTCGGCTGCCGGCCCGCTCACTCCCGCAACGCCGTGACCCGCTCGACCAGTGACTGCGCCGTCGCGGCGTCCGCAGCCTCGGCGATCACGCGGGCGATCGGCTCCGTGTTGGAGCCGCGAACGTGGACCCAACCCTCCGGCCAGTCGATGCGGACGCCGTCCGCCGTGTTGAGCCGGCCGCCCCCGGCCGCGTTCGGCACCCGCCGCAGCCACGCGGCGATCTGTTCCGGGGCCATGGAGAATTTTCGCTTGATCATCACGTAACGCGGCAGGTCGTCCACGATCGCCGACAAGGGCCGGTCCTCGCCGGCCAGGATGTTCAGCACCATGCCCATGGCCACGAAGCTGTCCCGCACGAAGGAGACCCGGGGGTCGATCACGCCGCCGTTGCCCTCGCCGCCGATCACGCAGCCGTGCTCCCGCATGGCCCGGGCGACGTGGGCTTCCCCCACCGGCGTGCGATGCACCGGCAGGCCCCCGGCCGCCGCGGCCAGGTCGTCGATCATCCGCGAGGTCGAGAGGTTGGCGGCCGCCGGTCCCGGCTGCCGGGCGAACATGTACTTCGCGGCCAGGGCCAGCGTGTATTCCTCGCCGATGTAGCGGCCGCGGTCGTCCACGATGGCCAGCCGGTCCGCGTCCGGATCCTGCGCAAAGCCGACCTCCGCTTCGTGCTTTTGCACGAAGTCGCAGAGGCCGGTCAGGTTGTCCTCCGTCGGTTCCGGCGGATGCGCGAACTGCCCGTTCGCCTCCGCATTGAGGTGGATCACCTGGCACCCGAGCTTCTCCAGTAGGAGGTGTCCCCCCAAACCGCCGGCGCCGTTGACGCTGTCCAGCACGACGGTGAGCGGGTGGCGGCGGATGGGGGCTACGTCCAGCAGCCGCAGGATCCGCTGCACATGGCGGGAGTGCGTGGAGTCGTCCTTCTCGATCCGGCCGAGGTGGTCCACGTCGGCGAGGTGAAAGTCCCGGCGGCGGTACCGGTCGAGGATGCGGGCCGCGTCCTCGGGCGGCGGGGCGTAGCCGCCGCCGGTGAGGAATTTGACGCCGTTCCATTCGCGGGGGTTGTGGCTGGCGGTGATGACCACGCCCCCAGCGGCCTGGCGTTCCTGCACCATCACCGCGACGCCGGGGGTGCTGACGATGCCGAGGTCGATGACGTGGCAGCCGCTGGCCACCAGTCCGCTGCTCAACGCTCGGGACAGCAGGTGTCCGCTCGGCCGCGAGTCGCGGCCGATGACGACCCCCCCGCCCCCGAGGTGTGTGCCGTAAGCCATCCCCAGTTCCGCCGCCAGCGTCGGGGTCATGGTCTGGCCGATGATGCCTCGCACGCCCGACACCGTCATCATCAAAGTCATATCTGCATCCCCGGCTGAGCCGCGGGCCTCTGGTGCAACGCGGCCGATCGAAGGGATAGGAGAAGCAGCCGGGTGTGTCAAGCGGGGCAACGGTTCGGCCGAGGCCTCCACGTCCGGCCAGAAAGGCCGCCGCCGGCCGGAGGCCGCCGGACCGCATGGCAAAGTCGACGAGCAATCGGGCGAAGTCGCCGAGCCATCCGGCGAGGTCGGCGAGCCATCCAGCGAAGTCGCGGGACCATCCGGCGAACGCTCGGAACGACTCCGGGCGGGCCCGGAACCGCTCCGGGAGGCCCCAGGGCCATCGGTGGGATTACAGGACCACGCCGGCCCGCCGCCTGCCGCCCCGCCCTACCCTACCCCCGCGGGGCCCGCGCCCTGTGCAGCTCCTCGCGGATCTCCGGGATCACAAAGCGGGTCTCCAATTCAGGCAAGGGGGCCAACGCGGTAAGCATGGCCTCGTAGCGAGTCTCCAGATCCGCCGAGGTGTCGTCGAACAGGATCCGGCGGCCCCGTAGCACGCACAGGCCACCGCCTTTCCCGCCCAGCGGTTCACGGCGGATGGTCAGGCCGAGTTCCTCGGCCAGCCGGATCAGGGTGTCGAGCCTCGTTTGCAGCTCCATTTCGGGCCTCGCGCCGCAGGCCGCCCGGCGGCGATCAAGCCGCACGGCCGGGCTGCCGATACGGTAAGAGGAATGCGCTGGTTAACCCGGCGGGCGCGGCTCGCGCCCCAGGCGGCAGGTCTTCATGCTCCACGAATCTCCCCACAATATCAACCGTCCGGTCGAGGAACTCGATGTCGAGCAGCAGCTTGACCGACTGGAACGCCAGGTGGCGGATCTGCACCGACAGATCGAGCAACTCCAGCGGCTGGCGGCCCTGGGCACGGTGGTCTCGATGGTCGCCCACGAGTTCAACAACCTGCTGACGCCGATGGTCAGCTACGCGCAGTACGCCCTCCAGCGCGACGAACCGGCCCTCCTCCGCACCGCCGTGGACAAGAGCTACAAGAACGCCCAGCGGCTGACCGCGCTGTGTCAGCGGGTGCTGGGGATGGCCGTGGACGATCGGAGCGGGCCGACGCCCGTCGCGGTGCTGCCGGCGGTCCGCGAGGCGGTGGAATGCCTGGTTCGCGACCTGGAGAAGGACAACATCCGCTTGCAAATCGACGTGCCGGAGGATCTCCTGGTCCGCGCCCGGCCGGGCAGTCTGCATCAGGTGCTGTTCAACCTGGTGCTCAACGCCCGACAGGCGATGCTGGACAAACCAGGCCGTCTGCGGATTGCGGCGTCAAAAGCCGGCGGGCAGGTCACCATCGAAGTCGCCGACACGGGTCCGGGGATCCGCCCCGAACACCTCGAACGCGTCTTCGAGCCGTTCTTCAGCACCAAGCAGCACGAGGGCCGCTCCGATCGGCAGGGCGTGGGCCTCGGTCTGTCCATCTGCCGCCGGCTCATGGAAGAGCAGGGCGGGACCATCACCGTGTCCAGCCAGTACGGCCAGGGGGCCACCTTCACGCTGACCTTTCCCGAAGCCTGAGGCCCGAATCGACTCGGCTGTGAATAAAGCCTCGCCGCCCCGTGGCGACAAAAAGGCCCGCTCCCGCCTGAACGCATAGCCTACCCGCAAAAGTTGGCCCAACGGCTGCGGCGGCCCGAAGAAGTCAGGGCGACTCGCGGCCCGAACGCCGTGAACCATGGCCGACAGGACTGGGTAGGGCCGGAGTTGAACCGGCGACACACGGATTTTCAGTCCGTTGCTCTACCAACTGAGCTACCTACCCGGCGGTCGCCTCGGTGGCGGCCGAGGGTGCGGGCCGCGACCGCCCCGCGGATCGCGTGGGCGTTGGCCGCAGAACCGTCCCCGAAGTCTCAGATCGGCAATCTAAGGTCCGGGCATGACCCGGTCAAGCGGCGATGCCGACCCCGCCGGCCTTTGGTGCTGGTGAGGGCTGACCTGAGGGGGATGGCCGGCTAGGTGATTCGGCGACCGTCTGCCGTCGGCTGGGGGAGCGGTTCGGTCTGCCTCCCGGCGGGCGGAGTGGCCATTTGCGGCGCTCCGAATGGCCCGCGGCGGGACAACCTGTGGAATCGACCGGGCCGTGGTGGTGTTTGCTTACGTTGCCTCCGCTTGTCCGGTTCCCGGGGAGACAGCGGATCGTTTCCCAGGCGAGCGGCGGCCCGCCGTTGCCCAAGGAAGACTGTCGCTTGCGGAGGTCGGCCGGCTGCGTCGTACTTGGGTATGCTCAGCCGCTGATCTGCGGCGGTTCGCGGTCCGGCCCACCGCGGCTTCTCTGCCGGTGGACCGCGTCGTACACCTCGGCTGCATTGTAACTGGACCGGACGAAAGGCCCAGCGGCCACCGAACGGAAGCCCATGGCTCGGGCCTCGCGGGCAATCTCCTCGAACTCGTCGGGCGGGACGTACCGGGCCACCGGGGCGTGCCGAGGCGTGGGGCGGAGGTATTGCCCCACCGTGAGAATATCCACGCCGATCGCGGCGAGGTCGCTCATGGTTCGCGACAGCTCCGCCCGGGTCTCGCCCAGCCCGACCATCAGGCCGCTTTTCGTGAATATGTAGGGGTACCGCTCCTTGATCTTGCGGAGCACGGCCAGCGTGCGGTCGTACCTGGCCTGCGGGCGGATGGTCGGCGAGAGCCGCTCGACGGTCTCTTGATTGTGGCCGTAGATATCGGGCCCGCTGTCGCACAGCAGGGCCAGCAGCTCGTCGCGGGCGTGGAAGTCCGCGGGCAGCACCTCCACCACGCAGGCCGGCGACGTGCCGCGAATCGCCCGCACGCAAGCGGCGAAATGCCCAGCGCCCTCGTCCGGCAGATCATCGCGGGCCACGGCGGTCAGCACCACATGCCGCAATTGCAGCGCCGCGACGGCTTCGGCCAGCCGCGCGGGTTCGTCGACCTCCGGCGGGAGCGGCCGCGCGGTGGTCACCGCGCAGAACCGGCAATTTCGCGTGCAACGGTCGCCGAGGATCATGAACGTGGCATGGCGGCGGGACCAGCATTCGCCGAGGTTCGGGCATTTCGCCTCTTCGCAGACGGTGGCGACGCCGCTGCGGGCCACGACGTTGCGGGTTTGCAGGAGGATGTCCCCGGTGGGGAGGGGGCGTTTCAACCAGGCCGGCAGACGCCGCCCCGCGGGAGAGGCCGAACGCAGCACATCCAGGTGAACGGTCATCGTGGGCGCTTCGTGAAGTCGGGCCGGCCGCCGACGCAGGGGGGATACAGCCCGCCGATGAGTATAGCCCGGTTTACAGGCGTCGGCGACTGGCCTAAAGTTGAAGGGGTGGCCGCTGGAACCGGGTTCCCGCGTCCCTTTGCCGCCTATCTCGGCTCCCGATCGGAGGCGTACGGTGATGATTACGCTCCAACGAATTCTCTTTCCGACAGACTTCTCGGAGCTGTCCCTTCATGCCTTGCGGTACGCGGTGTCGTTCGCTGAGGCGTATCGCGCCGAATTGCACTTCCTGCATGTCGTGGATGATGCCTCGCAGTACTGGATGCCGATCGGACCGAACAATGTGCCGGTCGGGCCGCCGCCGGAGGAACTGCTCGCCCTGGGGAGGGAGGAGCTCCGGCGTTTTCTCCAGACGCACCTGCCATCGCCGGCGATGCCCGTGGTCAGCGAGGTCCGTATCGGCCGACCCTTCCTGGAGATCATCGGCTACGCCCGCGAGCACAGCATCGACCTCATCGTCGTGGGCACGCACGGACGGACCGGGCTTCGGCACGTTCTTCTGGGGTCGGTGGCGGAGCGCGTGGTTCGCAAGTCGCCGTGTCCGGTACTGACCATCCGACAGCCCGGCCGCGATTTCGTCATGCCGTGAACGCCGCCGCGAGCGGGACGGTCCCCGCCTCGGACGGTCGCGGCGGTCGTTGCCGGCAAGGCGGCGGCAGGGGGGTCAGACCGGCTGCACGACCGGCAGCGACAGAAGGTTTTCGCGCACGGGTCCGCCGCTGGCTCGAATCGCCTCGCGGCGAACGGCCGAGGTTGCCAGCGGCAAGGACTCCCGCGGCGTGTGCTCGATGCCCCACTGCACTTCCGCGCCGGAGACCGCGTCCACCAGCGGCACGCGGGCGGGCAGCAATCCCTCGTAGAACTCGATCGGCCCACGCTTCAAGGCCCGGGCGTACGGCAGCGTCTTCGCGGCGGTCATCACCAGGCCGATGTGCCCGATCAACTGGAAGATCAGACGCTTGCCCAGCATGAGGTCCCGCCGCCCGCGAACGAGCGTACGCAGGAAGTTCAGCGGGTTGTAGAAGGTCGCGTAGGCTTTCAGCAGGTTCATCTGCTGGTCCCAGGGCCGGGGATGGTGACTGGCGACGACGTGATTGCCGTCCTGGTAGGCCTGCGGCACGGGCTGTCCGGCGACGGACTTGTAGAGCCGCCGGGCCTTCGCGGCCGGCTCGATGTCCCGCGTGCCGACGGCCGGCCCGAGATAGGTGCACTGGTACGACACCGCGCCGATGTCGAACACGTAGCGGGCCTGGTTCAGCAGGCCGTTCAGCGTGCCGGGTGGCGACCGCAGCGGTTGGTCGTCGTTGTGGATCATCATCACCATTGGCTCGATCCCGAGCTTCAGCAGGATGCCGAACAGTTCGGCGGCCTTGCCGGGATCCTGCCCTTTATTGACCAGTTCGCCGGTGATGTCCTCGATGCCGAACCAGATGGCCCGCAGGCCGCCCTTGCGGCAGAGCGGGAGGATGTCGCGGTTCTTGTGGACGTCGAACTGCGTCCCCTCGGTGTAGAACCGCACCTGGTTGGCCAGCCGGTCACGGCCGGACATGGCCTGCGACATCTCGGTCATCAGTTCGATGACCGTCTCCCGCTTGTTGAAAAAATTGTCGTCCGTGCCGAAGAACTCGCGGATGCCGAAGTTCTCGTAAATGTGCTTGATCTCCGCCGCGAACCGCGCTGGACTCTTGTGCCGCCAGGTCCGCTGGTTGAACGCCGGGATCGGGCAGTACGGGCAGTTGAACTTGCAACCTTGCGAGGCGATCAGCGAGGCGATGATCGACTTCCGCCCGACCTTGCGGCCGGAGAACGGCTGCCGGGACAGCGTCGTCCGACGGTGGGGCGGCTCCAGCAGCCGGTAGCCCGCGTCGGGCATGGGCATTTCGTCCAGATCGCGGAGCAGCCGTTGCACGCCCGTGCTGACCGCCACCGGCTGATCCGGCGATGCCTCCGGATGCAGATAGACCAATCCGGGAATCTCGGCCAGCAATCCACTGCGACGGGCCCGCTCGAACGCGGCCCGCGGCGTTTCACCGGGACGCCATTGGTCAACCAATGTCTCGAGGAGGTTCAGCAGGACGTACGCCTCGCCGGTCGAGACGCAGTCGGCCCCGACGCCCGGCCCGGGGCCGAGGTCGAAGTAGTCGGTCGGCTCGTAGATCGCCTTGGGGCCGCCGGCCAGGATGAGCGGGCGGGCTTCGCCCAGGGTGTACGCCTCGCGGATCAGATCGTACGACGGCTCGGCGTGAACCTGCATGGCGGAGACCAGGAGGACGTCGAGCGGCCGGCCGTCCAGTTCGGCCGTGCTGGGCCGAAAATGGGGGTTCCACTGCTGGAGGATGACGCGGATATGGCGGAAGCCGGAGGCGTTCAGCACATCGGCCAGCGTTCGGACCGAGCACGGGGCCATCCGCTTGTCGGCATACCAGTAGGGCAGCATCCGCGTGCGGAAGTCGAAGGCATAGACGATGCCGATCCGCCAGTCGTGCGCATCGGCGTGGCGGCGGAGGCTCCGCATCGTCTCCTGAAACGTACCGTCCGGGAGGAAAACGTCTCCTGCGGCGCGGCGAGGTAATTCCACGATCTGCTCCTGCCCGGTCGGGGTCGGCGGGGGCTGGGGTTACAACCCTGGGGTTGGTCCGGCCTGACCACAACCCCAGTCCGGGCAAGCCGAGATGTTCGCTGGACCGCTCCCTGGTCCGCCGCGACGTCGAAGCTGGCCGGGCCGGCCCGCTGTATCCCAACCACCATCCGACCGGGTTGAGGCGAAAGGCAGCAGCGGGCGAGCTCGCATTAGAATCGAGTGGACGGCGGTCGTCAACCCGGAACTCCCGGACCTCCGCGCCGAAGCCTCTGCCGGACCGAGAATTGCGATAGACAAAGAGCGCTGCATATCCGGAGTTCATGGACGCGGCGGCCCAGCGGACCTTGCCGCCTTATGACGGTTTGGATAAACTGCCCCGCGACGGGGACGTAGCTCAATTGGGAGAGCGTCGCGTTCGCAATGCGAAGGTTGCCGGTTCGAGCCCGGTCGTCTCCAGTGTCCAGTTTTCCATGCCAGCTCCACTAGCCTCCCCGGCGGCGGTCCGTATGCATGGATACGGCCGACTGCGGCGGATGGGGCGGCGTTCCTCTCGCCATCGAGGTCTTTTTTATTCCTGCTTGCGGGACGATCCGCCGCCCGGCGGCATGGCACCGGCTTCCAGTTCGCGCAGGCCCATGGGCCTCGGACCAGAAGCATGACAAGAGACGAAGGCCGCGGAAACCTGTACGGGATAAGGCATCCGGCTGCCGGGGTCGGACAACTGACACCACCCAGTGACCCCTCTCGAACGGCTACGGCCGCCTTCTTCACGCGAACTGCCGCGGGAACAATCCACACCCCGGACGCCGGACCACTGAGGACTGTCGCCCCCCATCGCTTACGCGCTCAGTAGCTTCGTGCCGGACGCGGCTCTCCAGTCGGCGGGGGGCCGCCATCGGCGGGGCGATTCAGCGGCAGACGCACCTCTGCCGTCGTGCCGACGCCCACCTGGGAAGCGATGCGAATCGTGCCGCTCATCTCCGAGACCAGCCCATGCACCGCCGCCAGACCCAGGCCCACGTTGTCCCCCGAGCCGCCGCCCAACTCTCCCTTGGTGGTGAAGAACGGTTCAAACAGTCGGTCCAGCACATCCTCCGGAATCCCGCAGCCCGTATCAGCCACGCGAATGACGGCCTCCTCGCCCTCTTGTCGCAGCGAAACGGTGAGCGTTCCGCCCGGCGTCATGGCGTCGAAGGCGTTGCGGGTGAGGCTTTCCAGGATCGGCACGACCCGATGCGCCTCGAACAGCCGCGGCTCCACCGGATCCAGCTCGGTTCGCAGCAGGAGGCCCGCCTGTTCCGCCTGCGGGCGGAGCTGTTCCACGAATCGGGCCAGCAGCGGGTTCAACTCCTCCCACGCCGCCTTTTCGTGCTCGCTCTTTGCAAAGGACTCGAGTTGCCGGGTGATCCGCGTGGCCCGGCTGATGGCCTGCGACAGAAGCCGCAGCGTCCGTCGCAGCTCCCGCGGGCTGTCGCTGACCAGGACCGAGTCGATGCTGGTCAACATGCCGCCGAGGATGTTGTTGAAATGATGGGCCACGCCCGCCGCCATGTGCCCCAGCGAGGCCATCCGTCGGCTGCGGGCCAGTTCCTGCGAGAGCCGCTTCCGCTCGGAGATGTCGCGGACGCTGATCGATGCCGCGACGCACTCTCCCGTGGGGCTGTTAATCGGCGAGGCGATCAGCACCAGGGTGGCGCGGCTGCCATCCCCGCGGTCGAACTTCACCTCGATATCGTGGGCCGTGGCCGTGGACAGCGTGTTCTCCAGCAGGCGGCGGACGGCCTCCTGCTGGGCGTCGGGGATGACCTCCAGCACGCTGCGGCCGAGCATTTCGCCCGCGGAACGGCCGAACAGGGCCTCGGCCTGGGCGTTCCAGAACTGGACCGTCCAGGCCCGGTCCACGGCGATCAGGCCGAAGCCCACGTTCTCGCACAGGCTGCGAAAGTAGAAATCGTGGTCCATGCGTGGCCGTCACCCTTCCCCGTCAGCCGACCGTCGCAGCCCGCCGTCCGGCGACGGCTCGACGGTGGAGCGGACCACGGGGCTGATGATCAGGATGCTCTCCAGTTCGGCGTCGTCACTCTCCGCGTCCTCGCTGCCGGGCTGAACGAAGATCGCCCGGCCCAGCAGCGGCCGGTCATGAACGCCCTCCGTGGGGCCGAGCAGCAGGAAACCATCCTCCGGGATCCGCACGCCCAAGGCCAGCTCGGTGAACACGAAGCGGCGGTCCTCGGGTTCCTGTCGGGCACCGGCCTCGGTGATGACCCATTTGGGGGGACCGGGCGGCTCCTCCAGCTCGGGAACGACCCGCAAATCCACCTCCCGCAGGCTGATCGAGCGGAGCTCGTATGCCAAGCGTAGTTTGGAGCGGGCGTCGACGAAATCCATTCCGCGGAGGTCTCCTCGCGGAGTGTAGTAGAACACGACGGTCCGCGGACGGGTCGGCCCCAGGTCGACCTCGACCGCTCGGGTGTGGTCCGGCTGGGCGTAGTCCAAAGCGCTCCGCAGGCCGGGGACTTCCGCGAGAAATAACCGCAGCGGCTCCCGATCCGAAGCCTGGCCCACCCCGCCGCGGAGACCGTTGTCCGCGAGGCGAAGGACCGTGGCGGCGTCGCCCAGCGGGCCGGCCGCCAGTCTCCAGAGTCGTGGATTGCCGCTGAACAGCCCGCGGGGGGCGCTGTAGCGGTGGACCTTGAATTCCACCGTCAGCCGCTGGAGGGAGCGATCGAACACGGTCGGGGCGGCCGTTCCCGCCCGCGTCGCCGTGTCGGACTGGGCGGCGGGATCCGCCGGCGCCGCGGGAGAAGGGGGACGGGCGGGCAGGCAGCCCCCCGCGAGAAACAGGGTCATGGCCAAGCCGCCCGCTCCGGCGAGGCGAGCAGCCCGGATGCCGCCAGACGCCCGGGATGCCCCGCCGGCCGCTGACCGCGAAGAGGCCTCGAGCGACGCCTTCCGCGGGACACCTCCGTCGGTTGGCGTTACCGTTTTCCGCCGCCAAACTGTAGGCCGACGAGTCAACATTTCCCGCCTCTGTCGCGGCGACGGGCTATCCTGCGGGAGCCGCCCTCTGGCTTCAGGCTCGGTCGCATTGGCCGTCCCTGCGCCACGCCGCTCACCTCGCCATTCGACAGAGCACCTCACAACCGCGGCGGAGCAGGTCGTCGGTGGTTGCGTAACTGATGCGAAAGTGCGTATCGCGCGAGGAGAAGAAGCCGCCGGGGATAACCAGGACATCGTGTTCGGCGACGGCGGCGCAGAATTCGCTGGCGTTGGCGAATTTCGGCGGGACGCGGGGAAAGATGTAGAAACCGCCGGTCGGTCGAACAAATTCGAACCGCTCCTTGAGCATCGCGCACACCAGGTCGCGTTTTAGCGCGTAGGCCCGCCGGTGGTAGGCGACGTCGGTGTCCAGGGCCGTCAGCGTGGCCACCTGGGCCGGCGAAGGGGCGCAAACGAAGGTGTACTGCTGGAATTTGGTCATTTCGGTGATGAGCGGCTCGGGGCCGGCCGCGTAGCCCATTCGCCATCCGGTCATGCCGTAAGTCTTGCCGAAACCTCGCAGGACCAGCGTGTTCTCCGGAGCGTAGGCCAGCGGGCAGGGGTTGGGGTGATCGTAGCAGAGCCGGTCGTAGATCTCGTCGGAGATCAGGAGGAGGTTGTGCCGCACGGCCAGTTCCGCGGCGCTGCGGACTTCATCGTCGGTCATCACCCGGCCGGTGGGGTTGCCCGGAGAGTTGATCATCAGGGCCTTGGTTCGCGGCGTGATCGCGGCCTCAATGGCCCCGGCGTCGAAGCGAAACTCGGGGTACGTCGGGACCGGAACCGGTTTGCCGCCCAGCATGTTGACCAGTTGGAGGTAGGACACGAAGTAGGGGTCGGGAAAGACCACTTCGTCGCCCTCGTCGAGGATCGCGAGCAGGGCCAGAGTCAGGCCGCCGGAAACGCCCGCGGTGACGAGGATGGAAACGTCGCGGCCGTACGACGCGCGAAAGTCGGCCGCCAGCCGCTCGCGGAGTGAGGGCAACCCGGCACTGGGCGTATAGCGGTTTTTGCCTTCCTTGATCGCCTGGATGGCGGCCTGTTTGACCGGTTCAGGGGTGTCGTAATCGGGCAGGCCGATGGACAGGTCGCAGGGGTCTTTCATCTTCGAGGCCAGCTCGAAGAACTTGCGAATACCGGAAAACTCAACCCGCTTCGTCCGCTGGGCGAGGATTCTGCGTGCATCCATGTCCGGCTCCTCGTTTCTGTCCGGCCCGAACAGGCGCACCCTCAGCAGCGGGACGTCCGAACGGTGCCGCTGTTGATGGCCTCACCCGAGGATCAAGGCACCGCCAAGGCGACTCGAGCCTATTTCTTGGCTGGGGCTTCCGCAGCCGCGGCCTCGCCCTCTTTGGGGCCGGCCTTCTTCTCCTTGCCGCCGACGTTGGCCTTGCGGTGCGCCACTTTGGGCAGCCCGAACGGGCTATCACCGTCTTTGAACCGCTCCTTGTCCTTG
>Ga0129299_1002344_pt1 | contig 12583 bp, 7 predicted proteins | sample ConPoolayeCmetaG_FD_94477 | JGI IMG/M metagenome (GOLD analysis project Ga0129299, IMG submission 94477) | Hot spring microbial mat communities from California, USA to study Microbial Dark Matter (Phase II) - Cone Pool mat layer C metaG ... | reverse complement strand
CCTCTGGCCCTCGCCGATCGCGGCCGGTGACCCAAGCGGCCGACTTCACCGCCCGGCAACGACGCGGAAGGTCGCACGGTTTTCGGCAACCTTCTGACCGAGTTTATCAATTACCGTGACTTTCGCCACATACTCGCCGGGCCGGAGCGTGGCGGGCAGTCGAACCAGGCGAGGGAGGAAGCAGTCCCGGCGGGGCTGGCGGCAACGATCCTCGATGTCCGGGTCGCGCATCTCCAGGACGGTCTGCCCGCTGTCGTCCAGGACGACCGTCCGCATCTCGAAGCAGGCATGATATAAATCGTCGGCCCGTCGCTCGCTGACAAAGCCGCGCAACTCGCAGTACACCACGAACTCGCTGTCCAGGCCGCTGGGAAACCGCGGCGGATCGACCGGCCGGTACTGCCCGAAACCGGTGACTTCGTGACACAGGGCGATGGTCGGGATTTGCAGCTCGCCCAGCCGACGCAGGGAGGAGTCCAGCGAGTCCAGCTCGGACAGAGCACGCGACGCGGTCGCCGCCGGGTCACCGTCGTTCACCTGCCGGGCCGCGATCAGCGATTCGATCAGGCAGCGGGCCAGCTCCTGCTGCGGCGCCGAAACCAGGCTCAGCGGCTGACGCGCGCCCTCCAGATCTCCCGCCACCACGCGCAGAATCCGCAGGTCAAGCTGCTCACGGAAGCCGGCATCCTCCGCCTGCCCCGGCCAACGCCGAAGAAGCTCCGGCAGCGAAATCGGCGGTCCTTGCGCGGCTACCGGACGGTTGATGCCTGCGATCGGTTCCGCCGGCGGCCCGCCTTCGGCCGGAGAAGACACCGGCGGCAGGGGCTGCACGCTCACTGAAGCCAATATCGGCGGGGGCAAGAGAGGCGGGGCGGCGACCGGGGCCGCAGTCGTGGACGATTCCTGCGGCGCATCTGGAGCGCTGGGGGCCTGCTGAGCTTGCTCCGGACCGGTTTGGGGCAGGGGTGTAAACGCCGGGTCTTCACGCACCGGCGACGCCGGCTGCGATTCCGGGGGTGGTGACGGGGCGGGAAGGTCCTGCGCGAGCGAGCGGCGCGACCGCTGCTCGATCGTATCAATCTGGGCGATGTACCCCTGGACGACGTGACTGACCAGTTCAACGTCCTGGTTGTCGGCCGCGGGTGGGGCCGGCGTGGCGGGAGCCGCTTCCGTCCCGGGGGTCGAAGGCGCAGGCTCGGGTCGGACGAGCTGGTAGCTCGGGCGAGCCGGGGGATAGCAACCCACAGCGAGCAGGCAGGCCAGCATGCCCGCCGCCGCCCGCTTCTTGCTCATACGCCGCTCCATCGGCGATTTCTCAGCTTGGCGCCGCCACGTCCAGAAGCAGCGCCTCCACTCCGGCTTCTATCGACCGCAGTCCGGACTTGGCTTGCGAGTCCAGTTCGGCGACGGCCGCCAGGTGGCGTGCCAGCCGGCTCGGCGGAAGCCGTGCGAGCAGGGCTTCGGCCTGGTTCTCGCGGCCCCACATCATGAGCTTGGGGGCGATGGCACGAATGTGCGCCCCCTCGGCCCGCATCCGCTGCGCGTCGAGCCAGCGTCGCAGCACAAAAGCGATCCCGCCCACCGCCTTGTAGATGGCCGCCGAGTCGGTCGCCAGCACTTGCCGCCACAGCTCCAGGGCCTCGGCGAGCCGGCCGGCGCCGGCGGCGTCCATGACCGCGAATATCTTCTGTTCGCGGCTCTGGCCGACCAGCGCGGCCACGTCTTCGGCGGTGATGGTCGGCCGCGCACCGACGTACAGACACAGTTTCTCTACCTCGCCGGCAAGCGCTCCCTGGTGCGGTCCGACCAGCTCGCACAGACGTTCAGCGGCCGCCGGCTGCATCCGCTTGCCGCGAGCCTGGGCCTCAGTCAGGACGAAACCGGCCAGCGCCCGGCCGGCCAGCTTCTTGCATTCATGCACTTGTCCGCCGCAGGCCAGCACCGCCTTATACAACCGCGTGGTCTTCGGAAAGCTGCGGCATTCGAGGATCAGAGTGCCGGTCGGAGCGGGCCCTTCCAGATAGCGTTCCAGATTCTCGCGCCAGGTCGTAATGAAGCGGTCCGCCTCACGTATAAGCACCACCCGCCGCTCGGAAAGCAGCGGCAGCGTGGCCAGATCGTCCATCACCGTCGCCAGCACCGGACCCCCCTGCTCCTCGGTCTGAGAGCCGTCGAAAGCGGACAAAGCCATCGTGCGGTCGGCCTCCGGCGGCAGAAGCAGGTCGAGCGTCCGCTGTATGATGGACGCCTTGTGATACTCCTCGTCGCCGAAGACTACGACGATCGGCGGATGCTTCGCGGATTTGCCCACGGTTTCGCTTGCGGCTAGCGCTCCGGCGGCTCACGCCTCGAGCCGAAATAGTCCAGCCTCTTTCGGACGGCGCTGCGGACCGCTTCGTCCGCCGCCTCCATGCCCAGCACCCGCTCCCACACCTGCAATGCCTCGGCCTGGTTTCCCAGCTTGTGCTCGATGTCGCCGTAGCGCAGCCAGTTCCTGGCCGAGTCCGGCGCGAGGCGCAGCAGGTGGAGCAGGTGAGTCCGGGCATCAGAGTACCGCTTCTGCGTGGCGGCTACCAGGGCCAGACCTTCCAGCGCCGGCACATGCTCGGGGACCAGCTCAAGCGCGGCCTTGAAACGGGCGTCGGCATCGTCGTACCGCTTCGAACCGTACAGAGCGTTGCCGAGATCAACCAGCAGGCCGGCGTCCTGCGGTGCGATTCGCAGCGCCTCCTCCAGCCGGGCGACCGCCAGACCGTACTGACCCTCCGCACGAAACTGCTCCGCAAGCCGCCGCAGATACGCCAGCCGTCGCGCGTCCGCTCCGACCGGTATGACCTGCTCAAGCCGGACCGCGGAGCTGCGGGCTGAATCCGGCTTGTGGCCGGCGTCCGACGGTGTGATCGACGGGGCCGGCGGCGCCACCGGCGAATCCGCGACGCCGGACTGCCCTTCAATCCGGGGTCGAACCACGGCGACCGCGGGCAGTTGCTCGACGCTGCGATTGCCGGCCAGGTCCGTGGCAACGATACAGAGGTCCAGCCGATCGGGGGCGTCGGCGGGCACTTGCCAGATCAGCTCGCCGGGCCGGCATCTAGCCACGCCCCCATCAGCCCAGCTCGTAGTTCCGCTGGCCCGATAAAACACACGCACGCCGTCGTCGGCAAGGTTCTCCTCGGCCAGCGATACGCTCAGGGCAAGCGGGCGGCCCGGCTCCGCACGCACCTGTTCGACCGGCGTATGGACTTGCAGAACCGGGGCCGCCGTATCAACCATCACTTGCGCGTGCGGCCGAGTTCCGGCGGCCGGCGGGGTTGCGGAGACGCCGGCGGCGTTCCGCAACACCACGTAGAACCCGTACGAGCCGTCCTCCGGGGCGACGTAGTGCAGGCAATTCTGGCCGATGAGAGTGACCTCCACCGCCTGCCAGGTCTGGCCGCCGTCACGGCTAACCCAAAGGTCCGCCGACTCGACCGGCCCGCCGCGGCCGGCAGAGAAGCTGACCGCTACGTCGCGTGACGGGACAAAGCGCGGGTTGTCGGCGACGGCGTGTGCGGAAAGCAGTATCAGCAGACCAAGGGCGAGCATCAGCAAACCTCTGGTGCCGGCCGGCCCGGCCCACGCACCAGCGCAGTTCGTACCAGGCCGCTCCGGCTGAGCATCGCACGCACCGTCGCCCGGGACGCGCGCATCACGCAGTCAGCCGACCGACACTCCAAAGGCCCTTATCGGTGGCCGGGTTCGCGGCGGCGTATCGTCAAGAGCCGCCCGCGCTGCGTCTTGCGCGGCGATCGGCTTGTGCGGGTGCGTTTCTTGCCGGTTAGAATCCCCGGCGGGCACCTGATCGCAAGTGGCGAACGAATGCATGGGATGTGCAGGCAGACGGCATATCGGCGGCACAAACCCAGGATACTGCGCGGCCGGGTTATCGGTCCGGTACTGCTTATCGGGGTAGCCGCGCTGGTCGCCGACGCTCAGCCTTACGAGCTGGTCAGCTTCGAGGTCGCTCCTCAGTCTGACACCGGGCGAGTACGCGTCCAAGCCACCTGGCTCACCCGCGGCCGGACCGCGTCGGCGATCTACGCTTCGCCGCGCTGGGGAACCGTCCAGAACGTCCCTGCGCTGATTCGGGAGCTTGAGTTTGCCGGCGACGTGACTTCGGTGGAACCGAAGGGGACTCGCTGGCTGTTGCGGCACCCGCGCGACGGGACGGTCAGCTACAGCTACGAGGTCGAGCCGGGCCGGCGTGAGCTGGATTGGGAGAGCGCCCACTATCCGGTCACGACGAAGACCTTCTTCCACGGCTTTGGCGACACATTCCTCATCACGCCGCAGAGCGGGGGCGGTCTGCCGGAAGTCTACAACTTCACGCTGCGCTGGGTCTTGCCGCCGGGGTGGGATGCGGTGTGCTCGTGGGGTAAAGGGCGTAGCGTCGGCGCGCCGCTGGCGCCGGCGGATTTGAGGAATTCCAGTTACCTGGCCGGCGAAATCGTCGTGCGCACGGTGGAACGCGATGGTCTGCGTGTGACCGTCGCGCTGCGCGATCGATTCCGCTTCGACGCGGACGAGTTCGCCAAGCTGGCGACGACGATCGTTGAACAGGAATGCCGCTTCATGGGCGAGCAGAGCTTTCCGCCATTCGTGGTGGTCGCCGTGCCGATTGGTCTGCCGATCAATGCCGGCGACACCCGGCTGATGGGCATGGGGCTGTATAACAGCTTCACATTGCTGGCGGCGCCCGGCTCGACGCTGACCGACGCGTTCGAACATCTGTTTGCGCACGAGCTGTTTCACTACTGGAACGGCCGGCTGCTGAAGGCTGAGCCGCCGGACAAACTTGTCTACTGGTTTGTTGAGGGCTTCACGGATTATTACGCACTGCGCATCCTGTACGAGTCGGGCCATTGGACTCCCGAAGTCTACTGCAAATGGATCAACCGGCACCTGCGCGAATACCACAACAATCCGGCCGTGCATGCGACCAACCAGGAGATCGCGGAACGGTACTGGAAGGAGCGCGACACGGTCGGCGAGGTCGCCTATCAGCGCGGCCTCTTGCTGGGGCTGCGCTGGCACCGGCTCGCGCGGCAGCGCGGCGTACCGGACGGACTGGACCGGCTGTTCAAGACGCTGGTCGAGCGCGGCCGCCGCGGGGGTTTCGAGGTTTCCAACGACACCATCCGGCAGGCGGGCATCGAGCTGCTCGGCGCGTGGTTCGCGGAGGAGCTCGACCGCTTCGTGGCGCGAGCTGAGACCGTCGACGTGCCCGCCGACGCGCTGGCGCCCGAGCTGATCGGCACGTCCAGGCGGGTGCACAGTTTTGAGTTGGGGTTCGACGCCTCCGCGACCAGCAGAGCGAGGCGCATCCGGGGCCTGGTAGCCCGCTCGGAAGCGGAAAAAGCCGGCCTGCGCGAGGGAGATGAGGTGGTGGCGGCCAAGACCCACCGCGATCCGGATCAACAGATCGAACTGACCGTCCGTCGGCAGGGCAAGCTTCAGACCGTTCGCTACTATCCGCGCGGAGAGCCGACGTATGTGTTGCAGTTCGAGCCCGCTCGCGCCAACCCGCGTGTGCCGTAGGAACTGAGCGACACGTGAAGCATCGCGGACGACCGCGAGGTCGGTCGCCGCGGGGCGTTTTAGACTTGGGCGTGGGCCCGGCTTTGATTATCATGAACCGTGGCCGGGCACAACGCGTGCCGGCCGTCACACGCGGCGCGTGGCACGGCCTCGCTGAGCGCACGCCCACGCAAGGAGGAGGATTATGCAACGATCGACAGCATTCGCAGGGGTGGCCCTGTCGGCAGCACTGCTTCTGAACCTGCCGGTGCTGCGGGCCGACTCGACGTTCACGATCGCCGACCCGCCGGTGGACTTCGAGGTCGTCGACGCCGAACCGTTCGACGGTCACGGCGACAATGGGCCGTTCGCGACCTTCAACGACGCCCTGCTGGGCACGCTGGGGGAGTGCCGGTCGATGGCCGAGTTCGACCTCCTGAACTTCAGCGTCCCGCCCGGCGAGTCGATCGTCGGCGCAACGCTGGAAGTCAGGATTACGGCCATCGAGATCTACGGGCTGGGGGTCAACGGCCAGACGCCGGCGAGTCTGGCGGTGGACGGGTATCTGGCCAACGGCGTGGCGGAGCTCTCCGATTTCGAGGCCGGGGACGGCAACTTCCTGGACTCGGTCCCGACGCCGAACCCCTATATCGGCCAGGTGCTGACGTTCGACGTGACGTCCTTCGTCATCGCGGTGGTCAATGCCCAACATCGCTATCTGGGGCTGACGGTTCGAGCTGAGACCTTCGGCGGGCTGTGGGTCGGTGAGGGCGGCGGCTACCCGAAGCTGACGATTCAGACTGCGGCGGCGGGCAAGCCGGGCGACCTGAACTGCGACGGCTACGTGGACGGATTTGACATCCAGCCGTTCGTGCTGGCGCTGACCGATCCGGACGCCTACGCGCTGGCCTACCCGGATTGCGACATCATGAACGGTGACTGCAACGGGGACGGCACCGTGGACGGCTTCGACATCCAGCCGTTCGTCCAGTTGCTGACCGGCGGAGGACGTTAGCCGCACGACGCCGATGGTCACGCCGTACGCGCCGGGCCGGTAACAACGCCGGCTCGGTGCATGGTCGGGGCAAGTGCGCGCACTTCGCGGCGGCCTTATAATCATCGACCGACCGGCCGGGTCGGCCGCGCCCCGATACGAAGAGCCTGACAGGAGAACCCGATGCTTACCCGATGCCTGCCATATGCCTGGGCATTCTGCTGTCTGTACGGCTTCCTTCCGCAGCCGGGCTACGCGGACCAGCCCGAGTACGTCATGATCGGCAAGGACAAGCTGTGGAACTCGCCGCAGCCGGATTTGCCCGACCTCTCGGTCCAGTTCATCTCGCGGACCCCGCGATATCCCGGCTTGCAGCCCGAGTATCGAGACATCAAGGACGATGCTCACGGCGAGGGTCCGGTGGGGCCGGTGCGGATCAAGAACGCCGACCAGCAGCGCTGGCCGCGCCCGGGAGAGGAAGCGACTTTCACGGCGGTGGTGCGCAACGTGGGCAGCCGGCCGGTTCGCGGGTTCGGCTGGGTCTGGCTGTATGACGGCCAGGATGTTGAGAGCGGGCGACACAGAGAGGTTCTGGCACCGGACCAGGCGGTCGAGCTGGTGCTCAAGCGTCCGTGGGAAGCCGGCAAGCACTTCATTGCGCTACAGGTCGATCGGGACCGGCTCATCACCGAAATATGCGAGGAGAACAACTGGGTCATCGATCAGACCGATGCGCTGTCGCTGGCCTTTTTCGTGGAAGAGAGCGTGGCGGAGTTCTTCCAGACCGTGCGCAGCGGGCTGGGCAGTTACAGCTTTGAAGATTGGGCGCAGTTCCAGGTTCGCCAGATGAACAAGGAGTTCCGCGACACGATCTATCCCTCCTGCCCCGAAGGCATCGTCGAGCGCGTGCGGCTCGATCGCGTCTACCGCATCCCCGACGGCTGGGGACACGTCGGCGGCATGCACACGCCGAACGTCATCGTGCCGGTCAACCTGGATAACCCCGAGCTGGTGAGCGCCAACCAGCCGCCGGCGGACCGGCCCAGCGAGAACTTCAACAACATGATCGGGGGGGTTGACGGTGTGTGGGGCTTCACGGTGGATTTGCTGGACAAGAAGCCCGAGTGGGGCGGGCAGAACTTCTACCAGTGCCAGCATCGCTGGCTGACCGGCTCGGAATGGCCGCTGCACCACGAGCTCGGCCATCAGCTCGGGCGCATCGACAACTACCTGTTTCCAACGTCTGCCGGCGCGAACCAGGCGATTCCGGGCGTCTGGTATGACCCGCCGGAGGATTTTCGCAACGGCATGATGTTCTCGGGCAACTACGCGCATGATGAGGCCATCGGCCGCAACAAAGAGAAGTGGGACAGCACGTACCGCTTCTACAGTGAGTACACGGCGCGGTCGTTCAACCGCGACCGCGGCGTCCGTCGCGGACTTTTCGGCGAGTACCTGAGCGACGTACCGAAGCGGAACACCTTCGTGTTCCTGGGGGTCGAGGAGAAGCCGCTGGCGAACGCCCGAGTGGAGGTGTTCGTGGCCAGGGGTCGCGGCTACACCAATGGGGGCTTCGCGGCGGAGCCGGATTTCACCGGACAGACCGACGCCCACGGCGCCTACACCCTCGACCGCAGTCCCTGGGAACACGTGTTCATCTGGGGCAATAATGCGGCGATCATGTTCCGGGTCACGCCCCCCGGCGGCATGCCCCTGGTCGGCTTCCTGGACATAAGCGACTTCAACCTGGCGTACTGGCGCGGCCACGCCGCCGATGCCCGCTACAGCGTCCTGCTCCAGCCGATTCCCGCCGGCGGCGGCCGGATTACACGGCCATAGCCGTGGCCAGACCGGTTTATCGTTGAATCCTCGCGGCCCGGCGCGTATTCTTAGCAAAGAGCGAAGAAGAAGGCGCCGGGCGGTGCGCCGGCAGGCGGGCCGTTTGCGCGAGAACTCCCTCACGACAATGGAGGAACGGAGCATATGAGCGCCAAGCTGTTGAAGGCGGGCATGTTATGGCTTGCGCTGACCGCCGGGTACGCGGTCGCCGCACAACCCCCGGGCACGGACGTATTGACCGAGCATTCGGCGGCGATGTGGGGGGCGGGAGCGCAGTGGGCGTCGGCGCAGGTGTACGATCATCCCGGGTTCTCGAAGGTCGGGGCGTATTCGATTCGGTTTGAGACCGACGGCGGGTTCGACACCTGGCTGTGGGCCCCGGTGGGCAAGAATGGCAACTGGGACCTGGTCGCGGCCGGGTGCGGCGGCGTCGCGTTCTGGGTGTACGCGCAGAACTACAACCTCGGCTTTCAGAGTCTTTCCCCCTGGGTACGCTTGCACACGTCCGAATACCACTATTTCGATTATCGGCCCAACTATGACTTGCTCAACGACGCCCGCAATCAGTGGCTCTATGTGACGGTCCCGCTGAACGGGGACGACGTCTGGAGCTGCACGGTTGTGGGCGATCCGGACCTGGCGCACATCAACTACATCGAGATTCACGCGGATACCTGGGACGCGGGCTTCAAGCTGTGGTTCGACGGGCTCACCTTCGACGTGCCGCTCAACCCGCCCCGCGGACTGCTGGCGGTCGCGGGAAACCATCAGGTATCCCTCTGCTGGCGGCCGTTCGTCGACCTGTTCGGGCAGTTCGACCATTACGCGATCTACCGCAGCACCGCCGATTTCTCGAACGTCACCGGCATGACCCCCATCGCGACGCTGTCCGGCATCAACAACACCCAGTACGTCGACACCACCGCCCAGAACGGCACGGGCTACTACTACGCCGTCACGGCGGTGCTGACCAACGGCACGGAAACCACGCAGGTCGACGCGGTCGGACCGCGCAAGCCGCGGGATGAGACCGATCTTCAGGTCACCTACATCTCCCGTACGCCGCGCTACCCCCGCTACTGGCCGAACTACACATACTACGAGGTCGTCGAACCGTCGGGGTTCGGGCCGTACATATTCAGTGCGGCGACCGGGCTGCTGGGCGGGCAGAACGCGAACACGCAGCGCTGGCCGAATGTGGGGGATCCGGTGACGTACACGGCGTACGTGCGCAACCGGGGGACGAATGTCTGGAGCGGAACGCTGGGCGGGGTGTGGCGCGTGGACGGCAGCGTGGCCGGCAGTCCGAGTCAGCCGGTTGCGCTCGCCCCGGGCGACGTGACCAGCTTTGCGTTCGTGCTGAACTGGGACGGCCAGTGGCACGAGATACAGTTTACGTTGAACGTGTCCGACGCGCGGCCGGAGAATAACCAACGGGCGATCCACACCAAATCGGCGCCGTTCCTGACCTACGTGGACCTGGGCTTCGTGGAGAGGTTCCGCGACGAATACTCGCCGAACTGGCCGCTGGCCGCTACCGACGACGTGCTGGACTGGCTTCAGCGGCACGCGGCGCGCATGAACGAGATGTTCGCCGAGAAGGGCAGCCCCAAGCGGGTCCACTACGACCTGCTCGAAGTCATACATGACTATGATGCGGATCCCAACATCAACACCATCTACTTCGGGGTCTTCCCATTCCGTTACTACAGTTACAACGGGGACCCGCGGCTGCCCGGCTACTACCATGCCGATGTAGATATCGACTACGGTCTGTGCCACGAGATGTCCCATCAGCTCGGCTTGATCGACATCTACCGTTTGGATCTGCCCGGGGAGCGCAACGAGGTCTCGGGCCTGACCTACTGGGGGCCGGACTGCCTCATGCGCACTTGCGCCCCGTTCTACAGCGACCACAGCGCCGGCGGCATGGCCCACTGGGAGAACATCGTCCACGGCTACTATGGGCAATATCTGTATTGCCTGCCCGGCGAGGTCCGTCTGCGAATCCTCGATTACAAGGGCGACCCGCTGCGCGGGGCCGCCATCACCATGTACCAGAAGTGCGAGCGGCCCGGCCTGGGCGAGCTGATCACTACGCAGGTCAAGGCCCAGGGCGTGACCGATGAGAACGGCGAGTGGACTCTGCCGAACGTCCCCATCAACCCGAACATGGTTCCGCCCACCTACGCGGGCGACGTGCTGCACGACAACCCGTTCGGCTACGTCGCGGTGGTCGGCACCAACGGGTTGCTGCACTTCAAGATCGAGTATGAGGACTACCGCGAGTACGCCTGGCTCGATATCACCGAAGTCAACAACGCCTACTGGGCCGGACAGACAGATGTGGCCGTCTTCGAGCGGCAGATGCCGTTCGGCGGCGAGGTTCAGCAGTACCCGCCGCTGGACATGACCGAGCTGAACGCGGCCAACTGGTACGGCTGGGCACAAGAGGGCACGTTGACGCTGTCCGACGATCTGAGCGAGAAGTACGTCGGGCAAAGCGCCCTGAAAATCGTGGCCACCGGCGGACTGGACAACTTTGTGCGCTATCCGTACGGCCTGCTCGGCCGCTGGGACCTCAGCGAGGTCGAGTTCATCCGCTTCTGGGCTTACGCGCAGAACCCCAACGGCAGTTTTGAGAATTACAGCCCTCGTCTGCGACTGGGGCACTATCAGGATGGATACTTCGAGTGGCGGCCGTGGGGGAACATGCTGAATGCGGCGATGTACGGCTGGCGCGAGTTCATCGTCCCGATCGAAGGCAGCGCCACCTGGACGCGCACGGTCAACGGGGATCCCGATCTGGACCTGATCAACTACCTGGAGATCCACGCGGATACCGCCGGGGCGGGCTTCACGCTCTGGCTGGATGGGGTGACCTTCGAGCCGCACCCGTACCTGGAGATCGGCGATGTGAACTGCGACGGGACGATCGACGGCTTTGACATCCAGCCCTTCGTCCTGGCGTTGACCAATCCCGGCGAGTACGCCAACCAGTATCCCGATTGCGACCTGCGCCACGCGGACTGCGACGGCAACGGCGTGGTCGACGGCTTCGACATTCAGCCGTTCGTCGAGCTGCTGACCGGCAAATGACATCCGCCGGTCAGCCGGACCATTCGCGCAGGCCGAAGCGAAACGCCCAGGCGGCCTGTAGCAGCAGCATGAACGAAAGCAGCGCCGCCCGATAGCCCGACCGCCACTCGCGCGTGCACCACGCCGCCAGCACCACCAGCGCCGGCACCGACACGGCCATATAACGCGCGATCGGCTCCACACCGAAGGTCGCACCCCCGGAAGCCAGGTACGACTGCACAAAGACCAGCGGCCCGAACGCCAACAGCGGACGGAAGCTGCGCGGCACCCGTCCCAGCCCGGCCAGGCTCAGGAACAGAATGAAGAAGTTCAGCGGCATGTTCCACATGAACGGATTGGTGGCCTGATACAGGCCGACCGGCAGCGCACGCCACAGCCGCCCGAAATACTTGAACTGATCCCACACCCGGGCCAAAGTCAGGTACTCCAGCCAGCTCGCCCGCTTCTCATCACTTACCCAGCCGGCGCGGAAGTTCTCAAAGTACACCAGCGGCGAACCGAATCGTGCCGTCAGATACGCTCCGTACAGCAGAATGCCGCTCGCGGCCACAATCCCCAGCGGAATCATCCCCCGCAGCCGCTCGCCACGCGAACCCCCGCGGTTGAACCAGTAGGCCAGCAGGACCACCGCGGCGATCGGCGCCGCAGTAGGTCGAGCGGCGGTAGCCAGCCCGCTGACCAGCGCCGCGGGAACATATGCTCGGCGGTCCAGCAGCCGCAGCGTGGCAATCAGGGTCAGCAGCGTCACGCTTTCGGCGTACGCGAAGCTGTAATAGCAGGCCGGCGGCAGGCAGAACACGGCCGCGACCGCGAACAAAGCCGTCGCCTCGTCGATCCGCCGGCGAATCCAGAAGTACAGAAGCAGCGCGGCGGCCAGCGCGCTGCCGTGCGCGATCACGACCATTGCCGCCTGCGCACTCAGCCACGCCGTCAGCGGCCGACATAGCAGCGGAAACAGGGGGAAAAAGGCGATGTTCTGTTCCACCTGACGGCGGCTGGTTATCTGGTCCGGCGGGGGCGGGGGCGCGTAGTGATAACCCTCCTCGATGATCGACCGGTAGTGTTGTCCGTCGAAACGACACAGCGGGCCGAAGT
>Ga0129299_1002342_pt1 | contig 12592 bp, 7 predicted proteins | sample ConPoolayeCmetaG_FD_94477 | JGI IMG/M metagenome (GOLD analysis project Ga0129299, IMG submission 94477) | Hot spring microbial mat communities from California, USA to study Microbial Dark Matter (Phase II) - Cone Pool mat layer C metaG ... | reverse complement strand
TCGCAGAAGATGCCACCGGTGCGCGACCCCGGCCAGGCGGTGCTCGAAGCGCTGGCAAACCCCATCGGCTCGCCGCGCCTGTCACAACTGGCCCGGTCGGGCGACAGGGTCTGCCTGGTGTTCACAGACGTGACCCGCGCCTGCCCGGACTATCTGCTCGTGCCGCCCATGCTCCGCGAGCTGGAGAGCGCAGGCGTGCGCGACAAGGACATTACCCTCCTGTGCGGCATCGGCCTGCACCGGCCCAGCACCCAGGCCGAGCGCATTGAAAAGCTCGGCGAGGACATTGTGCGCCGCTACCGCATCATTGACTCGGCGCCGCGCGACCCCGACCAACTGGTTGACCTGGGCGTCACGCCGTCGGGCGTGCCCCTGTCGGTCAATCGCACCGCCTATGAAGCCGACCTGCTCATCGCCACCGGCATCGTCGAACCTCACCAGTACGCCGGCTACTCTGGCGGCTGCAAGACCCTCTCCGTCGGCGCGGCGGGCGAGCGCATGATCGAATACACCCACGGTCCCCACATGATTGACCACCCGGGCACCCGCCTGGGCAAACTGGACGGCAACCCCTTCCACGAGGCCATCACGGAGGCCGCCAGACGGGCCGGACTACGTTTCATCCTGAACGTGGTCATGGACGACGACCAGAACATCGTCGCCGTCGGCGCCGGCGAGCCGGAGGCCGCCCACAACGTGCTCGTGGCGATTGCCAAGCAGTTGTTTGAAACGCCCATCCCCCACCAGTACGACGTCGCCATCGCCGGTGTGGGTTATCCGAAGGACTCGAACCTGTACCAGGCGTCGCGCGCCGCCAGCTACCTGTTCTTCGCCCCCACGCCTGTGGTCAAGACAGGCGGCTACATCATCATCCCGGCCCGGGCCGAAGAAGGGGCCGGCGAAGGCGTCGGCGAACAAAGGTACTACGAGACCATGCGCGACGCACCCGACATGCAGCACATCCTCGACGACGCCCGCCGCAACGGATATAAACCTGGCGCGCAACGGGCTTTCGTCATGGCGAAGGTGCAGGAAAGCTGCAACATCATCATCGTCGGCTCGGAATGTCCCGAAATTGTCCGCGACCTACACATGATCCCCGCAGCCACAATGGCCGAGGCGTTCCAGATCGTGCAGGATCATCTGGGCAGCCATCTGCGCGTGGTCATCGTCCCCCACGCCCTGCTCACCCTGCCCATCGTCCAAAAGCTCTGATCGTAGCGGTCGCTTGTCGACAATATTTTCACGATTTGACAATCGGCTGGTGCGAGTGGTATTATAGGGCCATCACCTGGTAACTCGTCGTCGGAAAGTAAGCATCTTGCCAGCCCTTCGTGAGGTTATGTAGTGTGAACGACAATGGAAATCGCTTTGCGGGCCTGCATGTGCCCACCGAAGAAGAGTATCTGACCTGTATTCGCTGCGGGCAGTGCCTGTCGGTCTGTCCGATTTACCGCGAGCACCTGGTCGAGACGCAGTCGCCGCGCGGTCGCGTGGCGCTGGTTCGCAAACTGGTGGAGGGCCAATTGTCCCCCAGCCATTATCTCACCGATCAAATGTATCAGTGCATGGCCTGTCTGGCCTGCAATGTCGCCTGTCCGGTAGGCATCAAACCCGCTGACCTGGTGCTGGAAACGCGAGCCTTGCTGGAAGAGCACCAGCCGCACTGGTGGAAGCGGCCCCTCTTCCGCGGGTTCTTCATGCACCCCACGGTGATGACGCTCGGCACGCTGCCCCTGCGCCTCTATCAACGGCTCGGTTTGCAGAAGGTGTTCTACGCGCTGGGGCTCAACCGCGTGCTTCCCTCCCAGCTCCGCGACATGGAGCGGATGGTGCCCAGGCTGCCGGCGCGCCCGTTGCACACCGTCCTGCCCGAGATCACGCCGGCGCGCGGCGAAACCCGCTATCGGGTCGGCTTCTTCCTGGGCTGCATCCAGAGCCTGATGTTCGCCGATGGGAGCTCCGCCGCCGTAGAGGTCATGGCGCGCAACGGGTGCCAGGTCATCACCCCGCGCGAGGTGACATGTTGTGGGATGCCCCCCATGGGCTACGGCGACCTGGACACAGTCAAGAAGATGGCCCGTCAAAACATCGAGGTCTTTAGCAAGCTGGAGGTTGACGCCATTGTGACCGACTGCGCCACCTGCGGCTCGACGCTCAAGGAGTATCCCAAAATCCTGGCCGACGACCCAGACTACGCCGCGCGCGCCGAGAGTTTCGCCCGAAAGGTGCGCGACATCAGCGAGTTTCTCATGCAAATCCCGCTGGAACCGCCTACAGCCAGGCTGCCGCTGCGGGTCACCTACCACGACCCGTGCCATCTGGTGCGCGGGCAGAACGTCCGCAAGCAGCCGCGCGACCTGCTGCGCCTGATCCCCGGCCTGGAGTTTGTGGAGATGAAAGAAGCGGACTGGTGCTGTGGCTCGGCCGGCACGCAGATCATCACCCATTACCACAACTCGATGTCCCTGCTGAAACGCAAGACGCGCAACATCGCCGCCACCGGCGCAGAGGTGGTCGCCTCCGGTTGTCCAGGCTGCCAACTGCAATTGGGCCTGGGCGTCAGGCGTGAGGGGCTGAACGTGCGCGTCGTGCATCCGGTGCAGTTGCTGGCCGAGGCCTATCGCAACGAAGGCAAACCCGAATTCGCCCTCGACCGCGCGCCAGCCGAAGAGCCAGTCGAGGAAGTGCTGGTCATCGGCTAGACCGTTGTTTTCCAGGCCCGATCTTCAACGTCAGGACACAAAGGCGGCGAAGCATCTCGCACTGCACGTCCCCGTCATGCTGAGCCGCAGGCGAAGCATCTCGTGCTGGCAGGCGTCGAGATTCCCTTCGCTGCACTCACGGCATGGCTTCGTCGCTTCGCTCCTCAGCATGACGGAGAGGCCGCGCCATCGCCCCCCACAGCCGTAGGTCGGGTTTCCATACCCGACCTACTCTCAAATCTCGGACGCACCCAACCTGCCACTTGACTTCGCAGCGCAGCCCTGATAAAATAGGCCTGACGCAAGCAGGAAAGCACGCCAAGCATCACTCCGGGAGAGAGCGATTTCATGGCCGAGCTGACTTCAAGGCAGCGAATATTAACGGCGCTGCGACACACCGAGCCAGACCGCGTGCCCATAGACCTGGGTGGGATGGACTCGACCGGCATCACGGCCAAAGCCTACCACAACCTGAAGGACTACCTGGGCATCGCCGAGGGCATCCCACAGGTCTATGACCCCTATCAGCAGGTGGTCAAACCCGAGGAAGCCGTGTTGCGCCGCGTCGGGGCCGATGTCCTGCCGCTGTCACTCGAGCCGCGCGAATGGCGAACGGAGACGCTGCCTGACGGCCGTTCCCTCGTCGCCTATCCCGCGCAGTGGCGCACCGAGCGCCAACCCGACGGCAGCGAGCTAGCCTTTGACCCGCAGGGCCAGCCCATCGCCTGGCGGTCGGCGGTCGGCTGGTACTTCGAGCCGATCAACCCGCCGCTGGCCCAGGCCGAGACCATCGCCGACGTAGAGAAGGCGCGGCCCGCCATCGAGCGCTTCGATTGGCCCTTCTTTGCCGACCAGAGCTGGGACGAACTGGCCGCCCGCGCCAGGCGTCTGCAAGACCAGACGGACTACGCGCTGATGGGCAACTTCTGCGCCCATTTCCTGGCCGCCGGCCAGATGCTGCGCGGCTTCGAGAACTTCATGATTGACCTGGTCGCCAACCCGCCCCTGTCCGACGCCATTATGGACATCCTACTGGAGGCCTACATGGAGCGGTTCGAGCGGTTCGCCGCCGCCGTGGGCCCGTATGTCCAGGTAGTCAACATCAATGACGACCTGGGCACTCAGGACGCGCCCCAAATATCGCCGCGCACCTACCGCGCCCGCATCAAGCCCTATCACGAAGCTTTATGTCAATTTATCAAGTCCCGTTGCAACGCTGCCATCTTCCTGCACTCCGACGGCGCCATCGAGCCGCTCATTCCAGACCTCATCGAGGCAGGTATTGAGATCCTCAATCCCATCCAGGTCTCTGCCAGAGGCATGGACCCGGCGGAACTGAAACGCAAATACGGGCGCGACCTGGTCTTCTGGGGCGGCGGCTGCGACACGCAGTTTGTGCTGCCTTTCGGCACACCAGACCAGGTGCGCGCCGAAGTGAAGCTGCGCCTCGAGCAACTGATGCCCGGCGGCGGCTTTGTGTTCGCCGCCGTCCACAACATCCAGCCCGAAGTCCCGCCGGAGAACGTCATGGCGATGTATGAGACCGTGTGGGAGTTTGGCAGGTATTAGCCTCGTCACGGATTCTGGCTTTAGTTGATGTCAAAACCCAGCAGGTGCAGGCTGGCGAAACGGGCCGTCTCTTCAAACACGCTGTCCACATGAACGGCCAGCCAGGCGCGCACGTCAGCGTTTTCCTCGTCCCTGTCCCAAGCCAGAGAGAACGAAGAGCGCAGGGCATGGCCGGATTGATTGGGCAAGCGGTAGATCAGCCACAGTCGCTCATGCCCCCTCGCCAGGTCCTCCAACCGGCCGGTTGCCGTGTTGACGGTCAGGACTGCAAGCCGGGCCGGCCCGCGGTAATAGTACTCAAAAGGGAACTTGTACTGGAAATAGCGCAGCACAATCACATCGGCAGGGCGGCTCGCCTGCTCAAGATAGCGGGCCAGGCCGCGCCAATCTTCTCTGGCAAAAGCCGATGAGCTATGGACATGGAGCAGGGCCACAAAGGTGCAGGCCAGTATCGCCCCGGCCCAAAACAAGCGGACAGCCTGCGCTCTCACGCTCAGCGCGCCCCAAGCCACGAGCAGTAGATAGGCTGGCAGCGTCAGGAGCATGAAGCGGTCAACGTAGAGGGGCGTAATGGCTGACAATGCCAGCGAGAGGAACAGCGGCGCAAACAGCCACAGGACAAGCCAGAGCCTGGTTTGCCTTGCAGACATGTTCTCATAGCAGACCGGTGACGGCTCAGGCCCATCGGCGGCCACCGAACGCCAGCTCAGCACGCCGAAGGCCAGAGCGCCGAGCATCAGCCCCACGCCTATCGCCCAGGGCCACATCTCACCCGACCAGGCGACGCTGAAATTCCACAGGGTGATGAATACGTCCCACAGGCCAGGCGTGGGAATCCAGCCGACGCCAAAGCCTAGCTCGCCCTGGCCATAGACCGCCGCCAACCATAGAGCCAGCGGCGCAAACGCCAGCACCTGGGCGATCACCCAAATCCGCAGCAACCGATGGTGTTGCCGCAGGGTCATCGCCAGAAAAACAAACTGAACCAACGGCAGAAACAGGGCGAAATAGTGGGTGCAGTACGCCAGCGCAGAGACGACCACCAACGCGCCCCAATGGAGCGTGCGCCGGCGGTCGGCAGACGGGCCAGCTTGTCCCTGCACCAGCCGGATGAACAGCCAGGTTGTTGCCAGCACAAGGCAAACGTACAGGGCGTACATGCGCGCGTCCTGCGAGTACCACGTGTGAAGAGGTGACAGGGCGAGCAGCGACGCGGCAAGTAAGGCCACCCCGCGGCGCCCGGTCAGGCGGCGCGCCAGGGCGAACAGCAAGGGAACGGCCAGGATGCCAAACAGGACGGACGGGAAACGCAGGGCAAACTCCGTTCGCCCCAACAAGGCCAGCCCGCCCCGCAAGACGAGGTAATAGAGTGGCGGGTGCACCGCATCCACGATCATGGCTTTCCAGGCCAACGCGATCGGTACATCGGCGAAGACCAGGCTGAACGCCTCATCCCCGGACAGGCTGAAGCGCTCCAGATCCCAGAGACGTGAGGCGGCAGCCGCCAGGACGATCAGCATGGGCCACAGCAGCCCCTCCACGCCATCAGGTTGGGCCAGAGAACGCAGCGCCGCATCTCTCGGGCAACCAGGCTGCTCGCTGCCCTCAGCGGGGCGGGCGTTCATGGCCTTGCCGCTCATGGCTGCCACGCCAGGCCATGTCGCTCGATCAACTGCCGATTTGCGACAGTGTCGCGCACGAAAATAACGGCCAGGTTGTCGGCGTAGACCGCCGCCCAACCGCCGGCGTAACGCAGCAGTTCACTCAGGGGGCTGCCCCTTTCGGCCACGATGGTCTCAACCCCGTAGTCGTTCAGGGTCTCTTGCCAGCCTGGTCGCCCTGACGCCACCCGCAAGTAGAGCCGAATGAACGCATCGTCGTACAAGTCTGTACGTCCATCTATAAAGACAGGGTAGTCCGGGTAGAGCCGCCACATCAGGTAACCGCCCCAGTTATAGGGGTTGAACAGCTCACGCGGCAGGCCATTCTGTGCGATGAAGTCTGCCGCCTTGACCGGCAGCCTGGCCTCCAGCTCAGCGGCGGCGTAGGCAGGCGAAAAGGGCTGCGCCGCCCGCACCAGGACACTCAGCGCCATGACGCTCAGCAAAGCCCAGTGCAGGGCCACCATGAGCGGCGTGCACGGGAAGCGATGGGCCAGCAGCCGGTCCAGCCACGGACCCCACGGCGTCCGACGGCGGAAGGCGTCCAGGACCTGGTGCAACGCGCTCTCACCGTGACGGGCCAGCACGGGCGCGGCGACTACAGCGAACAGGGCCACATGGCGCACGGCCATCAGCGACATGTAGGCGAATACAGCGGTCAGCAAGAGGTCGGTAAAATCAACCCGAAAACGGGACAGGGCCATGGCCGCCATCAGGGCCAGCAGCATCCACAGGAACGGCTGTTGATACGCCTGATGAAAATCAGGCGAGGCCCACTCCTGGATAAAGTCCTGCAACGCCCCGATGCTCACTGTGAAGAAGGGATAGGTCAGCATTTTCCAGGTATTGGGATTGATCAGGACAGCCCCGAGCGACACGACGGTTGCGCCGATCAGCGTCAGGACTTGCCGATAGCTCAGGATAGGCGCATCGCCCAGGCCGATCACGTTGTTCAGTGCCTCCCCCACGATGTACAGCCCCAGCAAGATGAAGCCGACGGCAACCCCCCCGTGCAGGTTGACCCATACGGCGGTCAGCGCGGGGATAAGATACAGCCGATTGATCCCTCGCCGCTTATACAGGTACAGAATGTACAGGAAGACGGCGGTCAAAAAGAATGACAGCATCTGCGGGCGGGCGGCCCAATACAACGCCGAAGTCAAGGCAGCCAGCAGTACGGCAAAAGCGCGGACGTAGAGGCCGCCCTCGCATTGCCAGAAAACGACCACGAACGTCGCCAGGACGACCAGCGCCAATCCCAACGCCAGCCCCCCTGCCCCGGCCATCCGGTAGATTGCCCAGAGCGGGAGTTGCGCCAGCCAACTGCTATCAATCCATTCTTTGCCGGACACTGTGTGGGAAAACGGGTCATGGAGTGGAATGCGGCCGGTTTCGACGATATACTGGCCCGAGCGGAGATGCCACCAGGTATCCGTATCGGTCGGCAGGCGAACGGCCATGGCGAACAGGCCCAGAAAGAGGATGAACACCAACAGCCGGTCGGTGGTCAGCCAGGCCAATGTGGCCCAGATGCCGCGCAGCTCCGATTGAAAGGGCGTTTGAGCTTCCATTTTCGTCTCCATAGCCCGTCGCTCAACTGTCCGCATTCTCCAACGCCTCCAGGCCGGCGCGGGCCGGTTCATAGCCTGGAACGAGGGCCAGCAGACGGCGGTAGGTCTCAGCGGCCAGAAACGGCTGATCGAGTTGCTCGTACCAGCCAGCCAATTCGATGAACCGCCCGGCCAGGTCATCGGTGATCTCCAAACGCTCAAGCTGAGGCAGCATGTCCGGCGCAATGCTCTCCCTCTGAAAGACGAACCAGCCGTAAGGCGACCAGCCAAACGTTCCACGGCCATAGATGGTGGGGTTTTCGACCATGCTCAGCGCGGCCTCGTACCTTCTGGCCGCCTCGGCCACCCGGCCCTGGCGATAGGCCCATTCGCCGTAGATCAGCAGCAGGTTGAGCTTATCGCCGACGGCCTGAGTGAAAATATTGAGCCCACGGCGCAGAAACGACTCGGCACGGATGTAATCGCCCAGCTCGATGTTAACGCGAGCCAGCCCTTCGTAGGCCGGCAGCTCAGCCGGAGCAAGGGCGCGCGCGCGCAGGAACGCTGCCTGAGCGGCGTTCCAGTCCGACCGTTTGAAGGCATCCCAGCCGATTCGCAGAAAGTCGTCGTAGGTACGAGGCGAACGGGGAACAGGCGGAGGGGGGTGGTCAACGTTCCATCTGGCCAGCAAATCTCTTCGGACAGGCGTTTGCTTCCAGAAATAGCCCGCCTCCGCCAGGTCAGGCCGCATCCGCAACACCTGCTCGTAATGGGCGAGAGCCTGTTCGCGGTCGCCCACATGTTCGGCGTAGCGGGCCAGGTTCAGGTGATAGGTCGGCACGTCAGGCGTCAGTTCAATCGCCATCTGCATCTGCTCAATGGCCAGCTCAATCTGGCCGGCTTCCCAATACAGCACCGACAGGTTGGCATGGTTGAGCGAATAGTAAGGCTCAAGCTCGATGCCGCGCTGATACGCTCTGATGGCTTCATCCAGCAGGCTGCGTTCAGCCGCGGGCAGCCTTTCGCGCCCACGGAATTCCATAGCCACCGTCGGGCTGCCATATTCCAACGCGGCCAGAACTCCGTACACATAGCCCCGTTGCAGGTGATAGAAAGCCAGGCGTTCGTCGCGTTCGACCGCCTCGTCAAAGAACGGTGCGGCGCGCTGCCAGTCGCCGATGCGAGTCAGTTGCACCCCGCGCCAGAACGGATAATAGGCCCAATCCGACCAGAAGCAGCCCAGCCACAACAATACCGCTGGCGCGATCAGCCACAAGGGGTGCAAACCGGAGCGGGCGGCAGGCGTTGCGTCGCCACCTGCCGCCGTGGAAGCGGTGTCTGTCGTTCCGTGTCCTGGCCCGGCCGACAGGGTCAGGGCGGCAATGCCGATGGCGGTCATACCGATAGTCGGCACTATGATGTGATTGTCAACCAGGCTGTGCACCGCGAAACCGATCAGGGCGGCCAGTCCGCCGGCCATAAACAGCCTCTGCTCGAACGCGGCCCGTCGCCAACCCCACCAAAGCCGCCACGCCAGCGACCACACCAGAAACGCCAGGGCAAGGATGCCCAAAAGGCCTCCTTCGGCCAACACGGTCATCGGCAGGCTGTGGGCGTGGGGGTAAGGCCTGTCCAAGATCGTTCTGAATTTCATGTATTGAGTGCTGTAAGTGAAGGGCCCGCTGCCATACAGCGGCGACGACAGAAAGGCCAGCCAAGCGCTGTTCCAGAAATCGCGGCGCGCCTCAAAAATACCGCTGTGAGTTGGGTGCTGCACCATCTGCCAGGCCACATAGCCTCCCGCAGCCATCAACAAGACGGCCAGTAAGACGACAGGCGCCGCCAACCACCGACGACTGCGGTGAGCGCGCCACCAGGTCGCCAGACGTGTCCTCCACCCGCCAAAGGCCATGGTGATCAGGACGACCAGCGACCCAATGATGGCCACCGTGCCCAGCCAACCGCCCCGCGACGAGGTGAAGAGCTGCACCAGCAGGGCGCCGACCAACCAGCCCAGAAGAATCAGGCGCGACAGGGCGCGGCGGGTGTTGATCAGGCGAATGACCGCCAGGGGCAGTAGCAGGTTGAGAAACCCTGACAACATGTTGGCGTCGCCGAGCAGCGTGTACAGCCGCAACGGTTGAGTGGGGATAAGCCTGCCACCCGATTGACTGAGCCAGGTAAGATACCAGGAGAGGATATCCACCAGGCCCCAGGCGACCACGATGCCGCCGACGATGAGCAGGCTGCGCAATAAAAGGTCGGCGGGCCAATTCTGCCTGGAGATGTCGTGAACCACGTAGAAAAACAGCGCATAGATGACCATCATGCCCAGCCAGCCGGCGCTGCGACGCAGATCAGACGAAAGCAGCGTAGCCAGCATCTGTGCGCCCATGACCACCAGGATGACCCATTCCAGGCCGGTCGAGGCGATGCGTCGCCGTCGCCGCAATGCGTCGCCCAGCCAAATGCCCAAAACGAGCAGAATCAGCGTGTGCGAAATGACGTGTAGGGGGAAACGAACAAGGCCGTTCAAGGTGCCGCCGGCCAGGATCAGATAGGCCAGCAACAGGAAGGAGACAGTCTGTTGCAGGAAATATCCCAATGTCTGGCGCGGTTCGCGGCTTATCGCCATGCTACCGTGAGCTCCCACTCAAGAAGTCGCGCAAGTGCCCATAGACGGCCCGCACCCCGCGCCACAAATAGCCCAAATCGCTTAACGAGCGAACGCGCAGCAACTGGCGCAGCATGAAGCGCGGGCGGAGGAATACTTTGTAGACATCAGCGCACATTTTCGAGACTTCCTCTGCCGACATATCGGGCGTCTTGAGAACCGGCTCGGACATATCGAAACGTTCGTATTGCTCGGGCGGGAAGCGAAACCAATCGTTCCGCACACACTCTTCGTATAACTGGGTACCGGGATAAGGTACCACCACCGTTGCTTGCAGCATCTCTGCCTGCCCCGATTCCATCAGCTCAGCCGCCAGGTCCAGCGTCCGGCGGGCATCGTCGCGCGTCTCCCACGGGTAGCCTACCATAACAGTCAGGTGGATGTCAAGTCCGGCGTCTCGGATGCGACGGCAATCCTCGCGGATGCGCTGCACGGTCGTGCCCTTGTTCAGTCGGTCCAAAGTCGCCTGATTGGCCGATTCCAGGCCCATCTTGAGCTTGCGGAAGCCGGCCTTTTTCATCGCCTCCGGGTGTCCAGGGCCCAGGCCGCCGAAGCGCATGTTGCACGAAAACAGGATTTCTTTGTTGTATCCCCGTCTGACCATACCCTGACAGAATTGAGTAAGCCAGCCGCCGCCCGGAAATGTGCCGGTGTCATCGAAGACCTCCTTCGCCCCGTGACGTTCGATCAGGAAACCAATCTCATCCAGCAGACGTTCAGGCGATTGTGTGCGGAAGCGGGGGTAAAGCACAGTCCAGGCGCAGAACGAACATCTGCCCCACGGGCAGTCTCGCCCGGCCATCGTATAGAAGAACGGCGTCCGTTTTTTCCACTTCTCGCCATAACGGTACGCCTCGGTCAGTTCGCGGTCAATAAAGGGCAGGCTGTTCAGGTCTGCGTTCAGGTCGAACGGCCCGCTGTGGACGATGTTTCCATCGTCCCGCCAGTAAATGCCGGCCGGGAGCGGCTCGGGCGGTTCTCGAAAGGCGGGAGCGTTGCGTTTGTCGCGCAGGTAGCGGGCGATGCCCAACAGCGCAAAGTCAAAATCCCCGCCGGTGATGACGAAATCCGCTTTAGAATGGTGCAGGCTCTCTTCTGGGAAGGCCGTAACGTGATCGCCCATCAGCACGAAACGGCACGCCGGGTGTATGCGCTTCAGCTCGTCAATCCAGGCCCAATGTTGCCGCACGACGGGCGTTTTGGTCTCGAAGGCGACCAGGTCCGGCGCCTCGTCCGCGAAGAACGACAGGAATTGCTCCCGCGACCAGCCCAGGGCGATGCTGTCGTTCCAGCGCACGTCGAACCCATCCCGTTGCAGCAGGGTGGCCGCCGAAGCGGCGACCACTGGATAGATGAATGATGGCACGTGATACCACTGGAACTGCCGGTTCTGGGTGAGCATCGGGCTGCCTCGCCCAGACAGGGGTGGATAGCTGATCATGACTTTCAAGTGGGCGCCCTCCATATCCCGTGAAAGCGAAGTATGGTTCACGAACTTCGTCCCATTATCCTCTGTCGAAGCACCCTGAGCAAGAACAACGGGTTGCCGATCAGATAGCGTTTGCCCAGCCGGCGTGGCTCGACATACAGGCGATACAGCCATTCCAGCCCATGGTCGAGCATCCAACGAGGCCCGCGTGGGACTTCGCCTGTCACGTAGTCAAACAGCGCGCCCACCGTCCAGCAGACCGGCGCGTCGAGTTCGGCACGATGGGCAGCCACCCATTTTTCCTGCGTGGGCGTCCCCATGCCCACCAGCACAATATCAGGCTGCGCCGCGTTGATGGCCGCGATGGTGCCTGCCAGCAACAGGTCGTGGATATAACCGTGATGTGTGCCGACGATTCGCAGCTCAGGATATTGCCTCAGGAGCACCTCCGCGGCGCGCTCGGCGACGCCCGGCCATCCGCCCAGGAAATACACGGCGTGGCCTTGACGGACGCAATGCTCACAAAACGGATAAATCCAATCCGCGCCGGTCATGCGGCCTGGCAGCCGGCCCCCCAATAGTCTGGCGCCGAGCACCACGCCAAATCCGTCGCAGTATACCACATCGGCGGCGTTCAGGATGCTGCGCAGCTCCGGGTCACCATACGCCGTGTTGAGGACATGCACGTTGGCATACATGACGGTGCGACGCCCGCCCACGGCGACGAAACGGCTCACTTCGTCGAGCAAATCGGCCAGGGTCAGGCTGTGGATGCGCACGCCCAGCACATTGACCGTCGCCTCATTCCGCACGGCGCAGGATGCTTCACGCCGTTCAGCACGATGCAGGCCACCGCCGTCGCTGCCTATCTCATTCCCAGGCATCGGATGCTCTTCCCATATCGTGCCAGGTGGTCATGCAGATAGCCCAGCTCGCCCCGGATGGCAATGGCCTCTCTGGGGCAAACCAGGGCGCAATACAGACATCCGAGACAATCCGGCGCG
>Ga0129299_1002340_pt1 | contig 12593 bp, 14 predicted proteins | sample ConPoolayeCmetaG_FD_94477 | JGI IMG/M metagenome (GOLD analysis project Ga0129299, IMG submission 94477) | Hot spring microbial mat communities from California, USA to study Microbial Dark Matter (Phase II) - Cone Pool mat layer C metaG ... | reverse complement strand
GCCAATCGCGCCGAAACGGTTATGGGTGTTCCCGAATACAATATCCGCTCCGATGATGCTGCGCGGAGCGGCGAAATTAACCGCATTGATAAGCCCGCTTCCTGGACTGCCGCCATTCGCGCCAGACCCGCTCGTATGCATGTGAGCAAGGTACGCAATCGTCGGCGGGCTGCCGACGATGGACGGAGGCACATAGGGCACGCAGACATATGCCATGGAGCGCTCAGACGTCCGGCCGTTGTCTACGCTGTAGACCAGGAACCAGTAGGCCCCGGCGATGACGCGCCATGTGTCGTTTCGCTGGAGGAGATATGCGCCGTTGGCCGTCGACTCCTCGCTGATAGGCGCGCGGTACTGGATTCGGCACGTGCCGTTGCCGCCATCGTCCCGAATCCGCACCGTGACCCGCCAGCCATTCGGGTGCGACGCCGCGCTTTGCGCGATCCAGTCTCCGCTTGAGCCGCTTACGGTCCAGCCGGCGCTCGTCAGGGCATTGGCAAGCGCGTCGGCGATATCGGTGGGCGACGAGGCGATGAATGTGGTCGAGTAGACTGCAACGCCGGAGTATGTCTGCGAGTAGATCATGGCATCATCCCAGCACGATATCCACTGCGCCGTCTTTGGCGGCGGCGCTCGCCTGCATCACCGTGACGCTCAGCAGATCTCCCGGCACGATGACGAGAGGGTTTTCGACGAAGCCGGCGGTCACGCGCACCGGGCCGTTCTGGCCTGCCTGGAGCTTGGGCCGCGCGCCGGAATTGGCGAACACGCTGGCTGTGTTGAGGATTACGTCCACATCGACGATGCTCGTCGGAGCGGTGCGGAAGTACAGGCTGATCTCCCGCAAGATGCCGCCGATCTTGACGACCTTCCTCGGCGGCTTTGCGCCGATGGTGAGGCCCGGGTTGGCAATGCCCTCGATCGTGCCGGCGAGAACAAACGTGATGACTTCACGGTTGGACGCCGGAGTGGCATGGAAGCCGCCGGCGTCTCTCGCAAGCAGTTTTTCCAAATAAGCCGCTGGATCGGCGCCCGCGCTCATTTCCTGCTCGTGCGATGCGGACAGATTAAGGGAATAGACGAACTCTCTGCTGTCTGCGCGCTCGCGGGCGCTGCATGACTGGACCACGTAATGGCCGTTGATGCCGAGCTGCGGCAATTGCACCTGTACGCGCATTCCTGGCCGCCAGTGGCCGGTGTCCGTATCGCAGGCCAGTTCCGCCCCTGGCGTCGCCCTTGATGCCAGCACGCTCGCCGCGTAGTCTTCCAGCGCTTTCTGCGATCTGGCCTCGTTGTACTCGACCACGGCTTCCCACAGACCGTAGGCAGCGATGGAAGCTGGATCTTCAGCAACGGCCAGATAGGGCACGGGAGTGTCATAGGTGATCTTGATCTCATCCGTTGGGCCGAGCGGCGGCTTGTCCGGATTGTGCAGAAGCGCCGCGAAGCCGCGCATCCAGATGAAGTCCACCCAGGACGGAATCGGCGGGATGGCGAATGCGCTCTCGATGACGCCGGCCGGCGAGCCGTTGATCTTCACCACAGGTTCGCTCATCACTTGGTATGACGTCTGGAAATTGCGGTTGGAGCCGTCGCCATAGCGCGTGTCCGTCCATGACGTCGTCTGCCCGTAATTGGCGCTCTTGGCATAGATCCGGTTGGCGAGGCGCGTGAAGTTGGAGCGCCTTTCCGCGCCGATGAAGATGTGGTCCCCGGTCAGAGGGTTGACTGGAGGAGGGGCGAATTGGCTCGGCTGCTTTGCGAAGCGCAGCACGTTGGCCTGGTCGATGTACCACATCGTTCCGCTCGCCTCGCCGAGCTTGTCGAACGCCTCGCGCAGCGTGATTCCTGGCAGCACGATCATCCCAACCGTCGCATCCTCGCTGCCGGCCCTGTCGAATGTGATGCCGGAGCCGGCGAGATAATCGCCGTGCAGCCGCTCCACGGCGTCCAGCAGGCTGCCGCTCACGATGGGGTTCACGATGCGGTTGACCACCCGCTTGTCGAGGATGGATTGATCGGCCGCGATCGAGACTACGTGCCTGACTCCTGCGGCCAAAGTGAGCCACCTGGAAGTGATGTCATCGATGACTCCGTCAAGCAGCAGCGCCGGAGGCGATGGCTCATCGTCCCAGATGTCAACATCCTGCCCGGGGGATGGAGCCCATGAGTTGTCTGTGATGACGAAGTCCACCGAACCGCGTGGCTTGCTGCCAGGCGACAGATCGATCGACAACGACCCGGCCGCCACATAGGCCGTCCTGTTCTGGCCCGCGACCATGACACGAATCATCACGGCGTCACCCCCGCGCCCTCCATGTAGCGCATCACGGCGCGCGCGATTTCGCGCCCGTCGACTGCGACCACGATGTCCTGCTCGCGCGCGGCGAGCGCCGCTTGGCGGATGTCCATGATCGCCGCATGGATGGGCTCCATGTGGTTGATGAGGAGGTGGTCGATCTGGCCGGTCAGCTTCCCGATCCCGAACTGGCTCATGTTGTCGAGAGAGCCGAGAAGATCCCGCGCCGTCTGGAGCATGGGCTGCATAACGTCGGCGATCAGGTAGTCCATCTGCCCGGTGAGCTTGCCGATGCCCTCGGTGCTCATCTCGATGATGAGCTCGCGGACCTTGTAGAAGTGGTCGCTCAGCCCCCAGAGCAGATCGATCACTCCCTGACTGCCGATAAGCGCGACGGCGGTGTAACGCGTGTTCTCTTCAACCTTGCCCATGTCCCCGGAGAGCATCTTGGCCCCGATGATCGATCCGATCATCGAGAGCCCTCCGGCAACAGCGCCTCCAATGAGGCTCGCCCCGAGGGCGCCGGCAAGGATCCCTCCGCCTGCCGCAGCGCCTCCGGCGGCCGCGCCTCCGGCCGCGGAGCCTCCCGCCGCCGCTCCCCCGGCGGCTGCTCCGGCGGCCGCGCCTCCTCCGCTGAACAATCCGGCGATCGCCGCGCCGGCCGCTTTGACAGCGCCCATCAGCCCGGTCTCGGAAATGAGCCAGGATATCAGCTTTTTGATGCCGCGTTCGATCAGGTCTCCGAGCGCATCCATCCATGGCTCGACGAGCTTGCTGACAATGCCGCGCCCGAGCTCCTTGAGCGCGTCCATGACGCTGCCGCTCTCGATCCCAATCAGCATTCCCACCATTTTCTGGGTGGTGTTGCTGATCGCAGTGGAGACATCATCGAGAGCTTTTCGGTATTCTTTGGCGAACTCAGGGGCTTCCGTTTTCAGTGCGCGGATGCGCTTGTCGATTTCGTCGTTGACCTTGCCTGTGAGCGCCTCCTGCTCTCTCCGCACGGCCTCCAGATAGGCCAGCTCCGCTTTTTTCAGCTCCTCCGCGGTGGCGATTCCTGAGTCCTTGATGGTCTTGTACGCCTCTTCGGCCAGCCTGCGTTTCTCGGAGAAGACATTGGCGCTGGTGATGCCGAGATCCTTGAACGCCTTTTCCAGGTCCCCGGCGCGAGTCTTGTTTGCCGACAATTCCGAAGCCAGTTGCGGCCAAGGCGCGGAGCGGATCTGCGATGAAAGGTCGCCGAAGCTCTGCGTGACGGCATCCAGCGTCTTGTCGAACTCCTGCGCCATCCTGTCCATGTCGGACGTCGCGGTGCGGCCCTCCATGAGCCTGGCCTTGTACTGGACGATGAACTCCTCGGCGCGCTTGTACTTGTCGCCAACATCCTTCAATGTCAGGATTAAAGCCTTGGTGGTTGTATCCTTCATGAAGGCCTCGGAGCGCGCCTTGGCTGTCGTATCGCGCCATTTGTCGAGAGCCTTTTCCCATTCACGCTGCGCTTTGGCGGCGTCTTTGGCGGATTCTTTCAGCTTGATCGTTGCATCGGTTGCTTTCTTCGTCTCCTCGGGGGCCTTGGACATGGATTTGACCATGTCCTGGAGTTTTTTGGCATAGTCTTCGAGGCTCAGCGATCCGCGCTCGACCTGGATGCCTTTTTCCTTCAGCCTCTCCTCGAGTTTTTTGACTGCGAATTCGAGATTTTCGTTCGCCTTGGCAACCTGCTTTTGGGCTCCAGTCAGGTGCGACAGCGCTGTGCCGAGGCCTGTGACCTTGTCAATCACATCGCCGATCGCGTCTCCAAGCGCTCTTACGGCCGGCACGTTCTCGTAAAGCCATTCGCCCAGTTTCCAGCCGACAAAGGCTGCTGCGGCCAGCATCGCCGCCTGCCCGAGGCGCAGCAGCATGGCCTCGCCGGCGGTCAGCGCGCCGACCATGTTCGTCTGCAGTGCGAATACGATGTTGCTGACAGCCGTTCCAAATGTTGCGAAGACGCCAATTGCGGCGGTTTTTGCGGCAGTGAGCAGCCCGAGCGCCCCGACAACAGTAGGCAGCGCGGCTGCAAGCGATCCGATGGCGATCAGCACCGGGCCAAGCGCAGCAGCGAAGAGCCCTGCATAGATGATGACGTCCTGCACCGGGCGCGGAAGTTCAGCGAAGGCGCGCGCGAGGTCGCCGATTGCCTGAAGAACGGGCCGCATGGCCTCCAGCACGCTCTTCGCGAACGGAATCAGGGCAGCGCCTACGTCCTGAAGCGCGAACGTCACCTGGTCCTTGAAGTTCGACCACTGCCCCAGCAGCGTTTCTGATTGCTGCTTCATCATGCCGCCGAACCGCTCGTTCATTCCCGCAAGGATCGCCGGCACGGCCTCCGAGGCCTCGACGGCCCGCTTTTTGACCAGATCCATCGCTTCGGGAATGCTGACACCGATCGCCTCCGCGAGGATCTGCCATGCCGGAATACCGGCCTCGGCGAGTTGCTTCATCTCCTCGGCGGTCACGGTCCCTTTGGCCTGCATTTGCCCGAGAGCAAGAATGATCCTGTCGAGCAGCTCTGCGCTTCCACCCAAAGCCGCAACCGCATCGCCGACAGTGCGTAATGTAGGCACGATCTGCTCGGCCGAGAAACCGAGCGCCATCATGCGTTTGGTGGCCTCGACCAGTTCCGGGAATTCGAACGGCGTTGTTGCGGCGAACTCCTTCAGCCTCTCGAGCATTTCGGCAGCCTTTTCGGCGCCGCCCAGAAGAGTGCCGAATGCGATCCTGGCCTGCTCCAACTGGCCGGCTGTCGTGATAGCCGCGGCTCCCAGGCCGACCAGCGGAGTCGTGACGGTTGCCGACAGGATCCCGCCGGCGGCCATCATGTTTTTCCCGAGATCTGACATTTTCTCGGAGAAGTTTCGCGTCGTTTCGGCCGTGTCGGACAGTTTGCGCGCAGTCTGGTCGATGCCATCGCGCACGCGCTGCATTCCGGCAGTGAAATTTTCTGTGTCCGCCGCAACGCGGACAACCATGTTGCCGATGTTGTCGCTCATTGGCTATTCCGCTTCAGGGCTGCGACGATATGCTCTGTCATGCGGCGCAGGAAGATATACCTCCCGGCCAGGACGGCCTTGCGCGCCCATGGGCGCCGCCTGATGTTCTTCGTGCCGAACTCGAACATGCGCGCCAGGCTCATGCCTACAAGCTGGCCGGCCTGGACACGCCCTGCTGCGACTGCCCGCTTCTGGCCTCGCTTCCCCTTGAGCCTGATGCGGCTGTATGGCGCGCGCGCCCTCCACTCCCGGTAGTTCGACGCCCATGGCCGGGAGAGGCCGCGCAGCCGGACGCCGGCGAGCTGCGCCGCGAGATTCGGCTTGCGCCGGTAGCGCCCGGTCGTTGCAAACACATCGCGCCGGATGTCCGATGCCGGCGCTTCGCTCCTGTATCTGGCGGCGATTTCGCGCGCCGCCTCTTCTACTGCAGCCTGCATCAATCGCTCGTCCGGCTGGAGGGAGCGCAGGATGGCATTCACATTCTGCCTGAGCTGCTTGATGTTTTTCTCATCGAGCATCATCTGGATTTGCACGTCGCAATCGCCTCCAGGGTCAGAAGAATCTCCTGATCGCTCATCGCTCGCCTTTTGCGCCTTCCAAAAAAGTCGAGAGGCTGCACGGCCCTCCCGCGCTTCCTGCCTGGGGCGGCATTGTATACCGCCGCGGCCGCCAGGCCTGCGCGGTAATTCTCCATGCGCTCCCGATCCTCCAGGGCTTCGGCCATTGCATGAAATTCCGGCAGGCTCAAGCTCCAGAATTCGCGGATGCCCAGCCCGAGCCATATGCGCGCGAACGCGAGCAGCCTCGGCCAGTCTATTGCGCCTGAGCCTGAGCCGGGAAAGGGCGCTGCGAATTGACGCCCAGCAGCTGCTGCGCAATCGCGGCGATCTCTTCGAGAGATGCCGGCAGGAGCTCCGCGAACTCATCCTCGCTCATGCTCTCGCGCAAGTCTCGGGGCAGGGCCTCGTACATCAGGCCCACGACAGCGATCTCGCCATGCTGCTCCCAAAGCTGCTGGATGGATTTCGCCTGCATCCGCTGCAGCAGGCGGCGCAGGCCAGCCATCGTCAGGCGCAGCGCCGCCCCCCTGCCATCCAGGAGAGTGACTGTCACAGGGTCCGTAGCGTGCACGTCAGCCTCCTAGCTGATCTGCGATGCGCCCGGAGCATACATCGCAAAGTCGGTGCCATCGAACCGCACAGTGATCTCGATGGTCTGCTGGTCGTCGATCGGGGTTTCGAGAACCCAGTTTTTGACCCAGCCCTGGAACTCGAAACCGACCCACGATGTCTTTTCCCGGTTTTCCGGGGCCTCGATCCGCCACCACACCGTCGTTCCGGCAAGCTGCAACTGGCGAAGCTGCCGGTGCACGCTGTTGCTGGCCAGATCCGCCTGGACGCGGAGCGTCATTTCTCCGACGTCGATCAGGCCGCGAATGTTCCGGCGATACGGCAGCGAGCCATGCACTGTCGTCTCCACCTCATCCGGCTCAAAGCCCGGAAAGCCGAGCTCGAGCAGTTGCGGAACTTGCGTCCATGTCGTTGGCGACGTCGAAGAGAACGCCACCTTGGTTCCAAATCCGAGAACACCACCCTGTGCCATTTGCCCTCCTGATTACGGCGCGAGCCAGACCCGCGCCTCGATGGTGATTTGATAGAGCCGGGTCTCCGGCTCGTAGGACCGCGTGGAGCCTTCGATGATCGCAATGGCGCCGCTGCCAATCGACGCCAAAGCGGATCTCGCGGCCTCCGCGGCCTGGTTTGCCAAGGATAATGCCCTGGCAAAAACCGATACTGAGTAGTCAAAGCCGCGCAACGACGCATACCCTCCGCCCAGGTAAGCCTGCGACCTCTCGCGCGAGGGCCCGTGAATGAGGTATGGGTCGTCAAGCTGCACATGATCGCCGGCGATGCGGATTCGGGCGGCCGGGATCAGCGCAGTGAGAGCGCCGCTCGCAGCCAGCGCAGTTTGCACTGCCTGCTCAACCGTCATGCGCGTACTCCGTTACAAACACGTCCAGAAACGCTCTGTCGCCATAGGGATCGGCTGCGCCGATGATGTCGTATGGGACGCCATCGACGACGGCCCTGTCCGCGATGCCGACCCCGCTGAGAAAGTGTGTGCGCAGGACACGCCGCGAGGACGGCCATGACTGTTCGGCTGCAATGAATTCCCGCGCCGTCGCAGTCCTGACGGAGCACCAGGCGATGGCATATGTCGCCCATGTTCGCTGCAGCTCTCCGTTTGGAAGCACCGATTCAACGCGCCGCTGAAACTCCACGCGCGTCGTGAATTCCCCGGGGTCGAGGCCCCGCTGTCTGATCTCAGGAAGCCGTGCCATATGGGTCGCCTCCGAGCCTCAGGAGCGCAGCCAGGCTGTGCGGCAGCTCGACGGCGCCCCGCTGCGAGTTGGCCTCGATCACCGGGACGCGCGCTTGCCACCAGAGGGCTATGAGTTGCAGGATGCCGGCGCGCACCGCATCGGTGATTTGCGCAGCGCCTGTCGAATATTCGATTGCGGCCCGCGAATGGGCCGACAGAAATCTGATCTGAGCGTTGTCCCCATCGAATTGGTAATCGGATGCCCCCAGGGGCGTTTCCGTCAGATCCTCGGCGATCGCCGAGACCGAGTGCACCGCAGCTACGGGCGTTCTGAGCCTGAATGAGCCGGCGGCAGGCTCCACGACCAACCTGTACCGGCGAGGAATGAGATCGCGGCCCTGGTATTTCTCGGCAACAAAAGTCGCTGATGCGATCATCGCCTGGATCTGCGCCGCAAGCCCGTCCGGCGGAGACAGATCCGGCAGACGCAGAAATTGCCTGACCTCCTGCTCCGTGACCGGAGAATGAAGCGCCGGGGGAGAAGTCGCGAGCTCGATCAGGCGGCAGGCCGCCATGGGCGCACCTCCAAAGGGCCGGCGTGGACGAACCGGCTTTGCGGCGGGAACAGGTCGCCGATCACCGTGTGTCTGTAGCAGTCCTCGAATTGATTGCCGGGGTCTCGCGAGTTGTACCACTCATATTTGCGGATCCGGTCGGCTCGGTGCATGTAGCCGTAGTGCAACAACCTGGCCTCTGTCCGCATCGATCGGTTTGCAATCCGGGCCGGAGCGTTCGAGCAATGGAATCCGCTGCCGTTTGCCGCCAGGCCTATGAATCCGTCGAATTCCCGCCCTTCGGCGATCCAGGCCGACGGCCTCCAGAACCTGCCATAGACTCCGTCCATGCGCACATGATTTTCGTCGTCCCACAAGTAAAGGATTCGAAGCGCCGCGCAAGGCCAGCGATCCAGCGCATCGTGGATGCGCGCCTCGTCGCCCTCTACGAGCTCCTCGTCTCCATCAATCATGAGCACCCGCTCTCCCGCGCGGAGCCAGCCGCGGTCGTAGCACTGGGCGACCAGCCACGACTTGTCCCGTGCTTCATCGAGCGTCGTGAATGGCGACGGCAACACGTCGGCCTTCAGGCTGTGGGCGATCTCGACAGTTGCGTCCGTCGATTCGTCATCCATGACGACGACGCGCTCGCAGCAGCGCTGGAGGCTTGCGATGGCGCGCGAGATCCAGCGCTCTTCATTCTTCACCCGCATGAGGCCGATCATTCGAGATTCCCCCATTTGGCCCGATAGATCTCAGCGTTGGCCCAGATATTCCCGCCGGCGCGCGGATCGCCGCGGAACGTGGATGGCAGAATATGGTGCTCGACCACGCAGCGGTCGTCGATCCAGATCTCCCATCCAGCCTGGCGCGCCCGGCGGCAGTAATCGTTGTCGTCCCATCCGTAGCCGGCGAATCGCTCATCGAGCAGGCCGATCTGCTCGATCATGCCCCGATGGAACAGCGCGGCCGTAAAACAGACCATGCGCGGCTCCGGCCTCCAGCCTCCGGAGCCATGCGGCCACTGGTTTCTGTTGCCCGTGTTGGTGCACGACGGAGCGGCGATGCCGCATTTCATCGGCCATTCCGAGATCATCAACGAGAGTCCGCCCGGCGTGCGGATCAGTGCATCGTCGTTCCAGACGCCAATCCACTGTTCGCCTGATTCGAGCGCCGCCCGCATGCCGATGTTCACATTGCGCGGAAAACAGAAAGGTTTGATGCCATTCAGGTAGCTCGCGCCGGCCGGCCGATCCGCGAGCCCGTCATCGACGACAAACAGCTTGGCGTGAGGCTCGCAGATCCGCAATGCCGCCATGCATTGCCGGAGGTTTTCCGCAGTCTTCGACGGGATAATGATCGTCATTTGACCGCCTGAAGGGCGATGAACAGCTTCGTCACCTTGTCAGCGAGCAGCTCCTCGCGCTCGGAGGCGACGCGGAAGCGCGCGCGGACTCCGTAAGCTTCCCCGAACCGTTCTCGATGCGGATCGCCATGGGTGAAGTAAAAAAAGCTGTTGCGGTTCCAGTAGCTGACATGCGTGGGGTCTTGCCATGCGCCGCGCCCGTCCGTGGTGGGCACCTCAATGCGGATCAGGCCGCCGGGCTTCAGGACGCGCCACGCCTCGTTCATCGTGTGCGTCTTGTCTGGCAGGTGCTCGATGATATCGAATGCGAAAATTTCGTCTACGGAGGAGTCTCGCCAAGGCCACTGTTGCCTCAGATCGCAGATCAGATCCGCCGGCGGACAGATGTCGACGTTGATGCAATCAGGCAAGTGCCTGTCGCAGCAGCCAAGATTCAGCTTCATGAAGATATCCCCCGGGCAAATCCGACCTTTCGCGCCGGCGCCAGCACGAGGCCTCGCGGTTGCGCCCGCTCGTGTTCTTTCCATGATCGCGAGCAACGAAATCGGCCCGAAGGGGAACGAGCAGCGCGCTCCCAGAGGCGCAGGCCCTGCGGATGATCGCGTTGTCCTCGCCGATCTGCAATGCAGGGAATGGATTGCCGCGCCAGAACTCGCTCCGGTAAACGAGCGTGGAGCCGACGCCGCATGCCGGGCCGCCTTGATAGATCCATGCATGACGGCCATCGTCGAACCAGGCGCTTTGGCGCGCAGCGAGGCTCGCGCCGTAGGCATCAGAAATCGCCTGCTCCAGGTAGTTGTCCGCTCGCCAGTCGTCATCGTCCCAATGCGCGATCCATTCCGAGCGCGCCAGCTCGCACATGCAATTCCGTTTCGCGCCCAGCGGCCGAATGTCGCACTCAAGATCAATCACGTGGATCCGCTCGTCACCTGCCAGCCCGATGCCTGCCGCGCCCGGGCCTGCGATCATGAGCACCGCGCGCTCCGAGCGGTGAAACGTTTGCCGCAGGAATTGTTTCACCGCCAGCGCCGCCCATTTCTCCCGGCCCGGCATCGTCGGCATGATGCACGTCAGGAAAGGCGGCGGGCGCCGGGTGGGCGCCCGCCATTGCCTCCGCGATGATGGTGCGATGCTCGACCGCCATGCCGCACGCGATCAGATGTGCGGCCTCGTCGTCTGGCAGCGCGATCATGTCTCCGGCAGACACCCGGCCGCGCGAAGTGATGCACGGGTGCTGCATGGCTACGTGGACCATGGTTACGCCGGCGAAGCCGTGAGGTTGCCCTTGATGAACGCGCCAGGCCGCATCACGACAAGCGCGGCGCGCAATTCGGCGCGAATGGCCACCATGTTGCGCGTGAAGTAGTCGCTGTGCTCGGTGCTGATTTCGACCGTGGCATCCTGGCGCATGCGGATGACCGCGGCCGCAGGCGAAGACGTTCCGACGAGGAACGTTCCGGCTGCCATGGCGTTGGTTGGCACGACCGTCAGGCCCCAGATCTGCGCCGGGCCGTTGTTGGCCGGCTCCGGCAGCAGGTAGCGGCCGTTTTCGTCCTTGGCCAGCCTGATCGACCAGTAGTCGGCGGGATTCAGCGCGACGAAGTCCGGCTGGATCTGGTTGGCCGACGCAAGCTGCTGGATGGCCCGAGCCAGCACGTCGATGCGGTTCCACGAGGTGCCGAGAAGAGCCGTGTTGAAGGCCGTGGCCTGCGTATACAGGCCGTTCAGGTTCTGGCCAGAGCCGCTGCCCAGCAGCAACTGGTCCTCGAATTCCTCTTCCAGCGCATAGGTAAGCGAGCTGCGCAGGAATCCCTCCAGCCCCTCGAAGTCGTCCAGGATCTGTTTGGTCGCCGGGATCCAGGTGGCGATGGTGCGGACAGGGACGCTCTGCAGCTCAAAGGTGATTTCGTTCTCGGCCTTCGGCTGGGTTTCGGTTTGGGGCGAAACCACCTTCGCATGGTTCAGCACGCGGACAAATTCCACCGCGTTCGACTGGACCGGGACGCTCGACAGGAGGTTCCTGATGCGCAGGACGCTCCGCGGCTCCGGGATGATGCCGGGGACGCGCTCCGGCTGGACGCTGATGGACGAGCTGGTCACCGTGGTGCGCAACAGCAGGTCCGAAGGCGCGATTCGCAGCACGGCCGCTCCGCGCCGGTCGCGCATGAGCGTCTGGAGCGAGACATTGTCTTTCATCTCGCGCGCCAGCGCGCTTTCGAACGCGGCCCCGGGCGCTGTTTTCTGGATTTTGGCGTCGATCGCGTCAACCTGTTCCCGCATTTCGCGCTGTTCTTTGCGGATCTCCGCGAGCTGGGCTGACATCGCGTCGAATTCCTTGGCTGTTTTCTCGCTGACTTCCCCGACTTTGCGGAGCTCGTCTTTCATCTGGACGGTGATCGCGTCCAGGTTCTTCTGGATTTGTTCGAGCAATTCCATCTATTTCACCCTCCACTTTCTGAATTCCGTGTCAATCAGCAGCGCAATCAGCGCCTGCGTTTCCTCCGAGCGGACGTCGTCCGGCTCTGTTTTCCCCTCCGCAGCAGGATCCGTGCTGTCCGCGGCGGCCTCCTCTGCGTCCATCTCCGCTTGCCGGACAGCATCCACCACCGCCTGCGGGTTCGCAGGGAACGCGGTAAGCGAGACCTCGACAAGCTCGATCTCCGTGAATTTCCGGCCTCCTTTGTCCAGAGGCTCCCATTTGCGCGGAAAAAAACCGATGCTCATGCCGCGGACCGCGCCCATTTTCAACAGGGCGTGCGCCTCTCTTGCGCGCTGGACGTCCAGCGCCAGCCTGCCCTGCACAAAGAGCCCGCGCTCGTCATCCTTGATGTCTGCGATTCCGATGGGCTCCCGCGGATCATGGCCCCAGAGAAGCGGCCGCTGCGGCGAATCGCCGAGGGTTTTGGCGAATGCGCCTGGCTCGATTACGTCCCCGTATTTGTCCACGTTGCGGTAGGTGCTGCCGTAGCCCTCGAAGACGCCTCCGTCCTCGACGTTTTTCAGCCGGAACTTCGCCGCCT
>Ga0129299_1002339_pt1 | contig 12594 bp, 12 predicted proteins | sample ConPoolayeCmetaG_FD_94477 | JGI IMG/M metagenome (GOLD analysis project Ga0129299, IMG submission 94477) | Hot spring microbial mat communities from California, USA to study Microbial Dark Matter (Phase II) - Cone Pool mat layer C metaG ... | reverse complement strand
GGTGTGGGCGGGCGGCGAAGCCGCCCGCCCACACCCCTATTCCCTTGTTTCCCCCTCCCCACGCTGCAGAGCGGCGTGGGGAGGGGGTTAGGAGGTGGGGCTATTTCGCGAGGGATAGGACGGCTGAGTTGGAGCGAAAAAATCTTTCGCCCCAACATGGTTAGTGCTCTGCGAGCGTGTGCTTTACCTCGCGTAAAAATTGCACACTCTTCAAGTTACGTTCCAGATGATGCGCGATGTATCGCTGCAGCAAGTGTTCTGCTTGATGCAGTGTTTCGTTCTTAACGCGCCGTCCTTGTACAGCGAGCCACGTGTGCGTTTGCAAATCCTGTAACCATTTCAGCGTATCCAGCGCGATCGGTTGTGCGTCGCGCGCATACCCGGCGATATGCTCACGCTGCGTCTGAACACACTCAGGGTCGAGCACACCGCCGGCTTCCGCGCTAAAATAATTCTCCCGCGCGCCCAACGCCTTGCCGCAATGAACGCACACAAACAACTGGGGCTGATAGCCCGCGTACTGCAACAGGCGCAGTTCAAAAAAGCGCGCCAGTACCTCTGGATTGACCGCCACCTCACCGAGCGCGGCGAACGCGCCCAACAACAAATCGAACAGCGCGCGATTTTCGACGCCCTCCTCCGCAAACTTGTCCACCAGTTCAGCCAGATAGTACGCATACCCCACGCGTTCGAGATTCTCGCGCCACGGCAAGAACGCCTCGAGCGTATCGGCTTGCGTGATGATATCGAGTTGTTTGCCTCTGGCTAGAAGCAGATGCGTGTGCGTAAACAACTCCAGATGCCCGCTCTTGCGCGAGGTCAGTTTGCGCACCCCTCTGGCAATCGCGCGCAACTTGCCCACATTCGGTGTCAGGAGCGTGAGCACGCGGTCGGCTTCACCGTAATCGGTGCGTTTCAAGACAATCGCTTGAACCCGATAAAGACGCTCTCGCATAATGCCAAACGTGCAAATGTACCAAATGTGCCAAATATGCCAGAGGTTTCTTTTGGCATCTTTGGCTCTTTTGGCATATTTGGCTTTTTTGGCATATTTGGCAGATTTTATCCACCACGCACCGTGTTGTATTTGTATGGGCGTTCCCAATTTCGCTGCATCTTTGCCTGATACAATGCCTCGACGTCCAGATTGAGCGCGGAGCAGAGATGTAAGATACGGATGATGGCATCAACCAACTCTTCGCCCACGTGTTCCACCGATTCGCCTTTTTTGTAGGCATCGGTGGCTTCGGACACTTCGGTATGAATCAGGGCGAGCATTTCCCAGACGCGCGCGGGATCGGAGGAAAACCCTTTGGCGTCTGCGAGCGCGCGCACCTCGCGCATTTTTTGGTTCAGCCCTTCATTCGTTTGCACCATAGTTTGGGGCATTATACCACAGATTGGCGCGATAAAAAAACGCGCGCGTCGCACCCGCTCTCCCCAACTTGCCTCTCTGTCCCACCCGTGCTATAATTATAGATGTGAATTCCGATGCACGGAGAGTTGCCTCCTGCATCGGCACGCATTCGGGGATGCATGGCTTCGACGGGGAGGGCTGTTTCAAAGTTGCAAGCCGCGGCGCTCATCCGCGTTAAAATGAGCAAAAAAACAAGTGCGAACACTCGCACCAACCTCGCTGCTCTTCCGGTCGCCGCGTAAGCGTTGACCGCTTGAGGGTGTAGGTCCGCAGACAACGTTCTGCGGCGTCCACGCGGCTTCTCCCCCGAAGAAGGCGCGTTGGGCGTGACCACACTCGGGGTGCGACGATTGCCACGCCGGTAACAATCGTCAAAGACGTAGGAGTATCTTGCTCCGACACGGCTAGCGCGAGAACCACTCTGTCGGTTGAGTCGGCTCGCGTGAACGCTAAAAACCGACTAGGCTTGTAGAAACTTTGAAGCGAACTCTTCGGACGCGGGTTCGATTCCCGCCATCTCCACCAGACCAGGTATTGCCTACCGATCTTTACGGTAGGCAATACTTTTCAACCGCCCATCCATCCCTAATCTCCAATCTCTAATCTCTCACTCTGGAGTACCTATGCCCGACCCATTCCAGCGTGTGCTGGTTGTTCTGGCACATCCCGACGACCCCGAATTTTTCTGCGGTGCCACGCTTGCCAAGTGGGCACGCGCAGGCAAAGAGATTCATTACCTCTTGCTCACCTGTGGCGACAAGGGAAGCGATAGTCCCGATGTCACTCCCGAAATGATTTGCGCCGATCGGCAAAGTGAACAACGCGCGGCAGCCGCCATCATCGGCGCGCGCGAGGTGACCTTTCTGCACTATCGTGACGGTGAACTCGCGAACACGCGCGAGGTCCAGCGCGACATTGTCCGCGCCATTCGCCGCATCAAACCCAACATCGTGGTCACCTGCGACCCGACCCTGCTCTTCCGTCCCAACAATACCGGCATCAATCATCCCGATCATCGCGCAGCCGGCGCGGCAACACTCGATGCGATATTTCCCGCCGCAGGCAATCGAATGTACTTTGCCGAGTTGCTCGACGAGGGACTGGAACCGCATTCACCTCAGGAGGTCTGGCTCAGCGGCACTAACGAGCCGAACATCTGGGTGAACGTCAACGAAACACTGGAGATCAAACTTGCCGCGCTGCGCGCCCACCGCAGTCAAATCAAAGATCCCGGCGCGCTCGAAAAGCGGATCCGCGAACGCATGCGCCGCACAGAGATCGCCGAAGAATTTTACGCCGAGGGTTTTCGCGTTATCCACTTGACTTGACCGTTTTGCTTTTCCACCCGATTGCTTTTATAATATTTGCACCAAATCCTTCTGCGAGGACAAGTGCAATGGCAAAAATCGAACACGCGACGATTGGCGTCATCGGCGGTAGCGGCATCTATCAGATGGACGGGCTGACCGATGTCAAGGAAATCAAGATCCGCACCCCTTATGGCAATCCTTCCGATGCCTTCATTCTGGGTACACTGGGCAATCAACGCATCGCGTTTCTGCCGCGTCACGGGCGCGGGCATCGCATCAAACCACACGAACTGCCTGTGGCGGCTAACATTTACGCGTTCAAATCGCTCGGCGTCGAACGGCTCATTTCGCTGAGCGCGGTCGGCAGTCTGCGCGAAGATTACGCGCCGCTCGACATTGTCATTCCCGACCAACTGTTCGATCGCACGCGGCAGCGTCCTGCTACCCTGTTTCCACCGGGACTGGTCGTGCATATCTCGTTTGCCGATCCGTTCTGTCCCCAATTGAGCGGCATCCTGTACGACGCGGCGGTCAAAGCCGGCGCGCGCGTGCACCGCGGGGGCAAACTGGTAGTGATGGAAGGACCGGCGTTCTCGACCAAAGCCGAATCGGAGGCATATCGCGCGCTGAAGATGGATTTGATCGGCATGACCGCACTCCCCGAAGCCAAAATGGCGCGCGAAGCCGAAATCTGCTACGCCACGATTGCGATGGTCACCGATTATGATGTGTGGCATCCCGCCCACGACACCGTCACGGCGGAAATGATTGTGCAAAACCTGCTCAAGAACGCGGAGATGGGTAAACGCATCGTGCGCTATGCCGTTGCCGAGATTCCGCGCGCGCGCGAACAGTGCCCCTGCCCTAACGCACTGCAAACCGCCATCATCACCGCGCGCGATCAAATCCCTTTCAAAATTCGGCGCGACCTGGGGATTCTGCTCGATAAATATCTGCCCCCCGAAAAAGCCGCGCCGTCCGTTCGCCTCAAAAAGTAGATGGAACTCTTTACCATCGTGCTGCTGTTGCTCGGCGCGAGCATACTGGTCGCGCTGGGGATGGGCGGCTGGTTTGCGTGGCAACGTCGCCGCGCGCGCCTGGCGACGTTGCCGCATCTGCAAGTCGAACCCATCGGCAAGAAATTCTACCTGACGCGCTCACTGCAAACCCTCGGTCGCGCCAGCGATTGCCACATCCGCATCCACGCGTCACTGCCCGGCGCAGACACGGTATCACCCCACCACGCCCGCGTGCTCCAGCGTCACGGACGATGGGTCGTGCTCGATGGTACGCGCGACGGAATGCTCTCGTTGAACGGAATCACAGTGAATGGCAAACGCACCCTTGCCAACTATCTCGAAGATGGCGATGTCATCACCTTTGGCGCGTTGCGCTGCCGCTTTCACCTTCCCAGCGGAGCAACCCGATGAACGCACCCCGCGCGCCTTCCACTTTGCCTGAATCCGTCGAGACGCCGCGTCGCACCTCGCCCCACCGCACGCGTCCCTTGCCCCCACTCGGCTTTGCCGATCTACCGCGCGGCGCACTGGTCAACCATCGTTTCCAGATCTTGCGCGCGCTGGAGACCCAGCCGCACCTCAACACCTACCTCGCGCTCGATGAGACCACGGGACGCGAATGCGTGCTTTTCGAGTCCGACGATCCGCACCACTATCAAGCTGAAAGGCGCGTGCTGGAAGCCGACGTGTCTCACCCCGCGCTCATCGAAATCTACGATGTGTGCACCATCTCGTTCGGCGATCACACGCGCGCCTATCTGGCGCACGAATATCCGCTGATGCCCGTTTCGCCGGGCAATGTGCGCGCAATGACGGTGCTGCAATGGGGCGTGCAATTAGCCGATGCACTTGTCCAGTTACACCGCAAGGGTCTGGCGCATAACGACATCCAGCCCCATCACTTGTATCTAGCGAACCACCAGATTAAATTGGGCGGCTGGGCACAGCTCACCGACGCATCGCACGCGCGCGAGATACAGGACATTGTAGATCTAGCGCGCACCCTCCAGACCTTGATGATTCCGCCGGAACGCGACGCGCCGAGATTCGCGCCGGTCATCGCGCAACTCTTTACTCGCGCACTGGCGCGCGAGTACAGCAACGCGCGCGCGTTTCAGATTGACCTGCAACAAATCCTGGACCATCTGCGCCATCCCCCCAAACTCACTACTGTCGTTGGGCGATTGTCCGATGTCGGTATGCGGCGCGAAATAGACGAGGACGCGCTCCTTACGCTCGAGACAATCCACTTGACACAAAACGCTGATCAACTCATCGGCTTGTACGCCGTCGCGGATGGAATGGGAGGCGCCGCCGCGGGAGAAATAGCGAGCCGAATGGTCATCGAGACGTTAGCGAACTCGCTGCTACAACATCTTTTCATGGCAACCTTACGCGCGCCCGAGCACGATTACGCAAGCATCTTGCGCGCCGCCATCGAACAAGCCAACCGCGCGGTCTTGGAGGCGCGCACGCGCGCTCACAACGATATGGGCTCGACAGTCGTTGCCGCGCTCGTCGTTGACTCGCGCGCGTATATCGCGAACGTGGGTGATAGTCGTGCCTATCTCATCACCCCCGACCGCATCGTCCAACTGACCCGCGATCACTCGTTTGCTCAAGCACTTGCCGAAAGTGGCGCCATCAGCGCGGAAGAGGCGCGCCGGCATCCGCAACGCAACTATATCCTGCGGAACATTGGCGACAAACCGCAACTCGAAGTGGATTTGTTCGAGGTGTCTATCGAAGCGGGGCAAAGTTTGCTCTTGTGTTGCGATGGTCTGTGGGAAATGGTGCGCGACGAACAGATGCGCGACATTGTCAATCGGCATCCCAATCCCCAGGAGGCGTGTCGCGCGTTGATTCGGCTGGCCAATCACAACGGCGGCACAGACAATATCACCTGCCTCATCGTTCGCTTTGAGAGAGCCTGAGTGTCAAGAGGGAAAAATGGGACAACCGCAGGTAAGAAAATTTGCCCTCCAGCACATCGGTCTGGTGTCCACCGTCAAATTTGGGTGCGGTCTGGGCGCGCTCACCAATCTCCTCCCGGGGCTTGTCCTGGCAGTGATAATCAAACTCGTCGCCGCCGGGCTACGCGCCTTGCTCGAAAGTTGGCAAAACACCGAAGTCGCCAACATTTTGGGGCAGTCCATTCGCGTCAATATGCTTGCCGTGCTCAAGTTGGAAGACGCACTCAAGACGCTCCAATTTCTGGATAACGCCGCTCCCCTGTTCATCCTGGCGCTGACACTCGTATGGATGTTGTTGGGCGGTGTCTGCTTTGCCGCGCTGGGAGGGATGAGCGCGGTGATTTACAACACGCTGGCGACACTGACAGGTGGCATCGAAATTCAAGTGCGTGAAAAATAATCGGCGTGCGCCCACCACGACAGATGAAAATCAAGCGGCGGTCGGCGGTCGTCCGTCGGCGGTCGTATTTTCAGGAGTTGACTTATGAAATGTCCTGTCTGTACTACGGAAAATGATCCTCAGGCAGTCTTGTGTATGCAATGTGGCACATCGTTGATACTTCCCGAAAGCCATCCTTCCACGCCTCCGCCGGTTCCTCCGCCACCCGAGCGACTGGGGATGCCAATCGCACCCTGTCGTCTGATGGTGGGTGAACAAACGATTCATGTGCCACTGAAAAAAGAAGTGATCATCGGACGCGCCGAAAGTAGCGGCGGCTGGAAACCCGACGTGGACCTGGCGCCTGTGGGTGGCAAATCGGATGCGGGCGTTTCGCGCAAGCATGCCAGAATCATCTGGCAAGCAGGGTGGATGATTGAGGATTTGAACTCGACCAACGGCACCTATCTGCGCGGACAGCGTTTGCCGCCCAATCAGCGCACACTGTTGAATGATGGTGACGTATTGTTGATTGGCAACATTCAGGTCACATTTCGCGCACAGTGATTGTGCGATCAAGAACAAGAATGACGGCGCGTCGTCTGACGCGCCGTCCTCGTTGTGAGTCACAATCAACCATGCAAAAGTTGGGGCGAAAGATTTTTCGCCCGTTGGGGCGAAAGATTTTTCGCCCCAACAGGATAATTACTCAGCCGTCCTATCCATCGCGAAATAGCCCCACCCCCTCGCCCCCTCCCCACGCCGCTCTGCGGCTTTGGGAGGGGGAAACAAGGGAAAGGGTGTGGGCGGGCGGCTTCGCCGCCCGCCCACACCCCTCCTTCCATCTCTCCCTGCTCTCCCCGCTTTGCGGGGAGAGCAAGGGGCAGGGGGATGAGAGGGGTTGTCCCGTAAAGGGTGAAAGATTTTTCGCCCGTACAACGATGGCGAAACAAACGAGCCCCGTAACCTTCCGATGGCGGAAAAGACTTTTGCACACCTACTTAGAACCACTGTCTCAAGACGAGCGCGACCAGAGCGGACATCAACGCCGCTGCCGGAATCGTCGTTAACCATGCCGTTACAATTTGCCCAGCCACGCCCCAGCGCACCTTGGAAAGACGCTCGGCGGAACCCACGCCCATAATCGCCGAACTGACGACCTGCGTCGTGCTGACCGGTCCGCCCAGCAATGACGCCGACAAAATGACACTCGCCGAGGCGAATTGCGCGGTGAATCCATGAATCGGGCGAATTTTGTAAAATTTTCCGCCGAGTGTCTTGATCAAGCGCCAGCCACCGAACCACGTTCCCAGCGCGATGGCCGCGGCGCTAATGAAAATAACCCAAAACGGCACATAGAATTCTTGCAACACACCCGCCGAGACCAGGCCCATCGTAATCACACCCATTGTTTTCTGAGCATCGTTTGTACCATGTGAGAGCGACAGCGCGAGCGCCGTCACGAGTTGACTGCGCTTGAAGAATTGATTGATACTGGGAGGAAACGGCCGCGCCAAAAAGAGCACGGTCCGCATCACGATAAAACCGACCGTCAAGCCGATGATGGGTGAGATGGTGAGCGCGATGAGCACCTTGGTCACACCAGCCATTTTGACCACGCCCCAACCACTTTCGATGACCGCCGCGCCTAGCATTCCTCCCACGAGCGCGTGCGACGAACTGGAGGGAATACCAAAATACCACGTCACCACATTCCACACAATCGCGGCAATCAGCGCTGCCATCGTCACCGATAATTTAATCTCCACCTCGTTCAAAATTTCATGCCCCACCGTCGTCGCAACCGCCACACCAAAGAGAAAGGGGCCCAAAAAGTGGGCAATCGCCGCGATGGTCAATGCCATTTGCCCATTCATCGCGCGCGAAGCAATCATCGTCGCGACAATGTTGGAACTATCGTGAAAGCCATTGAGAAAATCAAAGACGAGCGCGAACGCAATCAAAACCACCATCACCAATGGTACATCGAACATTCGTCATAACCTCGTGTCAAAAGTCATCCCCCTCCCAACACCTGCCGCTCTGTCCTCCGTCGTTCGTCCTTCGCCCTTCGTCATTCGTCCTTCGTCCTCCGTCCTTCCCCTTCACGCGCCAAACTTGGTCAGGCGTTGTGCGTTCGCCAGCACCATCGGCATCAACTCCTGAGCGCGCATGCGTCCCAGCGATCCGCGTGCGCAGGCGCGCTCGCCGAATTCGGCGATGCCGTCCGCACGCACGAACGGGCTGTGCAGCAACACAGGGACAGGATGCCAACTGTGCGACTTGAGCAACGACGGAGTCGAATGATCGGCAGTGACGACAATCACATCCGGTTTGAGCGCGAGAAGACGCGGCATCTGTGCATCCACTTGCTCGATGACCTGCACCTTGCGCGCAAAATCACCATCCTCTCCTGCCGAATCTGTTTTTTTGACGTGTAGATAGAAAAAGTCAAAATCGTTCCAATACTTTTCGAGCGTCGTCAGTTCATCGGCAAACGTTTCGCCGTCCACCGGTAACGTTTGCATCCCCAACAACTTGGCAATCCCGCGATACATTGGATACACCGCGATCGCCGCCGCGCGCAAACCAAAGACCTCGGCGTACGAAGGAATCGCGGGATGTTTAGCAAAGCCGCGCAGCAAAATCATATTCGCGGGATGTTTATCGGCGAGGAGTTGGCGCGCTTGGGCGACAAATTGATTGGCCACTCGGGCTGCCTTGCGCGATTTAGCATCGAGCGCTTTGACCGGCAGCGGCGGCACGCCGATTCGTTGCGGATCCGTCTCGGTGAGCGCGTCACCCAGACCCGCGCCGCGCATCACGAAAACGAAACGATGTTCCTTGACCGTCTCGACGAAAATCTCGACGCCAGGAATTTTGATGGTGCGCAACAGTTGCACCAGTTCGCGGTTCGTCTCGGTGGAGATGCGTCCCGCGCGGCGATCGGTGAGCAAACCCGCCGCGTCCACCGACGCAAAATTACCGCGCGCCGCCACATCCTTGGCGGTGAGTTCGAAATCAATGCCGAGCGCCTCGAGCACGCCGCGTCCGATTTCGTACTGGAGCGGAGCGTAGCCAAAAATTCCCAGATGCCCGGGCCCACTGCCCGGCGCAATGCCGGGCGCAACGGGATCCAGCAGTCCCAGTTCAGAACGCGCCGCTAGCGCGTCGAGATGAGGCGTATGGGCGGTTTCCAATTCAGTCTTACCATTCGGTCCCGGCAAACCACCCAGTCCATCGAGCACAAGCATCACGATTCTGGTTTGCGCAGGGACAACCACGTTCTTGAGAAGATGAAAATCCATCGGGACCTCCACAACCATTGGCTCTGCTTGCCTTACCTATCAGGATTCGCATCATACCATTAGCCCGCAGAGATGTCAAAAGGTCAGAACACAACAAGAGCGGCGCGTGTCACCGCGCCGCTCTCATTGTTCTCTCACCTCACGCACCATCCGCCCACACGCGTGCGAGCGCCTCGTCCCAGTATTGTCGCCTCCCATTCTGGAGCAACACAACACACTCGGTCCGCGCGGCTTGTTCGCCTCCGTGCGTCACCTCTTCGCCAGCAACGGCTGGCACCGCGCCATACCCGGCTTTGCGCAACAACGCCGCACGACGCTGGGCACGCTCCACATCAATCCGATCCACCACAGCAGATACCTCGAGCGCCAGCCAGATTTCCGCTACCGCCATCGCTTGACGCGGTTTTCCCCGCAGCAACACATCCAGCAAGCGCAAATCGTCCAGTTCCGCTTCCGAGAGCCGGGACTCTAAATCGGCTTCCAATTCTTGCACCGAAACGACCTGAATGTTGCGCAATACCTGTCCCAGGTAAGCATACGCCTTTTCACGATACTCACGTTCTAGATCACGCCCAATCATTCGCCCCATACGTTCCTCTACTTTAGTCAATCGTCGGGCGAGTGCGGTAATTTCTTCGGTCATCCGTTGCTGGGCAATCGTGAGTTGTTCCACACGTTGCTCGGTACGTTTTTGCGCTTCGATCAATTCCTGTACAACAATCTCCAGACGATCCACACGCTGCTCCGTACGTTTTTGCACCTCGGTGAGTTCCGCAATACGTTGCTCGGTGCGTTTTTGCGCTTCGATCAATTCCTGTACAACAATCTCCAGACGATCCACACGCTGCTCCGTACGTTTTTGCGCCTCGGTGAGTTCCGCAATACGTTGCTCGGTACGCTGTTGCGCCGCAGCAAGTTCCGCGACGCGTTGCTCGGTATGCTGTTGCGCCGCAGCAAGTTCCGCGACGCGTTGCTCGGTATGCTGTTGCGCTGCAGCGAGTTCTGCGACGCGGTGCTCGGTACGCTGTTGCGCCACAGCGAGTTCCTGCTGTGCTCTGGCTAATTCACCAACAATCTGTTTCAACTCGGAAAAATCTTCGCGCGTAATGTGCGCTTCGCGAACACGCGCATCCACGATCTTCTCAATTTCCTTCCGCACCTTCTCTGTAAGTTGGAAGGACGGGCGATTCGACGTACTTGAACGCATAACGACCTCCTGCGCAAAATTGTAGCATATCGCGCAGGGAAAGTCAAAATCATTCAGTGGACAAGCCCCCTTTTCTTTTTGTACGATTTGATTTATAATGGATTCGCTGCGTGCAGAATAGAATGGAGAGAAGAAAATGACATCCTCTTGGGGCACCTTGCGTATCTGGCTGGTTCTTGTTTTTGCCATCCTTTCGTTCGTGCAGGCAATCCCCGCCGATGCACAGACCAAAACCGCGACCCAAACGCGGCGTGACGTGGAGATTATCATCCAGAAAAACGGTGATGTGCAAGTGAGCGAGACCTGGGAATTTCGTTTCACGGGGGGACCGTTCACTTTTGCCACGCGCGGCATCGCTTTGAACAAAGTCGAAGCCATCACCGATATGTCCGTGTCGGAAGGTGGACGCGCCTACCAACTTACACCCAGCGGCAGCACAGCGGGTACCTATCAAGTTTATCGCGAGGGTAATTATCAAGTTATCAAATGGTACTATACGCCCGCGATGAATCAGACACGCACCTTTACCATTCGATATACCTTGCGTGGCGCACTCCGCATTTACGACGGTGGCGATCAGTTCTGGTGGCAGATTATCGAAGCGGATCGCGGCTATACCATCAACACAGCGAACATTACCGTACGACTCCCCGCATCATTCTCACTGGATCAACTCAAAGCGGCTGTGACACTCGGCAACGGCATTGCCACGATTCGCGATGGGCAAACAATCGTCTTTACCGCCAACAATCTGCGCGATGGTGAAGGGCTGGAAGTGCGCGTGCAATTTCCGCATGGCGTTGTAACCGCCGCCCCACCATCATGGCAAGCCGCTGCGGATGCCGAAGCCGCAGCACAAGCCGAACGCGAAAGGTACAAACCTCTCTTTAATTTGCTTGCCTTGTTCGGTGGGCTGGTGCTATTGGTACTCGGATTACTCGGCGTATTTTTGTTGTGGTATCTGCGCGGGCGCGATGTCCAGGTGCCGCAAATCGCGCAAATGAATACACCTCCCAGCGATTTGCCTGCGGGTATGGTCGGCACACTGATTGACGAAAAAGCCGAAATGAAAGACATTATCGCCACAATCATTGATCTCGCGCGGCGCGGCATTATCCGAATGAGCGAAAAAGAAGAGCCGGGCTTTCTGGGCATCGGTACTAAACGCGATTTTGTGTTCGAACTGGTAGGCGATACCACCAACCTGCGCCCCTACGAACAAACATTGATTCAGCGACTCTTTGGCGGTAGCACAACGCGCGCCTTATCCGACCTCAAGCAGAAATTTTACACCGCGATTCCCACGTTGCAAAAGCAGATGTACGAAGAGGTGAGCACACTGGGCTTTTTCGCCGGCAATCCCAACACAACACGCGCAAAATATGCCGGGTTGGGTATCGTCGCGTTGATCGTTTTCGGTTGTTGTGGCGTCTTGTTCTACGGTTTTGCGGTGGATTATGCCGATCTGGCGTTTTGTCCACCGGCAGCACTCGTCATTACCGCCGTCGGATTGATAGTGATTGGTCCGTTTATGCCGCGCCGCACCAAAGCGGGTGCGCTGGAAAAAGCCAAATGGGAAGCCTTTAAACGCTATCTCGCCAACATCGAAAAATTCACACAACTTGAGCAGGCACAGGAATTGTTCGACAAGTATTTGCCGTACGCGATCGTGTTTGGTCTGGAAAAATCGTGGACGCAAAAATTCGCGGCGGTGGGTACGCCCGCGCCGATGTGGTACGAAACGTATCCACCGACCGGCTATGGCCTTCCACGCCCGCGCCGCGCCTTGTCCGACGAACCCGCCATCGGCAGTAGCGGTGGTGGCGTACCGAGTAGCGGAGGTTCGCCGCTCGATCGAGCAGCCGCCGGCACGTTCCGCGGACTCGACGCGATGAGCGCGGGTTTGTTTTCGATGCTTGATTCGACCGCCTCTATTCTCTCCAGTGCGCCGTCCAGTGCTGGCAGTAGCGGAGGTTGGAGC
>Ga0129299_1002337_pt1 | contig 12597 bp, 13 predicted proteins | sample ConPoolayeCmetaG_FD_94477 | JGI IMG/M metagenome (GOLD analysis project Ga0129299, IMG submission 94477) | Hot spring microbial mat communities from California, USA to study Microbial Dark Matter (Phase II) - Cone Pool mat layer C metaG ... | reverse complement strand
TTGCGCAATACCAAAGACGAATTTGCCGATCTGGCAATGGAAATTGCATGTGGGTTGCACAATTTCAGAACGGAACGCCGCTCGCACCAGAGAAAGGCAATTCCTTATTTCCGATAATGTCTATTGAGACTAAAATCTCATACAACTCTTAGTCTCGGCTCAAGAAATTTTAATGCAAATTCATTAGACTGGCGGGTGTAAATTGCGATGCTCCGCACCATCAACTTTAGGAGGTGTTTGATGAACAAAACCAAATTCATCATCGCCAGTCTGCTTGTGCTTGCCCTGCTGGTCTTTGGTGTCGGCGGAACTGTTGCCCTCGCGCAAGGTCCCACGCCGACAGGCAAGACCTGGATGGACCTGTACTGGCAGATACTCGCGCAGAAACTCGGCACAACCGTCGAGAAACTGCAGCAAGCGATGACCGACGCGCGCAAAGAAGCGGCTACCCAGGGAGTGCAGCAAGGCTTGCTGACACAACTCCAGGCCGATCGCATAACCGGCAACACCGCCGCGAACATCATCGCTCAAGCCGGTCTGGACGCGGCAGCCAGGACGCTGGGAATGACCAGCGCGGACTTGACCACCGCGTTGCGCACCAAGACCCTGCTGACTCTGGCGCAGGAAAAGAACGTGGACATTGCCAAACTGCGCACCGCCATCGCCGACGCGCAAAAAGCCGCGATTGACCAACTGGTCAAAGACGGCAAACTGACCCAGGCTCAGGCTGATCAGATGAAAGCGAATCTCAAACCAGAGAACGTGGACTTGAATCGCTTTGGATTTGGTCGCGGCGGTTGGGGCTTGCCCGGTATGCCCGGTGGCAAGGGGATGCCGTTCGATGGTAAAGGGATGCCCTTTGGCGGACGGCACGGCGGCTGGCGCTAAGTTCGTTCTCCTCGGGGTGCGATACACATCGCGCCCCGAGATGTTTGACACATCGCGCGTTTTTCGTATAATTGGCGCAGTAATGTCCAGACACACAACACGCGTAAACTCATTCCTTGTGTTACACGTGTCCCTGCTGGTGGCAAACGTATGCCTTGCCATCCAGCGTCATTTTGATTTTTGAAGTGAGAGCCGATTTGTTAGCGGCTCTCTTTTTTTGCCCAAAACTGGTTTACTATGTCCATTCTCAGACTTCCCGGCTTGATTGACCCGCACGTGCATCTGCGCGAACCCGGCGCGCCGCACAAAGAAACGTGGGACTCGGGCACCGCTGCTGCACTCGCCGGCGGATTTACCTGCGTGCTCGATATGCCCAACAACACGCCCCCTGTCGTCAACGCCGACGCGCTCGCCGCCAAAACGCGCGCCGCGCGCGCGTCCGCGCGGTGCGACTATGGTTTTCATCTGGGCGCGAACGAAGAGAACGCGACCGACATTGCCCCTCTCGCGCCGTACGCTGTGGGATTAAAAATGTACCTCGATCAAACCTTCGGTCCGCTGCGGATGGAAGGGCTGGGCGCGTTGATGGCACACGCGCGTCACGCGCCGCCGCATCTACTGCTGCTCTGCCATGCCGAAGGGCGCACGATCGCCGCAGCGATTCTGGTCGCGCATCTCTTTGACCGCGCCGTTCACATCTGTCACGTCAGTCGTCAGGACGAAATCGTACTGATTCGTGCGGCAAAGGAAAAGGGCTTGCGCGTCACCTGCGAAGTGACGCCGCATCATCTCTTCCTCACCGAAGACGATGTACCGACGATTGGCGCAGGACGCGCGGAGGTGCGTCCGCGTCTGGCGACGCGCGCGGATCGCGACGCATTGCGCGCGCATCTGGACATTGTGGATTGCTTTGCCACCGATCACGCGCCGCACACACTTGCAGAAAAAGATTCTGCCAATCCGCCGCCCGGTTTTCCGGGGCTGGAGACCGCACTGCCGCTCTACCTCGCGCTGGTGGATGAGGGTCGGCTTTCGCTTGCCGATCTCGTGGCGCGCACTGTCACCAACCCGCGCCGCATCTTTGGACTGGCGGAGCAAACCGAAACGTGGATCGAGGTGGACACGCAAGCGACGTGGCAGGTGCGTGGCGATGCGCTGTTCACCCGCGCGCGCTGGTCGCCGTTTGAAGGATGGACGTTGCGTGGGCGCGTGGTACGTGTGGTGTTGAACGGCAAAGAGGCTTTTCGCGATGGCGGTGGGGCAAAAAATTTTTCGCCTCTGCTGGCAGCACCCGGCACAGGACGCAACGTGCGTCCATCCTTTATTACGTAAAAATTTGTAGTTACTCAGCCGTGTCATCAATAGTCCCATCCCCTCCCTTGCCCTCTCCCTGTTGAGGCGAAAAATCTTTCGCCTTACGGGGAGGGGAGTCAAGAGCGGGGAGTGGGCGGGCGGCGAAGCCGCCCGCCCACTCCCCGCTCCCGTTTCCCCTTCTCTCCCCGCTTTGCGGGGAGAGAAGGGGGTAGGGGGATGAGTGGGGTTGTTCCCTGGGTAACAATAGTAGTTACAAAAATTTCTTGATGGAGGATATGTTATGCCTGTTAACAATCACAAAAATCGCGTGCCCAAAGCACATTTACCGTTTGGCGAAAAACGCGAAGGACGTTTGTACGGCAAACCGATTATTTCCGTTTTGCAGTTTTCGCGCGAGGACCTCGAAGAAATTTTTACGGTTGCTGAAGAAATGCGCATGATGGTCGAGCGCGTCGGCACTTTTGATTTGCTCAAGGGCAAAGTGCTGGCATGCTTGTTCTACGAACCGTCCACGCGTACTTCGTCGTCGTTCATCGCCGCCATCGAGCGACTCGGCGGTAGCGCGATTCCCATCAACGAAGTGCGTTACTCGTCCGTCACCAAAGGCGAATCGTTACCCGATACGGTGCGCACGCTCGAAGCGTATGCTGATGTCATCGTCTTGCGTCATCCCGAAACCGGTGCAGCCGCGCTTGCCGCGAAATATTGCCGCAAACCGATTATCAACGCCGGCGATGGCATCGGTGAACATCCCACTCAAGCCCTGCTCGATATCTTTACGATTCGCGAAGAACTCGGTCGCATTGATGGTCTCACCGTAACGATGCTCGGTGATTTAAAGTACGGTCGCACGGTGCACTCGCTCGCGCGCTTGCTCGCGCTGTACAATGTCACTCTGCATTACGTCTCGCCCGATTTGTTGCGAATGCCGCCTGCGCTCATCGAAGAACTGCGCCAGCGCGGCGTACCGCAAACCGAGCATACTACGCTGGATGGTGTCCTGCACGAGACCGATGTGTTGTACGTGACGCGCGTGCAGAAAGAACGTTTTGAAAATCCCGATGAATACGAATCGGTCAAGAATGCCTACGTGATTACTCCCGAAACGATGACACGCGCCAAGCCGAATATGATATTGATGCATCCGTTGCCGCGCGTCAACGAAATCGCGATTGAAGTGGACGACGATCCGCGCGCCGCCTATTTTCGTCAGATGGAGTACGGTTTGTACGTGCGAATGGCACTTTTGGCGATGGTGTTAGGAAAAGCATGAACCAGAATTTTTTTACCTGGCTCGACGAGACGGCGCGCGCGCGCGCGAGTCTGCTCTGCGTCGGTTTGGATCCGCGCGGCGATGATGCGGACGCGCTGCGCGCCGAATGCTTTCGCGTGATGGATGCTACCGCCGAGTTTGCTACGGCGTTCAAAGTGAACAGCGCGTTCTTCGAGGTGTTCGGTGCGGCGGGCATCGCCGCGCTGCGCGACGTGATGGCGCGCGTGCCTGCGGACACCCCGGTCATTCTCGATGCCAAGCGTGGCGATATTGCCGATACGTCGCAAGCGTATGCGCGCGCCGCGTTCGAGCATCTGGGCACGCACGCCATCACGGTCAATCCGTACCTGGGGCGCGACGCGCTCGAGCCGTTCTTCACTCAACCGATGCGCGGCGTGTTCGTGCTTTGCAAAACATCGAACCCGGACGCGGACGAGTTTCAAGGTTTGGAGACAGCACACGGCGCGTTGTTCGAGGTGGTGGCGGAACACGCGCGCGCGTGGAACGCGCGCGGCAACATCGGTCTCGTGGTCGGCGCTACCGATCCTGCGGCGCTGGTGCGTGTGCGCGCGGTCGCACCCGACGTGTGGATTCTGGCGCCGGGCATCGGCGCGCAGGGCGGCGATCTCGCTGCCGCGCTTGCCGCCGGTTTGCGCGCCGATGGACTGGGGATGCTCGTCACCATTTCGCGCGCTATCGCCGCCGCGCCCGATCCGCGCGCGGCGGCGCGGCATTGGCGCGATGAAATCAATCGTTGTCGCGCGGCGAACGTCGTTGGGGTGAAAGAATTTTCGCCCCTACCGTCGCCCGTACCGATTATCGCGCGCGATTTGTTCACGGCGGGGTGTGTGCGTTTTGGCGATTTCACCCTGAAATCCGGTGCGCGCTCGCCGATTTACCTCGACCTGCGGCAACTCGTTGCGCATCCCGTCATTTTGCAACGCGTGGCGCGCGCGTACGCGCGCGTGCTGCGCACACTCGAATTTGATCGGCTAGCGGGCATTCCGTACGCCGCGCTGCCGATTGCGACCGCGATCGCGCTGGAGATGAATCGCCCGCTAGTTTATCCGCGCCGCGAGGCAAAAGAGTACGGCACGCGCGCGTCCATCGAAGGCACGTTTGCGCCGGGAGAAACCGTCGTCGTGATTGACGATCTGGCGACGACCGGCGAATCGAAAATCGAAACGATCGAAAAATTGACCGGCGCCGGCTTGCGCGTGCGTGACATTGTCGTGTTGATTGATCGCGAGCAAGGCGCGCGCGAATCACTCGCGGCGGCGGGCTATACGCTCCACGCTATCGTCACGCTGAGTGAACTCCTCGCCGAGTTGCATCGCAGCGGTGCCATCACGGCGGAACAACTCGCGCAGGTCAAGGCGTACCTGGGACAGGTGTGATGTATCCGCTGCTGCGTTCTGTGCTTTTTCGTTTCGATGCGGAGCGTGTGCACGCGACGACGTTGCAGTTGGCGCGGTGGGCAGGTAATTTTCCGCTCACGTTTCGTCTGCTCAGCGCGCTGTTTCGCGTGGAGGATGCGCGTCTGCGCGTTCAGGTGTTTGGTGTGCAGTTCAAGAATCCTGTGGGACTGGCGGCGGGGTACGACAAGGATGGCGTTGCCGTGCGCGGTCTCAGTTGTCTGGGGTTTGGACACATCGAGGTTGGCACCATCACATTACGCGCGCAAGCCGGCAATCAGCGCCCGCGTCTCCATCGCGTTCCCGAAGCACGCGCGCTCATCAACAGTATGGGCTTTCCGAACGCCGGGGTGGATGCGCTGCGCGTGCCGCGCGACGTGACGCGCATCGGCATCAACATCGGCAAGAGCAAGGAGACACCGCTGGAGCAAGCCGCGCAGGATTACTGCGCGCTCCTTGAACGTGTGCACGCGCAAGCCGATTACGTCGCGCTGAATGTGAGCAGTCCCAACACGCCGGGTTTGCGCGCCCTTCAGACACGCGCGGCAATCTACGATTTGTTGCGCGCGGTAATTGCGACGCGCGATCGCCTGACGCCGCGCGTGCCGCTCCTCGTCAAAATCTCGCCCGACCTGAGCCAGGCTGAACTTGACGATTTGCTCGATGTGATGATGATATGTGGTGTGGATGGTGTGATTGCCACGAACACCACACTCGCTCGAGAAGGGTTAGCGCGATATGCGGAGGTGAGTGGGGGTTTGAGCGGCGCGCCGTTACGCGCGCGCGCGACGCACATCATTCGTTACATCGCGCAGCGCACGCGCGGTGCGCTACCGATCATCGGCGTTGGCGGCATTGCCAGCGCGCCCGACGCGCTCGAAAAAATGCGCGCCGGTGCGTCGCTCGTGCAGGTGTACACCGGGCTGGTGTACGCCGGTCCCGCGCTAGTGCGCGCGATCAATCTCGGTCTGCTGCAAGTATGCGCACGTGAGGGCATTCGCACGATTGCGGACATTGTGGAATGACAACGTAGCACAAGCCGGCGTTTGTCCTTCGTCCTTCGTCCTTCGTCGTTCGTCCTTCGTCCTTCGTCCTTCGTCTTTCGTCGTTGAATGAAAATGGAAACAACATCTCAGCAAACAAACCTTCGCATCCTGTCGGCGTTATGGTGGGCAATGTTTCTTGTCTCATTGCCCTTTGGTATCCTCGGGTTCGTGATGCCGATTTATGGCAAAGAGTTGGGGGGCAGCGCGCTAGAAATTGGCGGCTTGTTCTCTGCGCTGGCGATCGTACCGCTTTTCGTACGACCGTTTTTGGGGCTGGCACTCGATCGGTGGGGACGGCGTCCTTTTTTGTTGTTGGGCTTGGGCGGCTATGTAGTCGCGATGATTCTTTTTTGTTTGTCGAACACTATCTGGATGCTGACGCTGGCGCGCCTGGTGCAGGGTGTGGGACAAGCGTTCCTATTTCTTTCTGCCATCACGATTGTCGCCGATGTTGCCAGTGTTACAGGACGCGGGCGCGACTTTGGTCGCATTGACGAGGCGATGGGGCGCGGTGGGCTGTTCGGCGCGTTCGCAGGTTTTCTGGTGATTTTCACTCTGGCGGGGTTTCAACTACACATCACGCGGACGTGGTTCTGGCTTTTTCTGGCATATACGATACCCGCGCTTATCGCGCTGGGGATTGCCTGGCGCGCGATTGGCGAAACGCGTCCACCGCAAACGTCGCGGGTAGCAAAAACACATCCGCTCTCGCGACAACTGGTCGCGATGATGGGGATTGTCTTTATTGTCGGCGCGTCTATGGCGATGGTCGCGCCGCTCGTGATGATTTTTCTGCAAGATCACCTGCGCGCGGATATTCGTACGCTGGGGCTGGCATATCTACCTGCGGCACTCGTCGGCGCGTTTCTGCCCTCACGTATGGGACGCCTGGCGGATCGGTGGGGGCGCAAGTTACCCATTGCAATCGGGTTAGCCATCGGCGCGTTGTCATCGGTGTTGATTCCGCATGTGTCGGACATTTTTTCGCTTTCAGTGCTATGGGCAGTGGGAGCGCTGGGTGGCGTGGCGGCAACGCCCGCGCAGCGCGCGTTCGTCGCCGATGTGACGGGGCAAGATGTGCGCGGGAGTGGTTATGGACTGTACACGTTTGCGTATTTTCTGGGTGCAGCGGTGGGACCGCTCGTCGGAGGTTGGCTGTACGATCGTATCACGCCGGCGACGCCGTTCTATCTGAACGCGGTCGTCTTGTGCATCGGCGCGCTGCTGGTCATCGTGACGTTGCGCGAGACACGCGCAAGTCAGGAACATCAGCGGCTCGGTCGCGTTTCACCGCGTTGAAAAAAAGAACCTGTCCGAGTGCAGACTCGGACAGGTTTTTTCTATTTCGATTTTTGTCGTCGCTGGCGCGCGCGTTCCGCGGCTAGTTGTGCCTTGCTCGGTCCAGTGTGCCGATACATCAGCGCAACGCCACAGATCACTACCAGCGCGATGCCAATCAACTGCGCTGCGGCAATGCCACTGATCGTCCACGCGTCGGGACGTTGAAACTCGATGAGGAAACGTCCCAGACCATAGCCCACACCCCACAGTAACATCAAATCGCCGGGCATGGCTTTATGCCAGCGCCGCGCAATGACCAAAAGCACAATCGCCAGGCCAAGATTCCACAGCGATTCGTAGAGAAACGTCGGATGAAAACGCGTTGTTTCGACGGGGTATTGCGTGAGATCGGCGAACATTGGCAAACGATGCGTCGCGTCAATCGGAATACCCCAGGGCAAATCGGTGGTGTAACCGTACAACTCTTGATTGAAGAAATTGCCCCAGCGTCCGATGGCCTGCCCGAGTGCCAGAGCAGGCGCCGCGATATCGAGCAGACGCGCGAAACTGAGTTTGACAGTTTGCCACTCAAAGCGAAACGCGCGTGTCAACAAGCGGGGCAACCAATGTTCAGACTCGAGGCGGACGATGCGTGCATACAGCCAGACGCCCAGGATGCCGCCCGCCACCGCGCCATAAATCCCCAGGCCACCCTGACGAAAATTCAGAATCTCGATTGGATTTTGCATATAGTAATCGAAACCGATCGGGCTGCCGCGCGGCGATGAGATGACGTGGTACAGCCGTGCGCCGATGACGCCAAAGATCAAGGCAAAGAGCAACCCGTTCCAGACATGATCAGGATCAATGCCGCGTCGTTTAGCTTCCAGCGAGGCGACGTATGCGCCCACCAGAGCAGCGGCGACAATCAGGATACCGTACCAGTAGATTGGATACGAACTACCATCGGGTAATGGAATGCTAAAGGCAATTGGGGAAGGCAAGAAATCCACTGTGACTCCTTCGAAAATACATTTGTCCACGAAGGTCACGAAGGAACACGAAGAAAAAACCTTCGTGTATCTTCGTGTTCTTGGTGAATATTTTCATCCGTCGTGGCGGGCGCGTGCGCCCATGCACAACTGCGAAAATGGGAGACAAATTTCAAATTTGTCCTACCGGGAACAACCCCACTCATCCCCCTGCCCCCTTCTCTCCCCGCTTGCGGGGAGAGAAGGGGGAGATGAGAGTGGTGGTGAGGGCGGGCGGCAAAGCCGCCCACCCTCACCACCTCCCCTTACTGATTTTCCCTCCTCACGCCGCTCTGCGGCGTGGGGAGGGGGTAAGGGGGTGGGGCTTTTCGCGAGAGACGGCACGGCTGAGTAATTACCCTACGTTGTCCATCCTTCATCTGTCGTGATAGGCGATGACGCGAATGAACAACTCTTTCGGGATGAGAGAATTGCGGGGCAGATTATACCACAGGTTGGAGAAATGACAAATGCGGCGGGACAAATTTTTCTATCGTCGCAAGGGTTTGCGTTCGGGAACGCCGGCGCGGCGCGGAAACTGTGCAGGAGTGGCGGCAACTTTTTCCACGATAACGAGATGACGTTGTTCCAGATGAGGCAGTTGCACCGGCACCACCGCGCGCCACTGTCCGCCTAGTACCTGACAGGCGTACGTTGCCGCGCGCATCTCGTCTTCCACCGCGACCCCTTTTTGTGCGATCAGCATACCTCCGAGTCGAAGGAACGGCAGGGCGTACTCGAGTAGCGTGGCTAACGAGGCGACCGCGCGCGCGACGGCGACATCGTACTGGGCGCGCTGCGTAGCATCGTGCGCGACATCTTCGGCGCGCGCGTGGAGAATCGTCATATCCGACAGGTTGAGTTGGGTGACGATGTGGCGAAGAAAAGCCACTTTTTTGCCGGTGGCTTCCAGCAGGGTCACGCTCAAATGAGGCAGTACGATTTTGAGAGGCAACCCCGGAAAGCCGGCGCCGCTCCCAATGTCCACCACGCGGCGCGCCGCGCGCACGTGGGGCGTCACAGAGAGGGAATCGAGAAAGTGTTTGACAAAGATTTCCTCGCGTGTCGTGAGGGCAGTGAGGTTGACGCGCGCGTTCCACGCGACCAGTTCGCGATAGTATGTCTCGAAAGCGGTGCTTTGTGCCGGGGAGAGTGTCAGGTCCCACACGCGCGCGGCAGCAATAAAATCGTCCGTGGTCATTCGACGGGGATACGCGTGGCTTTGGGGGCGGCTTTTTCTGCTTGTTCGAGGCGTTCGATTTTCGCGTCAATGAGCGCGCGCAAAGCCAAAAGCATTTCGCGTTGTGCGGCGCGACAGTGTGTCCGAAATTCAGCGGGCAAGATTTCGCCGCGCATCTCTTTGAGTTCCTTGCGGAATGCTTTGATGGCGGCGGCGAGGTGCTCTTCCCACGTCTTTTCTTCAGTTGGTTGAGTCATTGCATCCTCCTTTCAATCTTCCACATCCGGCGGGCGCAGGGAAACTTGCGGCGGCGCGCAACGTTCGAGGCGCGGTGTGCGTCGCGCGGTGATGGTTTCGAGGATGTAATCCACGGGGTGCACCGCTGCCAGCCCGGTGTTTTCTTCAAAGACGACGCGCGGGCGTCCCGTTTGCGCGCTGTAGGCAACATCGTCGTACGGCACGTACGCTTGCACAACACCGATGAGGTAAGGCATTGTTTGTGCTTGTGTCCCGGCAATGGCGATGGCTTCGGGTTTCAAAATGACCGGACCGCCGCTGTTGCCGGGAAAGACAAAAGCATCCACCAGAAAGATTTTGCTGGCGCGTGCCAGCGCATCGCGTATGCGCGCCAGCGTACCGCTGCGTACAATCACGGTGTTGCGGTGCTGCCCCACCAATCCCATCGGAAAACCGAGCACGTAGGCAAAATCGCCTTCGGTCACGCCGAGGGATTTAAGCAAGTCTATCGTCGCACTGTGTTGCTCGGCGTGAAAATACGCGACTTGCATGCCACTTTCGATCAGGACATCAAAGTGAATCGGAACGACTGCCACATCAACGTCATCGTCGGGATGAACAAACCAGAGCGGTTTGTGTCCATCGAAGAGAGTGAGTTGGAATTCGCGCGCGTATTTATCATCTGCCCGGGGATTGCAACGGAGATAGGCATGGTCCAGGTCTGCCAGAACATGACGGTTGGTGACCAGATATACCTGTTCTGCGCGCGTGCGCTGTGATGTGGGAACACCATAAAAAAATCCCGACGCGATCCAGTAGCGGTTGCCCTTGGTATCGTTGGTGCCAATCGCCACGACGCAATCGGCGAAAAAGGGAGGAATGAGTGCCATTAGACTTTCTCCGCGAGGCACATTAGCGATGTGCCAATGGGCAAATCCACCGACGCGACGAGTGTGGCTTCGAGGCGACCGACCGCGCGCAGGATGGTGTTGATGGGCGGCGCCACAGGTTCCATTTCGACCTGATACTCGTCTTGCGAGAGGTGATGCGACCGCAACTGTTTTTTGGTTCCCAGACGATTACGCAGCAGAATCAGCGGTGCAGCGAGTGGAAAGACCAAAAAGAAACCGAACGTCAGACGCCGCACGCGAAACCCCACGCTCTGGACGCGGGTGCGCAATTCGTGTGGAGTATAGCGGCGTTTGTGACCATTGATTTCATCGTTGTAACTCCACAGGGCTTGGAACGCTGGCGTGGTGATGGCCAGCCAGCCGCGCGGACGCGTCACGCGGTACGCCTCGCGTAGCATGGCCACGTCGTCCTCTACGTGCTCGAGCACATCGAGTATCGTCACCAGATCGAACGACGCCTCCTCAAAGGTGAGGCGGCGCGTGGCATCCCCTTGCTGTACGTCATAACCGCGCGCGCGTGCCATTGCGACGGGGCGCGCGTCCACTTCAACACCTTGCACGTGTCCATAGCGCGCCAGGTGATGCATCATATTACCCGCGCCGCAACCAATATCCAGCACCTTGCCATCACGGCGCGGTAGGTGCGCGTCGAGCATGTTCAAGAGTGACCACGTACGCGTGGCAAACCACCAGTGATTGTCTTCGGCAAGTGTTGTGATCGTCATATCTAACGTGAACCCGTAATGTATTTCTCCAGTGCTTGGATCATAGACTCCTGGTCGCTAATGACGGCTTTGACCACATCGCCAATCGAAATGAGACCGACCAGTTTGCCTTGCTCCAGCACAGGCAAGTGGCGGATGCGTTTAGCGGTCATCAACGCCATACACTCCTCGACGGTTTGGTGAGGGTGAACGTAGTAAACGGCTGTAGTCATAATTTCGCTGACGCGGGTGTCGCGCGAGGATTTGCCTTTGAGGATGACTTTGCGCGCATAATCGCGTTCCGAGAGAATGCCCACGATCTGCTCACCGTCTAGCACCAATACCGCGCCAATGCCCTTTTCCGCCATCAGTTCCAGTGCGTGATAGACAGTGGCATCGGGTGGCACTGACCAGACCGTATGCCCTTTTTCTTGTAGCACCTGCGCTACGATAGTCATCGTAACCTCCTGCTTCAGAGATTGGTTGTGGTTATTTTACATCAAACGCGGTGGGGAGACAAGCGGAGGGATTGCAGGATTGCAGTGGCATTTCAGTTTGGAGGCAAGTTTCTCAGCCCACCTTATTGCACTTTTGCAAACGCATAGCCCCACCCCCTGCCCCTCCCCGTTGGGGCGAAAAAATCTTTCGCCCCAACGGGGAGAGGAAGTCAAAGAACGGGGTAGTGGCGGGCGGCGAAGCCGCCCGCCACCATCCCGTCCTCCCCCTTTTTGCTCCGCCCTATTCTTCCGCTGTGATCTGGCGGCGCAGGGTTTTGATCTGGCTGCGCCTGCGTTTTTCGGCTAAGCGTTGTGCCTTTGCCGCGCGCGAGGGCTGGGTGGGACGGCGCGCTGGAGTGGGTTGCGCGGCGCGTTGAATCAGCGCGACCAGACGCGCGCGCGCATCGGCACGATTTTGTTCCTGGGTGCGAAACCGTTGCGCGGTGATGATGATTTCGCCGCGCGCGTTGATGCGCCGACGTGCCAACTGCATCAGACGCGCGCGCACCGCTTCGGGCAGTGAGGAGGAATGTCGGACGTTGAAACGCAATTGCACCGCCGTCGCCACTTTGTTGACGTTCTGTCCGCCGGGTCCTGCGGCGCGGATGAACGTCTCGTGCAATTCGGTTTCGTCAAGAGCCAACTGAGGCGTGATGGGAATCTTCATCGGGTCACATAGTAACGTGCAAAAGTTTTTTCCGCTTTCGTAGCACAGGATAATTGCTCAGCTGTCCGATCCCCCGCGAAATAGCCCCCCCCCCCTACCCCCCCCCCCCCGCTGCTCTGCAGCGGGGGGGGGGGGGAATCAAGGGGACGGGGG
>Ga0129299_1002334_pt1 | contig 12601 bp, 10 predicted proteins | sample ConPoolayeCmetaG_FD_94477 | JGI IMG/M metagenome (GOLD analysis project Ga0129299, IMG submission 94477) | Hot spring microbial mat communities from California, USA to study Microbial Dark Matter (Phase II) - Cone Pool mat layer C metaG ... | reverse complement strand
GCTCTCACTCCTTTCCTACTTACTGGTTTCTACCTTTTTCTCCTGCTCTATCAGGCTGAAAGGGTCGCCATAACTGACGATGCCCGTTTCTACATGGATGCAGCCCAGAGTTATGCGACCTACCTGGAGCGTGGGTGGCAGGGATTCAAGTATTTTGATCGAAGATTTATTGAGACCTACTGGCGAAACAACCATGAGCATCCTTCATTTGCCAAGATTCTCATGGCTGCCGGCTATCTGGTACATAAAAAGTTCGGGGTCTTACGTGAGACAGTTTCTTATCGTATCGGCATCAGTTGCTTTGCCGCTGTACTCTTATTGTTTCTATTCGATTTTGTGCGGCGGGCATTTTCATTTCATGCGGCGGTGTTCGCCTCGCTCTTTTTCATTTTTCTCCCGCGCACATTCTTTCATGCTCGGGTTGCCACGCTCGACTTTACGGTAGGGGCGACCTGCTTTATCTTTGTATACTGTTACTGGCGGGGGCTGTCGTCGCGTTTCTGGGCATGGATGACCGGCGTGGCGTTCGGTCTGGCGCTTGCCTCGAAACTCAATGCACCGTTCATGGTGTTTCCTGTTCTTGTCCACTATCTTTTCGTCAAATGGAACGAACTGAAAAAAAGACCGATACGAACACTATTTGCTCCTCAATTTATCTCTATGCTCCTTTTTTCGATCCCCCTTTTCTTTGCCATATGGCCGTGGCTGTGGTACGACACCGTTGCTCGTTTCAAAGAGTATGTGTCATTCCATGTCAACCACTACGGTATCTACATGTATTACCTGCGCGATATCTATTCAACACCGCGGCCTCCATGGTCTGCCCCCTTTGTGATGGCGCTTGTTACGACACCTCTTCTCACCGTCCTTTGCGCCGCCTTCGGCTTTCTTTTTTACCCGTGGCGTCAGGAGGTACAGAGGCAGGCACCGATGGTGCTCGTGGTTCTTTCTGCCTTTGTGGCAATTGGAACGGTGATGTTTCTACCGGCGCCTTTTTACAGTGGTGTAAAACTTTTTCAGCCCTTTTTTCCTTTTCTTGCTATCATAGCCGGTGTTGGTCTCTGGAGAGTTCTTCGTCGAACGACTCTTCTTCCGGGGCAGTGGCGGTTTGCTCCTTTTGGACTTGTGTATCTTCCTACTATCCTTGCCATGGTAGACCTTAAGCACGATTATCTTTCATACCACAGTGAACTTATCGGTGGGACGAAAGGGGCGGCGAAATATGGCTTCGAAACACACTACTATGATTTGTTCTACTATGACCTTGCCTCCTATTTCAATCGGGAACTGAAAACACATACGCCAGTGGCATTCGACCCGAACGGGAAAGAGTATTTCTTTACTTCGAACTATCTCAAACGGGCAAAAATCCTTACGCCGAAGTTTTCCTATACTGACGATAAAGATGCTCCCTACTATGTTCTGACCCATGAATATCGCTGGCGAGAATATCCCGATCTCCTACGCAAACACAAATGGCAGCGTCCTCATTACATCCTTAAGCGGCAAGGAGTGCCCCTCTTGACTGTTTATAAAAGAAGAAATCCAGGCGAGAACTAATCTGGACTTTCCCCATTTTTTGCGCGGGAAAGAGTGAGAGTTGCTTGTGGTCGGGTGGAGCGGCGCTGACTAGGGAGTAATGGGGGCATGGCCACAGCGCGAGAGAATGGAGCGAATACCGTCGCAAGGCTGGAGCATCCGCTCGATACGCTCCTCACAAAAAGTTCCCCCATTTTCAGATGCTTCTTTCGATAAGTCTTCGTTTTTCTTGACCGCTACTTCTCAGTGCCTTGAATTACTGGGGAAAATCCTAAAACATTCAAAACATTGACTTCTTTCCGAGCATTAATTAGCATTCTTCGTGCTGAGTGGAGGTTTTATCTTATTCCGATGGAATACTTCGAAATCGTTGGAGAAGGAACCGCCGAAGGTGAGATAACACCTTCTGGAAACAAAAACGAAGCCCTTCCGGTTCTTGCTGCAACACTCCTTGCCGATAGCCCGGTAACCCTCTTCAACGTACCTGATATTCTCGATGTACATGTAATGCTTGAAATCATGGAGTCATTGGGTGTTAGAATAGAGAGGAAAGGGCAGGGAACCATACAAGTGGATTCCTCGCACCTTACTGATCGCCCTCTCAACCGGGCTCTCTGTAACCGTATCCGTACCTCTGTTTTGTTTGCTGGTCCTCTCCTTTCCCGTTTCGGTCGTGTTCTCTTACCTCCCCCCGGAGGAGATGTGATCGGGCGACGCAGACTCGATTCTCATTTCCTTGGCTTTTCGAAATTAGGAGCAACATGGTCGATTACGTCCAACGGATATCGTATTGAAGCCGAGAAATTGCAGGGGAATATCATCCACCTCGATGAAGCAAGTGTGACGGCGACCGAAAACATCGTCATGGCGGCAGTACGGACACAAGGACAGTCGGTTATTTACAATGCAGCCTGCGAACCACATGTCCAAGGATTATGCCATTTTCTCAATCGGATGGGTGCGCGGATCGAGGGCATTGGGACCAACCGACTCATCATCGAGGGCGTACCTTCTCTGAGAGGGACAGAACACACTATCAGCCCCGATCACATCGAAGTAGGCAGTTTCATTGCTCTCGCTGCTGTAACCGGTGGTTCGATAAAAATACGTCATGCTGGTACTCAGCATCTTTCCCGGATTCTCCACGTATTTTCCTCTCTCGGCATCGAAACCTTTACAGAAGGAGAAGACATTATCGTCCCTCATCATAAGGGTTTCACCGTTCGTCACGAGATGCATAACACCATTCCCAAGATTGACGATGGACCCTGGCCCGCTTTCCCTTCTGACCTCATGTCAATAGCCATTGTTACTGCGACACAGGCCGAGGGAACCGTACTCTTTTTCGAGAAGATGTTCGAGAGCCGCCTTTATTTCGTGGATCGCCTCATCAGCATGGGGGCACAAATCATCCTCTGTGATCCTCATCGCGTAGTCGTAAGTGGGCCTTCACCCCTCTATGGCACAACCCTCGAATCTCCGGACATCCGGGCTGGCATGGCCCTCCTCATTGCGGCAGCGGCTGCGAAAGGTACCAGTAGAATCAACAACATACGCCAAATAGACCGCGGATATGAACACATCGAAAAGAAATTCCGCTCCCTCGGGATTTCCATCGAGCGCCGCACGAGAGAACATTGCTGAAATGACTATATTTTTTACATAAACTGCGCATAGTTATATACCAATGATACAAAATTATGCAAAATTTTGTTGACTTTGAGAAAGAGGCATGATACCATCGGTCAGAGGCACAAGGACTTTTCACGTGGGGAGATCGATGGCTAGGCACAATCTTTTAAAGAAGTACCGTGAACAACTGTTATTGAGCAAATCGGAGTTGGCACGCAAGGCAGGGGTATCTGTTCTCACTATAGATCGGGTCGAGAAAGGTGGTAAGTGCCGTATGGAAACCAAGCGTAAGATTCTCTTTGCCCTCGGAATTTCTCTGGACGAGAAAGCAAAAGTCTTTCCCAACGACGAGGAGAAGGAGTGACACGGGGAGGCACCGATGTTTTTTTTCAATAAGCAATTGCTTGGTCTTGATATGGGGTCGTTTTATCTCAAGGCGGCGCGCCTCGTGAAAAGCGGTAGGAAATACCGCCTAAAACGTTTCGGGGTCATTCCGATTCCCGTCAATACGGTGGTGGACGGGAGTATCATGAACACCTACGAAATGAACGATGCGATAAAAACCTTACTGACGAAGGAGCATCTTACCGATAAGTACTGCGCAATCAGTATTGCCGGACACGGAATCATCAGCCGTATCGTCAATATGCCGCAAGTACCGCCGGCGGAGTTTAAGAAAGCATTGCGTGTCGAGATAGAAACACACATCCCTCACGACATAAATGAAATCTACTACGATGGTATTCGTACTGGCGTTATCGAAGACAACAAGGAACGTGTCATTCTCATCGCTGCGCGTCAGGATCTCGTGAGCGACTTTATGCAAGTCGCCCAGATGGCAGGGATACGACCGATGTCAGTAGAGATAGACGCTTCTGCTCTCGCGAACATCTTCGAAGTGAACTACCCGGAAGAAATGGCCAACACTCTCGCGATCCTTAACGTTGGAGCATCGAAGGTCAACATCGTCATTCTCTCCAAAGGCATCGTCAGTTTCTTCCGCGACATACCAAACGGTGGAAATTTCATTACCGAAGAAATCACCCGGAGGCTAAAGGTTTCCTTCCAGCAAGCAGAAAGTTTGAAATCGGGCGAACAATCGAGTGACGATTCGATCTTGCCGCAGCAAGTAGAAGAGGTCGTTGCGGACGTCGCAAAAACCATGGTAAGCGACATTCAACGAGTGTTCGACTATTACACGAACATAAACCCGGAAGACAAAATACAAAAAATCTTCATCACGGGAGGAACAACACGGAGCCATACGTTTGTAACCACACTCAAGTCGCTTCTGGCGGTTCCGGTCGAGAAAATGAATCCTTTCAAGGAGATCGTAGTTCCGCCAAGCGTTATGGACCATGACCAGATGGAGGCTGATACATCAATCGCCGCCGTGAGTCTTGGATTAGCATTACGGAGGTTGGACGAAGAATGATACGAATAAATCTCTTACCGGCGAGTGATGAAAAGTTTGTCGCCGCTGCACGTACCTTCTTCATATTCTCCCTCATTATGATTACTATGCTCCTCGGCATTCTCTTTGCCAACAGCAGGGTCCTTGCCGAGCGTGAAAAGGAAAGTCAAGAACGGATTGCCGAGGCCGATCGGGAGATTGCAAACCTCAAACAGATTATTGGGAAAATAAACGAACTGAAGGAAAAGAAGACGAAACTGCAGGAAAAGATAGAGATGATTATTAAACTGCAGGAAGAAAACATAGGCCCTGTCCGCGTCCTTGACGAACTGTCGCTCAAACTTCCCTCGACGAAGATTTGGCTTGAAAGTATCACTCTCAGCGGCAACCGTATGCAACTAGAAGGAAAAAGCCTCGAAAATCAGGAGGTGGCCAATTTCATGAAACAACTCGAAACCTCCATGTTTTTCACCAAAGTCGAATTGCAGCGCGTCCAGAAAGATACCTCCGTAGGCAGAATACCCGTTCTGAAGTTCGGACTCGTGACCGATGTGATTCTCGCTGGAAAACAGGCGACCGAACCGGCACCATCATCACCGCCCGCCCCGAGTGAACCGACGGCGGGGACACCAAGTATACAACCATGATCGAGGACGAGATATGAAGAACCTCAATCTCAAAACACTTCTTGTCCTTATTGGGAAACAGAAACCTATCTACCGCTGGGGAGTTCTTGGAGGGGTAATGGCTGCCATCGTAGCAATATATTTTGTCACCACCTTTTTGCCCCATCAATCACGCATGGAAGAGATGGTGGAACAGTTCAGCCAGAAAAAAGCCGAGTTTTCCAAGATGGTAATTTTGGTTCGGGAGCGAGGTCAGTTCATGGAAGAAGTCGAACATCTCGACCGTGAGCTGAAATACGCCATTACCGTCCTTCCTGACAAGAAAGAAATCCCCTCTCTTCTCAAAAAACTCTCCGAGGAGGCAGAGAAATTTGGGCTCGATGTCTATTATTTCGAGCCTCAAGGGGAAAGCGTCCGGGGCTTTATTGCGGCAGTTCCCGTTTCCATAAAACTAAAAGGGACATTCCACGAAGTTCTCAGTTTCTTTGATTCGGTAAACAAGTTTGCCCGTATTGTCAATGTAAGTGACATTGTCATGAAAGCCGAGCCTCAGAATCCCCAAAAAGCAAGCCAGTCGGGGCGAGTAAAAAAGAGCGTTTCTTCAAGCGATGCTTTTGCCGCTTTCCAACCGAACAAAACAGAACTCGACGTATCATTCAAAGCGACCACATACCGATTCATCAGTCAGTCTGAAACAGGAACCGGAGGCGGCAAATGAGAAAGCAGACGATTTTTCTCTCCTCCCTGGTGGTGATAGTGGTCGTATCTTGTGCAAATGAGTATGAAATCGAGCGGTTTGACTATAAGGCAGAATACGATCGCGCGAGCAAGACACCCGTCACCTCAGACTCCTCTTCCACCATCGAAAGAGATATCACTGATATTATAAGAAAACGCTCGAGTTACATTTATTCGGCAGTCGGCAAACGTGATCCTTTTAGAAGTTACTTCGGCGACATCAAGGCAGTTGAAGAGGAAAAAGAACCGGTAAGCGATCTCCAGAAATATGATCTTACCGACCTCAACGTTACGGCCATTGTGTGGGGTATTACCGAGCCACGCGCCGTTGTGGTAACGCCAGATCACAAAAGCATCATTGTCAAACGTGGAAGTTTCATTGGAAAGAATTGGGGAAAAGTAAGCGCTATTCTTCCAGATAAACTGGAAATAACGGAGGTTTACAAAGACCCTCTCGGGAGGAAGATTCTCAATAAGTTGTACCTTGAACTGCCCGTCAAAACAATCTTGAGCGAAGGACGAGAGGAGGAACAAGAGATACGCGACATCGCGGAGGAGCCACCCTCTTCTGACCAAGGCACATCTAAGAAAAACCGCGGCACAGGAACGGATGAAAGGAGAGTGCCATGATGAAACGTACGGCAACAGAGATGGGCTTGCTATTATACAGGGAGCGTAGAATGATGAAAAACGCCGCTTTGACAGTTCTGCTTGCACTCCTCGTCGGAGTAGGAGACGCCGTTTCTGCAGAGTCGGTCACTTCGCGGGTGACGGTCACAAAAGGAGGACTTTCCGAATCGTGGGATGTTCGTCTCGAAGGCTCTCCCCTCTTCCAATCCTACGCCGGCGTAATGAGGGTGCTCATACCAGGAGCGGTAGGGCAGGTAGGTGGTTCACTTGCTCTCGTACAGTCAGGAAACGTCGGCAAAAACGAAGCGGGACTCATATCACTCGACCTCGAAGGAAACGCCTTTCTCATAGAGCGTTCTGGAAAAGACATCACCCTGAAAGTCGGCGACATCGAAGCAATCTCCTCTCTCAAAGAGGTCGTCCCGCTGAAACAGGCAACGGTCGTTCTTCACGATAACAACACAGGAAACGGATTTTCTATCACAACAAGCGAATCTCCTTCTCGTGTGCGCTACTTTGTCTTGAACAATCCTGATCGTATTGTATTCGACTTGATCGGCATCAAAGGAAAAATGAAGAAACAGGATGGCGTTCGCTTTGCAAATCACCCGTCCGGTTTCCGTCTCGTACTTGATCGTTCTCTCCCTTCCACCTTCTCTCTCGATACACACGGCAACAAGGTTTCCTTCGCGGCGATTGACAACTCTGAACAGTTTTCTCTCTTCCGCGAAAAACCGTCGAGGAGAGATACTGCAACCTCTGAGAAGCCGTCTTCCACGACTGTTGGCAACGAAACAACAATGCGCAGTGAAATCGAGGGACTTGTATTCGCGGGAGAAGAGCCACAGATACTCAAGATTTCTCTGACAAAACAAATCGAGGTTGTTAGAAATGTTCTGCCCGGAAAAGTGGAGGTGGTTCTCAAGAACGCCTTTATCTCCAAAGACAAGGAGCAGCTCATTGACGCTGGTTCTCTCGCCGGTCCCGTCAAAGAAATTGCGGTCTTCAACGAGGGTACCGATGTAAAAATTGTTGCAAAACTCAAAAAATCTTCCTGCGACTTTGCTGTACATCATGACCAACGCAGCGTTGAACTTACCTTCACGGGCAATCGTTCCGCTCTTCCAGAGAAAGTCGCAGGATACTCCGAAACGCAGGCGGCCATTGTTCGTACCGCAAAGGGAGTAACAGAGGATGGAGAGTCTGTTACGGCGGTTGATGTCGCCGGAGGATCGAAAGTGTACCGAGGTAAAAAAATCAGTCTCGATTTTAAGGAGGTAGATATTCTCGATGTCCTTCGTCTCATGTCGGAGATTAGCAAACTGAACATTATTGCCGGAGACGATGTCCGCGGAACTATCACTGTACGCCTCATCAATATCCCGTGGGACGAGGCGCTGGACGTCATCCTTAAATCAAAATCACTCGGCAAAGAACGGATAGGAAGCATTATCCGCGTTGCAACGCTCAGCACTATCCAACGGGAAAAAGAAGCGGAACTCGCTAAAATAAAAGCCGATCAGAAACTCGAACCAGTCAAAGTACGCCTCATCGCAGTCAACTATGCTATGGCGTCGAAACTAGTGCCGCAGGTAAAAGATCTCCTCTCTGAACGTGGATCCGTGACAACAGACGAAAGAACGAATGTCCTTATTGTCAAAGATGTAGAGGAAGTACTCGACAAAGTAGAACAACTGGTCTCCTACCTCGATACTCAAACACCACAGGTTCTCATCGAGGCAAAAGTAATCGAGGCAACGGCTCAATCAGCACTCGGACTCGGTGTTGAGTGGGGTACAGGGTACAGAGCAGACGCCGCACACGGCAACCCCACGGGGGTAATATTTCCCTACAATCTTGGGATTGGAGGTTCGGTAAGTGTCCCCGGTCCTGCCGATCATTCGGGAACCATCGGTTTATCCTTGGGAAGTATCGGCAATGTGGCCGATCTCAATCTTACCCTCAACGTCATGGAATCAGAGGGGCGCATCAAGATCGTCAGTTCGCCAAAAGTTGCCACGCTCGACAATAGCGAAGCAATGATCCAGCAAGGAGTAAGCATCCCCATCACAACGCGATCTCAGGGAGGAGAAGTCACCACGAAATTCATTGACGCCACCCTTGTCCTCAAAGTGACTCCCCACATAACCTCTGATGGTTCCATTCTCATGAAACTCAACGTCAACAAGTCGGAACCCGATTATTCCAACACCAACTACCTCGGTGAGCCAGCAATTCTCAAAAAGGAGGCACAAACGGAAATCTTGGTACGAAGCGGCGATACCGTCGTTATCGGCGGCGTCTATACCAACAAGATAAGCAAAACTGTCCGCAAAGTGCCTCTCCTCGGTGATATCCCCGTTCTCGGTTGGCTCTTCAAGCAGATAGACGAACGGGTAGAACGTTCGGAGCTCCTTATTTTCATTACACCACGCATTATGAACAAGGTAAAATCTGCCATACCTCTCATGAAATCGGAGGAGGAATAACGATGCGATACAAAGGAAAGAACAGCATGAAACGTCTGATATTTTTCATTACAGTGGCGGCGATATTTACCGCCTCTTCTTGCGCCAACAGCGAACAATCGGTATTTCTCGAGAAGTTCATCCCTTGGACGCTCGACGAAGGATGTAAGATAACAGTCAACACGGACAAAGCGTACTCTACCGGATACATAGATGTCTACTTCACCGACCGGTACGTCTTACCTTTCAAGATTGTCAACGAAATGGTAACCTCCAAGCAAACCGGTCAGGGGGCTGAGGGTGCTCCCTACGACACTGCCGAGGCAAACTACTGGATACTGAAAAAAATAATTCTTTGGTATGAGCTGCCGCCCGTTCCCGGTGTTGACGACAGCGTGTGGGGTCGCCGCGAAATCATCGAAAGCATCCTCGTTGACAATGAAGGAGGCGAGTTGGCAGCCGCTGTTCAAATCCTTACGTGGAAAATGGCTGATAACCTCCGCGCCATCTTTGCCCTCTTTGCAGCGAATAATGCATCATTCGATTGGGAAACCTATCCCATTATTGTAACAGTACAAGCTGAAGGCATCAAACAAGGTGGCGGCGACGTTATTCGCACCAACAAACTAAAGTTCAAATTAGTCCCTCAGTACGGAAAAGCCATCCGCTTCGGCGCTGTATATCCCGACAAAGGATGGCCGACCGACGAAGAAATCGAAAGTCAATACCCTCCCGCCGAGTGGGAACAGCAAAAGTATGAACGCGATAAAGACAAGTATGACACCATCGTTGCTTTCTGCGACTTCTCGAGCAACCACCTCCTCGGCTGCGCACCAGGGCAAGACTATGGCCTCGTTGATTGCTATACGGATTACGGATTTTACGAGGCAATCGAGGCTCTTCTTCCCTCATGGAACTGCTGTCCTATCGAAAAACCAGAAGAGCCACAAGAGCCGGAACAGGAGACTTATTTCTAGGCATCTCCTTTTTCCTGTTCAGCGACCGCGCAAGAGAAGCCATAAAAAAAATGGCCCTCCAAGCAGGGCTGTCACAACACCGACCGGTATCTCTCCGGGAGCAATCAGAGTACGGGCAAGCGTATCGCAGAGGGTGAGAAGCACCCCGCCAGTAAGGGCAGATGCAGGGGTGAGGATGCAGTGACGCGGTCCCACCAGGAGACGGGCGCTGTGCGGCGCAATGAGACCAACGAAGCCGATGGGGCCGGTCGCAGCGACGATGCCAGCCACGGCGATCGATGTGAGAATAAATTGAGCGAGAAGGGTGCGGCTGTAGTCTACGCCACGCGCTGCAGCCGCCTCTTCACCGAAACTTAGGATATCGAGCTCCCGGTGGAAGAGTGCGGCGACGACAGCAAAGAGGAAAAACGGTGCAATACGTACCGTCTCGGGCCAACCCATGGCATCGAGCGATCCCATGAGCCAGTGGAGAATACGGTAGCCGTGGCTGAAGTCGGCGAGATACTGGACAAAGATGGTGAGCCCGGAAAAGAAAAAGCCAGTAGCAACACCGGCAAGGAGCATCGTGTGACTGCCGAACCGACTTTCGATGAGCGAAAGGCGCCAGACAACCGCGACGGCGATGAGTGCACCGAGAAGCGCTGCCATCGGTACGCTTGTAATACCAAGGAGTATCGCAACCGCTGCTCCGAACGACGCACCTGACGAAATACCTAGAGTGTAAGGACTCGCGAGATCGTTGCGGAAGAGCGCCTGGAATATCATACCGCAGAGAGAGAGTGTCGCACCGGCAAGGAAGGCGGCGATGGTGCGTGGCAGGCGAATCGTTATGAGCACCTGTTGGAAGGTATCGGTATCGCTGAATAGCGGTCCGACGAGAGGCGCTGTGAGAAGTATAGCCACTGCCGTGGCAACCATGATGAGTAATCGTCTGCCGACAGTCATTGCGGTTTCTCCGGAGCAAGAAGCATCGATCCGTTGGGAGCAAACCAATGGACGAAGGGAGTCTCGAAGAGGTCGCTGAGATCATCTGGGGTAAGTTGCTCAACTGGGCGCGGCGTTAGCACAATGGTACCATTCTTAAGACCGGCAATCGTACCGCCGAGGATGAAAGCATCATTCGGATCGTGAGTCACCATGAGTAGCGAGCGACGGTAACGGTGACGGTAACGGCGGAGGATGTCGAGAACCATGAGACGGTGACGCGGATCGAGACCGGCAGTCGGCTCGTCAAGAAGCAAGAAGTGAGGATCTTGAGCAAGTGCCGCTGCAATAAGCACAAGCCGCTTTTCACCCCCCGAAAGGGTGGTTACCGTCCGATCGAGGAGCGAGGCAATACCCGTCATCTCCACGACCGTCTCGATGATGACTCTATCAAGGCGAGTGATGACGCCAAAGGACCCACACTGAGGATAACGCGACAATTCGAGGAACGCCTCCACGGTGAAAGGAAGCGTAAAATGCATCTCTTGTGGAACGATTGCACACACCCCTGCCCGTTCTCGCAGCGACAGGATATCTATCGGAGAGGTACTGCTACCCAGCCCTACCATGCCGGTAGTGGGGCGCATCAGCCCAGCCATACAGCGCAGGAGCGTTGACTTGCCGGCACCGTTAGGTCCGATGAGAGAGAGAGATGTATCGTATCCGAGGTGGAGGGTGACACCATGCAGAATCGTTTTGCCGCCGCGGGTGATGCCAACATTGGTAGCGAAGATACCGCCAATCTCAGGTTTTTTCATGGCGTCGTGCCTTCTGTCTGACGAATGATGCGCGCCAGGTCACTCACAATGAGTGGTGCACGCGGGCCGGGAATGAAGAGGTAATCGCCAGTAAGGCGGTGGATACGCCCCTTTTTAGCGGCGGGGGTGTTCTCGAGGCGTTGCCAATCGTCACGGGAAAGCGGCGGTGTATCCGGCGTCGCCAGTTCGACGATGATGTCAGGTTGCATAGCGATAATCCCCTCAACCGAAACGCGCGGATAGGGGAGCGAAAGACCGCAGGCATTCGTTCCACCAGCAGCGGTCAGTATCTCGTTATGGAATGATTCCCTCCCCGCAACGAAAAGTGATCCGACAGGGCCGTTCCCCGGGGTACGCCCAACCACAAGGAGCACCTGCGGACGGGTGGTGGTACCAGCCGACGCTGCCGCAAGTGCAAGCGCTGTCGTGAAGCGGGTGGCAAACTGGCGGGCCTCCGCTTCGACGTGACAGTGCGCACCGATGAGATGGGCTGCCGCTGTCACATCGTGGAGGCGGCGTACCGGCAGGGCTATGGTAGCGATACCAGCCTCGCGTACCCGATCCGCAATGGCCTCCTGTTCCAAGAGATGGAAGATGGTGTCTGGTTTCAAAGCGATGATTGCCTCGGGAGAGGGGTCGTACCAGCCCCCTACCTTTGCAATAGATACCGCTTCCGGGGGCCACGAACAGTAACGGGTTACTCCCACGACACGGGATCCCAGATCAAGTTCGAAAAGCATTTCGGTAATACTTGGAGCAAGTGACACAATCCGCGCGCATTTCCCCTCCATTGCAACGGGACGTTCTCCAACACAGGCTGCTATTCCTAAAAGGG
>Ga0129299_1002330_pt1 | contig 12606 bp, 11 predicted proteins | sample ConPoolayeCmetaG_FD_94477 | JGI IMG/M metagenome (GOLD analysis project Ga0129299, IMG submission 94477) | Hot spring microbial mat communities from California, USA to study Microbial Dark Matter (Phase II) - Cone Pool mat layer C metaG ... | reverse complement strand
CAGTTCGTGAAATTCGTGGCAAATTCCGCTCGTTCATCTGCCAGGTGCGCAAGATGATAATCAAAATCTGTGTGAATCTGTGTAAATCTGTGTAATCTGTGGCTAAAGCTGTCAACCACCTTCAAGCGCAGTGCCCCTGCGATAGAAGCCAGGGGCACATTTTAGCACAAACGGGGAAATAAGGGAAACGCAGACCGGCTCATCCGGCCTCGAGCGGTTACGTCGTTTCTGTATCGCCAGGCGCGGCTGCGTCGAGCGGCAGAAAGAGGCGCAGGTACTGGCCATATCCTGCCTCTTCCAACTCTTCCAGGGGAATAAAACGCAGGGCGGCCGAGTTGATGCAATAGCGCAGGCCGGTCGGCGCCGGGCCATCGGGAAAGACGTGGCCCAGGTGTGAATTCCCGTAGCGGCTGCGCACTTCCACCCGAACCATCCCCCATGACCTGTCCTCCACCTCGACGATGTTCTCCGCTTCCAGCGGCCGGGTAAAGCTGGGCCAGCCGCTGCCGGAATCGAACTTGTCCAGCGAGCTGAACAGCGGTTCCCCCGAAACTACGTCGACATAGATGCCCGGCCGGTGGTTGTCCCAATACTCGTTCTGGAAAGGGGGCTCTGTTCCATTCTGCTGGGTGACACGATATTGGAGAGGGGTCAGCCTGGCTCTCAACTCGCTCTCGGCGGGCTGTCGAAAAGTGGTCCAGGGGGCAGCAACCCCACTCCTGGAAGCGGTTTGGCGTGACTCGCGCATCTTGTGCTCCTTTTTTTGTGATCGCGAACCCATTTTACCAGATGCGCATTGGATTTATACTTGAAATCGGCTGGATTTACATTAACTCACGTTGCGCATCACCAGCACCGGGCGGCCGGCCTGCTCGACGACCAGGTCGGTGATGCTGCGCACGAAATAGCGGCGCAGGCTGCGCGCGGCATAGGTCGACCCCAGCGCCACCAGTTCGTACTCGCCCTCGCGGATCTCGGCCAGAATCTGATCGACCACCGATCCGTAGCGCAGGCTGATCCCCGTCTCGACGCCCAGGCTGACCAGCGCGTCACGCCCGAGCTTGAGATTGCGGCCTTGCGGCGTGTCGGTCTGCAACAGCGCGCCCCAGGCGTCTTCGACCTGGCGCAGGATGGGATAGTAGCGCGTGGGATGAGGGGTGACATGGAGCAGGGTCACCTCGGCCCCTGTCGCCTGGGCAAGCATGCCGACAAAGCGGACCATCGCAGCCGGATACCACAGGTCGCCGCTGCACAGTAGAATGCGGCGCAGCACGGGCCGGTCGGCGGGCACGACCAGGACCGGCGCCGTCACGCCCTGCAGCACGCGCCGCGTAGAAGGCCCGCGCAGCCAGCGCCGCAGCCAGTTGCCGCGCTGCAACAGGCCTATGACGATCAGGTCATAGGCCTCCTGCGCTGCCTGGCGAACGATCGCCTGGCGCGGCACTTCGGGGCGCACAATGGCCTGGCTCTCCAGCCCGGCAGCGGAGAGGGTAGCGCACAGGCTGGCGGCGGAAAGCGCCGGCAGGAACGGCTGAGCAGGGGAGGCGGTCGCCTCCAACACCGTCACACGCGCGCCCAACTGCGCCGCCAGCCGGCAGCCGAAAGCCGCCGCTGGCTCGCTACGGGGTGTGCCTTCTGTACAGAGCAACAGGTGCACCGTTTCCTCCAGGCTCTACCGCAGAGGTCGCTGAGAACAAGGTGGATTTTTAACGGAACAGGAAAATGCCAATGATCCCTGACACCAGAAGAACGATCGTCGGCGGGACGCGAAAGGCGACGAGCGCCACCAGGCTGACCGCGCCCAGGGTGATGGGCAGCCAGCCCTGCCAGCCGCCCTCGCCAAGAAGCCGATAAGCCGTTATCAGCAAGAGCGCTGCCAGCGCCGGGGCCAGCCCCTTGACAAAGCCCTCGATCCAGGCCTCGCCGCGCAGGCGGTTCAAGATGATGGCGACGAGCAGCATCAGCACCGTCGGCGGCAGGATGGCGCCGGCGCAGGCGATCAACGCCCCCAGCACCCCGCCCACGCGGTAGCCGACGAACAGGGCCAGTTGGAGTGCATCCGAGCCCGGCAGGACGCTGGAATAGCCCACCGCCTCGATAAACTCCTCGCGGCTGATCAGCTTGCCGACGATCTCAGAGTACAAAAAGCCCGCCGAAGCCGGCCCCGAACTGGTCAGCAAATTGATCTTGAGAAACGTGATAAAGAGCAGCCACCACTTGTCCATAGCCCCACCCCGGCTAATAGATTTCCCCTTTCAGATAGGCCTGCGTTCTCTTCTGTTGCGGGTTCTGAAAGACCTGCGCCGCCGGCCCATGTTCGACCAGCTCGCCCATGTACATGAACAGCACGTAATCGGCCAGCCGCCGCGCCTGACGCAGCACGTGTGTGACCAGCACGATCGTATAGTCGGTCTTGATCTCCAACAGCCGCGCCTCGATGCGCTGAGCCGAGACGGGGTCCAGCGCCGAGGTCACCTCGTCGCACAGCAACACCTCCGGCTCGACAGCCAGGCCGCGGGCCAGACACAGCCGCTGCTGCTGGCCGATGGAGAGCGCCGACGCTGGCGCGTGCAGACGATCCCTGACCTCATCCCACAGCCCGGCGGCGCGTAACTGCTTTTCCACGATCGCGTCCAGCATGGCGCGCTTGCGGATGCCGTAGAGACGAGGGCCGTAGGCAACGTTATCATAGATGGACATGGGCAAAGGAAAGGGCCGCTGTGCCAGCAGCCCGATCCGTTTGCGTACCTCGGTCACGTCTGTCTGCGGGGCATAGATGTTCTGTCCCTCGAACAGCACCTGCCCCCAGACGCGCACCCCTTCCGACAGCTCGACCAGGCGACTGATAGAGCGCAGCAGCGTGGTCTTGCCGCAGCCGGACGGGCCGATGATCGCCGTGATCTGCCGCGCCGGGATGTCCACACTGACATCCCGCACCACGCGGTGGTCGCCATAGGCGACGCTCAAGTCCCGAATCTGGATGATCGGATCGACCATAACGCCTCACCGAATCACGTGCCGCTCCAGGCGGCGGCTGAGCAGGCGGGCGAGCAGGCTGATCGCCAGGACGATCGCGGTCAGCACCAGCGCCGCAGCATAAGCGCGCTCACGCACCTCTGGAACCGGTGTGCCCAACTGGAAAAAGACCGCCAGCGGCAGCGAAGCCACCGGCCGCAGCAGCGAGGTCGGCAGCCGGTCGGTGTAGCCAGCGGTAAAGAGCACCGAGGCCGCGTCGCCGATGCCCCGTCCCAGGCCCAACAGCACCGCTGTCAGCAGCCCCGGCATTGCCTGTCGCACCAGCACCTTGACCGCCGTCTCGAAGCGCGTCGCGCCTACCGCGTAAGAAGCTTCCTTCAGCTCGAAAGGCACCATGAGCAGCACTTCGTCCATTGCTCGCACCATGACCGGCAGTTCGAGCAGAGCCAGGGCCATGATGCCGCCCAGCAGCGACGAGCGCAGACCCAGCAGGAGCATCAGCGTAAAGCCAAAAGCGCCATAGACGATGGACGGCACGCCCCACAGGACGTCCAGCGAGAGCCGCACCAGATGCGCCCAACGTGAGGAGAGGTTCTGCAGGTGCAGGGCCACCGCCAGGCCCATGGCAAAGCTCAAGGCCGTCGCCCCGCCGGCCAGGGCCAGCGAGCCGGTGATGGCGTTGAGGATGCCCCCCTCTTTGCCCAGATAGTAGCCCCCCTGCGGCGTCTGGGTTAGCATGGCCCAATCGAGCGCCGGCAGGCCGCGCGCCAGCACGGTGCCCAGGATCAAGAGCAGGCTGCCGACGACGACGACCATCGAAACGATCATCAAGAACAGGAAAAAGCGCTCTTCCAGGTGTTTTCGTTTCATTCAAGAATCCATTGAACTCGTTCAAGCCGCCCTCCGCACGGCGCGCAGCAAGGCCACCCGCGCCAGGAGGGTAAAGACCAGCACGACCAGCAGCAGGATGAGCGCCGCCGCCAGCAGCGCCGCGTCGTACAGGGGGATGGACATCATCTCCCCATAGTTGTTGGCGATGAGCGCCGAAAGCGGATAGGCCGCGTCAAAGATCGAGCGGGGGATCTGCGCCACGTTGCCGACGACCATCATGACGGCCATCGTCTCGCCAAAGGCGCGCGAGAAGCCGAGAACAACCGCCGCGATGACGCCGGGCATCGCCCGCCGCAGCACGACGCCCTTGACCATCTGCCAGCGGGTGGCCCCCAGCGCCAGCGTCGCCTCGCGCAGGCCGTCGGGCACGGCGCGGATGACCTCCTCGGCGGTCGAGATGATGACCGGAAAGACCATCACCGCCAGCACCACGCCGCCCGCCAGGACGCTGTAGCCGGTGGGGTTGTCTGCCCGCAGCAAGGGGATGAACTCCAGGTTGGTCCCTGCCCACGGCGCAAGGACGTCGCGCACCAGCGGCACTACCGTCAGCGTCCCCCACAGCCCATAGACCACGGAAGGGATGCCCGCCAGCAGGTCGACGAGTGGCTTGACCGCCTCCCGCAGCGGGCGCGGCGCATACTCCGCCAGGTAGATCGCGCACAAGAGGCATGGCGGCACGGCAAGCAGCATCGCCAGCACCGTGACCCACACCGTGCCGACGATAAAGGGCCAGAAGCCAAACTCGCCGCGCAGGGGGCGCCACGAGGTCGAGGTCAGCAGCTCGCCCAGCGGGGCGAGCTGGAGCAGGGGACGGGCGCGCATCAGCAGCGCCAGGGCGATGAGCGGCACCAAGGCGGCAGCCAGGGCCGTCAGCGCGCCCATCACGCCCCACGCGGCCTTGTCCTTGAGCTGTCGGGAGCGAATCCTCAAATCGACGCTGCCCTCCAGATAGGCCTTACTCTTCCAGCCTGGCCATCTCAGCCTGCGCCTGGGCGGCAGTCAGCGGGATATAGCCGGTCTCTTCCGCGAACGCCTGTCCGTCGGTGAGCACCCAGCGGATAAAAGCCAGCGCCAGGCCGTCTGGCCTGCCCCGCGTCACCACGTAGAGACCGCGGGCTGGCGGCGAGGGGTAGCGCCCGTCGGCAATCGCTGCCATCAACTCGGCTTTGCTGCCGTACACGTTCTCCTCCTCGTCGAGCTGTCCGTTGCCGTTCTGATCCAGCGGCGCGATAGCCAGCCCGGCGATGGGTTGACCGCTGTTGGCATCATAGGCAAAGTTCAGGTTGTTGTAGCCGATACCCAGCGGGTCCTGCGCCACCGCCTCGGCCAGGCCGGGATCGCCGTAGACGGCAATGCCCAGCAGGTCCTCCTGGCGATGGCCGCCCAGATAGGCGGCCCACGTCTCGGCGGCGCCGCAGGCGTCCGAGCGCGTGTAGACGTGAATCTCGTCGCTTATGCCGGGGTCGCCGAGCACCTGGCCCCACGTCGTGACCTGGCCCAGCCAGATCGCCTCGAAGGTGGCGCGGTCGATGCCCCGGGTCTGCAGGCGCTCCAGGTAGGGATTGTTGGCGTTGATGGCAGGCACCACGGCGTCCTTGACGACCATCACCCCAAAGGCGCCCTGGTCGATCTCTTCCTGGCGTATCTCGCGGGAGACCATGCCGATGTCGACCGCGCCGGCGAGGGCATCGGCCATGCCTTTGCCGGCGCCGCCAGCGGAGATGTCGAACTCGACAGCGGGGTGCAGGGCGTGGAACTCTTCGCCCCAGCGCACCATCATCGGGTAGAGCGCCCATGCGCCCGATACGCTGATCGTGCCCCGCAGCTCGCCACCTTCAGTGGCCTGCTCGCCGTTGCATCCGCTGAGGGTCAGCCCCGCCAGCAGCACAAGCAGGCAACCGCCAAGGGCGCAGAGCGCCCGCAAGATGTAGCTTGTTGACAAATTTTGCCCTGGATTCATTTCGGCCTTCCTTATATCAAGGTAGACAGTTACCATTGATCCGCGCTTGTCCGCGTCCGGTCCCAAAAATATCTGAGGGTCGTTCACAACTCGAGAGATTTGCGCAGGTCCTGGGCGTGTTCGTGATCGTGGCCGACAAAAGTGGCCAGCCAGAAATAGACCGTGCTGTTCTCATCCCATGGATTGGGAAAGCGGCGCGCCAGGTCGGCCTGGCTCAGCCCTTGCAGCAGCGCGGTCACTTCGCGGTGCGCCTGCTGAAAGTCCGCCCACACCTGCTCCCACGGCTGGCCCTGACGCGCCGCCGCTTGGGCATCGTTCCAGGCCAGATAGTCGCCGTCGTGGAGGACGCGGTCGATCTCGCCGGCAAGAAAACGGCGCAGCGCGTCGGCGCAGAAAAACTCCCAATCGGCGACGTGGCCGAGCAGGTCGCGCAGGGTCCATATGCCGCAGACGGGGCGAGTCGTGCGCTCGTCAGGGGGGAGCAGCGCCGCAGCCAGGAGAAGCTCCTGCCGCGCCGCCGCCTGCGCGGCCAGGAGCAGCGGCTTGGGGCCGACGTTCCAGCCCAGCCCGCCCTCCTCGCGCCAGAGGTGGAGGTGATGTCCATGCTCCTCGTCATGTTCATAGGCCAACTGCACCCACCAGGCCACCGAGGCATCACCCCATGGAAAATGGCGCTGCTGCCGGATCTCGTCATCGGACAGGCGGGAGAGGGCGGTGAGAAAGTCAGCCCGCGCCATGCCCAGCGCGCCGACCGCCTCGGCCAGCGAAAGGTTGCGGCGTTCCTGGTAAAAGATCGCGTTCTGCTCATCGGCTTCGACGCCGACGATCTCGTCCTCGCGGCCTTCCAGGATCAGTTCGATGCGCCCGGCGAACAGCTCATCCCACGCCGCGATGTGGGCGATCAGGTCTTTGGGAGTCCACTCATCAAAGATGCGCTCCCCGACCAGCACGGCTTCTTCCAGGCCCAGCAACTGCAGCAGGAACTCTGCCCGTGTTATCGCCAGACGGAACAGAAGGCGCGCCCGCCAAACCGCGCCTCCCAACGCGATCACTTCTTCCATTGTATGCCTCCCAAGCGGGAATGCCTCCCTCATACCTCAAGAGGGTAAAGTCGTCAACCTGCGGATTGCTGCTGCGAAGAGCCTTACTTCACAGCTCCATAATCGCTGCCAGTTCGCGCAGTTCCAGGCTCAGCTCTTTCTGGCAGGCGACCGCCTCCTCTAGCGGCACCGGTTCGCAGCGGTTGTCGTTCCAGCCGATCATCACGCCGTGCTGACCGCCGACAAGCGCCCGCGCCGCCGCTGCACCCATCCGCGTCGCCAGCAGGCGATCGAAGGCCAGCGGCTTGCCGCCTCGCTGGATGTGTCCCAGCACGGTCAGCCGGATCTCGAAGCCCAGCTCGTCTTCGCGCTGCTTGAGGTAATCGACCAGGGCGCGCGTGCCGGGCTTCCACCCCTCGGCCACGATGATGATGCAGTGCGCCTTGCCCCGCACGTACGAGTTCTCGATGACCCGGGTCACTTCTTCCATCGACGTCTCGTACTCGGGGATCAGCGCCAGCTCGGCGCCGCCGGCCAGCCCGCTGACCAGCGCCAGGTAGCCCGAATTGCGCCCCATCGTCTCGATGAGAAAGGCCCGCTGGTGCGATGAGGCCGTGTCCTTGATGCGGTCGATGGCGTCGAGGATCGTGTTGAGCGCCGTGTCCACCCCCACGGCGATGTCGGTACAGCTCACGTCGTTGTCGATCGTCGCCGGGATGCCCACGACGGGAAAGCCCATCCTGTGCAGTTGCAGCGCCCCCGTCAGCGAGCCGTTGCCGCCGATGACGACCAGCCCCTCTGCGCCCAGCCGGTTGAGCGTGCGCAGCGCCTCGCGCTGCCCCTTTTCGGTCCGAAACTCGGGGCAGCGCGCCGTGCCCAGAAACGTCCCCCCCTGGCCCATAATCCCGCCCACCGAACGGCGGTCCAGTTCCACCACCTCGCCGGCGATCAGGCCGGCATAGCCGCGCCGTACGCCGACCACCGACGCTCCCAGTTGCAAGGCCATGCGCGTCACGGCGCGGATGCACGGGTTCAGCCCCGGCCCATCACCCCCACTGGTGAGAACAGCCATTCGCTTCATCAGCCCTCCTTGACCACATCGACAAGTTGCCCTCCGCTCGCGCGGAGCAGGTCGGCAAAAGAGAGTCCCACGATCACATTCTCCGCGCCGCCCGATGCATAGACGGTGGGATGCGCCGCCAGCGCCACGTCGATCCAGACGGGTATGGCAGCCGGCAGGCCAAGGGGCGGCACCGCGCCGACCGGATAGCCAGTCTCGGCCAGCACGCGCTCAGGCGGGGCGATCTTGACCTGCTGCGCCCCCAGCACCTGCTTGAGCCGCTGCTCGTTGGCGCGGCGGTCGCCGGCGACGAGCACCAGCACCGCCTGCCCGTCGGCCAGAAAGACCAGCGTTTTGACGATTGCCCCCAGGCTCACGCCCAGCGAGCGCGCCGCCTCGTCGGCGCGGGCGCCTGCCGTCACCTTGAAGCGCTGATAGGCAACCCCCGCTGCCTGCAGCGCCGTCTCTACATCCGCCGGTCCGCGCACCTGATTCATACGCCTGGTCGTCGACACGTTACAGCGCGTCCTCCCGCACCTCGATCGACCCTGGCCCCAGCATGTCAACCAGTTTCTCCGCCAGCTCCTGGCAGTAGCGCGTCGAATGATTCGGAAACTGGAGCAGCCGATTGCCGTTTGCACCGCCGGTGAGCAACAGCTCGAAACGGTCTGCACCGCTGTAAGAGGTCAGCAGCTCGTGGACAGCGCTGAGCATCTGGTAGTCGCGCCGCGTATCCGCCGAGCGGCGCATGGTCACGCGGACGACACGCTGCCTCACCGACGCGGCGGGCTGCATGGGCTGGGCTGCCCCTCCCGCTGCCGCAGACGGCAGAGGTTGCGTTGCTGGCCGCGTGATCTCTTCCAGCCGCCGGGCCCATTCGCAGAGCAGGCTCGCCTGCTCGTTGCGGAGGTCCACTTTGCCGCAGATCTGCAATATCTGATCGCGCACCCACAGCGGCCTGGTCTGCTCCCAGACCGAAGGAAAGACAACCGCCTCGCACGCCCCGTAGGGGTCCTCCAGAGTGACAAAGGCCATCTCCTGGCCGCGCCTGGTCATGAAGCGCCGCACTCCTGTCACTATACCGATGACGGTGACGGTCCTGCCCGGTGGTTCGTCCTGCAACTGTCCGATCGAAGAATTGACGTGTTCCCTCAGGTCGCGCAGGACGCTCTCCAAAGGGTGCTCCGAAAGGTAGGTGCCCAGGAGTTCCTTTTGCCATTCCAGCATCTCGCGCAGCGAGGTCTCCGGGGCGGGAGGCAGGCCGGCGAGCAGGGCGGCCTCGTCTTCGATGACAACCCCTGTTGCCTCGCCGAACAGGCTCAACTGCCCGATCTCGCGGGCGCGGTGGACGCGGGTGCTGAGGCCCAGCATGCGGTCGAGCGCCATCAGCAGGCGCGTCGGCTGGCCCAGCTCGTTCAGCGCGCCGGCGCGGATCAGGCATTCGAGGGCGCGGCGGTTGATCAGGCGCAGGTCGACGCGGCGGCAGAAATCGGCCAGGTCGCTGAACGGCTGCTGCTTCCTCGCCGCCAGGATCGCTTCCACCGGCCCGTCGCCGACGTTCTTGACCGCGCCCAGCCCGTAGCGGATCGCTGGCCGGCCCTGATAGGTTTCGATAGTGAACTCGAGCTGCGAGCAGTTGACGCTTGGCGGCAGCACCCACATCCCGGCACGGCGGCACTCGTTGATCAGCACGCCCACCTTCTCCGTATTGCCGCGCTCCACCGTCAGCAGAGCGGTCATGTACTCGACCGGATAATGGGCTTTGAGATAGGCGGTCTGGCAGGTGAGGACGGCGTAATCGGCGGCGTGACTCTTGTTAAAGCCATAGCGCGCAAAATACTCGATGTCGTCAAAGATCGCCGCTGCCGTTTCTGCCGGGATGTTGTTCGCCACTGCCCCACGGATGAACTTTTCCCGATGGGCCAGCAAGGCCTCTTTGATCTTTTTGCCGACCGCCTTGCGGATCGTGTCTGCCTCGCCGGGCTCATAGCCCGCCAGTTGCGAAGCGATCTGGATGATCTGCTCCTGGTAGACGATGATGCCATAGGTCTCGTCCAGGATCGGCGCCAGGCTGGGGTGGTGATAGCGGACCGCCTCCTGGCCGTGCATCCGCTGGATAAAGGTGGGGATATGCTCCATAGGGCCGGGCCGGTAGAGCGCCACCACGGCGACGATGTGCTCGTAGCGCGAGGGCCGCATGTCGCGCAGCACCCGCCGGAACCCCGTCCCTTCCACCTGAAAGACGCCCGACACGTTGCCGCTGGAGAGCAGCGCATAGATCTCCGGATCGTCCAGGGGGATCGACTCCAGGTCCAGTTCCACCCCATGCCGCTCGCGGATCAGGTCGCAGGCTTTGCGCATCACCGTCAGCGTGCTCAGCCCCAAAAAGTCGACCTTGAGCAGGCCAATGGCCTCCAACTGCTCCATGGGCCACTGGGTCACGGCGCTCAGCGCCAGCCCATTTTCTGTCTCCTGCACGTTCTCGCCCCGCGTCGGGCGGTTCAGCGGACAGTACTGGATCAGCGGCGCGTCGGCGATGACCACGCCGGCGGCATGGGTCGAGGCGTGGCGGGCCACGCCTTCCAACTGCGAGGCCGTGTCCAGCAGATTGCGCACGTAGGGCGTCGTCTCGTACAACTGGCGCAGTTCCGCCACTTCCTCCAGCGCCTGGGCGATCGAAACGGGCTTGCCGGGGACGTTGGGAATGAGCTTGGCCACGTTGTCGACCTCGCTCAGGGGGATGTCCATCACCCGCCCCACATCGCGCACCGCCGCCCGCGCCCCCAACGTGCCAAAGGTGATGATCTGGGCGACGTTCTCCCGCCCGTACTTTTCGATCGCATAGGCGATCATTTCGCCACGACAGTCGTCGGCAAAGTCCAGGTCGATGTCCGGCATGGTCACCCGCCCGGGGTTGAGAAAGCGCTCGAAAATCAGGCCGTTGGCCAGCGGGTCGACCATCGTGATGCCCAGGCAGTAGGCGACGATCGAGCCAGCCGCCGAGCCACGGGCATTGTACCAGATACCCCGCTCCCGCGCCGCTTTGCAGAGGTCCCAGACGATGAGAAAGTAGGTGTCGAACTCCATTTTGTGGATGATGGACAGTTCGTGCTCCAGCCGCTGGCGCACCTCGGCGCTGTTGGCCCGCTCGCCGTAGCGCCGCTGCAGCCCCTCTTCGCACAAGAGGCGCAGGTACGACTCGGCCGTATGCGGTGGGGGAACGTCGAAAGGCGGCAGGTGATAGATGCCGAAATCGATCTGGAGTTCGCACATCTCGGCAACGCGCAGGGTGTTCGACAGCGCCTCTGGCACGTCGCCAAAGAGGTTCGCCATCTCCGCCGGACTGCGCATGTAATAGGTCTCGCCGTCCATGCGCATGCGGTCGGGGTCGCGCAGGCTCTTGCCTGTACCGATGGCCAGCAGCGTGTCGTGCGCGCTGGCCTGCTCGCGCAGCGCATAGTGGACGTCGTTGGTGGCGACCAGCGGCAGGTCGAACTCGCGGGCAAACTGGATCACCTGTCGGTTGACTGCAGCGAGTTCGGGGATATCGTGGTCCTGCAATTCCAGGAAAAAGCGGCCCGGAAAGTGATCGCGGTACCAGGCCACAGCGCGACGGGCATCTTCCACGCACCCCTCGCGCAGCAGGCGCGGCACTTCGGACGAGCCGCAGCCCGAGGTGACGATGAGTCCTTCGCTGTGGGCAAGGAGGATTTCCTTGTCGATGCGCGGTTTGTAGTAGAACCCCTCCAGCATGGCGATGCTGGCCAGCCGGAGCAGGTTCTGGTAACCGGCGCGGTTCTGCGCCAGCAGGAGGAGGTGATAGAGACGGCGGTCATCGGCGCTGCTGCGGTCGTGGATGCTGCGACGGGCCAGGTAGGCTTCCATGCCGATGATCGGCTTGATCCCGGCCTCCTGGGCTGCCTGGTAGAACTCGATGGCGCCGTAGAGCGCGCCGTGGTCGGTGAGCGCGAGGGCCGGCATGCCCAGCTCGGCCGCCCGCGTCACCAGCGCCTTGGGGCTGCTCAGGCCATCGAGCAGAGAGTAGTAGCTATGGGTGTGGAGGTGAACGAACTCGGCCATCGGCCCGATTATACCACAAACGGCGGCGCGGCGACATGGCCGTTGACCGGCGGCGTAGGACAACTGCTCGCAGTTGTCCTACCCATTGACTCTCCCCCAAAAACCGCCTATAATGCCCTCACCATGCCCGAACTTCCAGAGGTCGAAACCATCTCCCGTGAGCTGCAAGAGATCGCCGGGCGGCGCATCGTCGCCGTCGAGGTGCGCTGGGCGCGAACGGTCGCCGGCGCAGATGAGGCCGCCTTTGCCCGCCGCCTGCGCGGGCAGGTCATCACCGCTGTCAGTCGGCGCGGCAAGTGGCTGGCGCTGACACTCGACGGCGGCGACACGCTGCTCGTCCACCTGCGCATGAGCGGCCGCCTCATCCTTGAGCCCGCCAGCACAGCAGACGATCCGCATGCCCGCGTCCTGCTGACGCTGGACGACGGCCGTCGCCTGCGCTTTTCCGACCCGCGCAAGTTTGGCCGCATGGCCCTGACGGCCGATCCCGCCGACGTGCTGGGCGCGCTGGGGCCTGAACCGCTCGACCCGGCCCTGACGCCAGAGCGCTTTGCGGCGATGCTGGCCGCCCGCCGCGCCCGCCTCAAGCCGCTCCTGCT
>Ga0129299_1002329_pt1 | contig 12611 bp, 6 predicted proteins | sample ConPoolayeCmetaG_FD_94477 | JGI IMG/M metagenome (GOLD analysis project Ga0129299, IMG submission 94477) | Hot spring microbial mat communities from California, USA to study Microbial Dark Matter (Phase II) - Cone Pool mat layer C metaG ... | reverse complement strand
TCCAGCAGGGTTTTCAACATCGAAGTCTGGCGGCTCAATTTCTCTTCCGCGCGAATTCTTTCGGTGATGTCGATGACCAAGCCCTCGATGTGCTTGTGTCCTTTGTGGATCGAAGGGACCTCGCGGCCCTGCTCCAACACCCAGCGGGTTTCGCCATCGGCGGTAATGATGCGATAGGTCAGTTGGAAAGGCTTCTGTTCTTCAAGAGCGCGTTGGACTCTGGCGTGTACCTCATCACGATCAGCGGGATGGATCAATTGCGAATACGACACGAGGCGATTATCCACCAGTTCAAATGGCTCATAGCCAGTCAAAGCCAGGCAGCCCTCACTGACAAACTCCATCGTCCACAATTCGTCAGTGCGGCGGCGGTATGCCATGCCCGGCAGATTGCTCATCAACGTAGCAAGTGACCGCTGGCTTTCTTGAAGCGAGGCTTCCATCTGCTTGCGCTGCGTCACATCGCGTTCAAAGGAGACCAGGCCGATGATTTCGCCGCTCTCGTCACGCAGCGGAGTCTTGATGGACTCGTACCAGAAGTCGCCCCACGGCATCTGCACCAGGTGTTCGGAAATAACCTGTTCACCGGCGAGTACGCGGAGGTCCTCTTCGCGGAATTTTTGAGCCAGATCTGGCGGCCATATCTCTTGCACACTCTTCCCCACGACCTCGTCAACCGTCCGCTGGTGGAAGCGGGCAAATGACTCATTGCATAGCCGATAGACCGAATCCCGGTCCTTGAAGAAGATAATATCCGGTGAAACATTGAGCACAGCCTGCAACATCCGTCGCTGAGCGTCACGTTCCTGTTCCAGTTGCCGCCGCTCGGTTATATCTCGGAACACCAGCACGACACCCAAAATGCGCCCACTATCATCGAGAATAGGCGCGCCGCTGTCGGCGATGATCCGCTGCGATCCATCTCGGCTGATGAGCATGGTGTGGTTGGCCAGTGTAACAATCTCGCCCGTCCTCAACACTTCTTCGACCGGGTTCTCGACCGGTTCCCCCGTCTGTTCATTGACGATGTGAAAGATTTCGCTCATCGGTTTGCCCACGGCCTCGTCATGACTCCAGCCCGTCAGGTTTTCGGCCACCGGATTGATCAGGGTAATCTTTCCCTCCACATCGGTGGTCACAACCCCGTCGCCAATGCTCCTGAGTGTCACATCCAGGCGTTCGCGTTCGGCGTTCAATCGCTGCTGCATCTCGCGCCGGACAGTAACGTCATGGCCGGACGACACCACGCCAATAATCTGGCCGGTTTCGTCCCGCAAGGGCATCTTGTTGACCTCATACCATCGCACACCGTTCGGTGTAGGGGAGGCGTGCTCGATGACAAGCTGTGACCCTGTCTCCAAAACCCTCAGGTCTTCTTCGCGGATTGCTTTAGCGATACGTTCAGGCCACAGGTCAAAGATGCTCTTGCCGATGATCTCGTGCACTGGCCGCCCAACCAGTTCGGCAAACCGTTCGTCGCAGACTTGATACACCGAATCGCGGTCTACCAGGGCGAACGTATCTGGGGTGATGTCCATCATGGCCTGAATCAGGCGTTGTTGCTCGTGGCGTTCTTGCTCGGCCTTCACCCGCTCGGTGATGTCTCGTCCGACCGACAGCACACCAATGATTTCACCCCTATCATCGCGCAGGGGCATCTTGACAACTTCTTCCCAATAGGACTTGTATTTTGTTTCGATCAGTCGTTGGCGGACCAGCGGCTGGCCGGTTTCCATCGCTTCGATTTCCTCGGCGTGGAAGCGATGGGCCAGTTCCGGATCGAAGAAATCGAAGTCTGACTTACCGATGAGCTGTTCCTGGCTCTCTACACCGAAAAGCTCTAACACAGGCTTGTTGCACAGTTGGAAAGCCGAGTGTCGGTCTTTGAAGATGATATAGTCGGGGATGGTATCAAGAACCGCCTGTAACCTGTGGCGCTGTTCATCGCGTTCGGCCTGCGCCCTTACTAAATCATCAATGTTGCGGGAGATGCCTACAGTCCCACTTATACGACCATGGGCGTCGAACAATGGTGCTTTGGTGGTCGACATCCACTGTACGCGACCGTCCGCCCGGACGGTCTTTTCCACTTTGCCGACCAACGGTTGTCCGGTGGCGATGACGCGTTGCTCGTCGGCGTAAGCCACTTCGGCATGTTCGGATGCGAAGAAATCGAAGTCGGTTTTGCCAACCGCGTCTTCGACACAGTCGCAACCCAGCACCGTCGCCTGAGCTTGGTTGACCCTGATGAAACGGCTCTCCAGGTCCTTGAAGTAGATGTAGTCGGGGATGTTGTCCATCAGCGCTTTGAGCAATTCGCGTTCTTGGGCCAGCGCCTGCTGAGCATGAACGCGATCGGTGATATCACGCTCGGTCGAAAGCACTCCGATGATGGCGCCGTCCTCGTCGCGAAGTGGCGACTTAATGGCCTCGAACCAGCGCGGGCCGGCAGGTGTGTCAAGCACATGTTCAGCTACTAGAGTCTGGCCCGTTTCGATTACTTTCAGGTCTTCGGCTCGATACACCCCGGCCTCTTCTTCCGGCCACAAGTCAAAGACACTCGCGCCCAAAATGTCTTGCGCCGGTTTGTCCATCACCTCCTCATACTTGGCGCTCACCTCCACAAAAACTGAATTGCGGTCTTTAATGAGCACGATGTCTGGGGTGGCTTTCATTACCGCGCGCAACAGCCGCTGACCATCGCCAGGCTCGCGCGGCCGGGCCACCCAGGCTTCAGTCAGGCCACACTCGAACTGCTCTGAGAACTCGGCGATGGTCTGTAGGCTCTTCTCTCTGTACGTCACAGGCAAGTTCTGGTCTTTCAGGACGAGGTCTGTGCAGCTTTCGCGCCAGACATTCAGCAGACCGATAAACATGGACAGGTGAACGCCGCTAGGGCGATATTTCGCGACCATCTGCGAACCAAGACAGGCTATGTCATCCTGGCTGTGGTCTCCTGCCGCGTCACCGGCCGGCAGCAGCCCTTGTTCCCCACCAACTGAGAGGAACGATTCTGATAGGTCGGCCATGAATTGCTTATAAGTTTCATCAGGTATCGCTTTGCCTTTGGTGACACAGCGTTTTCGAGCATAGCTCAAACCGCGTCGCTCTAACCAATCCTGATTATTGCGTATCAAGTTGCCTAAACGCTGCATAATAGTAGACCCCCCTTAATGACCAGACGCTCACTACAGTATGGTAGAAAGAGCTGGCGTATAGACTCAGTTGCGTCGGGAAGTAAAGGATTAACTTTAATTTTGGAATATTATACGTCACTTGGCCTAAACGTCAAAACAGTCGCCTATTCTGTGTTACGTTCATGGGCGGATAGACAACCGAAAAGGTCTGGAGGTGATGCCCCAAGATAATCGGGAAGAAGGCCGGAAATTTTTCATCTCTGCCGCCCAATCCCCTGGCACATGCAAGTCGAGGAAATACCTAATCTCATATTATCCTATCACCTTTTGTCCCTTCTGAACAATGGGAATTTAGTACTGGAGGACTTCGACGAATCTGTCCAGCTGTGGTAGAATACTTAACGTCGCAGTGGTTACAGTTGAGCCTGGTGAACGATGTCTATTTGCAAGGAGTAACGCCTATGAAAGTTCTTCGCCTCCACAGTCCAGGGGATGTGCGCCTCCATGAAGAACCCATACCGGTTCCGAGCGAGGGGGAAGTGCTGTTGCGTGTCAGCGCGGTCGGCCTGTGCGGGTCCGACCTGCACTGGCTTTCGGAAGGGGCCATCGGTGATGCGCGTCTGGTCAAGCCGCTGGTGCTCGGCCATGAGTTTGCTGGCGTGATCGAGAGCGGCGAATTGCGCGGACAGTGCGTGGCGGTCGAGCCTTCGGTGGGCTGCGGCCGTTGTGAGTTTTGCCTGGAAGGTAACCCCAACCTGTGCCTTAATCAGCGGTTTGCCGGCCATGACCGTGAAGATGGCGCGCTACGCGAGTATATGGCCTGGCCAGCGCACGCGCTTTTCCCCTTGCCGGACAGTTTTTCGGACATTGACGGTGTGATGCTCGAACCTTTGGGGGTGGCAATTCACGCCGTTGATTTGGGACATCTCAGGCCAGGCATGACCGTCGGCGTGTTTGGCTGCGGGCCTATCGGATTGTTGGTGCTGCAAGTGGCCCGTATCTCTGGCGCTGCTACCATCGTGGCTACCGACAAACTGCCGCACCGGCTGGAGGCCGCCGCAGCGTTGGGAGCAGCGGCAGTTTTCCCGGCCGATGGCGGACGAGAGGGCGAGGAAATCGTGAAGTTCACTGGCGGGCGAGGCGTTGACGTGGCTTTCGAGGCCAGTGACGACAACGGTGCAGTGGAAGCCGCTGTGGCTGCGGCCAAACCAGGCGCGCGGATAGTGCTCATTGGCATTCCCGCGGACAATCGCACCTCTTTCACCGCATCCACTGCCAGGCGCAAAGGCCTGACGTTCGTGATGGTCAGGCGGATGAAGCTGACCTACCCGCGCGCTATTCACCTGGTGAAAAGCGGCCTGGTGGACGTGCGGGCGGTGGTCAGCCATCGCTTCCCCATGAGCGAATTCGAGCGGGCGATTCTGGTCGCACGCCGGCGGGAAGGGCTGAAGGTCATTATCGAGCCGTGACCGCTGCGGTCAGATGGCCGGGGGGTGGCCGGCCAAAAGCTGCCGCAAACCGTCTTCGTCAATGGTGGGCACGCCCAGTTTGCGCGCGGCGGACAGTTTGGTATCGCCTGGCTCCGCTCCCACCACCAGGTAGCTGGTTTTTGAGCTGACACTGCCGGTCACCTTGCCGCCGTGCGCTTCGATCAGCTCCTTTGCTTGCTCACGGCTCATCGAGGGCAAGACGCCGGTGATGACGAAGGTGAGGCCCGATAGCGACCCCTTTGGGGCAGCTCTGACTTCGCCGCCGCCCAGGTTCACGCCAGCCTGCTCCAGCTTTTTGATCAGTTGGCGGTTTCCCTCAACGGCAAAATAGCCCGCTATGCTCTGGGCAATCTTGGGGCCGATGCCCTCAATGCTTTGCAGTTCCTCCTGGCTCGCGGCCATGATGTCATATATGGATGGGTAGTGCTGTGTCAGTATCCTGGCCACTTCGCTGCCTACAAAACGGATGCCCAACGCCGTCAACAATCGGTCGAGCGGGCGGCTTTTGGACCGTTCTATCGAATTCAACAGATTCTCGGCGCTTTTCTCGGCGAATCCCTCCAGGCCCAGCAAGTCTTCTCTTCTTAAAAAGTACAGGTCGGCCACATCGTGGACAAGGCCCTGTGACACCAGCAGAGCGCAGATACGTTCGCCGATGCCCTGTATTTCCATGCCAGAACGGGACACGAAATGCTCGAGCAAACGCACGAGCTGGGCCGGACAAGACGAATTCACGCAGTAAATCGCCACCTCGCCCTGCGGCTTCACCACCGTCCCCCCGCAAGAGGGGCATCGGTCGGGCGGCGTGATGGGCCGTTCGGAGCCATTCCGCAACGATACGACCGGGCCAACTACCTGAGGGATGACATCGCCAGCCCTCTTGACGATAACCCGGTCGCCGATGCGGATGCCCTTGCGCTCGATGTCGTCGTAATTGTGCAAGGTGGCCTGCTTCACGGTCACGCCACCGATTTCCACCGGCTCCAGGATGGCGTAAGGGTTGATCGTCCCCGTCCTACCGACGTTCACCCCGACATCGAGCAGAGTGGTTACCGCCTCTCTGGCCGGGAACTTGAAGGCCACGGCCCAGCGAGGCTCACGGCCCACCACCCCCAGCCGCGACTGAAGGTTCAGGTCGTTGACCTTGATCACCACGCCGTCGGCTTCATACGGCAGACTGTCTCGCCTGGCCATCCAGTCGCGGCAGTAACCGATGACGTCGGCGAAGTCGGAGAACCTGGCGATGTCGTCATTAACCGGAAAGCCTTCTCTGCGCAGCAGGTCTAGGGCTTCCCACTGGGATTTCAGCTCGATGCCCTCCACGTACCCAATGGCATAGGCGAACAGCCGCAGCGGACGTTCGGCGGTCACCTTCGGATCCAACTGACGGAGGGAGCCGGCGGCGGCATTTCGTGGATTGGCAAAGACCTTGTCGCCTTTCTTGAGCTGACTGTCGTTCAGCGCCTCGAAATCGGCGATGCGCATGTAGATTTCGCCGCGCACTTCAATGGATGGTAACAGGGGTGCAGCGTCAGGCTGCACAGGTATGGATAGCGGCACCGCCTTGACTGTGCAGACGTTGGCGGTCACGTCTTCCCCGACCGTCCCGTTCCCACGGGTGGCGCCGCGCACCAATTTCCCGTTTACATAAGTCAATGCCACCGCCAGACCGTCTATCTTGGGTTCTACGACGAAATCCCAAACCGTGTCTGGCGGAACCAGTTTCTTTATGCGCTCGAACCAGGCCCAGAGTTCCTCTTCTGAGAAGGCGTCGCTCAGGCTCAGCATGGGAACCGGATGCGAGACCCGGCCAAATCCTTCACGCGGCTCGGCGCCAACCCGCTGGCTGGGAGAATCTGGCGTGACCCACTCCGGATGGCGCGCCTCTATGTCACGCAGCTCGCGCATCAGCATATCATACGTGTGGTCATCAATTTCCGGGGCATCCAGAACATAGTATCGGTAATTGTGATAATTGATTTGCGCCCTCAGCTCTTCCAGCCGTTTTCTCTCATCGTCCATGTTCTGTTCCTCCACTCACGCTGAATCAATCGCCGGAGTTGGCCCGCTCGATGGGTTTGAGAAAATTGCCGGCTGCCCAGCCGGTCACCCCGCTTTCCGATTCCAGTTTCCACCATACGATGCCGTCCGCCTCTTGCGGGCCGTCAATGACGCGCAATTCGGCGCCCTCGTCAAACACCCCCGTCGTCTCATAATTCAGGCCAGGCCCGCTCCGACTCCGCAGGCCCAGGGCGCCGGTATCGCTCACTTTCATCCACCTGTCTGGCGCGGGTTGTTCCGTCGCTGGTGCGCTGGGGGTCTCGTTTGCCGGCGCGACGGTTGGGGACACAGCCGCAGTGACCTGCACTGGAGAAGGGGCAAGAGTGACCGTTGGCCCCTGTTCAGTGTAGAGCGGCGCGCTGGTGGCAGTGGGGAGAAACTCAGCCGTCTCGCTGCTGCGTTTGACTATGAACACAATGAGGGCAACGAGAAATATGATGACAGCAACCAGTGCAGCCATGCCCAAGAACGCAAATACAATGCCTGAGATGCCCCTCAGCCGACCAGGCAGCAAGAGACGCAGCACATTCACCCCCTTTCGACGGCGTTGACTGTGTGGCACCGGCCTCGACTGCCGGAGGTTCTCGTCGTTTTCTACCGGGCTATGATCGTTCATTGTTCACCCTCGTAGTAGAGTAAGACTTTCAATCCCTGGCGGTTCTGCACGAGGTCGAAGCCCTTTTCCCACTCCGACAGGGGCAGGCTGTGGCTGATCAATGGCTCGAGTTGGACTTTGCCCTGCGCGGCCAGCAAGATGGCCCGGTCCCATGACTCGAAGCTGGAGGCGTAGGATACCGACAGGCGCAGGTCCTTGAAAAAGATGGTCGTGAAGTCGAGTTCCATCGCGCCGTCCAGCACGCCGATCTGGGCGAAACGGCCCCGCTTGCGCACGGCCTGAGCGCCCAGTCCGACGGCGGGGCGCGCCCCCGAACATTCCAGCACAATGTCTGCGCCGTAGCCGTCGGTGAGCTCCTGCACCAGCCGAACCGCGTCCTGCGTCTGCACGTTGACGGTTACATCTGCGCCGAGCTGCCTGCCGACCTGCAGCCGTTCGGCGTCGCTGTCGGTTCCGGCCAGGATGACAAATCCACCTTCGGCTTTGGCGACCTGCAACGCCAGCAGTCCAATGGGCCCCGGGCCGGTGAGGAAAACGGTCTCTCCGGCTGAGATCCCACCCATGAGCATGACCGATTTGACCACGCAGGCCAGCGGTTCCAGCAGAGTGCCCGCCTCAAAGCCGATGTTGTCCGGCAGCCGACGGATGCTCTTTTCGCGAGCAATGACGTACCGGGCGAATCCGCCATTGGCCGGCCGGTTGAAACTCTCGCGCGCGTCGCATAAAAAGGGTTGTCCGATCAGGCAATAGCGGCATCGGCCACAGCTCTGCCCTACTGGCACGCTGGTAACCCGCTCCCCGACCTGAACCGACTCGACGCCGGGGCCGGTCTCGACCACCACGCCCGACCACTCATGTCCCATGATGAACGGCGGCTCCTTGAACCGGCCATGGTAGATGTGGATGTCGGTGCCACAGATGCCGCAAAATTTGACTTCACATTTGACTTCGCCAGGGCCAGGACTGGGCTCGGGCATAGCACGGATTTCGATGTTACCTACGCCTGGCGCGTATTTATACAGTGCCTTCATGTTGCGTATACTCCTTGCTTTTGTGTTTTGCTCCAATCGCTAACGACGATCTCTCGCTTCCAACGCCATTTTCACCGCAGCGTAGGCATTCACCACACCGTAGCCAACTACGTTGTTGGGCCTCACTGCGAAGTCCGTCTCATCCAGACAATTCTCGAGCTTGAAGGGCAGTTCGGGTGTCTCCGCCGCGGGCAAGACGGGCACGTCTTTCGTTCGTCTCAGCGATTGTACCATGCCATTGAAGGTCGTTGTGCCCGTATAGGGCCGGGCAGCAGCGATCAGTATCTGTTCTGTACGCTCGATGTCGCCGACCAGCGCCGGATTGGCCGACCACATCAGCGCCACCACGCCAGCGACGTGAGGCCCGGCCATTGAAGTGCCGCTGGCCGTGCCATAGGTATTGCCGGGCGTCGCCGACAGCACGTCCACGCCTGGAGCGACGATGTCGGGCTTGATCCGTCCGCTTCCATCGGCGATGACCGGCCCCATGCTGCTGAATTCGGCCACGTTGCCCAACCGGTCTATCGCACCGACCGAGAATGCCTCGTCGTACAAGGCGATAGGGTCTTTGACCGTGCCACATTTGGGGCCCTCATTGCCCGCCGCGGCAACTACAAAGATGCCCGCCGCTCGCAGCGACCGCACCGCCGGCTCCAGAGAGGCCGCGTCGCAGCCCTCCCGGTCCTCTGGGCAGCCCCACGAATTGTTGATGACATGGGCCGAGCGCGTGGGGTCGCCATCCAAAAATGGGTCGCCGCCCTGCGGGAACGGTGCCAACATGAACTGCATACAGTCCAGATATTTCGCCGGACTGCCCAGGTTGCGCGCCAGATTGGCGCAGGCGTACCATTCGGCTTCCGGCGCGACGCCGGTTGTCCTGCCAACGATGCTGCCCAGCGTGTGCGTGCCATGGCCGCCAAAGTCGGTCGGCCGCGAGGAGCCGAACCAGGGGTCGAACCAATTGTAGTCATCGCCGCTGTCCCTGCCGCGATACGTCCCTGCCAGCTCCGGGTGGTCACCCTGCACGCCCGAATCGGACTGCCCGATCACCACGCCGCGGCCGCGCACTCCCCACTTGGCCCACACTCGGTCCGCGCCGATCAGGGTCACGTTCCACAGCGGCCCTTCGGGTGGCGGGTCTTCCCCGCTCTCCGGCGAGACAGGCGACGGCAATGGCCGCAGGGTCGGGCTGGCAATAACGCGGGCGACCTCTGGCCGGCTCTCCAGCCACAGGCGGTGCAATGGCCCGCCTTCCACCTCCAGCGCGTTGACCAAATAGTAGGGCGTATAGTGCACGCGCAGCGCGTCGAGCTGCGCCCGCAGCCCGGCTTGGGTCACGTCGGCGTGTTTCACCAGCGTCTCGTACACGGTCCGACGGCGCGCCTCATAATCGCCGATGTTGGCCGCTGCGGACACGTCGGCCTGATCTTTCAGGATGACGAACAGTCGGTCGCCATAGAAACCAGGCTGTCCGGCTATCACATAAATGAAACCGGCCAGCAGCAGCGCGACAGCCGCCGCCAGGCTGGCCGGGCCGGCCTGGCGCCAGGAGCACAGGTGACGCCGCCAGGCCAACAGCACCAGCGTCAAAGGCCAGGCGATGACCCAGCAGATGACCAGGCTTTTGGCCGCCCAGCGTATCGCTTCTCCGGTCGCGAGAACCATGGGAAAGTACATCGGGTCGGAGTCAACGAAGAGCAGCGGCCCGGCTGCCAACAGCGTGATGAACAGGGCCAGCGCCGGCCAGTTCTTTTGGAACTCTCCGGCGCGACCAACGAGGGCGAGACCCATGGCTATCCAGCCGGCGCTGGGCAGATAAAGCATCAACACGATCTGTGAACCATTGAATCCGGCGCCGGAGGCCATGATGAACAGCGTGACGCCGGTCGCCAGGCCGCCAACGAGCAAGTCCCAGCCCACGCTGCCGGGATTGCGTTCCAGGGCGGCCGGCCACAGCCCGCCGGCCAGCAGCGCGGCGAGCAACCCGAAGCCTGCGCTCAACAGCAGGCCCAACACCGTGTCCAGCGGTGAGCCCAGGGCGCCCCACGCCAACCACGGCCAGACAAAGAGCAGCCCGAATGCCAGCGCCAGCCACAGACTGGAGGGCGTAGCCCCGGCGGCGGGCTTGCAGCGCACCACCCGCCAGGCGAACAAGACGAACAGGGCGGTCGCCGCAATCTGCCACATCATCGCCGTCTGCGGAGCGGTGGGCCTCACGTCGCGGGTTGGGGCCAGGATGAGCGCAAAGCCGGTCGCCAGCAGCCAGGCACGGAAGATGGCCCGATAGCGTGGCCCGCGCCACAGCAGCCCCAACAACAGCAACGGCCCGCCCAGTGCCACGCTCTGGACGACTGACGCCCAGGCCATCAGCGCGCCATCGCTGAGCGGGACGAACTGGCCCAGGCCCATTGGCCCAGCCATCCAGCCAATCAACTGAACCGTCAGAGCAAAAGCGACGATGGCCGCGCCCAAGAGCAGCATAAACGCGCAGCCTAAAGGGTCGCGGTGACGTCGCACCGCTGTTTGGCTGACATCTGACAACTGTGCCGACATGTTATCACCCCCTACAAAAGTATAGCCGATCGGCGCCGCACTGCTGAGAAATTACCCGGTCATGCGAGTCGCCCGCGAAGCGACGAAGCCACGCCCTGAGCCAAAGTCCTGAGCGCAGCGAAGGAATAGCGAAGGGAATCTCACCCCCCACGCGGCGCGAGATGCTTCGCCTGCGGCTCAGCATGACGGGATAGGGCGGCGTTTCTTCCCCCATGAGCGGCGCGCCCACGCGCCGTGGGGGGCTCACGGGCACTTACCCCTGTGTCGGCCGGCCTCGATCAGGCTGGGCGCAGAGAACAGTTGGTCATAAGCCTGTTTGATCTTACTGTGTTCAGGCAACAGAACCCACGATTTCATCGCGGTTCTGGCGGGAATGGTCATGCTTGCGTCAATCACCTGGCCGTGGATGTCGTTGACGTCGAACTCATAGGCCAGACGGGCCAGGTCCAACGCCTCGCCCAGGCTCAGGTCTGTCTGCACGGTGACGCGATAGTTGTCCCACAGTTGGGGGATGAGCAGCAGTGTGTCCAGCTTGAGAAGTTTTTCGCGCAGGGCCATCAGTACCTTGAATTGACGACGGGAGCGGTCCCAGTCGTTGGTGGTCAGTCGTGAGCGGACGTACATCAGGGCCGTATGTCCATCCAGATGTTGCCAGCCAGCGTCGAGCTTGAGCAATCGGCCGCCCGGCACCTCCGGGTCGGCGAACCGTTCCTCGAAGGGACAATCTACCTCGACGTCAATCCCCCCCAACAGGTCAATCAGCTCAACAAAGCCGGTGAAATCAACGCGAATGTAGCGGTCAAAGCCAAAGCCGAAATTCTGACGCAGCGTCCGGTCGAGCAGGGCCGGCCCGCCGCCCGGATACTTGGTGTAATGTCCCAAGAAATCCACGGTGTTGAGCCGTTCAGGCGGATGGCCTGGAATGGAGACGTAGAGGTCACGCGGGATGGCCAGAACGCCCACTTCTCTGGTCTCTCTGTCTATCACCGTGAGCGCCATGACATCGGTGCGCCAGGTGCCCTTGCCTGGGATGTTGCGGTCGCTGCCCAGCAGAATGAGATTGAAGGTTGTGCGCGTCGGCGTCGGTGATGGGGTTGGAGAGGGCGTGGCGGTGGGAGTAGGCAGTGGCGCGATGACAATGGTAATGCCCGGCGTCGCGCCGACTGGCGGTCGGTGCGGATGCAGCGTCGAAGTAGGCCGCACGACCTGCGCCAGTGGCAAGGTGATGGCCGTGGCCGTAGCTTGGCGGGTTTCCATCGCTTCCACGTCGGCGCCGCCCGCGCTGCTGTTTTCGGTTGCATCCAGGTCTCTCAGCAGGGCAACGGCCGTCGCCCAGGTCGGCGCCTCCGCGGAGAGAGTATCGCGCTCTCCTGATGCGGCCAGGCCTTCCCTCCACCGATTCACCCTGGCCGGCAGGTCGGTGTGGCTCAGCACAACCAGGCCGGCCAGGAAGGCCCAGGCGGCGAGGCAGGCAGCCAACATAGCCCCAAGGAAGAGGACCTTGTAGATGTGACGCGAGAAAAATGACATAAGACTCTATCCGCTAGACGCCCAGCCGAAAGGGATTAAAATCGGTCCCAATATCGTAGACATCCTGGGCTTCGGCTCGTTTCAGGAAAGAGACTATCTGGTAGGTGAGAGGCGTCATCAGGACTTCCAGGCCTGTCTTGAACACGTAATTTGACAGGCCGATGCTCCACAGCAGGTCGGCCGGCAGGATGCC
>Ga0129299_1002328_pt1 | contig 12612 bp, 15 predicted proteins | sample ConPoolayeCmetaG_FD_94477 | JGI IMG/M metagenome (GOLD analysis project Ga0129299, IMG submission 94477) | Hot spring microbial mat communities from California, USA to study Microbial Dark Matter (Phase II) - Cone Pool mat layer C metaG ... | reverse complement strand
GTCCCGGTCCCCGCCGTAGAGCTGGCCGCAGATGGCGCGGTCCTCGGGCAGGTTGGCGTCGAGACCGGTGTCCAGCAGGTAGAGCGGCACGCGACCGACCTGCGCGCGCCAGATCTGCGCCTGGACGCGGCGCCCGGGGAACTCCACCTCCACGGTCAGCGGGGCGCCATCCGGCCGGCGCTGCAGCGCGATGGGCAGCGTGTTGTAGTCGCTTTCGGGGTACTCCTCCCCCTGCCAGCCGTCGGCGTTCAGGTACTGCCGGAAGTAGCCCCAGCGGTACATCAGGCCCACTCCCACCAGCGGGATCCCGAGGTCGCTGGCCGCCTTGAGGTGATCCCCGGCCAAAACCCCCAGGCCCCCTGAGTAGAGGGGCAGACAATCCGCCAGACCAAACTCTGCCGAAAAATAGGCGTAGCACTCCCCTTCCACGGCTTGGGCCGAGCGATACTTGCGGTACCAGGTGTCTTCTTGCAGGTAGCTCTGGAGCTGTTGGCTGGCCCGTTCCAACTGGGCCAAAAAGCCGGGATCCTCCGCCAGCTCGTCCAGCCGCTCCTGCCGGATCTGTCCCAGCAAAGCCACCGGGTTGTGGCCACAGGCATCCCACAGATCCGGATCCATGCGCCGGAACAGGCTGCGGGTTTCCACGTTCCAACTAAAATGCAGGTTATAGGCCAGCAAGCGCAGACTTTCCAGGGCAGCCGGCAGGTAGGGAGTGACCTTGAACGTGCGTAACGGCTTCATAAGTATCCGGGAAGAGCGTGGGTTGCCACTGTCAGGCTACCTTGACCTCAGCACAAGGGCGTGGCTTTTTAACTTGAATGCTGATTTGCAATCCAGTGAATGCTGACCCGGAATCCAACGGCTGACCGAACTCGCCCAGGGTCTCCTCCAGAATGGATCCGACTGCGCCCCTAGCCGATACCATTGCTGCCATTGCCACGGCGGTGGTGCCCGAACAGGGCAGCGTGGGCATTGTGCGCCTCTCCGGCTCGCGGGCTCTGCCTATTGCCCAAGCTATCTTTACCCCCGCCCGCCGCAACGCGGTCTGGGAAAGCCACCGCCTCCTCTACGGCTGGATCCACGATGAGAAGGGCCAGCGGTTGGACGAGGCCCTGGCCGTCTGGATGCAGGCCCCCCGCTCCTACACCCGCGAGGACGTAGTGGAGCTGCATTGCCACGGCGGCATCATGGTGGTTCAGGCCACGCTGCAGCAGTGCCTGCACCAGGGGGCACGGCTGGCGCAGCCGGGGGAGTTCAGCCTGCGCGCTTTCTTGAACGGCCGCATCGACCTCACCCAGGCCGAAAGCGTGGCCGATCTGGTGGCGGCCCGCTCCCCCCAGGCGGCCCAGATGGCGCTGGCGGGGCTGCAGGGCAAATTGGGGCAGTCCATCCGCGCCCTGCGCCAGGAGCTGCTGGGTTTATTGGCCGAGATCGAGGCTCGCATCGACTTTGAAGAGGATCTGCCCCCCCTGGATGTTCCCGCTTGGCAGGCCCGGCTGCAAGCCATCCAGGCCCAGATGCAGGCCCTGCTGGCCACCGCCGAGCGGGGGCAATTGCTGCGCACCGGGGTGAAGGTGGCCATTGTCGGGCGGCCCAATGTCGGCAAGTCCAGCCTGCTCAACGCCTGGTCGGGGCAGGATCGCGCCATTGTCACCGACCTGCCCGGCACCACCCGCGACGTGGTGGAATCCCAGTTGGTGGTCAAAGGGATCCCTGTCCAGCTTTTGGATACCGCCGGCATTCGCGCCACCGACGATCCGGTGGAACGGCTGGGGGTGGAGCGCTCCCAACGGCTGGCTCAAGCTGCCGATGTGCTGGTGCTGGTCATCGACGCCCAGGCCGGCTGGACAGAGGCCGATGCCGCCATCTACGAGTCCATCCACCACCGCCCCCTCATCTTGGTCATCAACAAAACCGACCTCGCCCCCGCCGACGGGATCCCTCTCCCCCCTGAGATCACTCACCGCGTCCCTGCTGTTGCCGCCCAAGGCAAGGGGATCCCGGAGCTGGAAGAGGCCCTGGAGCAGCTTGTTACCCAGGGACGGCCCCAGCCCAACCTGGAGGTGAGCCTCAACCAACGCCAGGCCGCCGCCCTCCGCCAGGCCCAAGCCAGCCTGGAACAGGTGATCCAGGCTATGCAGGCGCAGCTCCCCCTTGATTTTTGGAGCATCGACCTGCGGGGCGCCCTGCATGCCCTTGGCCAGATCACCGGCGAGGAGATCTCTGAAGCAGTGCTGGATCAGATCTTCAGCCGCTTCTGCATCGGCAAGTAAGCGCTCACTAACTCATACTCATTATGAGTTTGTGTTAGTATGGGCTGAGTTGGGGATCCTCACAGCGGATCCCGGATAATGGAAACACAATTAGGAGGTTGGCTATGGTTACCGCCGAAAAGACACGTCTCTACCCCACCCAGATCGACTTGCCGGCCGAGGCCCGCGCGCAACTGGTGGAGTTGCTCAACCAGTCCTTGGCGGACACGCTGGATTTGAAAACCCAGGTGAAGCAAGCCCACTGGAACGTCAAAGGCATGAACTTCATCGCCCTGCACGAGATGTTTGACACCTTTGCCGGCACCCTGGAAAACTACGTGGACATGCTGGCGGAGCGGGTTACGGCTCTGGGGGGCATCGCCCGCGGCACCGCCCGCATCGTCGCCCAAACCTCGAACTTGCCCGAATACGACCTAACGGCTGAGGAGGGGCGGACTCACCTGCAGGCTTTGGCGGCCCGCTACGGCCAGTATGCCGCCGCTGTTCGGCGCAACATCGACCGCACCACCGAGCTGGGGGATGCCGATACCGCCGACCTGTTTACCGAGATCTCCCGGCAGATCGACAAAGATCTTTGGTTCATCGAGGCTCACCTGCAGGCGTAACGTCGGCAAGCCAAATCTGGATAGGCAAGTGGAGTAGGCAAAAATGGGCGTCAACGCTCCCCTCCTGTACCTGGTGGCTTTGGCCGGTATCCTCAGCGTGGCAGGCTACTTCGTCCTGCGTGAGGTGCTGCGGGTGCGGGCCCAGGAAAAAGTTATCCGGCAGCTCCAGCCCCGCCTGAGCAAAGGCAAGGGATCCCCACAGGAGCACTACGAGTTGGGCAGCGTCTATCTGCAAAAGCGTCTCTATGACCAGGCCATCGTCCAGCTTAAAAAAGCTCTAGAGGTGGCCGGGGAGAACATTCCCCCCGTCTGCAACGCCCTCGGTTTTGCCTACTTCAGCCAGGGGCAATACGACCTGGCCATCCGCTACTACAAAGATGCAGTGGCAGCGGATCCCGGCTATGTGACCGCTTGGAACAACCTGGCCCATGCCTATGAGAAGAAAAATCTCTATGGCCCAAGCCTGGAAGCTTATGAAACTGCCCTGAAGTTGGATCCCCAAAATGCCATTGCCAAGCGCCGCTCGGATTCTCTGCGCAAACGCTTGTAGCCCAGCTCCTGGGGATTCCCTCTGCAATTCCATCCGCAGAAATACTCTTGACTGAGGCACAGTTGTTCAGATGGGTTGGGCTTAAAGGCTCATCATGCCTCTATAAGCCTTTCCTTATCCTCTCAAAAGAAGATTGAAATATGGAAATCTTGAGCACACATGTAAGATCCGGTATCGTGTTGCCGGGGCTGGTATTATGTCTTAAAAACGAGAGGCCATTTCATGGATTCGCAATCGGTAGCGCCTGTGGTTCTGGTAATCCTGGATGGCTGGGGTTATCGGGACGCTCTCGATGGCAACGCGGTGCTGGCTGCCCAAACCCCTGTCCTGGATAGCCTTTGGGCTGCCTATCCCCATGCTCTGCTGCAAGCCTCAGGTCGAGCTGTGGGCCTGCCGGCAGGCCAGATGGGCAACTCTGAAGTCGGGCATCTGACGTTGGGGGCAGGGCGGGTGGTACCACAAGAATTGGTGCGTATCAGCGACGCCATCGAGACGGGATCCCTCTTCCAGGAGCCCCTCTTGCTGGAGGTGTGCTGCCAACTCAAAGAGCGAGGGGGCCGTTTTCATTTCATCGGCCTCTGCTCCGAAGGCGGGGTTCACTCCCACATCGACCATCTCTACGGCTTGCTGAAGCTGGCAGCCCAGGCGGGGATCCCTGCCCATGTCCACGCCATCACCGATGGCCGCGATACCTTGCCCCGCGATGGAGCCAGGGTTCTGGCCGCCCTGGAAAAAGAGCTGCAATGGCTGGGCAATGGCGTCATCGCCACCTTGAGCGGCCGCTACTACGCCATGGATCGGGATCGCCGGTGGGAGCGCACCCAGAAGGCCTACGAGATCCTGACAGAAGACGGCCCTGGCTGTGGCCGCAGCGCCGCCGAGGTGATGGAAGACTTTTACGTCCAGGATATTACCGACGAGTTCATTCCCCCCACTCGCTTGGCTCCGGGGGCGGTGCAGCCGGGGGATGCGGTCATTTTCTTCAATTTCCGCCCGGATCGCGCCCGCCAGCTCACCCAAGCCTTCGTCTGTCCCGACTTTTCCGGTTTCCAGCGTCGTCTGATTCCGGATCTCACCTTCATCACCATGACCCAATACGATCCGACCTTGCCGGTTCAGGTGCTCTTTAAGCCCCAGAACCTGGATCACCTGCTGGGCCAAGTGGTGAGCGAGGCCGGCCTCAAGCAGTTGCGCATTGCCGAGACGGAAAAATATGCCCATGTCACCTACTTTTTCAACGGCGGCATCGAGCAGCCTTTTCCCGGCGAGGATCGCATCTTGGTGCAAAGCCCGCTGGTGACCACCTACGACCAGATGCCGGAGATGTCGGCGGTGGAGGTGACCGACAAGGCCATCGAAGCCATTGCCCGCCGCGAATACAGCCTCGTGGTGCTCAACTACGCCAACCCCGACATGGTGGGCCACACCGGCAACTACGAAGCGACCATCCGCGCTCTGGAAACAGTAGATCGCTGCCTGGGCCGTCTGCTGGCGGCGGTGGCGGACGTTGGGGGTACCACCTTAATCTTGGCGGATCACGGCAATGCAGAGCTGATGTGGGACGAGCAGGGCAACCCTTGGACGGCCCACACTACCAACCCCGTGCCCTGCATTCTGGTAGAGGGGGAAAAGCGCAAGATCCCTGGTCGCGGCGGCAACGTCAAGCTGCGCTCCGACGGCACCCTGGCCGACGTGGCCCCCACTCTGCTCGAGATCCTAGGCTTGCCTCAGCCCCCCGAGATGACAGGGCAATCGCTTCTACAGCCGGCAGAATACACCATCCTGCAGCGCCAACCCAGTCCAGTGGGGCGTTGAGACCGGCAATTGCTCACTCGGCCACTGGGATCCCAGCCTGGGCCAGCCAAGCCTTCAGCTCCTCCCAGTTTCGGTAGATGGCCAAAACCCGCGAGCGCTCAGGGTGATAGGGGGCGCTCAGGCGCTCCAACTGCAAAAAGCGAGCCTGGGGTGGGATCACCGCCACTTCCGGATCGGGGGGTGTGGGCCGGCGCAGGGAGCTGCTGTAGCCGCGGTAGATCAGCACCAAATCAACTTCCCCCTCGCTTTCTACCTCCACCCGCAGCACCTCCTGAGGGTGAGCTTGGCTGTAGCGCTCCAAGGCCAGCGGCCAGGGTACGACGCTCATGCTGTCAGCTCCCCCTTGTCTGCACCGGGCCGCAGCCGCCAGACAAAGTAAACGCTATAGAGCAGGTAGGCCACCAACCCCCAAGCGCCCACGCTCCCCAGCAGCTCCGGCGGCACATTGGGATGGAAAATCTCTCGAAACCCCAGCGGCGGCTCAAACCAAGCTCGACACTCCGCCGATAGGGAAGCCCGGAAGGCACAGGGCACAAAGGCCCCCGAAAAGAGGATCCCGGCTGCCATGTAACCGGTTACAGCCCATCGCCAGAGCAAAAAAGCTCGCGCCGCCCCGCTTCTCGACCGCTTAAGAGCAGTGCTCCAATCCTGCCAGAACCACAGGCAGACCGGGATCAAGAGCCGCGCCATCGCCCCACTCAAGAAGCTGATGGGCAGGCCACCAATCATCAAATACACCGTCACTGCCAAGAGGCTGGACACCCGCCAGTAGACGATCAAGAGCTGAATCAGAGGACGTAACCCCACCGCAAAAGCCCAAATTAGGAGAGCCAACGGCAGCACCACCGTCAGCGCCACGGCCAAGCTGTAGTCCACCCAGATCGCCTTGACCAGCCAACTCACTGGGATCATCCTCGCCCTTTCTTCTCACTGCCCCATAGTATATAGAGCGGTGGGGTCGGACGGATCCGCCACAGAATCCCAGAAAGTTGCAGAACATTACAACCTCTCGGATAGCACAGGCAAAACTTTACATCCGAGGGCTTTCAGAAAGTTTTTCATTTTTGCCGTCGCCGATCCGCGAAGGTGGTAGATTCTTAGAGGAACATCTCCGTCTGTCGAAGGGCTAGTCGTCTTTCGAGGCGATGATTGTAAGGTTCCATCCCGTCCTGGCTCGGCCCAAATCGTTAAGTATTGTTACTTAGTCGTGTTATCTTGGGTTAAGGCCAGATCCTCAGAGGTGATAACCTCATTCCCATGGCACGTTCTTCCCGACTCCTCTCCCACAGTCCTGCCCGTTGGAAAGCGACCTCGTGGAAGCCCAAGCCTTTGCCGCCCCTAGAGGAGGCACCTCCTCTTCCCAAGCAGGAAGGGGAGCTGGGCTGCCAGAGTGCGTCGCAGCCGTCACCGGCCCTGGGTGAAGCGGGTTCGGGTAAGAAGGCGGCAACGGCTGGCGGGAGCTATGAAGCGCTGCAGCTATGGCTGGTGTTGGTTACCTTGGGTGTGAGTCTGGCCATCGCTGTGGGGGTGGCTCTAGTTTACTCCCCAGGGGTGGCGGCCAACTACTTGCTCGGGGCAGTTGTCGGCGTGGTTTATCTGCGCATGCTGGGCCGTGGCGTCGCGGAGTTGGGCAAAAGTCGCAGCCGGCTGGGAGTGACGCGCTTGGCTCTGTTTGTCGGGCTGATCGTCCTGGCCACTCAGGTGAAGTCTTTGCAGATTTTGCCCATTTTCTTGGGGTTCATGACCTACAAGGTCACCCTACTTATTCATCTTTTCCAGACCTTGACTCGTTCATCCTCTTCTGCGTGATGCCCATGAACCTGTTCTTCTCCTCTCCTCCTCTTCTAGCAGAACTTGAAGTTGGCCATCACCTCTATTGGCACCTGGGCAAATTCACCGTTCACGGGCAGGTTTTGATTGCCAGTTGGATCGCCATCGCCCTGATTTTGACGATGGTGGTTCTGGGCACCCGTCAACTGCAGCGGGAGCCGGCTGGCCTGCAAAACTTCGTTGAGTATGCCCTGGAATTTGTACAAAGCATTGCCCGCGCCCAGATTGGCGAGCGAAACTTCCGGCCCTGGGTGCCCTATGTTGGCACCTTGTTCTTGTTCATCTTTGTCTCAAATTGGATGGGTAACCTCTTCCCTTGGAAGCTGATTCCCCTGCCGGAAGGAGAGCTGGCCTCTCCCACCAACGACATCAACACCACTGCCGGGCTGGCGCTGCTCACCAGCGTCATGTATTTCGTGGCCGGTATCAGCAAGCGGGGGCTGTCTTACTTTAAGAAGTACATCGAGCCCACGCCGGTTCTGTTGCCCATCAACGTCCTGGAAGATTTCACCAAACCTCTCTCGCTGAGCTTCCGTCTGTTCGGCAACATCTTGGCAGAGGAGCTGGTGATTGCGGTGTTGGTGTTGCTGGTGCCGTTGTTGATCCCGGTGCCGGTGATGATCCTGTTCCTGTTTACAGGGGCCATCCAGGCTTTGATCTTCGCGACGCTCTCGGCGGCTTACATTGGAGAGGCGCTGGAAGGTCATGGGGGTGGGGATCACCACGATTGACCTGTCGAGGGTTGGGCCCAGCTCTCCCAACCTCTCCAATGGGTCGTCGCAAGGGATCCCTTCTCTGGTAAGGTTTGTTGGGGCCGAGGGCTTGAGCCTGGAGGCCGCCGACAAAGAGGCGATCGGCTCGAATACTCCAGTCAGATCACCTCAAGCTCAAGACGCTGTTGCGTTCGTGTCAACATCTGTTTTGTAACGATAAGGAGCATCTTGCTATGGATCCGTTAACCTCTGCTGCTTCTGTGTTGTCTGCTGCTATGGCAATTGGCCTGGGATCCCTGGGCCCGGGGCTGGGCCAGGGGAATGCCGCTGCGGCGGCTATGGAGGGGCTGGCCCGTCAGCCGGAAGCGGAAGATAAAATCCGCGGCAACCTGCTGGTCAGCCTGGCCTTCATGGAAGCGTTGACCATCTACGGCTTGGTGGTGGCACTGGTACTTTTGTTCGCCAACCCCTTCGCCTAATATCTTCTGGGGGCAGCCCGGGCCGATAACTGGGGTCTTGCCCCCTTCCCTGCTCGATCTCAGATCCTGTTTCTGTTGGTGCGGCCCCATGATTTGTTCAACTCTGTTGGCCGTCGAAGCTGCCGAGAAAAATGGCCTCTTCGATCTCGATGCCACCTTGCCCATCATTGCCGTCCAATTTCTGTTGCTGGTGGCTGTGCTCAACTCCCTCTTCTACGAGCCGGTTACTCGGGTTATCGACAGCCGCAACGACTACATCCGCACCACCCAGGCGGAGGCCCAGGAGCGGTTGGACAAGGCGATGGCCCTGACACGCCAGTACGAGGCTGAGATCGGCAAGGCCCGCCTGCAAGCGCAACAGGTGATCGCCGAGGCGGAAGCGGCTGCAGCCCGCATCCGTTCGGAGAAGCTGGCGGCAGCCCAGACGGAGATCCAAGCCAAGCTGGAGGCGGCGCGGCGGCAAGTTGAGCAGGAAAAGCAGACGGCGCTCGAACAACTGCAGCAGCAGGTGGATGCCATTGCCGCCCAGATCATCGAGAAGCTGTTGGGCAGCGCCCGTTAAGTGGCCGGTTGAACATTCCTTGGGAGTAGCGCGTGATGCTGGTGTGGAGCCTGATGCCCGCTGGGCTTTTGGCCGTGGCCGAAGCCGCGGAAGTATCCCCAGAAAAGGGGCTCTTGGACGCGATTCTGGAAAGTAACTTAATCAACATCGCCATCATCCTCACTTTGCTGTACATTTTGGGTCGCCGAGTGGTGGGGGAAGCTCTGGCCAAGCGGCGAGAAGGCATCCTCGAGGAGCTGCGCCAGGCGGAGCAGCGCAAGCAGGAGGCGATCGAGAGGCTGGCGGAGGAGCAGCAAAAGCTGGCGCAGGCCCAGCAGGAGGCGGGGCGCATTCGCCGCCAGGCGGAGGCCAATGCGGAAGCCCGCCGGCAGGAGCTGTTGCAGCAGGCAGAGCGGGAGATCGAGCGGCTGCGCGCCAACGCCGAAAGAGATCTCGCGGCTGAGCAGGAGCAAATTTTGCAAGAGCTGCGCCGCCAGATCGTTCGCCAAGCCCTGAGCAAGGTGGAGCAGGAGCTGCCGCAGCACCTCAACGAGCAGGTTCACCAGCGCTTGATCGAACAGGGGATCCAGATGATCGCCCGCTAGCCGAAGGAGGAGGAAGGGAAAAGCATGATCAGCCGCACCATGGCCGCCAGAGTGGTGGATCCCTACGCCGAAGCCCTTGTTGCCCTCGCCTCTGCTCAGGGATTATTGGATACCTTTGAGGCCGACATCCGTTTTATTGCCGCGGTTCTGCAGGCCACGCCGGAGCTGGGCCAATTCCTCGCCAGCCCCCTGATCAAGGTGGAAGCCAAGAAAAACCTGTTGCAGCAGGTGTTTGCCGACCAGATCCACCCGCTGCTGCTGAACGCTCTCAAGCTGTTGAGCGACCGTCGCCGTATTATGTTCCTCGAGGCCGTCTGCCGGCGGTTCTTGGAGCTGCAGCGGAAGCTCCAAAATATCGTCCTGGCCGAGGTGACCACAGCGGTACCTTTGACCGAGGCGCAACAGCAGTCGATCCGCGAGCGGGTGAGGGACTTCACGCAAGCCAGTGGCGTGGAGCTCCAGGTTGCCCAAGATCCCACGTTGCTGGGTGGAGTGATCATTAAGATCGGATCCCAGGTGATCGACCTTAGCCTGCGCGGCCAGTTGCGCCGGCTGGCGCTGCAGTTAGCCTAGATTGGCCGAGCGTTTTTCCTTAATTTTGGCTCCCTTCCCATTCCCTTGAGAGGACTGCTATGCCTACCATTCGCCCAGACGAGATCAGCACCATCATCAAGCAACAGATCGAACAGTACAACCGGGAGATGCAGGTCTCCAATGTCGGCACCGTCCTGCAGGTGGGGGACGGCATTGCCCGCATCTACGGCCTGGAGAAGGTGATGGCCAGCGAACTGTTGGAATTTGAGGATGGCACCACCGGTATTGCCCTTAACCTAGAAGAAGACAACGTCGGCGCGGTGCTGATCGGCTCCGGGCGCAACATCCAAGAGGGATCCACCGTCAAATCGACGGGCAAAATTGCCAGCATCCCGGTGGGCGAAGCCCTGCTGGGCCGCGTGGTGGATCCCCTCTGCAACCCCATCGATGGCAAAGGGCCGATTCACTGCACCGAGACGCGCCTCATTGAGTCGCCGGCCCCTGGCATCATCGATCGCCGCTCCGTGTACGAGCCCCTGCAAACCGGCATCACGGCCATTGACGCTCTCATCCCCATCGGGCGGGGGCAGCGGGAGCTGATCATCGGCGACCGCCAAACCGGCAAGACCACCGTTGCCGTGGACACGATCCTGAACCAGAAAGGGCAGGATGTGATCTGCATTTACGTGGCCATCGGCCAGAAGCAGAGCACCATCGCTCAGGTGGTGGGCATCCTGACCGAGCGAGGGGCGATGGACTACAGCATTGTGGTGGCTGCCGGCGCCGACAGCCCGGCCCCGCTGCAGTGGCTGGCCCCCTATTGTGGCGCCACCATTGCCGAGTACTTTATGTACCAGGGCAAGCACACTTTGGTGGTCTACGATGACCTCTCCAAGCAGGCAGTGGCCTACCGGCAAATGTCGCTGCTGTTGCGGCGCCCACCCGGTCGGGAAGCCTACCCAGGGGATGTGTTCTATCTGCACTCGCGCCTGCTGGAGCGGGCCGCCAAGCTGAACAGCCGGCTGGGCGAGGGATCCATGACGGCGCTGCCGATTGTGGAAACCCAGGCCAACGACGTGTCGGCCTATATTCCCACCAACGTTATCTCCATTACCGATGGGCAGATCTTCCTGGAGTCGGATCTGTTCAACGCCGGCATTCGCCCGGCCATCAACGTCGGCATCTCTGTCAGCCGCGTCGGCTCGGCGGCCCAGACCAAGGCGATGAAAAAGGTGGCCGGCTCGATCAAGGTGGAACTGGCGCAATATCGCGACCTAGAAGCTTTTGCCCAATTTGCCTCTGATCTGGACGATGCCACCCAGAAGCAATTGGCCCGCGGCCAACGGCTGCAGGAGATCCTCAAGCAGCCGCAGTATTCGCCGCTGTCTTTGGATCAGCAGGTGGCCATCATCTACGCCGGGACGCGGGGGTATTTGGACGACATTTCGGTGGAAAAAGTCTCCAGCTTCAAGCAGGGCCTGCTGTCCTACTTGGGCACCGCCCATCCCAAGTATGGCGAGATCGTCCTCTCCACCAAGCAGCTCACCGACGAGGCGGAAGAGATCTTGAAAACCGCCATCGCGGAGTTTAAACAAAGCTTCCTGGCCAAGGCGGCCTAACGGAGCGCATCGATTGCCGGGGATCCCTGCTTTGGGGATCCCCATCCAGTGACCACAGCAGAGGGGATCGGTTATGGCAAACCTAAAGCGGATTCGCGATCGCATCAAGGCGGTGAAAAACACCCGCAAGATTACAGAGGCCATGCGCCTGGTGGCGGCAGCGCGGGTGCGGCGGGCCCAGGAGCAGGTGATGGCCACCCGTCCCTTTGCCGACCGCCTGGCTCAGGTTTTCTATCGGCTGCAGACGCGGTTGCGGCTGGAAAATGTCGAGTTGCCTCTACTGAAGCAGCGGCCCATCGAAACGGTAGGCCTGTTGGTCGTGGCAGGGGATCGGGGCCTGTGCGGTGCTTACAATGCCAACGTTATCAAGCGCACCGAGGAGCGGGTGCGCGAGCTGCAGGAGACAGGGCTGCAGGTGCAGCTTTACCTGGTGGGCCGCAAGGTGGTGCAGTATTTTCAGCGCCGCTCTGCCCCCATCGCCAAGACCTACGTGAACTTGTCGCAGATTCCCACGGCGGCTGAGGCTGCCCAAATAGGGGATCAGCTCCTCTCCGCTTTCCTGTCCGAGAAAGTAGACAAGGTGGAGCTGATCTACACCCGCTTTGTCTCGCTGATCAGCTCCCGTCCGGTGGTGCAATCGCTGCTACCTCTGGATCCCACGCGCTTGGCCACTCAGGACGATGAAATTTTCAACCTTTTGGTGCGAGGCGGGGAGTTCACCGTCGAGCGCAGCAAGGTCGTCGCCGCTGTTTCCGCCCCGCCGCCGGACATGATCTTTGAGCAGGATCCGGTGCAGATTTTGGACGCGCTGCTGCCGCTGTACTTGAACAACCAGTTGTTGCGGGCTTTGCAGGAAGCAGCGGCCAGCGAGTTGGCGGCCCGCATGACGGCCATGAACAATGCCAGCGACAACGCCAGCGAGCTTATCCGCATGCTTGGCCTTGCCTACAACAAAGCTCGGCAAGCGGCCATCACCCAGGAGATCCTCGAGGTAGTGGCCGGAGCTGAGGCCCTGTAAACTTCCGCCTCCCACCCTCACCCCCAACCC
>Ga0129299_1002327_pt1 | contig 12614 bp, 11 predicted proteins | sample ConPoolayeCmetaG_FD_94477 | JGI IMG/M metagenome (GOLD analysis project Ga0129299, IMG submission 94477) | Hot spring microbial mat communities from California, USA to study Microbial Dark Matter (Phase II) - Cone Pool mat layer C metaG ... | reverse complement strand
GGAGGTGGCCGGACCGGCCTGGGCGCTGAACACCGTGGTGTTGCCCTGGAACCAGTTGGTCGTCCCCAGCGGCTCGCTGTTGTTCTGCATGAACCAGCCGGGCAGGTTGGTGATGTCCTCGAAGCCCTCGTTGAGGACCACGCCGCCGCTCCCGCCGGTGCCGAGCTGGCATTCATCCGGGATGCCGTCGCCCTGGCAGTCGTTGCTGGTGCCGAGGGCGATGTCGCAATCGTCCGGAACGTTGTTGGCGTTGCAGTCGTTGTTAGCGAGCTGGCAGAAGTCCGGAATGCCGTCGTTCTGGCAGTCGGGGCCGGCACACGTGGTGCCCGCGCCGTGGAACACGCCGCCGGCGGCGATGCAGTCGGCCTCCAGCAGGACCTGGCACCACGGAGCGGCCGGCAGGCAGCAGGCGCCCGTCGCGGCCACGACGTTGATCGTGTAGTCTTCGGTCTCGCCATAGGTGGTGCTGCCGCAGGCCGGCGGGTCGGCATTGTAGTTGATGCGGACGCGGAGCCGGGTCTGGCCTAGCGGGGCCGCCGGCGGAACCACGATCGTGCCCGTGTAGGGGCCGCCGCCGGGACTACCGGCGAAGGTGATCAACTCGCTCGCCTCGAAGGCGTAGTTCTGGTTCCAGTCCACCCAGGCGGCGCAGCGGTCGCCGCTGTACGGATTCCCGTTGGTCACCGTGATCGGGTAGCTGCCGCCCTGGGCCAGGTCGGCCACGAGCGCCGTGTAGTCGCCGTAGCCGTTGACCGGCGTGGTGGTGCAACCGCTGGCGTTGTCAATCGTGGCGAACTGCACGCGGCTGATGTGCTCGTCGCAACCGGCGTAGGTCGAACTGGCCGAGCAGTACTGCGGCGGGCAGGGCGTCGTCGTCACCGTGGCGACGTAGTCGCTGTACTGGCCGCACGGGTAGCCCGTGAAGATGCCGCCGGACGAGTTGCCGACCGACGTGAACAGGTAGTAGGTGCCCGGAGGCAGGCACTTAACCGCCGAGACGGCGTTGCAATCGCCGCCGTAGGCGACCGCTTCCGTGACCAGGGTGCCGCAGACGCCGCTGAGGATGAAGTTCGCCGAGGGGAACTCGGACGTGACCGTCCAGGTGATCTCCGACCACGTGGTGGTGGTGATCCGATACCAGTCGGTGTCGCGGGAGTTGACCGTGCCGTTCACAAAGGTGCTGGCCGTGCCGCAGATCGTGGTGCCGGGGGTAACGTCCACGAACGTGTTCGGCGTCATGTTGCAGCCGTCGTTGGCCACGTCGGCGGGCGTCGTGACGCAGACTTCGCCTTCAGAGATCGCCCCGCCCGGGCAGGTCACGTTGCACGGCAACACTTTGTAATAGGCCAACGTGAAGGTGTTGGCGGCCGTGCCGGTGCAACTGTGCTGGTTGTACGAGCGATAGGGGGCGATCACGACATAGTACGTGCCGGGGGTCGTGCAGAGCCACGTGAAGTTGTTGGGCAGCCAACTGTTCGGCCCGCCCGAGCAGGAGCCGTCCACGCCCGCCAGGATCGCACAGGAGGAGTTGCAAATCTTGATATCGGCGTCGAAGTTCCCGGTGCCCAGCGTCCCGGGGGCCAGCGGGCACAGGTCCCAGTAGTAGGTGGCGCCGGCTTCGCCGGTGAAGGAGGCGTACCACTTGCCTTCGGTGGCGCAGTTCGCGCTGATCGTGTACCAGGGCGTCGAACCGATGACGCCGAGGTCCATGTTGGGCGTCAGGCAGTCAGCGCACGCCCGGGGCTGCTCGCCCATCGGCGGCTCGGGCTTCTCGACGACCGGCTCGACGGTCAGCAGGGCCGAGTCGACTTCCTGGACCGCCTGCTGAAGCACAGGGGCCTGCCGAGCGCCCTCCAGCACGGGGTCGGCTGAAGAGACGACGCCCCAGCCGAAACAGATACACACTGTCGCCAAGGCCATCACGGACACGATTGTTTTTTTCTTCATGAGCTCTCCCTTTCCTGCTAAAAGCTCCCTCGCGGTCGAGAACCCGGCTTTTCTGGAGACGCACGCTCCAACCGGGGTCACCTCGATCGCCTGACGTCCTGCTCCGCGCGCGGAAACCATTCCCGCGCAAACGGAACCCAATTTCCTAACTTAGACTAATGTCCACTTCCTGTTCCTGACCCTTCCGGTTACGAAGGCGGGGTTTGCTGTCCGCTGGAACTGCGGAGCGAAGCTGTAGCTTGGTCCCCTCAGAGTACCTCTCACCAGCCGATCTTATCCGAAAACAGGGCATGACGTCAACCGGTCACCGCGTCCTTCTTCGTAATCTTATATATGGGACGTCGTTCCCCAGCGTTCCGAGAACGAGACGGCTGCCCCTCGCTGCAACGTGGTAGTCGCCGATAAGACAAACCACCTCAATTCAACCAGCCTCAGAAGGGGGGGCACTCGCGAGCGGCGGAATGATGGCCAAGTCCTGAATGGAGCGGCCGCAGATTCGCCCGATCGAGACCGCGGCGCGGGGTTTTTCGGTTATATCCAGACTCCAGATGATAAAATGATCTCGCCGGTCGTTTACGCCGACGATCGAGGCGGAGGCCCCTCGGCCCCAGCGGATCCGCTGGTCAGCGCGGTAGGTGATTTCAGCGTCTTCCGCGACCAGGAGCAGGTTGAGGCCGAATCGGTCTTCGGCGATCAGCAGCCGAGGAACAGCATCCGAAGCCAGCCAGTCCAGACCATGCACCCGCTGTCCGCCGCCGGCGCGGATCGTTTTCGGCCCGGCGTTTCCGCTGGAGGACGACCATTCGTGGATAACACCGGATGTGGTGCCGGCGAAGAACCGGTCGTCGCCGCGCACCAGAGCCGTGATCTCGGCGGAGGCGGTCCATTGGATGGGGGGCGAGTCCTCCGAGGGCCGCCAGCCGATGACGCGGCTGTCCACGCAAAACCAGAGGCGGCCGCCGCCGTCGGCTTGGATCGCTCGCACGGCCGCGGCTCTCCGCACCAGGTCGGGCAGGCAGAGAGCGGCGTTCCGTAACTCGACCGCATCGCCGCCGGTTCGGACGACTTCCCAGCGAGCTAGTCCGACCTCCGAATGCGTGGCATAGAGGCGGTCGCCGAGAAGTGCCGCCGAATTGACACCTCCAGCCGGCTCCGTTCCGTCCGGCAGGAGGCCGAGGGCCAGGCGTTCTCCGTCGGGGCGGATGACGTGTACGCCGCGGCGGGCGCCGACCAGCAGCACGGATTGGTCGCCCAGCCTGCCGACGCGGATGGAACGCAGGGGGCCGGCCGCGGAGGACAGGTTGACCCGCCTCCGCGGTTGTTCCGGCTCGGCGAGGTCGAACCACAGCACCTCCTCGCCCGCCACGATGGCCAGCGTCTCGGGTTCGGAACGGCTTTCGCCCTGGGCCAGCAGGGCCTGCTGAAGCGCGGGCCGGTGAGCCGGGGCGAAGGATCGGATGATGTCCGCCATGGACAGTTCGGGGTGGGCGTCATGGATCCGGCGGACCTCCTCCAGCAGCGACGACAACTCGGCCAGATGTTGCCTGCGGGCCGCCGCCGCCGCGGCGCGGAGCTGCTGGTCGGCCAATTGCCGCTGTTGTCGGCGTTCCTCCTCCTGCCGGATCCGCAGGGCTTCGGTGTAGTCATCGGAAACAAGGCTGAGCCGCACTTCGCCGCCGAGCAGCAGCCCGGAGGAGAAGGCCAGCGGCTGCAACTGGGCGATGATGTCGGAGGCGAGTCGCTCCATGGACGTCGGGGTCAGCAGCATCTGGGCGGGGTGCCGCCGGACGACTTCGGCGCAGGCGGTGCGGGCCGCAGCCTGGCAATGCTCGTGGAGGCGGTCGCGGCGGACGTCCCCGGCGGATGCGGCGACCGCCTGATGAAAGGCGAGCAGCTCCGCCCGATCGGCAGCCGGCTGAGCGGTGAACCGCAGGTCGGCGGAGACGGTGTAGCCGTCGCTCGAATGGAGGTTGGGGAAAGCGTATTCCAGACCGCACGGCTCGGTGCGGACCAGGAGCACCTGTCGCGTGGCGGAGGCATTGATCCCGCGGCCGGGGCCGACCGCCTCCGGGGGGCCGGCCTCGCCCCAGACCAGCGCTGCGCAACCGGGCGGCACCAGGATCTCCCGGCTCAGCAACGAGAACAGATCCTCCGCCAGGACCAGACAGGCGATCCGCTCGCGGTCGCGGAGAAACTCGCTCAGGACGAAGCGGTTGGACATGCGGCCGTCTCCTTGGCGGTCCGGGCTATTGCTCCCGGCGTCAATTCCGTGCGGCGAATTGCTCGAACCGCAGCAAGTCCTTCTTGTTCACGGAAGGCGGCGTGGCCTCCAGCACGGTGAGCACGTCGCGCCGAGCGATGGGCCGCGCCGCGGTGCCGCCGATCGCCTCCATGAAGGGCAGTTCGGCGGCGCGGGCCGCGATCGCCTTGATGTCCGCGCCGCTGTAGCCTTCCAACCGGCCGACCAGATCGGCGAAGTCCACGTCTTCCGCCAGCGGCCGGCTGCCCAGATAGATCTCAAGCAGCCGATGTCGGGCGGGTGCATCCGGCAATGGCACGTACACCTTCGAATCGAACCGTCCGGGCCGCATGATGGCGGAGTCGAGCGCCCACGGTTCGTTGGTGGCCCCGACGAACAGCAGCGGCCGGGAGGCCGACGAGCGATCGAAGCCCTCCAACTCCTGGAGGATCTGCGGGACGACCCGCGTCATGACGCTGCTTTGCGAATCCCGCCGCGAGGGCACCAGCGCTTCGATCTCGTCGATGAAGATGATGGCCCGCGGCTCGGCCTTGGCGGCCTGAAACAGCTTGCGGATGTTCTGCTCGGCTTCGCCCACCCACTTGCTCAGCACCTGCGCCGGCGAGACCACGAACATGGTCGCGTCGATCTCGTGGGCGATAGCCTTGACGATCATGGTCTTGCCGGTGCCGGGCGGGCCGTACAGCAGCAGCCCGCCGCCGGTGGATATTTTGTACCGGGCGGCGAGTTCCGGATGGCTGAAGGGGTAGATCATCTTCATCCGGATCTCGTGCTTCACATCCTCCAGCCCGGCGATGTCGTCGAAACCGATGGTGGGCTTCTCGCGGACGATCCAATCGGAAGCCTTGCCGCCGGAGTCGTCGTCCTCGCGGGCCTTGGCTCGGTCGCCGCCTTTCTTGCGGTCGGCCGCCCGCTCGTCGCACTGGCGGGCGAACTCGATCAGCTCGGCGGCCATGGCCTTGCGGCGGGCACGACGGGCGGGGTCGGAGGTCTCGGCGGCGATCTTGATCATCGCGTCCGCCGCCTGCATGAGATACGGCTTGGCCGCCGCATAGTCCCCGGCCTTGTAGGCGGCGAGGCCTTTTTCCTTGAGGCGTTCGAAGGTGTCGTAGGAGACGGGCATAGTATTGGAGGATCAAGAAGACGGTCCACGGCCATCCGGTCGCGCGATTTCAGCAGTGCAGGAGCATGCTCGATATCCCCGCCATCGTTGCTGAACAGCACGGCACGTGTCCTTTTCCAGTCTACCAGGGGCGCTTTGGCACGTCCGGTACGGTGCCGCCGGCCTCTTGGAGCGCGGCCACCTTCAATAAGTGAAGCTGAACAACAAAGGCGGCAGTTTTCTGCACATTGGCCTTTCCTAACGACACTACGCAGGCCGCTGTGCCGACAGCTATCAGAGCCCAGCCGACAGGTCCACTAAGCAACGCAATGGCCATCGAGGAGCCGGCATACGCGGCAAAGGGCACGGTCACGCCGAACCAGCCGGCTACTGTGCATATCGTGACGCTCATGGTTGTGTAAAAAGCGAACCCGGTGAAGTAAACAGTCGTGGCAAGCGTGGCGAGCGCGGCAGTCCCGCCCATCGTCAGAAGGGTTGCGCGATCGAGAATCTTGTTACCGGGGTCAATCTTGTTCAGTAGTTCAGTCCTTTGCTGGGGCGTCAACTTATCCCAAATATTTGCCCACATCTTTTCACAAACCGCCCGCTCCAGTATGAAGGTGGGTTGTGTGTCAACGAGCCACGGATCGACGCCTATCTCCTTCGCGACCCAGCGGGTAAGTTCATGCTGATTGATCTTCGTCGCGTCTCGAAAAGGCCAGGTGACTATATTGCTAGATACCCATAGAACCTGCTTCTGAATCTCTGCAATGTTTTTGTCGCGACTTAAACCGGGAGCAGGATCCGGCATATCGAGTGATTTGCGTAGGCTCTTCATGCCCTCCTCAGAGACCTTGAGGAGGAACTTGTAGGTCTCGACCTCGCTCCAGTTCCAGTTGGGATGTACTAACGTCTCCTCGATCGCCCGTGCGATTCTCTCGGCGTCTTTTTTCTGTTGTTGAGCGGCAGCATCGGCACGCCCCCTCGCATAGTCATCATCATCCCGGCAACCAGCGATAGGTAAAATCGTAATGAAATACAACAAGGTCAGACAGGTCCGATTGACTCGTTCGATCATAAATCTTCTCCTATAAAGTTGGCTGGCCGAAGTTGCCGGGCCAGCTATCGTTCACGCTCGTATTGGTCTTCCTCCACCTTCTGGTCCCAGCACTGCAAGTATGCCGATCGGACCGTTTCCGGCAGGCGAGCGGCGAAGTCTTCCGCGAGGTTGTTTCGCCGGATGAGCTCCACGACATCGCCCCAGTCTTTGTAGCGCCACGTTACCAGCTTCAGCGCGATGAGCTTCTCCAGCGGCAGTGTGCGGAGACCCTCGATCTCGACAGCCTCGGACGGATCGGGGAAGGTGATGACCTTGTTCTTGCCCGTGTGGCCGGCGAGTTGGCCGGAAACCAGAAAGTCGAATGTCACGTTCGTCCGCGGATCGAGAAACCGCCGCGAACGGCCTTCAACGGCTTGGTAGAATTTCCCCACGAACTCTTCACGGAACCGCGCCAAACCCTCCGGCCTCACGCAGAGGTCGATGTCCTCGGTCATTCGGCGGAACCGATGAGCGGCCAAGGCCAGCGCCCCAATGACCACGTATTCGATGTGCGCTTTCTGCAATAGGGAACACAAGCGCCGGTAAGTATCAACGACAGGCCCCTTCTCATCATGAAACATGAGTGCCTCCAAAACCGGCGAGAGCCTCCTACCCCTCCACCACCTGGCCGGCGGAATCTTGCTGGGACGAATACTCGGCAACATCGTCGACCCTCCGCTCCCTCACGGTCGCGGCTCTGATCCGGTCCGCACAGCGGACCCCACGCACTGCGTATTGACTCGGGCCGCGCGGCCGCGGGCCACTACACTCCGGCTGAAAGCTGATGGCTGACAGCTTTCGGTTACTTCGTCTCCTTCTGCCCCTGCTCCTTCACCGCTTTCAATTCCGCCTTGAGCGCCTCCAGCTCGTCCAGGTCCTTGGCGTGTTCGGCCTGGGCCTCGGCCTCGATCATCGCGTCGATCTCCTGGTCCGTGACGATCTCCGCCGGGACGCCGGCCGTGTCCCGGGCGGCGATGTCCTCCACCGTCTCCAGGAACATGGTCATCCGCTCCTCCATGCTCTGCGACTGGGCCATGGCCTTCTCCCATTCCAACTGCGTCCGGGTCAGGTCGGTTTCGCCGAACATGCGGCTGATCTCGCGAGCCATCGTGCCCATCGCCGCGGCGAAGTCCGACGACGCCTCCGCCTGCCGCTTGATGATGAGGGCGTTCTTCACCGCCAGGAGCTGCCGCTCCAGCATTTTCTTCACCGTCGCCGTCTTCTTGAGCGAGTTGCGGATGAAGACGTACTGGCTGTTGTCGCCGATCTCCTTGGCCCGGCGGGCGTTGCGGACGAACTCTTCGGTGAACTTGTTCTGTTCCGCGATGGCCTTCTCGATGCGGCGGATCCCCTGGCGGATCTTCATGTCCCGCTCGATGCGGCGTTCTTCCTCGGATTTGAATAGGCTCATGGCTGGTTCCTGTCTGGGCGACCGCGGCCGAGTGTCTCGCCGGGAGGGTCGGTGCTCATATACGTCAGATCGGCCGCATCCTGCGGGCGGCCCGCCGCCGCTTTGTTTTTCAGCAGGGCCTCCCGACCGATCACCTGGACCGGGATTCCATCGAGCCGGGCGGACTCCCGGCCGGCCCAGGCCTCGGCGAAGCCCACCCCGCTCACGCCGGTGATCAGGTCGATGCGTCGAGGAGGTCGGCCGAGCTGAATGATTCGGTCCGGTTCCAGGAAGTCCCGTTCTTGCAGCCCCAGACCCGTAAATCCGAAGCGACCCAGGACCCGCATCAGCCGCCCCGCATTGTCGGGCGACGCCTCCACGAAGAAGTCGAGATCGCCGGTGAATCGCGGGTGGCCGTGAAAAGCGACCGCCCAGCCGCCGACGATCAGGTACTTAACGTTTTCCGAGTTCAATAACTCGATAAACTCTCTGAAGTCCGGCGGTAGCTTCATCGTCGTCCGTCCAAGTCTCGGAGAGCATCTCCAAAAGCAGGTCGAGCCGTTCTTGCGGGCTGAGGGCGGCGTAGGCGCGGTGTTCGGCTTCTTCGGCCTCCGCGAACGAGGAGAAGCAATGGACGACTTTCTCGATCACTCCGCGCCGCCTTCCTTAAGAATTCGCTGGTTCACTGGGACAGCCTTCCTCCCGGCTCAACTTTGCTCCACACCGGCCGCAGTAACACGCCCGGATGTTCGCCACGGCCACGCCGCATCGCGGGCAGTGGGCCGGCGGCGGGTCGTCGTACACCCGACGATCGCTCAGAAACGAACTCAGCTCTCCGAATAGCTGCATGCTCCGCGGCGTCCCATCGGTGCGGCCCGACAGGATCGTTCGACCCAGCCGCCAGTGCAGCGCCACGTCCACCCGGACGGGCCGCCCGCCGCCGGCGGATTCCTCGGCCTCGACTCGCCATGCGTTCCCGCTGTGGGAGGGGCGGAGCCGGTAGCCCCGCCGCGCGGCGAACTGCACGATCGCATTGCCGACGGCGTCTCGGTTCCATTCTAGCGCGACTTCGAGGGCCATCGGGTCTCCCCAAATCGGCAGAGGCCTGCCGTTCCGCTCGGCTCTACGTCCCTTCCGCCGCCTGATGTCGCTCCCGGACTCGGCGGTCGGCCTCGTCGAAACCCTCCGCCGTGTCGCGGATCAGGCCGGTATCCATCTGATCCCAGATGTCCAGCACCTGCTGACTGCCCGGCGTCAGGGCGCTTTCCCCGTCGGCCAGGCCGGTCTTGAGCATCGAGTCCAGCCTTTCCTGGTACATCTCGGCGGTGATGGAGTCGTCGGAGATCATGCGCTCCAGGGCGAGCATGTCCTTTTCGCTCACGAGACCCAGCCGGGTGCCCAGGGCGCGGGCTTTTTCGGCGTTTTCCCTCAGCATCCGCATCCGCGTGACCGTGAGAGCCTCTTTGCTGCGGATGTTGAGCTGTCGGGCGGTCATCAACTGCTCGGTGGTCTTGAGGTCGAACTCCTGGGCGAGCACCCGTCGCACCTCGGGCGACTTCTCGAGGCGGCCCCGTTCGAAGACGGCCTGCTTCTCCTCGGCGAGCTTGCTGATCCGCTTCAAGAGCTGGTCGCGGTCCCTTTGCAGCAGGAGTTCCTGCCGGCGGAGTTCCTGCCGGGTCATTTCGGAAAGGCTCTTGCGCCGCTGAGTCAGCCAGTTGAACAAGCCCATGAGTCACTCCGCCTGGGCCGGGCCGCGTTCACGTCCGCCGGCCTCCTGGTCCGCGGCGCCGGCCCGATCCGTCGTCTGGCGCGAGGCTTTTTCCTTTTCGGGAGCCTCGCCCTGCAACTCCGCCAGGATGGCGGCTTCTTCGGCCGACATCGCCGATTCGGCCATGCTGATTTCCAGTCCGCTGACCAGGTCATCGCTGGCGTTGAGTTGCTCCAGCATCTCCTCCGCCTTGACCGCGGCCTCGGTCAGCTCCTCTCCGCTCGGCAGCTCCGCGATGCTGCCGGTGCGGGACAACTCCAGGTTGTGGATATGCGTGCTGATGATGTTGATCTGCTTGCTGAGCATGGCCGCGCTGGTGTTGCAGCGGGAAATATCCTTCCGCAATCGTGAGATCTGCGCCGCCAGCCGCCGCTTGGCGATCATCGAGGAGGCCGCCTTGCCTTCGTCGTGGAGTTCCGCCTCTTTCTTCTCCAGCCGGGCGATGTCCTCGTAAAGGCGATCGAGGCGGCTCGACAGGGTGGCCCGCCGCTCGGAGAGCACGTTGATCTTCTTGGCCTCCTCGCCTTCCCTGGAGAAGAGGTTTCTGATCCAGCCGGTCAACGACATGAAACCGTCCTCCTCGACGGACGCCGCGGCGCCGCGGAACAAGATGACCTCTCCCCCGCGCCGCGAAACCCGCAGCTCCGGATTCGACTTGGCGACCAGCTCCAGGCCCTGCTCCACGATCCGTGCGGGAAGCTCCAGTTCGCGGGCCAATGAACCGGCCTCGATGGCCCCGGTCAGCAGGTCCGAACCGCGGTCCTCCACGGCCCTCCGCACGCGGTCCAGTTTCTGAGCAAAACTCTCCGGATCAAACAGCTTCACCAGCCGCTCGTCCACTTCCGCGGCGGGGCTGCCGATCCGCCAGCCGCCGCCCGCACGCGGCGCCACCAGCACCACCCTGACGTTCGGCGGCGACGAGAAACCCCGCCACACGTCCTCCTCGAAGCCGGAGGGGCTGCACACGCCGATCAGGTGCGGGGCCTTGGCGTCGGTCAGCACGGAGCGGAGATGCTCGGCCAACTCCGCCGCGGACACCGGCTGCGTTGGCTGCCCGTCCAGCAACGGCCCCGGGTCGATGATCGTGGTCGCGATCGTGACGCTTCGCACCCGGCGGCCGAAAAGCCAACGCCGCTCGTAGCCGCGGATCACCAAGGTTCGACCGTGGGGCATCTCCGCGAAGCGGCGGCGGTCGAAGATCCGACGGTCGACCATCGCGCCGCGAACCCGCTCGGCCGCGTCATGTTCCTCGTGCCGAAACCGCGATCCCGGAAGGAGGCGGCCGGCCGCCTCCTGGAGGTTATTGGCTGCCCCCGCCAGGAAATTCGACTCGATCTCCTTCGCCTGTTGTACCGCGGTCTTCATGCCGTCTGCTCACGCCAGCGGTCGGCCGCACCGCCGACAATATCGGGCCTCCGGTTCATTGCGGGCCTGACAGCCCACCCCACCGCAGGTCCGCCCGCCTGGAAGCTCATCGCGGCGGGTCCGGGGCTTATCGCTGATCGGCGATTCCCTTGCGGAGTCATCGGTATCCGTCTGCTCGAGTGCGACCCCGGCAGAGCCTTCTCCGCACGGCGGCCGACTGCCTCCCAGCTCGATCATGCGCACGAGGGCCCATACCCCCACGGCCAGGAGGATCAGCCCCAGCGGCCTGCCGGCGGTTTGAAGGTGGCCGAGTACGTCCATCACCCGCCCTCCGCGGGCAGGACCGCTCCACAGAACACGCAGAAACGATCCTCCACAGACGGATAGCCGCCGCACTCCCGGCACCGTCGCGGCTGGTCCACTACCTGCATCCCGCACATGATGCAGAAGTTGTCGCCGTGTTCCAGCACATGCTGGCAGCTCGGGCACCGTCGGCGGCCTGGAGGGGCGGGATGCAGTCCGCTCGAAGCCGGCTTCGGCAAGGCCGGGGCGATGCGGGGCGGAACCGCGGTTGCCTCGATCATTCGCAGGGCTTCGGTGGCGGTGGGCAGCCGGCGATCGCGGCGGGTGTAGAGCCTCGAGTAAACGGCATCCACCCAGGAGGGTAGCCCCTTGCGGACGTGCGACGGCAGGTCACTGCCGCTGGGCCGCTCGCCGCAGATCATCTCGAAAAGGACGATGCCAACGCTGTACAAATCGCTGCGTTGGTCAGCTTCGGAGCCGTCCCGTTGCTCCGGGGCCATGTAAGCCAGGGTGCCGGAGATGCTTCGCCCGTCTTCCGAGAGCAGACTGCCTGATTGCAGGATGCTGGCCGTGGTCAACTGTCCGGCGTAACCCAGGCCGAAGTCGGTGACCTTCACGTCTTCGACGCGGATCTCTTCCGTCGGGGCGACGGCGGCCCGGGCCACCAGGATGTTCTCCGGCTTGATGTCCCGGTGGATGACCCCGTGGCCGTGCGCATGCTCCAGGGCCACCAGGATGCCGCAAGTGATCCTCTGGGCGGCGAGGATCGGCAGGCCGGTCGTGTGTCGCTCGATCAACTGCCTCAGGGACAGCCCGTCCACGTATTCCATGATCAGGTAAGGCAGGTCCGCATAGGGATCCAGGCCCAGCGCGCGAACAATATTCGGATGCCGCAGGCCGTGGATGGTGAGGCCCTCCCGTTGAAGATTGCGGACATATTGCGAGTCGGTGGGGATCTTGACGGCCACCAGGGTGTCTTTCCAGATGTGGTGGGCGGCCTTCCACACCTGGCCGAAACTTCCGGTGCCGAGCAGCTCTTGCAAAACGTACTCGCTGACGCGGTCGCCCGCCTTGGGCTGGATCATCGGAGGTGACCTTTCCGGTCCCGGGCCGCCCGTGGTTCCGCCGCGGGGCGGCAGGTATCTCCCCTAGCGGTCCACGTATCGGGCCAACGACTCACAGATCACGAAATTATACGCCCCCGCCGCGATCAGACCAAGCAGCACAACGGTCCAGGTGAACGCCCCGCTGAATGACCATCCGGCGAGATATAGAGCCAGAAGGATGTCCATGACGCAATAGGCTCCAATCAGCAGGATGCTGGTCGCCGCCGCCGCCCGGGACGTCAGGTGTTCCGACTGCCACCGCAGCAGCGGACGC
>Ga0129299_1002326_pt1 | contig 12618 bp, 10 predicted proteins | sample ConPoolayeCmetaG_FD_94477 | JGI IMG/M metagenome (GOLD analysis project Ga0129299, IMG submission 94477) | Hot spring microbial mat communities from California, USA to study Microbial Dark Matter (Phase II) - Cone Pool mat layer C metaG ... | reverse complement strand
GGTTCACCCGGCCGATGCGGGGGCCGGCTCCGCGACCGGCACGCCGACGGCCCCGGCAGGATCCGCCTCCCGGCAGTGGCGGAGAATCACGGCCACCAGCTCGTTGCGCCGGATCGGCTTGGTGGCGTAGTCGTTGCACCCGGCCTCCAGGCAGCGCGTGCGGTCGCCCTGCATCGCGTGGGCGGTCAGGGCGATGATCGGACCCTGGTAGCCCGCGCCGCGCAGTTCCGCGGTGGCCGAGTAGCCGTCGAGGACCGGCATCTGCATGTCCATGAGGATCACGTCGAACGGTCGCCCCGCCCGCCAGCCCGCCAGGGCCGCCTCCACCGCCTGACGCCCGTCGCCGGCGACCGCGACCTGGGCCCCGGCCCGGCCGATCATGTGGGCGATCAGCCGCTGGTTGTCCGGCCCGTCCTCGGCCAGCAGCACCCTTCGACCGGCCAGCGGCGTGTCTCCGGCCTGGCCGGCAGCCGCCGGCGCCGGTCCGCGTGACTCCGCCGCCGGCGCCGCAGAAGCCGTCTGCGGAAGGCCCACCTCCACGCTGGCCCGCAGGTGGCTGCCGCGCCCCGGCTCGGTGCGGACCAGCACCACGTCGCCGCCCATCATCTGAGCCAGCCGCTTGCTGATCGTGAGCCCCAGACCGGTGCCCCCGAACCGCCGGCTCATGGACTCGTCCGCCTGCGTGAAGGGCCGGAACAGCCGGGCGGCCGCCTCGGGCCGGATGCCGATGCCGGTATCCTCCACGTCGAACTCCAGCCGCGCCGAGGCCGCTCCCTCGTCGCGGACCATCCTGGCCGCCAGTCGCACATGCCCCCGCTCGGTGAACTTGACCGCGTTGCCCACCAGGTTGATCAGGATCTGCCGCAGACGCGTGGGGTCGGTCTCCACCACCTCCGGCAGCGATTCGGCGCCCTGGCTGATCAGGGCCAGGCCCCTGGCCCGGCCTCGCTCGCCCATCAGGGTGACGACTTCCTCCAGCAGCGTGCGGATGAACACGCCCGTCCGCTCCACCGTCATCCGCCCGGCCTCGATCTTGGAGAGGTCCAGGATGTCGTTGATGATGCTCAGCAGATGCTCGCCGTTGCGGCGGATGGTGAAGGCGGCCTCCAGCTGCTCGGGAAGCAGCGACCGGGCCGAACGCTCCTCGCAGAGCATGTCCGAGAACCCCAGAATGGCGGTCATCGGCGTGCGGATCTCGTGGCTCATGTTGGCCAGGAACTGGCTCTTGGCCAGGTTCGCGGCCTCGGCGGCCTCCTTGGCCTCGTTGAGCTGGGCGGTGCGCTCCCGGACCTGCTGCTCGAGGTGGTCGCGGGCCGCGGCCAGCTCGCGCATGAAACGGAAGTTCTGCCGGGTGGTGCTCTCCAGGAAGTAGGCCGTGAACATGCCGATGATGTTGGCCGTCAGGAAGAAAAAGTTGTTGTTGATCAGCAGCACCGTCGGGGTCTTGACCACGAAGATGGCCGCGACCTCGTAGGACACGACGATCGTCGCCCCGGAAAACACCGCCCAGCCGAAGCGCAGCCTCAGCAGCGAGTACAGGTACATCAGCACCAGGATCAGGCCGGCATAGTACGTCAGGTTGCCCGGCGGGGGGGCGATGACGATCATGCCCACGATGCCCAGGCCCGAAGCCTGAGCGGCCAGGAAGGTCATCAGGTGGCCGTACTTCAGAAAGGCCCGCGTGTAGGTCAGCAGGGCGCAGATGCCGACCGCCGGGCAGATCACCAGCCCGCGGATCAGCCAGGTCAGGTGCCGGACCTGCGGGACGACGTAGGCGTCCAGCACCCCGAACAAGGCGAACAGCAGGCAGCCCAGGCTCAGATAGAAGCGCGTCTGGCGGATGAACGCCCGGCAGTAGTAGTCCCGGAACTCCTGCTCCAGCGGCTCTTCAAAGCGCAGACGCAGACGATCCAGCCCGCCCAGGGCGCCCGCCAGCCGCCGACTGAAGCTCGCGCCGATCATCCGCTTCCCGCAATGAGGGCCCGCGCACCGCGGGCGGGCTGTCTGGCGGGCCTGCCGGAAGCCGCGCCTCCCCCGCGTCGCTTGCGATCGGACCCGTGCGCCGGCCACACACCCGGTGCGCACCGGGTCCCCTTCGGCACATCGTCCAGATCCGCCCCCGGCTCCATCCGGTCGACCGGGCGCATGCCCGATTCGCCGCCGGCCCGCGTGCCATCACCCCGCCGGTCGGGTATTATCGGCACCGCTCGACCGGCGGGGCGGCGGCCGGCAGCGGGCTGCCCGGGCCTTGCCCTCGGATTCCCTCCAGCGCCCGGAGGCGCGGCGTCGGCCATGAAATGGGGACCGTTCATCATCCTGGCCCTGGCGACCATCGTCCTGCAGACCAGCGTGCTGGCCGGGTTTCCGCTCTGGGGAGCGTTTCCGGACCTCATGTTCGTGCTGGCGGTCCATTACGCCATGTGGGCCCCCTGGCCGGAGGCCGGGCTGGCCGCGTGGATCCTGGGTTTCATCCTCGGCGCCGAAAGCGCCGGCGTGGGCACCGCAGCGCTGTATGCCTTCTGCTACGGCGCCGCCGCCTGGCTGATCGTGCTCCTCCGCCAGGTGCTCTTCCGCGAGCACCCGGCCACGCAGGTCCTGGTCACCCTGGTCTTCGCCCTGGGCGTACAGCTGGCCGCCGAGGCCTTCCACGGCTGGAAGGCCGGCCGGCCTGCACTTGCCGTCGGGGCCTGGCCGGCCGCGCTGGGGACCGCCGTGCTGACCGCGGCCGTGGCGCCCCTGGTTCACCGCGGACTGGCCGTGCTCGGCGGATGGACCGGCCTGCGCGTGGGACGCGGCCGCCGCCGCTGAGCGGAGCACGCCGGACCGCGCGGCCGCGGCGTCCGGGGTCCTTGGGGGTCTGGGTTGTTCGAGCGCCGGGTCAAGATCCTGCTGGTGATGCTCGCGTGCCCCGCCGTCCTGGCGTCCGCCCGCCTCGTCCAGCTCCAGGCGTGGCAGGCCGATCGCTACGCCGCCGCCGCCGAACGCATGCTCAGCCTGCCGCCGAAATACTTCCCCGCCCTGCGCGGCGAGATCCTCGACCGTCGTGGCCGGCCGCTGGCTTTCGACGCGCCCGTCTGGGAAGTGGCCTTTCACTACGCCTTCATGGTCGAGGATGACGCCCTGCGGCGCCGCGTCTACCGCGCCGCGGGGCTCAGAGCCGCGGACCTGCCCGGTCCGCAGCGCCTCCAGGAGTCCTGGCGGCTCATTTCGCGACTCACAGGTGTCACCCTCGAGCGCCTCGGCGAACGCCGCGACCGCGTGGTGGCCTCCGTGGCCAGAATCAAGGCCGGCGTCCGGCAGCGACGCGGCGTGGAAACCGTCGTCCTCGAGGAAACCATGGCCCACACCGTCGTCGGAGGTCTCGATCAGCAGATGCAGGTCGAAGCCCGGCTCGCGCTGGCCGGCTGCCCCTGGATCGAGGTGCGCCCCAGCCACACCCGCCGCTACGAGGGCGGCCCGGCCCTGTTCCACATCGTCGGCCGCGTCGCCGAGGTGGACGCCGAGACCATCGCCTCCGACCCCCGGGCCGACGACGAACTGGCGTGCTATCGCCCCGGTGAGGTCCGCGGCGTCGCCGGCGTGGAGGCCGCCGCCGAACAGGTGCTCCGCGGCCGGCGCGGCCGCCGGCACGAGGACCAGAAAGGCCGGGCCCTTTCGCCGCCGGTCGATCCCGTCGACGGCGCGAGCGTTCGCCTGACCATCGATGCCGACATCCAGCAGGCGATCTACGCACGCCTCTCGGCCGTGCTCCGCGAGAACCCCGGAAGCACCGGAGCCTGCGCCGTGGTGCTCGACCTGCCCTCGCGCGACGTCCTGGCGGCCGTCAGCTGCCCGGCCGTCGGCGACCCGGCGTTCGCCTCGCCGGAGGACCAGGCCGCGCGCCAGCCCTGGATCTTCCGGGCAGGCCTGGCCCGGCCGCCGGGCTCGATCGTCAAGCCGATGCTCCTGGCCGCGGCCATGGCCGACGGGAAAGTCGCAGCCGGCACGTACTTCACCTGCAGCGGCCACCTGTTTCCAGACCGCCCCGACAGGTGGCGATGCATGGCGACCTATGGTCACGGGCCCGTCGATCCGGTGACCTCGCTGCAGAAGAGCTGCAATGTCTTCTACTACCACGTCGGCCAGCTGCTGGGCGTCCGGCGGATGCAGGACTGGTGGCCGCTGTTCGGACTGGGAGAAAAGACCGGCGTCGGCCTGCCGGAGGAGTCCGCCGGACGCCTGCCCGATGAGATCACCGAGGGCGCCGCCCGCCTGGCGGCCATCGGCCAGGGACGTCTCGAGCTGACCCCGCTTCAGGCCGCGGACATGGCCGCCACCGTGGCCACCGGCACACACCGGCCCCTGCGGCTCTGGCACGCAGACGCGTCCGACGACCGCCGGGAAACGCCCCTGCCGGTGCCCCAGGCCGCCTGGCGCACCGTGCGCGAGGGAATGTACGCCGCGGTCAACATGCCCGGCGGAACCGCCTTCCGCAGGGCCGATTTCTCCGCCCCCACGGAGTTCGTGCTGCTGGGCAAGACCGGCAGCGCGGAAGCTCCGCCACGCCAGACGGCCTATACCTGCCGCTTCCCCGACGGCAGCGTGCGCCGGATCATCGCACGGAACCGGCGGGCCCTGATGGAGCGGTTCGAACCCGCCGGAAGACCCACCGTCCTGTCCCAGGAGGATGCCGACCCCGACCGCGACACGCACGCATGGTTCATCGGTTATCTCGCCCCGCGCGGGCGGCACCTCGAGCCCGTCAGGCCCGACGACGGAGCCCTGGCCGTGGCCGTGCTGCTGGAGTACGTCGGGCACGGCGGCGAGGCGGCCGCGCCCGTGGCCGCGGCCATCCTGGAAGATGTCCTGGCCGGCCGGGAACGCCCGCAACCGGCTGCTCAGGCCGCCGCCGGGGAGGCGCCGCCATGATCGGCCACCGCTGGCGACCGGCGCACCCCAGCTGGGCACTGCTGCTGCCGGCGGCGCCGCTGTGCCTGGCCGGCGTGCTCACGCTGGAGGCCATCTACGACCCGGCCGGCACGCCGGGGCTCGCCCGGGCGGTGTGGAGACAGCTGTTCTACCTGGCCCTGGGACTGGCCTGCATGAAAGGCATCGTGCTGCTGGGCTACCAGCGGATCGGCCGTCACGCCTATGCCCTGCTGGCCGGGTGCGTGCTGCTGCTGCTCTGGCTGCTGCCGGATCTGCCCCTGGTGCTGGAACGCAACGGATCGCGGCGCTGGATCGGCCTGGGGCCGCTGGTCATCCAGCCCTCCGAGCTCACCAAGGTCGCCTACGTCCTGGCGATGGCCTGGTACCTGCGCTATCGCCGCAACTACCGCACGCTGGGTGGACTGGTCCAGCCCTTCCTCATCACGCTGGTGCCCATGGCCCTGATCAAGCTGCAGCCGGACCTGGGCACCGTGCTGCTGTTCCTGCCGGTGCTCATGGCCATGCTGCTGGCGGCCGGGGCGAAAGTGCGGCACCTGCTGGTGGTGATGCTGCTGGGGGCCGCGTGCCTGCCGCTGCTGTGGTTCAGGATCGCCTCGTACCAGCGGCTGCGGATCGTCGGCGTCGTCCTGCAGAATCCCGGTCTTCGCGCCGCCCTCGAGCGGCGCCCGGAACTCTGGCAGCGGTTCCGGCCGCCCTCCGCCAGGCCGGCCGACTGGGCCGCGGAACTCACCGAATGGGAGGTCCGCAGCGGCTTCCAGCTCACCCACAGCAAGACGGCCATCGCCACCGGCGGGCTCCTCGGGCAGGGCTGGCGCCGGGGCCTGTTCGTGGAGTACGACATTCTCCCGGAGCGGCAGAACGACTTCATCTACGCCCTCGTGGCCCACCAGTGGGGCATGTGGGGGGCTCTCGGCGTGCTGCTGTGCTATGCGCTGCTGACCGTCGCGGGGTTCGAGATCGCCACCCTGACCCACGAACCGATGGGGCGGCTGGTGGCCGTCGGCGCCGCCACCATGCTGGCCGTGCAGGCCCTGACCAACATGCTCATGACCCTCGGCCTGGGACCGGTGACCGGCGTGACGCTGCCCTTCGTCAGCCAGGGCGGCAGCAGCCTGCTGACCTCCTTCGCCCTGCTGGGTCTGCTGGTGAGCGTCGCCCGCACCCGTCCGATCACCCTGGCCACCCCGCCTTTCGAGTTCGACGAGGAGGCCGAACGCTACCGGCACGTGCCCTGATCGCCGCCGGCAGCCGGCGCGCCCGGTCCCTGCGCAGCCTGCCCTGTGCGGCAACGCCGCTTCCCGCCGGCCACGCCCCCGGTTCCTGCCCTTCGCTCACAGATCCTCCATCTCCGGCGGCGTCAGAAGACGCCCGCGCCCGCAGGCCAGCCCCGTGAATCCCCCGGCCGCGTTTTCGCGCAGCCCCGCCGCGTTCGAGAGCACCACCAGCCCCTCGGCCGCACGCCGCAGCCACTCCACGGCGTTCTCGCGCTTCCGCAGCACGTCCGCCGGCACCGGCGGACGCCTGGCGAACAGGCGGAACTCCACCAGATCCAGCACCACCCCCCGCAGCAGCGACGCCGTCTCCGGACAGAGGTCCACGTCGATCGGCACCGCGTATCGCCGTCCCAGAAAGCTGTCGACCGTCTGCTCGGCCTCCAGCCGGGCTTCGGTCACCTTGGCCTCGTCGGCCGTGCCCGTGCCCCGGTCGTCCGTCAGCCGCACGTAGTTCGCCGGCCCCAGACGCCTCTCGACATCCGCGTTGGTCGCATAGCCCATCGGCCCGGTTCCTCCCCCTGCAGCGGCCGGACGGCCCGCGGACGCCCCGCGCCCGTCGGACCGCCCGGCCTGCACAACCCCTCCCCGCCGGACGAGCCGCACCCGCACTCACGTGAACGTCGTCCGCACCGCGAACTGCCAGTAGCCGTACGCCATCCGGTACCGGGCCCGCACGCCGTACAGCAGCTTCTCCCGCCGGAAGCCTTCGTCGCTGTCCTCGGCCAGGGCCCCGAACTCCACCGGCTCGCGGTCCTGGAAGATGAACGGCCGCACCACCCCGTCGGTCTTCAGCAGGTACCAGGCCGGCGGTCCCGTCAGCCACGGCAGAGCGATCACCCGCGCCAGCCCCTGCAGCACGTTGGAGGTCGCGGTGATCACCGTCGCATGCATGGCCTCCATCGCCGGAAACAGCATCGCCGGCGGCACCACGCACACCAGCCCGCCGGTGTCCCGCCCCAGCGGCTCGCCGGAGTCGTCCTTGAAGGACAGCATCGCCGCCACCGCCTGCTTCATCGCCCCGCGGAACTCCTCCGTCGTCGGCAGATTGTCCGGGGCCGCGGCCGCAAAGGTCAGATCGTTGCTCTGCGCCCCGGAGTCCCCCGAAACGTGCGCGTTGCTGAAGAACGGCACCCCGTCGTAGCCGTGAAAGCCCGCCGTGCCCCCCTGCAGCAGCAGCTGGGCGATCAGGTAGTCCTTGTGCGTCGCCGCCCGCTCGGCCAGCTCCCCGATCCGCACCCGGATCTGCCCCGTCCGGTCGTCGGCCAGCTCGTCCCGGTCGACTTCCAGCGTGGCCTCGTACTTGAGGTTCGTCACCGAATAGCTTTCGCTGCGCAGACCCCGGGCCAGCCGCCCCGAACCCCACTCCCGCATCCGCGGGACGGTGCCCAGCCAGCGGTAGGTCTCCGCGTCCGAATTCGACGCGATCCGCGTGGCCAGCCGGGGATAATGCACCGGCGTGCCCTCCAGACGCTCGAAAAAGGCGCTGCGCAGCCCCTTGGTCAGCAGCCCCGTGTTGATCACCGCCATCGTTCCAGCTCTCCTTCCGACCCGTCTCCCGCCGGCGCCCCGGGTCCGCCGACGCGCCGCCTCCGACCGCCCCTATCCCGCGTACACCGTGCGGATCCGCACCACCACCCGCCCGGTCCCCGACACGTCCACCTGCCGGCCGATCATGCTGTTGCCCGCCGCCGTCGTCGTCAGCGTCCCGTCGTCCGAGGCGAACAGCTGGTTGCCGTTGTTCGCCCGCGTCGCCGAGGCCAGCACGTGGTCGAAGTCGCCCAGCGTGAACACCCGCACCGTCACCGCCCCGTCGGCCCCGCCGGCGTTGTTGGCCTCCTCGTAGGCCACGCCCGCGAAGGTGTCTCCGGCCGCCAGAGGGCGCACGAAGCCCCCGCTGAGCCCCAGAAACGCGCCCTTGTAGATCCGCACGCCGGCCTTCACCGGCAGCAGCCGGACCTCCTGATCCACGTAACGACCCAGTTCCCTGTTCGCCGTCAATGGCACCGCCACACCTCCTTCACATCCGCCCCCCGACCTCCGGCCGCACGCGCGACCATCGGCTCCGGCTCACTGGCCGGGCGGCTCCAGACCCGCTTCCCGCAAGGCCTGGGCCACCCAGGCCGACTCGCTCGTCACCGCCGCAAGCAGCGGCTCCCGCCGATAGGCCGCCCGCGCCGCCGAGGCCACCGCGGCCGCCCGGTTCGAACCGCCCCCCTCCCCGGCCCCGGCCGGCGGCAGCGTCCGGCCCGTCGCCACGACCACCGGCGCGGCGGCCACGAAGGCCTCGAACGCCGCCGGATCCTCGGTCGCCAGCGCCGTCGCCCACGCACGCTGTGGGGGCGTCAGCTTGCCGGCCCGCATCGCCTCGTTCACCCGCTGACCGGCCCGCTGAGCGATCGCCTCCCGCTCCAGCTCCGCGATCCGCGCCGCCGCCCCGGCCAGCACGGCCTCGGCCGGCTCTCCGCACATCCCCAGCACCCGCCGCAGACCCTCCAGCGCCGCCTCCGCCTCGATCCCCCAGGCCGGCGACGACCGGTTCACGATCGGCTTCATCCCCGCGATCGCCGGCTTGTTGGTCAGGGCCGCCGAGTGCAGGGCCACCACCCGCCGGTCCGATCGCCGCACCAGCACCACCGGCGAAAGATACCGGTACTCCCGGGCCGAGAGCCGGGCCCTCGCCGAATCCGTCCACTCCACGTCCCCGTACAACCCCGGCTCGACGCCGCCGTTCTCCCCCGGCCGGACCGCCCGGATCGCCCGGATCCAGCCGGCCGCCGGAGCCTGCCCGGTCGGCGAGGCGTACGCGCCGCCCAGGCTCTGATGCTCGTAGTCCACCGGCAGATCCGTGCGGTGGGCGGCGAAAGCCTCCATCACCAGCCGCGCCGCCTCCTCGTCCACGATGAACACGCCGTGCGTCGAGCAGACCTCGCCCCACGGCGCGATCATCACCGAGGAGGCCCCGCTCCCGGCCAGTTCCGTCGCCTCCATCGCCAGACGCTCCTCGCCGGCGGGGGCCTCCGTCCCGTCCATCCCCTGCGTCCTGCTCTCATCGCCCACGACCATCTCCTCGCCTCGGCCTTCCGGTTCCGCGGCCTCGCGCCGGCCGATGCGGTCGCCGGGCCGCCCGGATCTCCACCGCCACCGCCGTACCGCCGGGAGCGTCGCCGCGGAACACGCCGCCGGATCGCGGCCGGCCCGCCTGCTCGCCCGTCGGTCGAGTCGGAGCCCGATGCCCCCGCGGATCCCCGGCCGCCCCGGCCCAGCACCCGACCGCCGGCGTCGTCGGACTTGGTGCGGCTGCGGCGCGCGGGTAGTCTGGGGTGCCGGATCGTGATCCGGCGCCGCCGGAATACCGCCCGGCCGACCCGATCACGACGGTATCGTGCTGGTGAACGGAAAACCCGGCATGCAGAGGCATCGATCCAGTCGACGGTCTTTTCTGGCCCGATCATCCGCCGCCGTCGCCGCGGCGATGACCCGGGCCGACGCCGCAGCTCCGGCATCCGGGCCGCAGAGCCGGCCTTCCTCCGACCGTTTTCCCCGGCCGGTCAAGGCTTTCTGCATCGATTTCAACTGGCACCAGGGCCGGGCCGCGCCCCCCGGCACCTACGCGCACGCCGACCCCGCCGAGCATGTCCGCTGGTACCGCGACCTGGGGGCCAACGTCATCCAGACGTTCTGCGTCAGCTACAACGGATACGCCTGGTATCCCAGCACCGTCGCGCCGGTCACGCCCGGGCTGCGGGACCCGGATTTCCTCGGCTCCATGGTGAATCTCGGGCACAAGGCCGGCATGCGGGTGATGGGCTACTTCACGCTCGGGGCCAACCCCTTCTGGGAGGCCGCCCACCCCGACCTGGTCCACGGCGAGGATTCCGACGACATCAGAATCCCGCTCACCCTGGAATACCTCGACGACTTCTGCCGCTGCGTGGAGGACGCCCTGCAGCGCACCGGCATCGACGGCTTCATGATCGACTGGGTGCGGCCCACGCGGCACAACCGCTGGCTGGAGTGCGAAAAAGACATGTACCGCCAGCTGCTGGGCGAGGCTTTTCCGGCCTCCGCCGACCCGCCGGCCCAGGCCGTGCTGGCCTTCGACCGCCTGGCCCTGGAACGCGGCTGGCGGCACATCCGCCGGACCGTGCGGGCGACGCGCCCGGCGGTGATCTGGACGAACCACCCGTTCTACGCCGCCGAGTATCCCGTCTGGGAGGGGCACCGCCTGCTCTGCGAGGTCGACTGGGTGCTCAACGAGGCCCCGGACCTGGGGGTGCTGGACTGGCTTCGCGGGCAGGTCGGGCCCGACACGCTGATCGTGCAGAATCTCTGCGGATGGGAAGACCACGACGCCGGCGCGTGGCGGAAGCTCGACCCGCGGACGGTCGGACTCTACGGTTTCGCCCAGGCCGACGGGCAGACCACGCTGCCGGCCGAAACCGGCGCCGCGAACATGCGCAACATCGGCATCCTGCGCGAGGCCTATCGCGCCCTGTGAAGCCTGTCGCCCCGGCGAGGCCCGCCCGCGGCGCGCCGGCTCAGGCGTGCACCGCCCGGCCGGCCGGATCGTAGTAAACCTTGCGGTTCAGCGTCCACGCCAGGTCGCCGAGCACCACGGCGATGCCGTGCTTGTGGCTCAGCTCCATGTTCGCCGCCGGCTGGGCTCCGCTGCGGGCGCAGTCCAGCCAGTTCTTCACGTGGGCCGTCAGCGGGTGCGGAGGTTCGGACTCCAGCAGCGGCTCGGCCCCGGGGTCGTCGGCCACGCCCTCGGTCGAGAGCACCGGGTTGCCCGGGCTGTGTCCGAACCTGCAGCGGATGCAGCCCTTCTCGAACATGAAGACGGTCTTCTCGTTGTCGATATCGCTGCCGAAGTGGCTGGTGAACTGGGTGTGGAAGCCTTCCTCGTAGTCCAGCAGCACCGCGGTCTGGTCCGGGGCGGTGCAGCGCGGATCGGCCGTCGGAGCGTAGCGCCCGCCCCAGGCCACGGCCGAGACCGGGGCCTTGCAGCCGGTGACGAAATGCACCAGGGTCACGAAGTGGCTCATCCAGCCGCCGATCGTGCCGCTGGTCAGCTCGATGTAGCCCATCCACTTGGCGTGCATCACCGGGTCGAAGGGGCGCTCGGGGCGGTTGTAGAGAAAGGCCTTCCAGTCGGTGTCGGCCTCGGTCTCCGGGCCCGTGTAGCCCACCCAGTAGGGGGCCCGCAGCGTCTCGGTCGACTCGACGCGGAAGAGCCGGCCCAGACGTTTCTCTTCGATGACTTTGCGGATCGCCGCCGCCCCGGGGCTGCTGACCCCCTGCGTGCCGACCTGCACCGCCACCCTGGATGCCTTGACCGCGTCGTACAGCCGGTTGAGGTCCGGCAGGTCGCAGGCCAGCCCCGGCAGCGGCTTCTCGATGTAGGCGTGCCTGCCGGCCTGGACCGCGTCGATGCCCATGCCGCAGTGCTGATGGTCCGGCGTGGCGATGATCACCGCGTCCACGTCCGCCTCGGCCAGCAGCCGGCGGTGGTCGGCGTACAGCGACGGGCGGGCGCCGAACATCTTCCCGGCCACCCCCGCGTATTCCTCCAGCCGCGACTTGTGGATGTCGCAGGCGGCGGTGACCGCCGCGTTGTCGCCGGAGGCCTTGATCCCGTGCTCCACCAGGTACCGCCCGCGGTGACCACAGCCGATCAGCCCGACGGCGATGCGGTCGTTGGCCCCCAGCACCCGCCCGTAGCTCAGGGCCGTCAGCCCCGGAGCCGTCAGCCCCGCCATTCCCGCCGCCACGCTGCCCCGCAGAAACGTCCGCCGATCCGTCCGCCGCTTCAGCATGATCTGCCCTCGTGAATTGTCGGCCTGCACCTTGTCCGTCGCCGGCCTGCGACCGGCCAGCTCCCTGAATGCTCCGCGCCCACGCCCTGCGCCGGGCCGGCGTTCGTCGGACAGCGCTCCGCGTGGCCGGTGCCGGGCCGGCGCTGCGCCGCCCCGCGAACCTCGGTGCGGATACGCGGTCCCGGACCAGATCGACCCCAGTCCCGGGCCGGCGTCGCGCGACCGTCAACCCTCGGTCCCGGACCGGCGTCGCGTGACCGTTATCCCTCGTCGCCGGATCCATCCTACCACCGGTGCGGCGCGCCCGCCAGAGCCCCCAGGCCGTCCGGGGACATGGACGGAGGATGCTGTCCCTTGCCCTTTCCGTCATACCCGCGCCGTCGGCCCGATGAAGCGGCCGCCGGCCTCCGGTCCGGGCCGCGAAGCGCCGTAGCGGCCGCCGATCGGACCGCCGGTTGCGCGTGAGCCGCGCGCAGCGCCGTAGCGGCCGGCCTCCGTGCCGGCCGTCGAAGGCGGAGTGCCATCCTCGCGCACGGCCAGGCCACGCATGGTGCATGAAGCGCGGGCTTCAGCGGTCGGCCGCGCGCAGCGCCAATGTG
>Ga0129299_1002325_pt1 | contig 12626 bp, 8 predicted proteins | sample ConPoolayeCmetaG_FD_94477 | JGI IMG/M metagenome (GOLD analysis project Ga0129299, IMG submission 94477) | Hot spring microbial mat communities from California, USA to study Microbial Dark Matter (Phase II) - Cone Pool mat layer C metaG ... | reverse complement strand
TCGCCGCAACGAGGCCGCCCGGACATGATCTCGTGCCGAGGATGTGCCACCGGCCCGTGCAAGTGCAGAACCGAAAGGCCCTGGCGACACAAGCCACCCGCCCATTCGGATCCCTTGGCGATGTCGTCGGCAATCAGGACAACGGAACAGGTCGCGCCCGACGGTTTTGCGGGGAGGTACAGCTCGGCCGTCGCGGCAAAACCCGGTTCGTACTCCAGCGACATCCGCTCACGCGACCCGCCATCGAAGGCGGCCTTCTCAAGCCAACTGGCCCGCACCCGGCCTTCGGTCGGCTGGTATCGGGCGACCTGGCGGACGCCCTGCCGGATCAGCGCGCGGTATTCGTCGGGCGACAGACGCCGGCGACGCTCGATCCGTTCGTCCCGGAGTTCGGCCATCAGCCTGCGATTGAGCGAATAGACCGTTTCGGCACCGGGCAGATTCCGCACCTGTCCCCCGGGGGCACAGTACAGGTCTTCTTTCCGCTCCGGTTGACTTGGCGGTTCGTCGACGCCTTCCGCTTCCTTGCCGAACCACTTGTTCAAGAACCGGTACAACTCGCGCCTGGCCTCGGGCCAGTAGCCGTGCGGCGTCGGGACATTGGCGTACTCAACGCGGTCGCCCAGGCCGATGGCCGTGTACAACTTTTTGATCTCCTCGTACACTGCGCGGGTACTTGCCGGTGGAAATTCGCCATCCTGCTCGTTTCCGATGATGAGCAGTGGCCGCGGCGCAATGCAGGCCAACGTCTGGTCGGTACCCGGTCCCCACGGGTCACATACCCCCAGGAACCACGACTCGGTGTGCAGGCCGTTGTCGCGGGTCAGGGGGATGCTCTCGATGATCCACGAGGCCGGCATGGCCACGGCCACACGGTCGTCCAGCGCGGCGATGTAGTTCGTCAGTGCGCCCCCTCCTGAACAGCCTGAACAGGCGATCTTCGTTCTGTCCACCTCGGGTCGAGTCTCCAGGTAGTCCAGACACCGGATGCCGTCCCAGACGAAGTACTGGCACAGATGCCGCCCGGTCGGCATGCACTGGTAGCCCTGGATCATGTGATGATTGCCGGTCGAGGCGCCGTAGGGCTCGCGTTCGGCCTGGCCGAGTGGGTCGTACGCGCAGACCACGTAGCCCTTGCGGGCCAGCGTGATGAAGATGGCCTGGTAGCTGTCGTTGATCGCGTGGGCCTTGCCGTCGGGGGCATGGCCGAGCGGCGAGAGCAAGGCCGGCATCGGCGCGGGCCGATTCGTCGGGACGTACAGATTGATCGTCACGTAGAACCCGGGTTGGCTCTGGATCAGGATCTTCTCGATGCGGTAGCCGTCTCGTTCCAGCTTGCCGGTGATCGTCGGGTTCAGCGGCGTCCTCTCCGGCCAGGGTCCCAAGACCTCCATGAATCGCCGGCGAGCCTCGGCCTTGTACGCTTCCAGATCAGAGCGGCTTCGGATACCGTCGCGCAGTGCCTGGTCCTGCTTCAGCTGGCGGCGTTGGTGTTCGAGGAGCGACTGTTCCGGGTCGGGCCGGGGTTGGGTTGTCACCCTGAGGCAGCCGTTCTGCCGGTTGATCTGGATGCGAGTCCTGGTCCCCGCGGGGACAACGGCCCGCGTCGTCTCAGCCGCCAGCGGACACACGATTCGCCTGCCCCCGCCGACGGTGAGGGTAAGCCCGTCCTGGTCAGTCTGAGCAGGCCCCGTGTCGGCATCGAGGGTGACCTCCAGCTCTACGGTAGGGGGTGAACCGTGACGCACCGCGTCGAGAAGGGCGCGGTAGAGCTTTGCCGCGGCCGTATCCGCCCTCAGTGGTACCGACCAGTCCCCCTGCGGCAGGGGCCTGCCCTCGACGAGGCCGGCCAGACAATGGGTCCAGTAGTCCACCACGATGTCGTAGAAAGGTGAACCACGACCGTCATCCGGGACCAGCGGCCAGGCATCGCGTCCAAACTCGGCTTCGATCGTTCGGGCAACCCGCAGCGCCGCGGTCGTGGCCTCGGCGGCCTGACGGATCTTCTCCGTCCGTTCGGTTGGGTCCGATTGATCCGCCTGGAGGCCCAGAAAGAACATCATTTTCATGCAACCGAAAAGCTGAGCGGTTTGGCGAAGCAGGCCGAAGGAGCGGGTCAGTTCGTCACGATCGGTCGGTCCGAGCAGGGCGGCCGCCTTTCTCACACCGTCGATCGTTTCATCAGCGAGGCCGTTCACCGTCGCAATCTCGTTACGGATGCGCCGGAGCGTTTGATCCGTCGGATGCAGCAGCTCTCGACCTAACGCGTCCCATTCCGGCAGACCGCGGGTGACCCGGTTCACCGAGTTTTGCAGGTTTTCGTACGCGCCATACGCCCCGTGATACATCGGCGCAAGATTACCATGTGCGGAATTGACGTAGACGCCCAGCGTATTGGTGCTCTCTTCCCAGAGGCGCTCGGTGTTTTTGAACGCCGGGATGAGTCGCTTGGCTGCTTCGGGCCCGTATCGCCGGTCAAACCACTCCTGCCAGATCGCATTCGGATCGGCCTGGGGATCCCGCCAGAGCCGTGACACGTAATGGATGTTGAACAGGTTGGGCGTCTCGAAATTGTGCCGGGGAAAACCGTTGTGCTCCAGCCGCATGACGACGCCTTCAAGTCCGCATCCGGCCGCGTTGCGAATCCGCTCACGATAGTACTCGGCCGGGATGCAGATGATGTGCGTCTTGCCGCGGTATTCGCCGAAGGCCTCTTCGAGGTACATGGGCCGACCTTTGATCGCGGCGATCGACGGGTTGTCGGGGTAGCGGAAGCCGTAGAAGTCGTTCGTGGTGGCCTTTGTCATCACGGCGATGTCCAGGTCCTTCGGCAGGCGGTTGATCGTGTTGGCGATCGCGCGCTCCTGATCGAGGGAGTGGCCGAACGTGCGGACAACCAGCTTCTTGCCGCGGGCCTTGAGCGGTCCGTGGACGGCGCGGATCAGGTTTTCCAGCAGATCCTCGGGCGCCGCCTTCCTGCATCGCTCGCACCGGCACGGCGAGCCGTCGAGAAGCACCGACTGGCTCTCCGAGAGGACCAGAAAAACGCCGGCGATGTTCGGCACCCGTTCCAGAAACTCCTCGTACTTGTCGCGCAGGAAGTGCATGAGTTCGGGGGCACACGGACAGTAGCTCGACGCCTTCCCGGCCAGCGACGGATAACACCGGGGCAACTCCGCGGGGATGTGGACTTCGTGATCCCACAGATAGACGCCCACGCCCTGCTTTTCGGCCTGGACGATCAATTCGTTGAGCCGCTGTATCTGCAGCTCGCGGTCGGCCTGTCCCCGATCCCGGTAGAGCTCGTGGAGCCTTGGCCACTTCCGGTACGCAACAAATGTGTGGATCTCCGCGAAATTACCGCGCCCCATGAGGATCAGGGCGTTGACGTCATACTTCGGCGCCTCGCGAAGCACCTGATCCAGGTAGTTGAGGTAAAAGGGGTTCTTGTACCAGTAGGAGCTGCCGCCGCGCGACCCGCACCACAACCCCTCCACCATCGTCTCCCAGCCGCGGAATGCGAAAAACGGCACCTTCCCGCCTTCCGCCCGCAGGGAACTCGCCCCTCCCCCCATCGCGACCATCAGAAGTGTCATCCGTACTCCGCACGAAAAGACCCTCCATCGTCTCATGGCATGCACCCCCTGCGTAACGGTCCTGAACGCGCCGGTATGAGCCCACAGAGAAAACGGGTCGGATATCCTACGGAACACCTGCCTCGCGGCATTGTAGCCGGCCACGACCCGCGGCCTCCAGTCAGCGGCGCGACCGCCCCTCGTCGCGAATCTTCCTCAACAGTTCGGACAGATTTTCTACCTTTTGTCTGGTTATAACCTTTCAGGCCCGTCCTTGGGTAAGCTAAAAAAGGTGGCATGGTTCAAAAACGGGGACAGGCACCTCGCCAGAACCCGTTTTCTGGGTCGTAGTCGAGGGTTGGCTCGGAGGTGAGTCCCCGTTTTTGAACCATGCCAAAAAGGTTTAGAATCTTAAATTTCGGACTTGTAATATCGGATGTTATGTGCTCTATACGTCCGTCCGTATGGAGACGCCGACCGGCACGGAGGCTGGACTTCAGGAAGTCATCCACGCCTTCTTGCAGCAGAACCGGGACGTGCTGGCGTATCTTCACCAGGCTGTGGGCGCTCATCGCTCCGAGTAGCCCGCTTCACCCCTCGTCGTCGCGAGAACCTGAACGGTTGCCTTGCTTGTAGGGTACCCCACCGAAAGTTACCTAGGCGTATACCGGCGAGCCTTGCCCGAAAAGAATGATCGCCGGGGCTGGTGCGCAAGCCGAGCGGCGGTACCCTATAACGTCGGGAGGGCGGAGGTGATCGAAAGGAAGACGACGATGAGCGCAAAATCCTGGACGGTGACGATCACAATGGTGGCTGTCGGCCTGATGGTGCCGGGTATTGGCTTGGCTGAGGGAGAGTCGGTCTCTGTCCGGCCCGAAGATACCGGCGCAGTGCTCGAGAACCCCGGCATGGGCTGGGTCTTTCACTTCTACGACAACGTGCCGGCCAACTACGGCTCGCGGCTGGCGCCCTCGGATACGTTGGACGATTTCCCCGGCCTGACGGTGGTCTACCTGCGGATTCCGTGGTCGTACGTCGAACCGCAGGAGGGGCGGTTCAACTGGGCCGTCGTCGATGGACCGGCGCAACGCTGGATCAGCAGGGGCAAGCAGGTGGCGTTTCGCTTTTCGTGCAGCGAGTCGTGGATGCGCTACGCCACGCCGGAATGGGTCCACAAGGCCGGCGCCAAGGGGCACAACTTCCGCTCCGGCTCCGGGGTCGCGGCGGACGGTCCGTTCTGGGAGCCGGACTACGACGACCCGGTCTTCCTGGCCAAGCTCGATCGCTTCCTCGCGGCCGCCGCCGCACGGTATGACGGCAACCCCGAGGTCGCCTTCTTCGATGTCGGGTCGTTCGGCGTCTGGGGCGAGGGACACGTCTTCCACAGCAGTCGGCTCAAGTACCCGGCCACCACGATCCAGAAGCACATCGACCTGCACTGCAAGCACTTCAAACGGACGCTGCTGGCGGCGAACGACGACTTTTCGTTCCAGGGCGAGCAGACCATCGCCTATGCCCGCCAGAAGGGCCTGACGCTGCGGGACGACAGCATCCTCGTCCAGGGCGGCAAGAACGCCTACTTCCATGCGGAGATGGCTCAGGCGTTCTGGCCCCATGTCCCCGTGATCCTCGAGAGCGAACACTACGGCGGCTCGCGCGACCGCGGAAACTGGAAGGACGGCGCGCAGTATCTGCAGGCCGTTGAGGAGTACCACGCAAGCTACGCGTCGATCCACTGGTGGCCGCGGGAATTCCTGAACGAGAACCGCGAGCTGGTGGCGCGGATCAATCGAAGGCTGGGATACCGCCTGCAGCTGCTGGAGGCGACCTGGCCGAGCGAGGTCCGCACCCAGGCGGACTTCCGGTTTTCCGCCCGCTGGCGAAACGCGGGGGTGGCCCCCTGCCTGCCGGGCGGATTCCCGGCCGTCACGCTCAAGGACGCCCAGGGGGGAATCGCCGGCGTCTTCGTCGATCAGGCATTCGACGTGCGGACCCTGCCGGTCGGCCCGCCGGACAAGGCCGAGCCACGGACCCAGCAGGCCGACTTCTCGCTGCCGTTCGATCTCAAACCGGACACGTACGGGGTGTACCTCTCGGTCGGGACGCCGACCGGAACGCCCCGCATCGCTCTGCCGTTGCCGGAAGGGGACGGGCAGCGCCGCTACCGCCTCGGGACGCTGAAGGTCTCAGGCGGCTGAGTAGGGGCGGATTGCCGACGATGCTCATCGCGCACGTGACGGTTCAAATCGCGTTCGTGGCGCTGGTGGTGAAAAGCTAATTGGTCACCATCGGGCGGACGTTGGGGGAGACCGGCCGCGAGCTGTATACGAACGCGCCGGTCCTGCCGCGGCGGGTGACGTGGCCGCTTCTGCTGCCGGGGACCGTAGCCGGGGCGATGCTGGCGTTCACGCCGTCGCTGGACGACTTCGTCATCAGTTTCTTCACGACCGGTCCGGAGTCGACCACGCTGCCCATCTTCATCTACGCCTCGGTCCGCCGCGGGATCACGCCGGAGATCCATGCCCTCTCGACGCTCCTCTTCCTGGTTACCGTCCCGTTGGTCGTCGGCATCGAGCGATTCACGAGATACCGGACGACCTGACGATTCGGTCGGGGCGTTGCTACTCCCGCGTCGTGGTGGTGGTCGTCGTCGTTGTAAGCTGGGCGAGTCGCCGTTGCAGCGCGGCATACATGATGTCGTTCTTGTCGCCGATCTTCAGCCCGTGGCGGATCAGTTCAAGGGCTCGATCGCGCTCCCCGCGGGCAAGGTACACGTCCACGGCGGTGTCCAGGACGATGAGGGACTGGGGAACCAGGCGTCTGGCCTCCTCAATGTAGGCGGTGGCCGCCGAAAGGTCGCGCAGGGCGGGATCGGTCGCCGTGGCATGGAGGTACGCCAGGTTGTTCAACGCGGTCACATTGTTCGGTTCGATTTCCAACGCCACCTGGAACGCGCGGATGGCCTGATCCGGCCGCTTGAGCTCTATATAACATTGCCCGAGGAAACGCGCCGGCTTGGCCTTGAATGGACGATCCGCCAATTGAAGGGCCCTCAAGTGCGCTTCGGCGGCCTCCTCGAATCGCCCCAACCGGGCGAGGTGGTCCCCCAAGGCCATGTGATCCTCCCAGTAGCCGTCATGAATGGCCATGGCGTGATGCATGACCTCCACGGCCTCCTCCCGTCGTCCGGCGAGTCCCAAGGACCGGGACAGGTGCGCCCACGCCCGGCTGCTGTTCGGACTGACCTTGACCGTTTGACTCCACAGCGTCAACTGATCTCGCCAGTCGGTGTTCCGTCGGACGGTTAGGGCGGCGTTGACGACCAGCAGGAGGCCAATCGCCACCGCCACAACCCACCGTCCGATCCGTCCGGTTCGCTCGAACAGCGCGATTCCCACGGCCGAGCATGCCCAACACCACGCCACGGAGGGGAGGTAGATCAGGCGCTCACCGAAGATCGTCCCGATCGGAAGGACCGCGTTGCTGATCAGGCTGTAGGTGATCTCAAAGAACCCGAGGCACGCGACGGCCACCCGCCACCCGTGCGTCCCCCCGTATCTCCTGGCGAGCCCCAGCGCCCCGGCAAGGCCCACGAACCAGAGCCACCCGATCAGCACGGGCGCCTCGAGGGGGTGGCGAGCGACGGGAATCTGGTTGTAGCTGTAATCGCAGGAAAGCGGGTGGGGCCAAGCCAGCAACCGCAGGTACTTCCCATGCAGAACGACTGCGGTCAACAGGCGTTCGGTCGGAAGCGCCTGACCGAGGGGGTTATCCATCACGGGCACGAAGCGAGCCGGACGAGAGACCTGACCAAAAAGGATGTAGCGAAGGCACACCGCGCCCAGACAAACCGCCACGACCGACAGCGTGATGAGCCGCTCACCGGCCGGCCAGAGGCGCCCTAGCGTCCGTCTCCCGACAAAACCGCCCGAGACCCATCGCTGCCACGCCTGAAAGAAGATCACCAGCGGCAGCACAACGAAGGCGGATTCCTTCCAGAACAGCGCCGAGGCGGACAGAATCCCGATCAGGGCAAGTCGCCATCCCTCGCAGCGACCAAGATCGGGCCGGCGGACAAGCAACCAGACGACGGCCAGGAGCAGGAGCGTGACGGCCATATCGGCCCGCCCGACGATCGCGGTAACCGCCTCGGTGTGGACGGCATGGACGGCGAACAGCATGGCGGCCACCCACGCCGCCCAACGACCGCTTAGCAGGATCCGCCCCACCCCATATACCGCCAGGCAAACCGCAGCGTGCAGGGCGATGTTGACGATCCGATAGCCCCACGGGGCGGTCCCGGTGATCAGGCGGTTCAGAAGAAGGCTGACCGTGGTGAGGGGACGATAGATCGGGTCGCTGCTCAATCCCTCCCAATACCTCTGCGTGAAGATGTCCCGCCAATAGTTGGGATCGTTGACCCGGCGGTCCTGCACGACCGCGATCAGATCGTCCCGAAGCAGGGGGTTCGGCAGGCTGTTCGCATAGATGCCCAGACACACTGCGATCAGGCTGACCGCGGCCAGCGCGTCGTAGCGAGAAAACGTGCGTGGGGTCCCCCGGGTGGGCCACGTCCTATTCATCGGTGCGGTGTTGCCCGATTCCATTTACCCTGTCTGTCGGCGGTTCCGGTGACTCCGGAAGTCGTCGCGATCGTCGGAGGGCGCGCCGCCCCCTACAACGCCCAAACCTGTTTCAACTCGATACGGTTCCGCGCCGGGTCGAGCAGATAGATCCGTTTATCGGTCAATCCCAGGCCCTCATACCACTCGTAGGGAATGCGGAGTTCCTCAAGTCGCTCGCGCATTTGATCCAGCGAGGGGATCTCCAGAACGAGGCGTCGCCGTAGGGGCGACGAGCGGGGTCGGGCACCGAGCGCAATGCAGAGCTGCCGTCGTCCGGTTTGAAAGTGGAGTGCTCCCGGTTCGGCGACACCGGATTCCAGACCGAGCAGGTCCGCGTAAAACCAACGGAGCTTGTCTTCCAAACCCCGTCCGGCCTCGATGTGCACGGAAGCGATCGCATGAATTCGTGGGGGTGGATCAGGTGTCTTCTCAAAGATGGGCATCGTCAAGATCACAGGCGCGGTCGAGAGCCGCACACGAATTGGGCGCCTCGTCATGAGATTAGCGGGTTCGGTCAGGCGGCTCAAGGTCCGATAATCCAGCCCGCGTCGATCTCCTCGCGGTGGGGGCCTCAAATGACCCGGCGTAAATAAACTCACTTATGGGAAGTGCCGACGAGGGATGTAGGCCAACAGGCCGGCGAGAGCGATGTGCGTGGGCCGCGCGATCACCGAAGTGCACCGCCGCATCGCATAGGACACCCGTTTTCACGGAGGACAAAATTGTGGCCGACACCATCACCCTTCCCTCGGCGCGTACGACTTCGAGCGATACCGCGGAAACCCTTTACAACCAAGCGGTCGAGATGACCTTGAGCGAGTCCGGTTCGCCGTCCGAATCGCCCCGCGAAGCGGGCCCATCGCAGACCTCCGGGCAAGCTGCACCGGCTGAAGCTCCCCAGAGCCACGGCCACGCCACCCCTCCCCACGGCGTGATGAACGTTCCGGCGGGACCGGCAAAGGCGGAGATCGCTCAGATCGGTCAGGCGAGTCTCTTGCGAATTGAGCAGTTGCGGGCCGAGAACATCGAGCTTAAGAGCGACTCTGCCCGATTGCGCCAGGAGCTGGTCCAACTCCGCCAGCGCAATGCCGAGCTGGAGCGGACCAACCTGTACCTCGACGCGAAGGTCGGCGAACTCCACGCCGCCGAGAAACGGATCGCGGAGCTTCAGCGGAGCGCCGAGTACTACCGTGGTGCCCGAAAGCACATGCTCCAAGAAGTCCGGACCGCTCAAGAAAACCTGGTCGAAGCCGAGAGGCGATTCGGGCAAACCGAGGCCCAGCTGCGCGCCATCTGTCAGGAGCGGGCGGACCGCATCACCGTATTGACCGAGGAAGTGAGGATGTTGCAGCGGGGCAAGGTGGAACTCGAGCAGCAAGTCGAATCCCTGCTCTCCTATCGTCACCGCGCGATGTCCTGCATGCACCAATTGACCGAGGAGCTCAAACGGCTGCGAAGGGAGAATCGCGAAAAATCCCGGCGACTGAGTGAGGCCCGGGCGATCCTGCAGAGCATCGATCGGCGCCTGGCGGAAAGCCTCGCCGACCAGGAGGTCGGCTCCCCCGCTTCGTAGCCCACGACGTGAACCAAGCACCGCCTCGCATCCGGTCCCTGGACAACCGGTCCGCGGGGGATGGTGTCTCCGGTGCACACGGGCACCGTCTGACCTGTTCCCAAGAAAGACAGACCGGTGGGTGCCATCTCGTGACGAGGTGCAGGAACGTGCCCCCCCGTGGGGCGCGTAAATGCCGGCGCCGCGAGTTGACAGAGGGCCGCCCAGCCCGATACCAGGGTGGCCTCCATGCCGACCTTCTTGGTGCGTATTTTGCAACACCATTTTGGAAGGTGGGCGTGGCGTTTCGTGGAGACCCTATGCTCGTGAGGGGTTTAGAAGACGGCTAAGGCCCACCTAACTTGGATTCCCGTTTCTCGAACCCTGCGCAAAAAACCTAGATGCGCTCCGACCCCAAACGTTCCCGCACCAGTGTCAGAAGGGCGATCTCCGCCGGACAATTCAGGCGGAACCGGAATGGGCCGGAAGCCCCTACGCCCGAAGTAACGTGCAACCAGCGCCGGCCGACCCGGTGCAATCCGTGGGTGTGAACGGCGTTGACCTTGTCGGTGACCATTACGTCTCCCCGCCAGGGCAATCGCCACTGGCCGGCGTGGGTGTGCCCGCTCAGAACAAGGTCCACAACGCCCTCCGGCAAGTGATGAATCGCCGAGGGCATGTGGGTCAGCAAGAGCGTCGTCCGACCGTCCCGACAGTCTTTCAGGGCCTTGGGAACGTCCGCGACGGATCGCCAACCGTCGTCGATCCCCGCCAGATGGATCGCCGATCCGTTCAGGCCGACCTGGACCGATTCGTTCCGTAGGAAACGAACCGGTGCGCCATCGAATTGCTCGGCCAACATTCGGTGGTCGTGGTTGCCCGGGACCGCATAGTGTCCCAAGGGGGCGCGGAAAGGCTCGAGGAATCGTCGGAGCATCGCCGCCCCTTGCCTCCAGTTGACGGGCCATTCGCAGAAGTCACCCGTCATGATCAGCAGGTCGAAGTCCAGCCGGGCGAGACGCCGCTGGAAACGATCCAGAAAGGGCGTCCACCAGCGGAAGTGAAGGTCCGATATGTGCGCGATCCGCAGGGGCGACATCGCCGCCGGAATCGACGGCACAGGTACCCGGTAGCGACGGACGGCAATATCGCTCATAGCCGACGATGCGTTAGAATGCGGGGCGATGCGACCACCCCCCTTGGAACCTCCATTCACAGCTTAACCTGTTCGAGGGGCGTAGTAAACCCTCGTGCGGCGCGTTAGGATCGTCGCCGTCCGTGGAAGGAGGATCGTCCATGCTCCGTAGATTCTATTCTTGTGTTGCCGCGTGGCTGTTCTGCGCGTTCCCGATCGCCGCCATCGTGTGGGGCGCTTCGTTGCCCGCCCAGAGCCGGGCCCGCCCGCTGAAAATCGTCATGCTCTCGTATTCCCTTGAATACAAGTCGGACGAGTCGCTCAAGCTACTGAAGGAGTATCTCGAAAAGAACTACAACGTACGATGCACCCTCCTGTCGCAACGAGCCAAGGACGACCTCCCCGGTCTGGAGGCGTTGGACGATTGCGACGTGCTCTTGCCGTTCACCCGTCGGTCGATGATCACGGGAGATCAACTCGAGCGGGTCAAGGCGTACTGCCTGGCGGGCAAGCCGATCGTGGGAGTCCGAACTGCCAGCCACGCCTTTCAGAACTGGCTTGACTTCGACCGGGAAGTTCTGGGAGGCAACTACAAGGGGCATTACGCCCAAGGCCCGGAGACGACGATCCGGGTCGATGCCAAAGCCAAGGACCACCCGATTCTGGCAAACGTCAAACTGTCCAAATCGGTGGGGAGTCTCTATCGAAACACTGGGCTGGCGTCGGACGCCCAGGTGTTGATGACCGGATCGATTCCAGACCACACCGAACCGATCGCCTGGACCCGGATTTACAAAGGGGCCCGGATCTTCTACACGTCGTTGGGACACCCACAGGATTTCCAGGACGAGAACTTCCGTCGCCTGTTGGCCAACGCCCTGTTTTGGGTAGCCGGGCGAGAACCGAAATGAGAATCCGCAGATCCGGAACGCAGGCCGTCCGCCTTGCCTTTGGGTTGGTCATGTACTCGCGGACGACTGAGGATGGCTTATGGAGAACATTTACCTGTCGATGATCCGACCGGACATGAGGAATCTGCCGGACCTTCCGCTGCCGCCGGGCTACACGATGCGTCTGTACCGCACCGGCGATGAACCGCTCTGGATCGACATCGTGCGTTCGGGCGAACCCTTCCTCGACATCACGGACGACATGTTCCAGAAGGAATTCGCCCACGACATGCCCTCGGTGGAACGGGGCATGTACTTCCTGGCCGAACCGGGTGGTCGGGAGGTCGGGACGACGACGATCTGGCCCGCCCGAAACCTCAAGGGCGACGGGCTGGACTATGGTCGGGTCCACTGGGTGGCGATCCATCCGGACTTTCAGGGGCGCGGGCTCTGCAAGCCCATGCTCTCGTTCATCCTGAAGAAGATGGCCAATTGCTACGAGCGCTCGGTGCTCGGGACCTCGTCGGGGCGCCTCCGCGCCTTGAAGTGTTACCTCGACTTCGGCTTCCTGCCGGACATGACGTGGGACCGGGCCCGTGAAGGATGGTCGGAGGTCAAAAGCGTCCTCAAGCACCCGGTGCTGGAAGCGATGAGGTTCTGACGCCGGTCTTATGTCGGGGCCGAATCGCTCTTTCACGTCAGAGGCGAGGGGCCTCGGGGGAATGGCATGAGGCGAATCGTCAGTCGATATGGAGTGCGCCGTTGCCGCCGTACTCCAAAATGCGGCATGGTTCAAAAACGGGGACAGGCACCTCGCCGGAACCCGTTTTCTAGGTCGTAGTCGAGGGG
>Ga0129299_1002324_pt1 | contig 12628 bp, 9 predicted proteins | sample ConPoolayeCmetaG_FD_94477 | JGI IMG/M metagenome (GOLD analysis project Ga0129299, IMG submission 94477) | Hot spring microbial mat communities from California, USA to study Microbial Dark Matter (Phase II) - Cone Pool mat layer C metaG ... | reverse complement strand
GTCGAAATGCGCCGCATCCAACTGCGGAATTTATGATAAATGGGCATATGTAAGGCACTTTCTAAATCCCGTCCGCCCCCCTGCGCGAAAAAAAGCAATTTCCTATCCAAACGATCGCTTCGAAAACAAACCAAAGAACGTCTCGCCGCTGCGTGAGGACGAAATGACCAGCACGGATTGAGCGCCGTCAACCCTTTCCGCCGGATGTGCATATCCGATATCAGGATCAAGAGGATAGGCCGGATACGAAGCGCCGTTTGCAAGGATATCCCACGCCATGGCCGCGGAGAACAGCGCGCCGGCGCTGAATGTCTCGCCGAAAAAGCATTTGGAGAAAAGTATGTGCGGCCGGGATTTGCACCGGGCCAATACCGCCGCTATCGCTTCCCGCTCGAACCTGTCCTGCGGCCCGCCGGCCGCGCCTGACAGTATCACGTCCGGATCTCCATCAAGCTCGTCAAGGCTTGTGAGCGGCGAGAAAAAAACCGCTTTCCCCCGGACGTCCTGTTCCTTTGCCGTCACAAAAAAACAACTTCCTTCCGATAAGCCAAATCCCCGACTCGGCCCGGTATACGGAAGAAACGGCGGCGCCTCCCTGCAAAACCACCCGATATTCCTGTACGCATCGGCGACAAGCTGCGAATACTCTTCCGCCCCGCCGGCACAGCAGTACCGGTAATCTCCGTCAATCACCGACCGGGCCGCAAGCCCCAGCGTTTCCATGCCGCAATTCTCGGCGCCCACCACCGTCATGCCTCCGGCGGTTAGCCCGCAGTGTTTTGACACCGCGCCCAGCGGCGCATTGGTAACGCCGTTTGAGAAAGCGACCGGAGAGGCCATCTGCGGGCCGTAGTCGAACCAGTAATCGTGAAATTCCTTGAGAAGCGATGACGTGCCGTGGGTCAGACCCACTATGATCCCGCATTCCGGACTGGATATGACGCCGGCGTTCCTGCAAGCTGTGTCTGCCGCATACAGCGCAAGCCGTGTCAGCCGCGCCATCCGCCTCAGTTCCCGTGGCGCCGCCGCCTCTGGAGCCGGGATATCGTTCACTGTTTGCGGTGGATACCGGCCTTCCGTCGCGGCATACGCCGCGGCCATATCTCTGACACTGTTGACCGATGGCGAGATAAGACCGACGCCGGTTATGGCCACGCGCTGTGTCATGCGTCCTCCGGTGCACGCGCAATAATAACTACCGATGCTTCTCCGCCGAACCCCAGGGCACTGCTCGCGATCATTTCAACCACAGAAGTTTCACGAACACGTGTCGAGATGCTCAATCCGGCGAATTCCGGATCGATGTTTTCTGAAAACAGGGTCGCGGGAATAATCCGTTCACAGATCGATATAATGGAAAGAACCGCATTCAGGGCGCCCGCCGCGCCAAACGTATGTCCCGTAGCGCTTTTGGTCGAGCAGGCGGGTATGAACGCAAGCCGGTCGCCGAACACGGAGCGGCATGCGACGTATTCAGACCTATCGTTTGCTTCGGTGCCGGTGCCGTGAAGATGTATCGCCCCGATCGCATCAGGGCCTGCGCCGGCGCTTGTAAGCGCCTTGCGCAGCGCAGCTTCAGTACCGGATCCGCGCGGATCGGATCGGGTATAATGATATGCCTCCAGCGCCTCCCCGTAGCCGGCAAGCCGCGCTAAGGGACGAGCGCCCCGCTCTGCGGCCGCCTCTTTTGACTCCAGCACGAGCATGGCAGCCGCCTCACCGGGATTCAGCCCGTTCCGGTCGCGGGCAAAGGGTTTGCACGGCACGGCCGAGATAAGGCGCAGCGAGTTGAATCCCGCAGCCACAAACGGCGACATCGCGTCAAACCCTCCGGCAATCGCGCGGCTACATTGCCCGCGGCTTATACGGCGGAACGCAAGCCCCAGAGCCGCATTGGATGAGGCGCAGGCAGAGCATACGGTCAGGCGCCGGCCGGCAATGCCATTGTGCCGCGCCGCCCACGCAAGCGGCATGCAGGGAAGAAAATGGCGCACAAGAGACGGATCGGCCGGACGCCCCTCACGGACATTGCTGTAATAACGTGTTGCGCCGTGCATGTTGCCAAGCGTTGTGCCGGCAATGATGTCCGCATGTATTCCGGCACCAAGGCCTGCCGATACAAGGGCCTGCCTGAGAGCGAAATCAAGCAGCAAATCTGCCCGGATGCCCGCGCTTTCCTCGATGCTGTGCGGCATGCAGCGGTGCGGCACAATGCCGCAGACGCACGGATCGGGCTCCCGGCCGCCGAACAATTCATGCGGCACAAGTCCGCTGCGGCCCATGCGCAGCGCCTCGGCGTGTTCTTCGTAACCAGCACCCAAAGCCGAGACAACGCCGATACCGGTAATCCATACTTCATGCGCCATGGCCGGCCGCCTTTCGCGACAAAGCGCCTGCTTTTCCGCGCCGGGACAGCCGCGTGAACAGCCGGTACATCCTGTATGTCTGCGGCTCGTCGCGGTAAAACGTTTCCCACGCATAGTGATACATATCCTGGAGCTTCTGCGGCGTCATGCGCTTGGGTTGGAACACGACCGTGTCGGCGGTATAGCGGCTGAAATCATCGGTCAGCAGGCGGTTTTCCGCCGCAAGCTTTTCCCTGATGGGCGTGTGCGCAAACGGTGTGAGGACGGTGAATTCCGCAAGGTCAATATCCTCCTCGAGCAAAAAATCGACCAGCCGCCTGATCGCGTCTTCGTCGTGATCGTCCGTCCCCAGTATCACCGTTGCTTCCACGCCGATGCCGTAGCTTTTATAGCGGCGGATGCGGCTGCGGATATAGTCGGAGGCGTCGAAAACCGCCTGGTAGACATACCAGGCGCCGGCGCGTGCCGCCGCAGCAAGCACCTCGTCGTCGTCCTGTATCGGATGGCAGCACCAGAATTTATGAAACGGCTCCATGGTGCGGAACAACTCGAGCTCCCATTGCTTGTCCTGCGCGAGCGAATTGTCCACGACAAAGAGCCGGTCACTGGTAATGGTGGCGAGTTCCTCCGCAACTTTCGCCATGGGCCGCGGCCTGAATTTCCGGCCGCCCAGAAACGGGGTACAGCAGGGAAAACAGTTGAAGCGGCATCCGCGCGACGCGTGAAACAGATCGGCCATGCGCACGCCCTTGTGCTCGTAGCGGGTATAGTCGAGTATCGAACGCCGGGCCGGTCCGATTGTTTCCACCGGCGGAAAATCGCCGAGAAAATCATAGAGGGGCTTGAGTTTTCCGTTTTTCTTGTCGTCAAATACCTGCTCCAGCCTCCCTTCCGCTTCGCCGAGAAACAGGCTCGTGCAGTACTTCCGCACTTCCTCGCTGTGAAGCTGTGCTGCGATGCCGCCGAAAATCACCTCGATCCCCGATTCCATGAATCTGCGCGCGATTTCGAATGCGCGCGGAAGCTGGCAGGTAAGCATGGCGGAGATGCCCACAAAGTCCCAGTGTTTATCGAACGGGACAGCCTGCACATTTTCATCGGCGAATGTCACATGCACCCATGGCGGTATGCATGCCGCCATAACCACGGGACCGTGCGGCGGCAGGTGAAACGCCGACTGATGCGCCAGTTTCGGCCATGAGGGATAGATGAGGAGGAATTCCACTGAATCACATCACCCGCAGCGAAAACTGAAAGGCGCCGTTAAAAAACTCATATCCGGCGCTTGCCGACAGCAGACGGGCAAAGGCGAACTTTTTGATAAAACCAAGGTCAATGCCGATACCGACCGTATGGGTAACCGCCGCATTGGATACATCGGCGCGGGGCTCGACGACAGCCGCCAACGACGGGGAACCGAAATAATCCGCATTCCCATACACGCTCAAAGAGTAAAATACATTTCCATAGAAGTTGTCCGCATACAAGCGTCCCCTGTTGATGTTGCGGACAAGCGGAAACGTCAGCCTGCATTGTCCGCTCACCATTCCATACGTCCCGCTTTCGCCGTCAAGCGCACCCATCGGATCGTCATGCGGTGTTGCGGAAAAAACAAAATAATCCTGTGTGGCCAGGATCAATGAGGCATACGGCCACAGGGGAAAACCATGCATGAAATCAACGCCCGTCACCATAAACGGTTTGACAGCTACCGTTGTGTCGGACGCTACGATCCGGCCATTCTGCGTCGTATTCGAGATCCTCACAACAGGCAATATTTCAGGTCCGGCAAACCCGGTAAGCATCGTCACGCCCGACAGGTTGTAGGTAAGGTCCTGGGTATAATATCCGGTATTGGTCCACGACACCCACAGCGGCGCGGTCAGGCTCGCGCCGGCGCCGCTTGCCGCAAACAACGCAAGGGGAATAATCGTAATTTCGGGCGACACCCCGCAATACACATCACGGCCCAGGCGCCACTCGATCGATGGGTCGATAATCAGGGCATAGGGGAAAAGACCCCCCTTCGCGAGCACCATCAGCGCCTGTCCCTGTGCGCCGATGGTGGGACTGAACCTGCTGCTCATCATTCCGAGCATGGGAACAAGCAGCGGCACGGGTATAAGAGAGCTGTCGCGCATCGAATCGGCAGGGGGTGCGGCGGCTGCCAGGGCGGCCCGCGGGGCGTACTCATCAACGGCCGGAAGCATCATGGCGCGACGGCGCTGTTCTTCATGCCGTTGCTTAAGCGGCCGCGCCAGTTCGCTCATCCGCTCAAATCCAGCGTGTGCATTCGATGCGCATGGGCGCCGAACCGCTTCCGTCGTATTGAATAACGTGCCTGCAGACGACGTATCGTTTGGCATCCACACCGGCATAATCTGGCCGGCAATTCCCATATACATCGCCTTTTTACCCACCGCATCGGTCCGGGCCATCACCAGCGACGTTGCGAACGCCGTGGAGAGATCGGCCTGAAGATTGCCCCCATAGGTCCCTGCCACGGCGTTGGCAAGCACATCGACCGTGTCCATTGCCTGTGCCACGCTTAAAATTTCCCATACGGGCCGTAAAAGTTTGCGGTTATACTCCTTGGCGTCGATGGTCACTTTGCCGGAGGGGACAGGCAGCGGCTTGAATGCGCACGCGGCGTTTTGAGGCGGCTCGAACGGCTCGGAGGCCGGCGGACAGCGCGCAATAACAAAGCCCTCGGCTGTATACTGCGAAATCACCAATGTTCCGTCCGCGGCGCGGGCCGGCGAGAACGCGCCGCCCAGCGCCCGGCTGTGGCGCTGTAGGTCGGTTCCGTCGGAACGCACCGAGTAAATGTTGAATACGCCGTCGTAGTCGGCGCTGAAATAGATGCGGTTGTCGTCGCCCCAGAACGGCGATTCCTCCTGGGCCGGCGAGGCAAGAAGCGCGCTCATGGTTTTTCGCGAAACATCAACAATAAACAAGTCGGCCTGTCCATTGACAATCCGCGAAACAACCACCGTGTCGGCAGAGGACGGGGCGTAGCAGACGTGCAGAAACGGGCTTCCAGCCTCGCCGTCAATCACGGTCTCGAATCGCCGTGCGGACACAGAGAACGTCTCGACAGCGTAGATTCCTTTATCGTAGCGCACGCAGCAGAGCCTGTCGCCGGATGGCGGGCAGGCTATTGCATACACGCGCGCCGATTCGGCGAGCCTCGTTTCGCCGCCGGTGCTGATGTTGCAGCCGTACAACTCGTTGAAAAAAGAGCCGTCCCGGTTCGGGCGACGGGTTTTGACGTAATAGACGCTGCGGCCGTCGGCGGAAAAGTCCCAGCAAACGCGCGCATATTGAATGCGGGCCACTGGTTTCCCCTCACCGTTCGACGGCAGTATAACCAGGTCGGTCCGCCGGCTTTCATCCTTGTGATTGGTAAAAAAGCCCATCAGCCGTCCGTCGCGCGACAGCCGCGGCAGCGTATTAAGCGTGCCGCCGCGCATCATGGCCGGGTAGGTCGCGGGATTCGCCGCCGCCTGCGCGGCATAGACGGCCGCAAGGCTGTCGCGCCACTGGCGATACAGCGCCTCAAGCGGCGTGCCGAAGTGCGCGCGTGCAATAGAGGCAAAATCAGCACCGCCGAATTTTTTCGGCCGGCATTCGCTCCAGATATCCGCCATTTTCTTGTCCCCGAACCTGCCGGCAAGGTATTTGACAAACGAATATCCCTGGTTATACACCATCTCGTTGCCGATCCAGTCGTGCGTGAAGTTCCCCATTGCGTCAAGCGACAGCAGACGGCCGCCAAGAACGGCGCACCGAAGCGCCATGTCGCGGCGCGAGTCCCAGCAGTCGGCCGAAAGTTTCTCCGCGCCCATCTGCGCCGTCCCTTCCGCAAACCATGCCGGCACGAACGTCTGCAGCGGCACAGGTTCGGTCAGGGTAATGCCCAGCGACGGCGACTGGTAGTCGATCATGAGATTCCAGTCAATAAGCTGCATGCCCTTGCGCTTTTCCATCGACATGATATGGGCCAGCTCGTGCACGATCACATTGCGCAGCCAGGTGGTGTTGCCACGAAGCTCAAAGGCGAGGTCGGGAATCCAGACGCCGATGTTGCGCTGAGTCCACGCCGCCCATCCGTTGCTGTAATCATCGTAGTCGGCAAGCGTGATGTTGATCTTTTCGACAAACGCGTATTCATACAGCGGAGCCAATATTTCATACGCTTCTTCGGCGATTTTCCACGTGGCATACACCGCCGGCTCTGTCTGGTCGTAGTAATGGATGCGGAAATGGCGCGTGCCTACGCTTTTCCATTCGATTTCGGGGTGGTTGAATGCGGAGGTGTTCCCCGCCATACATCCGACGATCAGTATCAGCAAGGAAAAACAATCACATGGCTTTTTCATCATGCCTCAATGGTTAATACTACCGCACCGGCGATCTTTGTTCTCATAACTTCGCCTGAAAACCATTGCGCTGCCTGCGTGCCGGTCTATCCTCTGCCGTCAGAAATAAAAATTCACCGAGACGCCGAATTGTACCGGCCTAAATGTGAAGGTCTCCGTTGTCGTATATGTTATATAAGAAGAATAATTAGTGTTGTATTCCTCACTCTCGAAATCAACCGAAAACGAAATGGGCCTTATAACCAGTTCCGCCGCGAAACCCACATGGGGACCCGCGAGGATTTCCGCGCCGACCCGGCCGCCGGACGCAACATCAAACCCCACGCCGATTTCCGGTATATAGGTATCGTACGTCGAAGTATCCGCCTGCATTTGAGCGAATTCATCCGTTTTCGTGATAATGGGAATCAGGAAATCAAAGGTCAGCCCCGCATTGAACTTTAACGGAAAAATGCGCCAGACGAAATTAACCCCTGTTGAAATGTCAGGAATTACATACCGCGTCACATAATGATATTCTTCGCCCGTATAGATGTCCTCTCCCTGATAGATGCTTTCGCTTCCCACAATGAGTCCGGGACCCACATCAACGGTCAGAAAGCGGCCTGCCTTGATCATGAATTTTATCTGGGGATTAAGAAACATACCTGCCGAGAAAATATTAGCATCAAGGGTATCGGTCGAATAGCCGAACGTTGACGTCGAATAGTCATTAGTCATTTCAAGCTCATGTAGAATGGTCCGGCTGATGAAATTAAGCCCGAGCCGCATCCCTCCCCGATTCGCGTTCCTCTCCCGTTTCCCGCCGCCTTCCACCACGGTTTTTGTCTCGGCCGGCGCCGGCGCAGGCGTTTCCGATTCAGTTTTTTCCGGTTTTGCCGTCTCCTGTTTCTCCGTCTTTTTATCCACCACGGCCGCGCCCACGCCGCTGCCCTCGGCCACAAGCTGGCCGGCGATAGCGGGAAGCTCATCCACCACATCCTCAATACCGCCTTTGATGTCAAGCGACACGACCCGCAGTATCTTTGCCGTCTGCACGTCGATTGTCCGCAAATTCACCAGAAACATCGATCCCAGCTTTCCAATCGACCCGCTTATCAACCGCTCCACGCCTAGAAGTTGCCCGATTTCCACCATGCACGCCTCGTCGGTGCATGCGCCTGACTGCTGAAATCCCTGCTCCTTGAGTATCTCCTGCATCTGATCGCGCTCCATCATGTTCACCCTGCCCGTGCGGAAAAGCTCGGTGCGGAGCCGGTCGGCGATGATTTCGGCTTCGCCCGCGCTCACCCCTTCGCCGTTTTTGAGCGACATGACCGCAAAATTCGTTTTCTTTTCCTGCGCGACGCCGCCTGCGGCAATCACGAAAACCATCGCAATAATTCCCATCGTCCATCGATGTATCATTGACATATTCATACCCGTACCCTTTCTGTTCAATGCCCGCAGTCCGGCCCGGATTATTCCGGATTTATACTATTGTATCGTTGTTTTGTTTCAAAGGCAATCCGTTTTTAAAAAATCAATACCCATCTCTTTCTATATGATGCGCCAGCCTCGCACGGATGATTCGTTCCTGTTCCGCGCTCAGCGCATATGAATTCATTTTATATCCCGTGATACTGTCAACAAACCGCCGCATGCGTCCTTCGCATTGATCCGAGAATACAAGGTTGAGGCGCTCATAGGCGCCGCGAATGACTTCCACGGGACGCTTCACAAGGTCCTCAAACCTGATCTCGGCAAACCGATCCTGCGTCAGAGCGCCAAGATCCGCTCGGATGCGCATCACCATGCGGTCAAACACCTCGATAACCTCTCCCATCGACGGCGGCCTAAAACGGCGGTTCATGGCGTTTTGTCGTCCCACAATTGACCACATCCGTACCGTTGACGGAATCACCGTTCGAGGATCGCGAACGATATGGATAAATTTTGCTTCAGGAAAAAGCCGCCGTAAAACCGCGATTCTCATGGAATGAAACGGGTTTTTCAACACGATACGCCTTCCCGTGTGCAGGCCAAGCTTAGCGGTAAAGTGCAGCAGGGCGCGTTCCCATCTTTCCCGCGACGGCGCAGCCGGCAAAAACGTCTGATCGTCGATGAGAAAATAACTGCCGCTGCGCGCAAACAACAAGCGTTCGAGCGGCGACAGGCCGGTCATGCGGAACATCGCATCCTCCTCCTCCATCGGCTCGTCCATGCCCAAACGCACGTTGTCCATGGGGCGGGTGGGAAGGAGCATCGGTTTCATGATCGGCTCAACAAAGATACGGGAACTCATGAAGCTTGCCGGATAGGTAACCTGGAACAGAGTCGGCGCGGCAAACTGCGGATCGCAGTTGATAAGCTGGTGCAGAAGCGTGCTGCCGGTGCGCCAGTGGTTCACGATTATCAGCGGATCGGATGGCGGCCGCGCCTGCGCAATCCGGCCGCCGTTTATCATCCGCTCGCGAAACGCCAGGAAAGAGGCGAAAATCCCGCTTTGCAGGATAAACAGCGTGCGCAGAAGAAAACGGGGCGCCGGTGTTATTCCGTTGCGTAGCAGTACGCGAAGAAAAACCCCGGCGGGCATGGCCGCCATCAGATACGCGCTTTTCACGCCATTCGTCCCTTACTTGATGGTGAATTCGAGATCCGCGCTGTCAACATCGGCGTCAACATTGAAGCTGCATGTCGAAAAATCCGGCGCAAACAATCCCGTATGCCGGCGATAGAGGCAATACGGCTCGAGCGGCCGTCCGAAAAACCCCTTGTTGAACTGGCGGTCGCCGCTCATGTCCTGAAACGCTGCAACCAGGTACCGGCCGGCGCACACGTTTTCGAATATATACCGGACGCCGTCCGCGGGAAGTTCCTCGGGTTTAAAACGAATCTTCCTGAAACAGCGCTGGCGGGCGAAATCGTCGGCGCTTGCATACAGCGCCACATGCACAGGCTTGCCCGGCGCATACCCGGATATCATGCCGCTGATGCGCATGCCGCAGGATGCTGCGCTACCTGTATCGGCCGGTGCGAAAACAGCCAGGAGGCCCAGCAGATGGATGATAATCGCCGTGTTCATTTTTTCCGTGCGCCGCAGGTTCCAAGACGGGGTTATAAGAAAATAATCTGCCGCATAGATGCATCTGTGTATGATACGATCCCGGAGATATTTTTTTCGGTATGAAAATCAAGCTTATCATGGCCGCCGCACCGTCCGATCCGCTGCGCAAGCGTGACCCGTTCATGCCGCTCTCGCTGCCGCTTCTGGCGGCATGCGCACCCGGACACGATTACAGTTTTGTCGATATGTTCTGGGACGACCGCGTCGGTACCGACGAGCCCGCCGATCTGGTCGGCATAAGCATGCGCGCCACATCAGAGCGGACGGCCTTTGACGTCGCCGATATTTTCAGAAGACGAAACATACCGGTGGTCATCGGCGGCCCCCAGGCATGGGCCCGGCCGTTTGAAGCGCTTGAGCATGCCGATGCGGTTGCGGTAGGAGAATCCGAGCGCCTGTGGCCCGAAATAGTGAAGGACGCCCAGCGGCGCAATCTGAAATCATTCTATGTCTGCTCGCCCGCGCCTTTTGACGGCCGGGGAAAAACGGTCTTTCAGATCTATACCCATCCGCCGCTTGACGGCATCCCCGCGCCGCTTCGGGGTCTTTTTCGCCGGAAGTATGTCTTTGACACGGTGTTTGCCTCCCGCGGATGTCCCATCGATTGCGACTTCTGCGCCGTATCGCGCTTGTTCGGCACAACCACACGGCTCAGGCCTGCTGATGAGGTGGCGGCGGAGATCGACACGCTTGGCCGGTACTTTTATCTTATCGATGATACGGTGTTCGGCCGTGCGCCGACGTATGACTATTACATTTCTTTATACAAGAAAATTGCGTCCTTACGGCGCACGCGCTTCTGGACCGGACAGGCAAACCTCGACGCCGCCGCCGACCCCAGAGGCCGCGACGTCATACGCGCCGCCGCGGACGCCGGCCTTCTCTACGCCGCGATCGGCATTGAGTCGGTCAATCCCCGCACGCTCGAGAAATGCGGCGCACTTGCAAAGATGGGCGTGCGATCTGCGGATCAGGCGATAGCGCGGATGAAAGAGCATATCAGGTTTATCCAGGACCAGGGCGTCATAATCTCGGGATGGTTTGTGGTGGGATATGAAGATGACTCGATTGAAAGCTACGACAAGGCTTGGGAATTCTGCCGCGAAATGCGGCTGATCCCGGTTATATTCCCCGTGCAGGCTCTGCCCGGAACACGCCTGTACGAACGGGCGGTGAAAACGGGTATGCTCGATGAAGATGAAGGGGAAACATTCAACCTGAAACATCCTGCAATCCGCGGCGGTGATGTGCGACGGCGGCTCGCTCGTATCCGGGCCGCTGCTTTTTCTCCTGCGGCAATCGCTGCGCGCACGGCGTATTATGCCCGCCGTTTCTCCCGCGACCGCATCCACAAATCGATTTTTTCGCTGGTCCTTCAATGGAAACTGAGGAGAGGACTCGATGCTGTGTAGGCACTGCTGCCGGATAAGCGCCCGCCATACAAACGGCGTTACCGCAGTTGAAATTCAACTTCACCGTCAAACACCCTTTGCGCCGGCCCGGTCATATACACCGAGTGCATTTCGTTCCCGTCCCATTCAACGGCAAGGTCGCCGCCGGCAAGGTGAATGGTGACGCGCCGGGAAAGCTTTCCGGTACATATTCCCGCTACGACAGCCGCGCAGGCGCCGGTGCCGCACGCGCGCGTCTCGCCGCACCCCCGCTCCCAGACTCTCATCCGCGCTTCGACGGGCGATATGACGGTCACAAATTCGACGTTGACGCGCCGGGGAAAGAACGGATCGCGCTCAAGCGCGGCGCCGTAGCGATGCACGAGGTCATCGGTCAAGGCATCGGTGAAAATGACCGCGTGCGGATTACCCATCGAAACAGCGGCTATCTCAAGTGTTTTGTCAAGCACTTTCATCGGCTTGCATATGACCCTGCCGGCCTTCTGCGCCGTCGGGATGTCTGCCGCCTCAAGTACCGGCGCGCCCATGTCGACCCGTACCATGCCGCCGCGCCGCTCCGTGACGATAATGCCCGCCCCGGTTTCAAACGACAGTTTCTTCTTTGCCGACATTCCCCGCTCGAACGCATAGCGGGCGCAGCAGCGGATGCCGTTGCCGCACATCTCCGCCTCGCTGCCGTCGGCGTTGAATATCCGCACGCGGAAATCGGCCCGCCTGGACGGCAGAATTAAAATAACGCCGTCGGCGCCGATCCCGGTCCGTCGATCGCAGAGCGCAGGGACACGCGGGATGAGCTTTTTCACCGCCGGGACCGGGACATGGCGGGTAACGATGAAGTCGTTGCCCAGGCCGTGCATTTTTGTAAATTTCAGATTCGACGCGCGGCTCATATCCGGCTGTTTCCTTGCGCAAAGACGCGCTGAATATTTTGCCATAAAATATATCACGCATGAGTGAAGGCCGGGCCGGCAATGGACATCCTTCCATTGACAACGTACGCTTTTCGCGGTATCTGTATAACGGAAGACTACGCTGCCCGTCCGGACATTTCTGCTTTATCGCAAGCCGTTCGATACGATAGAGCCGACCTGTCTGATGCTATGCATGCGCGCATGATAATTGGCATGGCTTCCCGATTTCCATGCATCGACGATGAATGTAATTCCGACACTGTACGATATGCGGTACCATCCTCGTTACGCCGCCCAATAATAAGCAGGCGCTATTAACCGCTCTGATTTCCCCTCAAATCAATCACAAAAAAAATGCTCGCTGTGTTCTTTGCCATTGCATTTCTTGTATTAAATTATAAATACATGACAAGCAACTCAATCAAACCTCTTTCATCGGATATCAGTAAGC
>Ga0129299_1002323_pt1 | contig 12630 bp, 7 predicted proteins | sample ConPoolayeCmetaG_FD_94477 | JGI IMG/M metagenome (GOLD analysis project Ga0129299, IMG submission 94477) | Hot spring microbial mat communities from California, USA to study Microbial Dark Matter (Phase II) - Cone Pool mat layer C metaG ... | reverse complement strand
TTTATCCATGTTGACGAACCGGTCTTGATTTCTTGAAGAAGCTCGGAAAGGGACAGGGTCCGGGCCAGGGAACACAGGAGGTGAACATGGTCGTCGGTTCCACCGACGGCCAACGCGGGCGAGTCTGCGTTCCTGCAAATCCCTCCGAGGTAGGCGTGCAGTTCCGGTTCGATGTCTTCCGCGATCCACCGCACGCGGTTCTTGGTGCTGAAGACGATGTGGACGAGGACACAGGCAAGTGATTGCGGCATGTTATTTCGCCCTTTCAGGGCTTGGAGGAATGGGGGGGCGTGCGTTCCGGGGGCTCCGCTTCGCTCCGCCCCCGGCTATTCTCTTTAGGCCCTTCGGGCCTGACAACGTACGTGCCATTCTCTTGCGGCCCTTCGGGCCTGACAACATGTCTGCCGTTTTCCTGAGGCCCTTCGGGCCTGCGACAGCACGCGATACGCTACGCCATCAGGACGAGCGTGTGCCGCTTCGTGGGTGATTGGTTGAGTAGGGTCTCCCCATGTGGATCGCTCAGAAATGGCAGATCCCTCTGCATTGTGGTCCGCATGGCGAACCCTACCGGGTGACGAACAACCTTAGCCCGCGGCACCAAGCGAACCGTCACGCCTCGCCCAGGAGCATGTTCAGCCGGCGCTCCGTTTGGATCGTCGAGCGAACCGTGTGGTAGCTGATCTTCCAGGCGTGGCCGAGGTAGTCCCATTTCACCCGGCCGTCGCGCTCGCACAGGGCGTACCACTCGCCGACGTCGTGGTTGATCACGTGGTTCCAGACGAAGTCGTGCACGTTGACGAAGGCCTTCCAGTACTTGTCGTCCTTAAACAGCAGGCAGCCGTCAAGCAACCCGACGAGCGCCTCGGCCTGCTGCCAGAACTCCTTGAGCGTCTGCGTGGCCGGTCCGTCGTTCGGCCCCTCGACGTAGATGCCGCCGTACTCCCAGTCGATGCCCCATTGGATCGCGTGGTCGATGAGCCGGCGGATGACCTCGGTGTAGTCGCCGGAGTGCTCACCGAGGATCTTCGAGGCGTGGTTGAGCAGCCAGGCATATTCGATGTTGTGCCCGTAGTTGGTGTTGTTGAGCGGCCGGCCTTCGTCTTCTTCGGCGTCGCGGTCGCTCCCCCAGACGTTCTTAAAGAGGATCGCCCGCAGCGGCTCGAACGCATGCGAGAACTGGGCGATGCCCGTGCCGAACTTCGGAAAGAGCATCTTGGTGTTCAGCAGGTCGATCGTCTCGAGCAGCCGGCGGCGGTGCACGTGGCTCCGCGTGAGCTCGTAGAGCACCGTCAGGGCCTCCATCATGTGCATGTGCACGTCGAGCGACTTGCGGTCGCCGCCGTAGACCCCACCCGGCTTGATCGACCAATCACGGTGCAACATCTCGTAGTATCCCCCGTACCGCGTGTCGATGACGTTACGGGCCAGCTCGTCGTAGGTCTTCAGTGCGTATTCACGGGCGAGTTCGCTCCCCGTGGCCAGCGCCAGTTCGGACAAACAGTACATCGCGAAGTCGTGCCCGTAGATGATCTTGCTGTCGTCGATGGGCGTGCCGTCCTGGGCGCAGATCCAATACCACCCGCCGTACTGGCGATCCCAGAAGTGTTTGACGAGAAACTCCGCGCCCTCTTCGGCCAGTCGGGCGCACTGCCCGTCGCCCAGACCGTACCGGTGGGCCGACGCCATCGTGAAGATCATCCGCGTCTGCTGGACGAGGGTCTTGTCCGTCACGCCCGTGGGCTTGCCGTTCCGGTCGAAGTACGTCAGAAACCCGCCGTACTTGCGATCCACCGAGTTGTTCAGCCAGAAGGGCAAAAGCTTCCTGCGAAGGTACGGGGCAATCCGGTCCCGCCGCTCTCGGATCTCGTCCTTGGAAATCGTCCACGCGCACATGGGTACCTCCCGGTCTGGATTATGGAAAGGGTCGTTCGTACCGCTCAGCCGACGATTTTTCGCAGCGCCTTCGGATCGAAGCCCTTCACCCCGGCCTTGTCGAAGACTTCGGCGAACTCCCGGATCTCGGCCTCCGTAAAGAGCAGCCCGCCCTCCGTGCGCGAACGGAGGAAGGCCTCGTGTTCAAGCTTGCCCGGCAGAATCGCCTTGTCGTTGCCGTGACCCAGGATGTCCTGAAGCACGGCCTTGACGTTCGCGTCCTGTTCCGTGCGGGACGTGAACGACGCGGCGGCGAGGGCCTCCGGCTTGATCGCCTGGAAGACGTAGCAACTCGCCCGGTTCCGCCCGTCCCCCGTCTCGTCCCGATGCCCGCGGAGCGTCGGCAACCCGCCGCCGATGTACGCCGCGTACAGCTCGTCCACCAGGCTCAGACCGTAGCCCTTGTGTCCCCCGACCTTGCCGCCGAACGGCATCAACCCGAAGACGCGGTCGGGGTCCGTGGTGAAGGCGCCGTCCTTGTCGATGGCGACCTCCGGCGGGAGGGGGAGCCCCTCGCGTTTGAGTTGCTGAACCCGCCCCATGGCGACGGCGGAGGTCGCCCAGTCGATCAGAACGACATGCCCGACGAGGTCCTGCGTGGGAAACGCCCAGCTATGCGGATTCGTACCCATCGTCGGGTACTTGCCGCCGAAGGGGACGACCTCGGCCAGCGTGGCCGTGCAGTTCGTGTAGGCGATGTATCCTTTCAAAGCCGCCTCCAGGACGTATCCCCCGCCCCAGAGATAGTGGAAGGGCCTGTCGACCACGACCAGACCGATGCCGTACCGGTCCGCGCGCTCCATGGCCATTTCCATCGCGCGCCGCGCGACGGGTTGACCGAGCTTGTAATGGGCGTTGATCTTGCCGACGGCCGGATACCCCGTGTCGATCTCCTCGATCTTGGCGCCCGGTTTGGCCAATCCGCAACCGGTCCCGAACAGGTGTTCCAGGTGCAGCGCCTTGAGCGCCGCGTGCGTCTTGATGCCGTACCGGCTGGCCAGACCGGCGTAATACGCGGCGATGTCCGACTCCTCCTTGTCGTAGCCGCGGCTCTGATAGACCCGGCTGACCATCTCGTTGTGCAGCCCCTCGGGAAATACGTACAAAAAGCGGGTACCTGAAGAGGTCATGGCTGACTCAAGGCTCCACGTTTGGGAATCCGACCCACTCCGCGTCTGCGAATCCGACGCCCGCGACGACGATCGCCGCGACGGCAACAGTGTCTACGCGGGGCGGTTTTCTGTAAAGTCCTCGAAGCGATCGGTCGGGAAGAACCTTCGACAAGAACGCGATGTCTTTGGGGGATGGGGTGCCCCGCAAAAGATGAACCCTCCTCTCGGGTATCCTCCGCACCCTCGCGATTCATCGGGCGGCCTTCCCCTTGTCGGAACAAGGTCGGCGCGCCGGAGGCACGCTCCTTTCGTTTTCCCCAATGGAGGTTAAAGGGGCTAGGTCAGGCCGTACTCAGCCCACCGCGCGGTGACGCGTTCGACGATCTGAGGCGACATGATCAGCTCGTCGGGCCAGGGGCGGACGGGACCCTCGCCGGGGATCTTGCGGGTCGCATCGATGCCCATCTTGCTGCCGGCACCGCACGCCGGTGCGGCGTGGTCGAGGATATCCAGGGGACCGTCGACGACGACGGTGTCCCGGCGCGGATCGACGTTCGCCCCCATGTGGAACAGGACATCCTGTTCATCGTGCACGTTCACGTCCTCGTCCACCACCACGATGAACTTGCAGAACATCATCTGTCCGGCGCCCCACAGGGCGTGCATGACCTTTCGGGCCTGATACGGATACTCCTTGCGGATCTTGACGAACACGCCGTTGTGGAAGGCACCGAACATCGGCAGGTGGTAGTCGAGGATATCCGGTACCATCGCCTGCAACAGCGGCAGGAAGATCCGCTCCGTCGCCTTGCCGAGGTAGTAGTCCTCCATCGGCGGCTTGCCGACGACGCACGTGGGGTAAATCGGATGGCGCCGATGCGTGATGGCGGTCACGTGATATCGCGGGAACAGATCGGGCAACGAGTAGAAACCCGTGTGATCGCCGAAGGGACCCTCCCGAATCATCGGCTCGGACGGGTCTACGTACCCCTCGATGACGATCTCCGCGCTGGCGGGCACCTCCATGTCGATCGTGCGGCATCGGACCAGTTCGACGGCGCGACCCTGCAGGAATCCGGCGAGGAGCAGTTCGCTGACACCCGGCGGGAGCGGGCACGTGGCCGCATAGGGCAAAACGCTCTCGCCGCCCAAAACGACGGCGACGGGCATGCGCCGGCCCAACCGGTGGTACATCCGGAAGTGTCTGGCTCCGTCGTGATGCGGGTGCCAGTGCATCGCGGCCAGCTTCGGCTCGAACAGTTGGACGCGATACATGCCGACGTTGCGATCCCCCGTGTGGGGGTCCTTGGTGTAGACGCCCCCGAGCGTGATGTAGCGCCCGCCGTCCTGAGGCCAACACTTGAGCGCGGGCAGATCGAAAAGGTCAGCCTCATCGGTCCGCACGACCTCCTGGCACGGACCCGAACCGACGACCTTCGGCGACAGTCCTGCCAACCTCACCAACTCCGGGACGCGTTTGATCTTCTCCACAAACGTCGCCGGGATCTCGGGGCGGAGCAGTGCGGCGATCCGATCCGCCAGTTCCTGCAGGTCACCACACCCCAGCGCCAACCGCACCCGCTCATAACTGCCGTAGGCGTTGATCAGAACGGGCATGCGGTGCCCGCGAACGTTCTCAAACAGAAGGGCATACCCTCCACGATCCCCGTGAATCGGGTCCGTCTTAGGAGGCCCCGGGTCGGTAGGGGGGGCTGGGGACTTGCACATCCGATCGGTGATCTCGGTGATCTCGAGCTCCGGGTCCACCGGCACGCGAATTCGCTTGAGCTGCCCCCGCTGCTCCAAGGCCTCGACGAACGACCGAAGATCCCCGAACGACACGTGCGACTCCCTCGCCTTCGATTCCTACGGCTGTTTTGTCACTTGTTTCTTGATGGTGTAGTAGGCGGCCGTGACCACGTTGCTCCGCAGGAACACGTCGTAGATCACCCGGTGCAGCGGGACGAAGCGGATGTCCTTGCGGACCTCCACGCCGTCCTGCACGAGCGCGTCGGCCGTGAACAGCGCCACCCGTCCCTGTCCGGTCTCGCTCCAGTACTTGCTCTCGTAACCGGCCAGCAAGTCGATGCCGACCTCATAGTAACTCTGTCCGTCCGGCAGACTGTACCCTTTCATATAGACGTTGTAGTAGGCGCCCCGGTAGACCATGTGGTGATCGATCCGACCGTCCGCGTGCTTCTTGAACCAGTCGTGCATGCGGGTGAACTCATACCGTGCGGTGTTCAACCCCGGGAAGATCCGCGTCAGCCACAGCGGGGCCGAACGTCCCACATAGGCGCCGCCGTCGATGATCCATTCGCCCTCGCCGACGGGATAGTTCAGCACACCCGGTTCGTTGAAGAATCGCTGACGGGTGCTGTCGATCAGCGTGACCGGTCCGGTGGCGTGCAGACCGGGGAAGTCGTAGAGAACCATCGCCCGGACGTCATCCTCCGCTCCCACCTTGACGGCTTTGTACTTCAGATCGAAGTACGGGTTCCGCTCGTCCGCGGTCAGGGCGAATTCGCCGTCCACCAGCCCGCCGTTCATCGCGCACGTGAAGGGCACCACCACGCGGCCGGCGGCCACCTTGAAGTCGCTGATCAGCTCTTGAACTGTGAACACCTTGCGCGTCTTCTCGCCGGTCAACCGGGCTTGCCCGATGTGCGCCCGCCCGGCCAGGTCGCACCGCTTGAGGAACTCGAAAACAGGCTGCGCCTTGATGATGCGGTCCTCGTCGCCCGGCCGGCTGGAGGTCTCCGAAGGTTGCAGGTCGTCCAGAAAGCGGCGGAGCTCGTCGAGGTCCACATCGTCCGCGATGAGAAAGACGCTCCCGCGGGGGTTCTGGCTGATCTGCTCGACATGGGCGGCCAGTTTCAGCCCGTTTCGACCGACGCGGACGCGCAGCTCATCGCAGTCGATCCGGTCGCTGGAGACCTCCATCTGGCCGTCGATCTCCACCTCCGTCTTGCCGAGTCTCGTCACGACGTTTTTGGCCGCCAGGCTGGACGGACCCAGTCGGAACTGGTCCCCCTCTGCGGCCAACGAGACGTTTCCGGTCAGACTCCCGGCGAGCGACTCGGACGGCAGTGTGGGCATCATCTTCTGGAGATGGGCCAGTTGCGGCACCTGATAACCGGCGGACAGCGTGAATCCGCCCAGGCGGGGTGTCCCCCCTTCGGGATCGTGCTGGAGCCAAAAGTCGCCCGTACCGCTGAACCGCATGTCCCATGCCTCCACGTCACACTCGTGGAGGACGAATTCGGTGGTCGATCCCTCCCGGCCGGAGGGTTCGCGGCTGGCCAGGTCGAAGGCGATCCTCAGCCGCGTGCCCGGGGCCTTGACCAGGTGTGGAGAGGCATTCAAGTTAATCCGATCCGCGTCGACGCGTCCGGCCAAGCGGACGCCTCGACGGTCGATCCCCAGCCGAACCGCCGCCTCCGCCACGCCCATCAGGTCGTACTTTTGGGCCAGACGATCGACGGCGGGGCAGAGCGACCGCAGCGTGGAATCCATGACGACCGTCCCGACCGTCGACAACGCCACCTCTTGCAGCGGACTGCCGGTCACCCACCATCGGGGGTTCCGGGCGATGTAGTCGCCGGTCAACTTCTCATGGGTCCCCGGTTGGGTGACGATCCGCCCGTCGATCGCCCGGAACTGACACGAGGCGATGGTGGCCAGCACCTCCCGGATGGTCATCTCGTGGGGCACCGACGGATCAATCTCGGGAAGGCTTTCGACCGTGGCCGCCAAACGGCACGGAACCCCCGGAGGTTTGTCGATCGGGTCCCGCCCGGATATGTAAACTCCGAGGGAACCTGCATCCGCCGTGAAGCTCAGGACATGCCGCCGGGGATCCCGTTGCGACCGGAAGGCAACCGACGCCCCGCCCTTCAGGCGGAACTCGCTCAACCGGTTCCGGAGGGACGGCGCATGCCCAAGCGCCTGATCGACGTTCGACACGTCCATGTCTACCCATACCTGTTCCCGACCGCCTCCCCAGGCCAGCGCTCCCTGCCCGCCCAGCCCGGCCAGTTTGAAGGACAGATCGTACCTGTGCTGAAGGTCGGTCAGGGAATGATCGAAAAGGTAATCGAGCACCACGGCCGCTGGACTGCCCGCGGGTTTGCTCAGGTCCTGGCCCCAATCGATTCCCAGCTTGGACGCCTCCACTGCCGCGTGGACCCGCCACGTCCCCGGGCGTACGTTTCCGCCGACGACGAAGCAGGCCAGATTGGATTCCAGCCGTACCGTGCAATCGCCCTTCAAACCGTGTCCGGGCTGATCCGTTTCGAATCGTCGAGCCAGCTCCGGCATGGCGTCGAGCAATGACTCGACCTTCTCGATGTGCAACGTCGCGGCGAGGTGCCCGTGGGCAACCAGCCGATCGGCATCGTCGATGGGAGGGGTGCCCCCCTCTTGGGGTTCCGTGCGCTGAACGGACAAGCGTGCCCTTGACATGGCCGGGTCCACCCGGATCCTCGAGGGTCCCAAGTGCAGGTCCACACCGACCTGACGCGCCACGGTAGGAGCGCGACGGTCGAACACCAATCGGGCTGATCCCGACAAGGGTTGGTTCATCGGCTTGACGAAAACCTCGCCGACGGTCAAGGTCGATGACTCCGGCACGGATGCGTGGCACCAGAGCACGGAGTCCTCGGCGGGGCTCTGATCCGATTCCAGCCCCATGCTGAAGAACATCGGACCGGTCAAGCGAACATCCCTGAACCGCTCGGCCAAACAAGGCAGGTACGCCACCAGCCGGTCGGCAGGTTGGGCACTGAGGTGGAGCTCACCCCGGACCCGAGGCAGAACGGCCGACCACAGGTCCTCCGTTTCGTCGGTCTGATCCGCTCGACCCTTCGCACCCCCGACCAGGTTCCATGGCGCGTGTCCCCTGGCCCACAGCGCCAGCGGTCCGAGCCGGACCTGCACGTCCTCCACCTCGAGTCGTTCAGCCCGCCGGTCCACCCGGAGGTCCAATCGGAGCGACACCGGGTCCCCCGCCGGTATGCAGACCCTCTCGGGGCGAATGATCTCGGCGTTTTGCCCGTCCAACCGAAACCTCAGCCGATCCGACAGGGTCGTCCTTGCCCAACTCAGTTCGAACCGACACCCCCCGCGGGTCTGCGTTTGGGGACCGAGCAGGATGTCCATCTCCGGAACCGACCGGCGAAGGCGGTCGAGGTCGTCCGCCTCCCCCGTCAGATTCATGTCGATGCGGTGCTCGCTGCGAAGGGCAAGACGGATCGGACCATCCCGGGCGGGCTCGGATGTCCGGACGTGCAGACCCGGCACGTGACCGTCGAGCTCGTCGAAGATGAGCACGTCGGCCGTCGGATCCCATCGACCCTTGGTCGTCAGGTCGGCCCGGTCCAGTCGACTCGGTTGATCCCGGCCTCGACGGTAGACGGACACATCCTGCAGGTCCGTCTGAAACGACCAGTCGATTCTCAAGTCCTCATGAACGCGGACCTCCAGCGCCCCGGCGCTCCAACCGGTCATCCGCTGGAGCGATGTCCCGGGGATCAGATGGACCGGAACGGAACTCAGATCGAGCCGATGCCACTGAATGCGCCCTCCCCCGCTGAGCTCCACGCCTTTCTTGAGCTTCGGCACCAGGAGCTCACCCTCCGTGGCGATTCCGTCGGCGATGCCCGGGCGCGATTCGCGGGACGACGGCGCCTGTCCGCGAATGTCCCAACTGGCCGTTCCGGTCCGGGCGTCCAACCGGCACGTCAACTGGCCGAGCCGCAAGGCCACCTCGCTTCGCCGCGGACGCCCTTCCGGCGGAGGGTCCGCGTATTCCTCCACGATGTGAACGGCCGCACGCCACGCGGACCATTCCCCCCTCGGGGCCGCCTGCGTCCCTTCCTGCCCGAGGTCGGCGATGTTGAGCTTCTGCACGCCGTTCTCGGTCAGGATAACGATCCAGACCTCGGGTTCGTTCAGATTCAACCGGGCAATCGGCCGACCCAGCAGCGCGGCGATGGGCGAAAAATCCGTTTGGACCCGCCGGACGCGAACGAACGGACCCTCGCCGAAACCGGGTCGCTCGTCGATGGTCAGCCCCTCGAGCAGGACACCCTTGGCCCAGCCGATGTCCAGTCGATCGATCCGCGCACCGCGGTTCATGACCCGCGCGATTTCCGCGGCAATCCGGTCGGCCAACCACTGCTTGGGGATCAGCCAAGGCAGGAGGGCGTACAGGATCGCTCCGACCAAGACGAGTGCCAACACCGCCTTTCCCACGCGGCGACCCGGCGACCGCGGGGGTCGGCGGGTGGGTCGAAACTCCGTAGCAATCTGTACGTCCGACGACACGGGGCTCGGCCTTTCGGGATGTCAGTTCCCCCGGACGATGTGCGCGACAGGCGGATCCGCGAACACCTGCTGCGCCTCGGGTACCTTCCCTGCCGCGGCGTCTCCGCGATGAATCCACACGCGGTACCGTAGGCGGAGCGGAACACCGCTCTTGATTTGATACGTGTCCAACCCCGGCCAGGCGGGATTCAGATAACCGTACGATCGGTTGCTCCAACCGCTCGGAAAGCCGGGATTCCCCGGGCTGTCGAAGATGGCCAGTCCGCTGACCCGCTCCGACCCGGGAACAAACCGCCCCGACAGATCGCTCCACGCCATTTTCGTGCGGTTGACATTGGCGGGTTGCCGACCGTCCGGTCCAACGATCACGGTGTCGCGCCGGCCGGCAAAGCGGACGTTGAACCCACCATACCCCTTGTCGGCCTCCAGTTGCCCGCCAAGGGTCACAGGCGCCTCGCCGGCCGCGAAGGTCAAGAACACGTCGATCGCGCGACCGTCGCTCCCCGCTCGCCACGCGCAAACCTCGACCGTCTCATCCAGCAGGACACGATCTTCGGCCACCCACCGGTTCGCCACGCGGAGAACGGCACAGACTCTTCCACCCTGGCGACCGAAAACGCGCACGAAGCGCTGCTTGACGCCCTGAATCCCCCACAGGTCGTAGCGCTTTCCGGCCACGTCGACCCGAGGCCATGCCCACGACACGCCCCGGTGGTGAAAGTGGTCGCGCGGGAAATCGTCCGTCAGCACCGCCCCGTCCAGATCATACACGGGATGGAGGTAGCACGACCGGCGATACGTCGGCGGGACGCCGGGTTTGAGGGTGTCGGCGCGGACAAAGGTAGCCACCCCGCGACCCGATTCCATGATGACGATGCCCTCCGAGTTCGACTCGTCAATCGTCAGACCACCCGGCTCGGGCTTCTCGGCCGTTACCCGAAATCGACGGACATCGCCCGTCAGTGCTCGAGGCGGCATGATGAAGCACACCATCCTGCCGGGCTCGTTGACGACCTGGGCGGGGATCCGCCGCGCGGTCCCTTCTTCAACCAGGAGGAACTCCCCCGCCATGTCGTCCTTCGCACCGGCAAGCGGGACCATCACCGGGACGTCAACCCGCCCGTGGTGAGGTTTGCAGCGGACCTCAATGACGGTCTGGGCCTGTCCGGCGCCGACGAACAGGGCCATCCACCCTGTCATCCATGTCCCCAACCGCAAACCGATCCGTCTCCCTTCGTCCCGCATCACGAACCCGCCTCCGTCAAGGATCGATCGGTTGGACCGCCACGCAACGGGCGAACCTGTGGTGTGTGAGGCCTACCACTCCGATCCATGCCTCCTTCATATTCGGTCGGTGGCACACCCCTGTCAACGCGACCCCCAAGTCGCCTCGCCTCAAACAGGACGAGCACCGACGTAGGGATCCCTCCTGGGTCCATTCCCTATAGACCGCGTACGGGAGAAATGTCGCCTTTCCTGGGACGGGGCGGCTCCGGAGAGAAACCCTCCACGTTCAGGTCGCTTCGCGGGACCACCACGACATGATAGGGGCAGGCCAATTGGATCACGGCCTGCGTGCTCGGTCGCGGGCGATAGACGCGGACGTCCACCTTGATGACGGACTCCTCGCGCCATACCCGGTGGATCCGGATCGCGTACCCTTCCGAGGTCACGCGCCCCATCGCGGCGACCAGCACCATCTCTCGGCTGAAATCCACCGGGACGTCGCGGATCGGGCAGTGGACCATCTCCGCCTGGCTCCGGGCCACCAGCCGCGTCGGACGTGTCAGGTCGCAGTAGCTCCCCGCCTTCTCCCAGAGGATGGGGAACTCCTGGGGTTCCTGATCCGGTCCGCTGGACGGACCGCCGATCCACGAACACCCGGTCGCCGTCGGCAGCGCCCACAAGAAGATCGCGGACGCTCTCGCGGCCTGTGCGGCGCGAATGGGTCGGAATGTGCTGCGCGCTGTTCCAGTCATGCCCTGTTCGCCTATCCTGGCCGCGTGAAGGTGGAGTCGCGCCGCTCTACGCGATCAGTCCCTCGATCCGCTTCATGAAGATGCCGATCTCCTTGGCGTATTCCGGGCTGCCTTCCAGTTCGAGGTAGCCTACCTTGACGGCCTGAACGGTATCGACCTGGCTGGTCAAGACGGCGAATGCCCCGTCGATGCCCTTGAACTTCATGTGGACAAACGGCATGCGGCGGTTGTACGTCCCCCGACCCGCCTTGGTCTTGCCCCCCTTGACGCGAAGGTACGCGCAAGGACCGTCCGGCAGCACGGACCACTGGTAAATGCGGTCTGGGCTCTTGGCACAGAACGCGACCATCTCCGGTTCGCCGCCCTTGTTCAGTTGGCTCAGCGCGGTGGTCACCATGTACAGCAGCAGCTTGACCTTCAACGCCTTGAGCGCCGGGTCCGACGGAATGACGTTGGGCATCAGGATCTTCAGCGACAGCAGGAGCGGCACGACCTTCAACAGCAAGCCCGCTCGGTACCACCCACGGATGCGCGGCACCGCCACCTTACCCGTCAGAAAAGCCACCAGCTTAGCCGGCGTGGCAAAGCGGAACGCGATCGTCGGGTTCGGGTGAATTTTGTGTTGGACCTCGAGTCGACCGTCCACCCATTCCAGGTACGACCCGAGGTCGCTGTCCCGGACGGCGAACTGAACGACCGCGTTGACGCCCTGGAACTTGGCCGCTTTGACGGGGTCGTCTTCGAGGACGACCTTCAGCAGCGGGAGCGCCCCGCGAAGTAGAATCCTCGCGGCCAGCACATCGCGATCCACGGTCGTGTTCGGTTCGGACATACCCTGCGCCCCGGTTAAGGATAACGCCGCCGACCCCTTCGTCAACCGGCGTTGAAGCCCTCCTGTTTGCGCACTGCTCCTCCGCAGCGCATGTCGCGGCCCGCCGCATGGTATGCCATCATCCGGCAGCGAAGTCGCCGGGGCAAAGGGGACGATCCCGGGGCTTGGGCAAGAAAACGTACGGGGTGTGCGGCACCCGAGCCGCGAGATCGATCTCGCGCGGAACGCATAACCTCAGAAAAACCCAGAAAAACAACGTGCTATCGTCGGAAGCGACGCCAAAAACGGTCGGTTGGGTTTGAGCCGGTTACCACTCGGCACTCCACACCCGTTGTTTTTAGACCGAAGTTCCACCTCGTTCCAGGGTGCTTTTGAGCTATAACCCTTCGATGTAACAGGCGTTACGGGATAGTACGCCTTTCCAAGTGTTCCCATGTATTTTCAATAT
>Ga0129299_1002322_pt1 | contig 12631 bp, 8 predicted proteins | sample ConPoolayeCmetaG_FD_94477 | JGI IMG/M metagenome (GOLD analysis project Ga0129299, IMG submission 94477) | Hot spring microbial mat communities from California, USA to study Microbial Dark Matter (Phase II) - Cone Pool mat layer C metaG ... | reverse complement strand
TTCAAAAACGGGGACTCACCTCCGAGCCAACCCTCGACTACGACCCAGAAAACGGGTTCCGGCGAGGTGCCTGTCCCCGTTTTTGAACCATGCCTATTTTCGGAGCAGACCCACAGCAACCGGTCCCCGCGCACGTTTCATCGCGCCGGTTTAAAATGAGCTCGCGCGTCGTAGCCGGGAGGCAATACAATGTCCGTCAACAACGCAGCGGTCTGTGGTGCGTGGTTCGCAATCGTCGCGGCACCGAGCACGATGGCGGCGGACGTCCGTCAGGAAGGACGGGCTTGGCTGGTTGAGAACGCAGCCATTCGCGTTCGCGTGGACCCCGTCCGGGGGCGGCTTGGCGTGCTCGAGAAGGCGTCGGGGTACGAGTGGCGGCAGCCTGCCGACATCGTCGAGAAGGCGGCGACACGTCCCCACGGCAGCGCTCCTGTGGGCGATCCGAAGGCGCCCGAAATCTTCCGCAACGTTGCGGCCATCTCCTCGCCGGACCCCGGCCTGACCTTCGAGGCCGATTTCGGTTCCACCAACAACCGACCCAACACGTGTGCGGTCACGTTGGTCGTTCCGGGTTCGACCGCCAGGCTGATTATCACGCTCGACATGCCGGACCGAAACGTCGAGGTGCACTCCATGCCCTTCCTGGAGCCGTTTCTCCTCGACGTCCCCCGAGGCGTGATGGCCGTCGCGGACTATTGCAACGGCCACGTCTATCCGGTGGACGACTATCCGACGACGCACACGTACCACGCTGCCGATCGTCTGGACATGCCGTGGATAGCCCTGTGCGACCTAGACAAGGGGTTCGGGTGGCTGATGATCATCGAGACGAGCGAGGACGCCCACGTCCACTTCCGACACCACGCGGTCGGAGGTCGAAGGCTGGTCGCACCGCAGGTCATCTTCGTTTCGAGCAAGCGGCAATTCGCGTATCCGCGTCGCGTGATCCACGAATTCCTTCCGACCGGTGGATACGTGGCGGCGGCCAAGGCGTTCCGGACCTATGCCAAAGAGAAAGGGCTGCTGGTCACCCTGGCTGAGAAGCTCAAGAAGAACCCGAATCTCGAGCGACTGTTCGGCGCCCCCACTATCTGGGGTGACGCGACCCTGGCGTTCGCCCGGCAGGCCAAGGCCGCCGGTGTCGAGAAGATGCTGATCAACGGGCGCAGCTCGCCCGATCAGACGGCGGCGATTAACGCGCTCGGATACCTGACGAGCGAATACGACAACTACACGGACATCCTGCCGCCGGACAAACCCGGGCAGATCGACTCCCAGCATGCCCCGCTTCCCGACAGCGCGGTGTTGAACGCCGACGGTACGCGGATGAAGGCCTGGTTGACCTTCGACAAAAAGCTCCAGTACATGAAGCGATGCCCGGCTTTGTGGAAGACGACAGCCGAAATCGTCATCCCCAAGGTGCTCCGCGAATACCCCTACCTGGCGCGCTTCATCGACGTGACGACGGCCGAAGGACTGTACGAGTGCTTCGACCCCAACCATCCTCTCACCAAGACCCAGAAGCGGCAATGCGGCGTGGACCTGCTGAGCTATGTCCGCTCGTTGAACCTGGTCGTCGGCGGCGAGCACGGGATCTGGTGGGCCGTGCCGCATCTGGACTATATCGAGGGGATGATGAGCGGCAGCCCGTGGTTCTATCCCTGGCCGGCCGGCCACCTGATTCGCCCGAAGACCAAAGATCAGAAGTTCACCGGGCCCTGGGGTAACCAACACGCGTCCTGGGAAGACTATGAGAAGTGGGGCATCGGCCACCGATGGCGGGCACCGCTTTGGGAACTCGTCTTTCACGACTGCGTCGTCAGTACGTGGTATTGGGGCGATACGAACGATTACCTGTTGCAGGCCGCCCCGGAGGTCACATCCAAGAAGGATGCGTTCAACATTCTGTACGGCACGATCCCGATGATGTGGGCGATTCCGGAGGGCGCCTGGCATGCCAACCGGGAGGTGTTCCTCCGAACCTATCGCAACACGTGCAAGCTGCATGAGGTCGTCGCCGGAACCGAAATGCTCCGGCATGACTTCCTGACGCCCGACCACGCCGTGCAGCGGACCGCCTTCTCAGATGGGACCCAGGTCATCGTGAATTTCGGGGCGACTCCGCAGGAGGTCGAACTGGCCGGTCGCAGGTATACGCTGCCCCAGAACGGCTTCGCCGTCAAAGGCCCGAAGATCGAGCAGTCGCTGACGTTGATCGACGGTAGAGCGGTCACGACCATCCGGAAACAAGGCTACCTGTTCAGCGATGGCACCGGGGTGGGAGCAGAGACAAAGTTGGAACCGCTGCGCCCGGATCAGAAGAGGTAACCAGGGCAAACGAAAGTTCGCATCGGTCAATGCGGCAATGTGTCGTACGGAGGGGCGTTCGGTACAATAGAATAGAGACGAAAGGGCAGATACAGGGGCGTCGCCATCCCCCGGTTTGCCTGCGTATGGGGAGGAGGCTTCTCGTGGCTACCTGTGAGAAATCAGGGTTCGTGTATCTCGCGTCCATGGTGATCGCCGTCTGGTTACGGACTGTTGCCCTCGCCGATCCGATCTTTGCTGAGGGGGTCAGTCAAGGGACGGTAGCGGCCCCGGATATCACGGAGGCTTCGGGAATCGCCGCCAGCCGGATGAACGACAGCGTCCTGTGGGTCCACAACGATTCCGGCGATGTCGCTCGTTTGTTTGCGATCAACACGCAGGGGCAGTGGCTCGGCACGTACAACATCATGCTGGCGGGGACGACCACGTTTGCGACGGCCACCGACTTCGAGGACGTTGCGATAGGTCCCGGTCCCCAGACGGAGCTCTCGTACATCTACGTGGGCGATATCGGTGACAACGCGGCTTCTCGTGCCAACATCACCGTCTACCGCATCGCTGAACCGGTGGTCTACGTCCACCAGAGTGCCAATCCCGTCACGCGAAACCTCAACCAGGGCGAATGGCAGGCGATTACATTGAACTACCCGGACGGCCCCCATAACGCCGAAACGATGATGGTCGATCCGCTGACGGGCGACCTGTTCATCGGTACGAAGCAGGGCGGCGTCACACGGGTGTACCGGGCTTCCGCATCGGAACTGGCCTCAGGGTCACCGGTGACGCTCGCCTTCGTGGCCCAGGTCGGGTTGGACACCTCCACGGGCGGGGACATCTCGCCAACGGGATGGGAAATCGCCCTCCGGGGTTACTCGACGGCAAAACTCTGGACCCGTGCCGCGGGACAGGGCGTCGCCGACGCCCTTGGGGGCGTGCCCGTGACGGTTCCCATCGCCTCGGAGCCACAGGGCGAATCCTTGGGATTTGATGCGATCGGTAGTGGGTACTTCACGCTCAGCGAAGGGCTCAACCAGCCCTTGTACTACTACCGACGGACCAGCGGCGACGGCCCGACTCCGCGGACCGTGTTGGTCGCAGCCGGGTCCGAGTGGAAGTACCTCGACGACGGGTCCGATCAGGGCACGGCGTGGCGGATGCCGGGATTCGACGACGGTTCGTGGGCGAGCGGTGAGGGGCAGTTCGGCTACGGGGACGGTGATGAACGGACGGTGGTCGACTTCGGACCCGATGCGAACAACAAATACGTGACCACCTACTTTCGCAGGACATTTGAGGTAAGCGATGCGGCGAGCGTCACGTCGCTGGTGCTCAGGCTCGTTTACGACGACGGGGCGGCCGTCTACCTGAACGGTACGGAGATCGTTCGGGTAAACCTGGCGGGGAACGCCGAATTCGACGATCCGGCCACCGGCACGCAATATGCCCTGGAGAACACATGGTTCAGCTTCTCGGTCGACCCGAACGTCCTGGTGGATGGGACAAACACGCTGGCCGTGGAGGTGCATCAGGTTAACCGGAGCAGTTCCGACCTGAGTTTTGACTTGCAGGTCCTGGGCACGATCCAAACGCCGATGGTGAGACTTGATCTGACCGAAACGAACGCGAGTTGGGGCCAGGTGATCATCCAGCCCGAACCCAATGATGCCAACGAGATGGCCTTCCCCAAGGGAACGCCCGTGACGTTGATGGGCATTCCCGTGGAGGGCAAGACCTTTCGACAGTGGGAAATCTTCGACCCGAATTGCCCGGATGACATCAACCACGCAACAATCGACGCCAACACGACCACCACGATCGTCATGAACAGCGACATGCATGTGAACGCCGTATGGAAATGCGGCAGCGGGGTACCCTTCGTTGTGCTGACGGTCGCGATCGGAGGGGTGTTGACGGTCGGTGTGCGGCATAGGGGCCGGATTGTCCGGAAGAGTCGTCCCAGCCCGATTCCCGCAGATCTGGACGGGGGCAACTGACGCACCCGGTTCATCGGGTCGGGGACATGCTTTCTCAGGTACTGTGGTACCCCCGTGCGTTGCGACGTCTTCCCGCCCCATGTCCATGCCTTACGTTCATGGGTTGTACCATAACACCGAGGGGGCGCGGGGGGAGTTCGATGGGTTGCAACTCAAGATATATCGCCGTGGCGCCGACAACATTTTAATGGGCCCTTCCGCGAAGTTACTGCCTAGGGGAAATGCCACCGTCCTGGTGCGAACCGGAACGGAGGAAGATGGGTCCGTCAAGCCGCATCCAACATCGGGCTTGGATGGGCGCCGATCGAACGACCTGCCGTTGAGGGAATTGGATTGCCGCCAGGGAGGTGTACGTTGAAGTTCTTCATCGACACGGCGAATGTGGAGGAGATCAAGGCCGCCCGCGACTTGGGCGTGCTGGATGGGGTGACGACCAATCCGACCCTGGTCGCCAAGGAGCGCCGGGAGTTCCTCCCGTTGCTCAAGGAGATCTGCGCTCTGGTCCCCGGACCGGTTTCAGCGGAGGTCACCGCCACGGACGCCGAGGGAATGCTCCGCGAAGCCCGGGAGCTCAGCCGGGTGGCGCCCAACGTGGTGGTCAAGTTGCCCACCATCGTCGAGGGCATCAAGGCCTGCGTCCGATGCCGCGAGGAGGGCATCAAGACAAACATGACGCTCGTGTTCCAACCGGTTCAGGCGCTGATCGTTGCCAAGGCCGGTGCCGCGTTCGTCAGCCCCTTCCTCGGACGCCTGGACGACATCGCCCAGGAGGGCATGGAACTCCTCCGTCAGATCCGCCAGATCTACGACCGCTACGGTTTCAAGACGGAGGTTCTGGCGGCCAGTTTGCGCCATCCGCTGCACGTCGCCCAGGCCGCACAGGCGGGCGCCGATGTCGCCACGATCCCTTATGCCGTCATTGCCAAACTGCTCGACCACCCGCTGACCGACGTCGGGTTGAAACGATTCCTGGCCGACTGGGAGAAGCTCCAGGCGGGCACGCGATCGTGACGCTCATTCCGGCAGCTTGATCCGCAGGTCCTTGAACTCGATGACGGCTCCCCGGCTGTGCATTTGCAGCGAGATCATGCCGGGGCGAACGGTGGTCAACTGGTCGCACACACCGGCCGTCTCGCCGTTCACGCGAACGTGACAGGTCGGTCCCTTCAGAAAGATCTGCATGGGAAACCATTCCCCGTCGCGGGCGGTCAGGTTGTCGTTTCGGGCGATGGTGTAGATGCTGCCCGTCGGGTTGTTCCCGTCGGGGTTGTTGTAGATTTGGATCTCGTTGCCGCGGTCGTTTGTGGTCAGCGTCTTCCACCGGAAGAAGATACCCCCGTTGGCCTGGGGGGTCGTCCGGATATACGTGAACAGCTCGAAGTCCTGGTACTCCGCCTTGGTGAGGAGGTACCCCGTTCCTCCTTTCGTTCCCTTGGCTACGAGAACCCCGTCATGAACCTCCCACGTCGCATCCCCCATCGTCTGCCAACCGGTCAGGTCCTTGCCGTTGAAGAGCGGTATCCACTTCTCCTTGGAGGGCAACTCCTTGATGCGGAGGTTGCGGAAGCTGGCCGGTGACCCCATGGCCTGAATGCCGAGATACCCCGTCCGCAGGCGATGGCGGAGCTTCTCGTTCTTCTGGCAATCGACCTCCTGGACCAGCTTGTCGTTCACCGTCACGCGGAGAATCGGATAGTCCATGAAGACCTCGACGGTGTTCCATTCGTTGTAGTGTTTCGTGGCGACGACCTTTTCGCGGGCCACGCCCACAATCGTGCCGGTGTGTTGCGTTCGGGCCCCCGGCGCCGAATCCTCCGTCAGCAGGATCTTCATGCCCACCTTCGACCAGTGCCCGTGCAGCGGCGCATGGACAAACAGACCGGTCTCGCAGTAATAGGGAATCTTGAACTCGAAGCGCAAGACGAAGTTCTCATACATCTTGTCGCTTCGCAACCAGGTGGGGTACTGACCGTCATAGGTCAGGTTCAGCACGCCGCCGCCGACCGCAAAGGCCTTGGTGTGCTTCCCTTCGATGTGCCAACCCGTCAGGTCCTTGCCGTTGAAGAGCGACACGAAGTCCGTTTCCGCCTCGCCGGCCGCCGAAACGACCGGCACCAGGTTCAAGCCGATAACAAGGTGCAACAGCGACAGACGCATCGGGCCACCTCCATTCGTTCTCAAGGTCAACCGGTCCCTTCCACGTCTCGGGCGGCGCCGACGGCACCGCCTTCTCAGCAGCGCATAAGTATCCCCCACCGGCTGCCGGTCGTAAAGACGGGTCCACCACGGAACACGGACATGCCCGAACGCGCGGGTGGATGTCCAAGCCCCCCGCTTCGTCCGGCAACCGGAACCGTTTGGCGCGGCCGGTCCGCGACACGATATACTATGAACAAGGCAGTTGATGCGTCCGGTGGAATGCTCCGCGGCAAATCGCGCGCCGTGAAGTCTCCGGAGGCATTCGCAAGCTCGCTTTTCATGGCGATCCAATACGTGCTATGACGGACTCGACGCCTGTTCACACCGTTTTCATTGAGACGTTCGGCTGCCAGATGAATGTGCTGGACAGCGAGTTGGTGCTCGGCGCGCTCGGCCGGTCCGGATACGCGCCCGTCGAGGATCCCGAACGGGCCGATCTGATCCTGTTGAACACGTGCTCCGTGCGCCAACGCGCGGAGGACAAGGTCTACTCGCGTCTGGGCGAGCTCCGCCGGATCAAATGGCGACGACCGGAGACGATCCTCGGGGTGATCGGTTGTATGGCGGAGCATCAGGCCGAGACCATTTGTTCGCGCGCGCCTCACGTCGACCTGATTTGTGGTCCGGGCGAACTTGGCAAGCTCGTCGAATGGATCGAGCGAATTCGTGGAGGGGACCGTCCTGTCGTCCAGGTGACCCGCGACGGGTCTCGGCGCCGGCCCGCATCGGATCGCCACGCGGACGATGAGCTGGAAGCGCTGGACCGATTCCGGCGCCCGATAGAGGGAGAGCGGCCGATCCAGGCCTTCATCCGCGTCCAACGCGGCTGCGACAAGTTCTGTAGTTACTGCGTCGTGCCCTTTGTCCGTGGTCCCGAGCGGTCGCGCCCGCCCGCCCACATCGTCGAAGAAGCGCGCGCCCTTGCCGAATCGGGCGTCGTGCAAATCACCCTGCTCGGACAAAGCATCAACAGTTACGCCCATGCCGAGGACGGCCGAATCGTCCGCCTCCCGGAATTGCTCGAGCGGGTGCACCGGATCGAGGGCATCCGCCGACTGCGGTTCATCACCAGTTTCCCGGGGGATTTCGACGAGTCGATTCTTCGAGCCATGCGCGATCTGCCCAGAGTCTGCGAATACCTCCATCTGCCGGTCCAGAGCGGATCGAATCGGATTCTGGCGGCGATGCGCCGCGATCATACCGTCGAGGACTATCTGGCGTTGGTCGAACGGGCCAGACAACTGATCCCGAACCTATCGCTCGCTGGGGATTTCATCGTCGGGTTCCCCGGCGAGACCGAGGAGGACTTCCGAGCGAGTTGCGACGTGGTCCGGCGGGTGCAGTACAAAAACATCTTCGTGTTCAAGTATTCCCCCCGTCCGGGGACTGCTGCCGCCCGAAACCTGCCGGACAACGTGCCTCCACACGTCAAACGCCGCCGAAACATGGAACTCCTCGCCATCCAGTCTGAAATCGCCCTGTCCCACAACCGATCACTGATCGGCCAATGCGTGGAGGTGTTGGTGGAAGGTCCAAGCAAAGCCGCCACCAAGGCCCGGCGAACCACGGAGACCACCCCGGCAAAAAGGGCATGGTTCGAGAACGGGGACAGGCACCTCGCCGGAACCCGTTTTCTGGGTCGTAGTCGAGGGTTGGCTCGGAGCCAGTCCCCGTTTTCGAACCATGCCGCGAAAAGGCCCACTTACCCAAGCCCTACACAGATGACCGGACGAACCCGCGGCGATCAGATCGTCGTCTTCGAGGGCGGTCCGGACCTCGTCGGGAATCTGATTCGGGTGAGAATCACTTCCGCCACGGACCTGACGCTCCACGGTCAGGTGGAGGGACCGGAATAAGGGCACGTCCTTTCACAACCGCTTGCGGTACAGATTGTTATAGTTTTGACACATCCCGTGCGCTTTTGCGTGAACCTTAGCGGGTCAAGGGCGTATAACACTTCGGAAAAAGGGCATGGTTCAAAAACGGGGACAGGCACCTCGCCGGAACCCGTTTTCTGGGCCGTAGTCGAGGGTTGGCTCGGAGGTGAGTCCCCGTTTTTGAACCATGCCGGAAAAAGGAACTGAATGCCGCAGCGGGGACGCGGCTTAATGAAACCTTCTGCCCTCCTCCCCCACCGATGACGCAGAAGTCCTTGCCGGGCGTCGGTCTGAAAACGATCGACGCCCGGCGGGACGAGCGTCTTTTCGGCTCTCTTCCTTTTTGGCTGCCTTCAGATCACTGCGAAACTCGATCTCTCACGTCGACGCGGGGAGCAGCGTCATCGTGAAAGCCCCTCCGGCATCGAGGAACTGGCTGCTTAGCACTCCGGGCGATGTGGTGATCGGCGGGGCAATCAGATACTCATAGAAACCCGGCTCCAATACGAGATTCTCTTGAGACCCTTGAGTTACTTTCACCACCACATTATCCTGGCCAAACAGGGCGACAACGATGGTTCCTACGTGCTGATTACGGATAGTAAGTTCGGCCTTGTCGAGTGTCCCGCCATCCTGGCGAGTCAATAACGAGGTCTGGGTTTGAACGGGTACTTCCATCCCCATCAGGATTTGAAAGGTCTGACGATCCAGACCGAGCGGGGCCAAGGCGAGGGCTCGATCGACCTGGGAAAGCTGAACCAACCTCTCTATGTCCACGCCCAGGGCGTCTGTGCTCGTGGAATCCGCGCTAAAACCTCCCTCCGCCGCGGGGTTTTCGACAAAACTGAAGATCAGAATTGAACCGTAAAGGTAGTCGGGTCCGAGATACCTTATGATCGGCGCGGCCGTGCCCTGCGTGGGGATCGAGGCCTGAGCGTCTCCGAAGGGCGCACCGCTGAAGCCGATGCCTTCTTTCAGCAGATCCAGGCTTGGCAGGAACCGGCTGATCTCTGTCCCCGAAGGGTACGTTCGCGCGGAGATGGCGGTAGACTTCAGTTCGTTCTGCTCGATCAGCTCGAGTAGCCGGCGACCGCCGACAGTGAACGCCCGTGTGCATGGGAAGGAAAAGGTCCGGCTAACGCCATTGGGTTCAAGGTCAAGGGCTTGGGTCACACCGAGCTGCCCCAATGTCGCGATCGAATGCTGGTCCTGCGGATCGTAACCTCCGTAGGTCGCTATGACTCGGTAAGGCGTCCGGTTGATGAACCCCACGCCGATCATACTCCGAGCCGACCCCTGCTGCGCTCGCACGGCACTGACATTGGTAAAGATGCCCAAGCCAAGGGGACGGGTGGCGTTCAGGAAGGTCTCCTCCGTGCAACCCAAGAGGACCACCACCGGCGTTGCCCAGAGGACCGGGCTTCGCCTAATGGACTTCGCCTTGACCTCACGGTGGATAACACTCATCGCACTCGCCTCGCTCCGAGCCGCAAAAGATGACTCCGCAAGACCGCCCTTCATCCGATTGTTGACGGTCCGACAGATCAGGTCAACGGTTCCTCTAAAAATCGTCCAGGCAAGGGGTTTGGCTCTAGTCAAACCTACCGAGGCTCCCCGGCGTCGTCCGGAGACGACGGGCGGACTCACTCATCCCTGGAGGCAAAGCATGTGGTGCCATCTCCACTAGCTCGTTTACACGGTAGCCGCATTCTGCATTTACCATTTATCCCAAAACTCCTATTTTGCCAGGTGCCCCTTTGTCCAAGGGACCGGACCAGCTTAGGTGGGGCAGGTTCTGAGTCTTCCCGGCGCGTCACCGGACGACGCGTTCGGCCCGCCGACTCCGGAGAAGGAGGACAAGGAAGAAAGGTCCGCCGAGGACCGACGTGATTACACCAATGGGCAACTGAACACCTTGGAGGTCGAGCCCGCGGAGCTGCCCATATACGGGCAGAAGCAGGCGGCTACCCCAATCGCAAATGACGAGAAACGCCCCGCCCAGCAGCGCGGCGCAGGGCATCAGGAGGCGATGATCCGGTCCGACGACGGCACGAACGGCGTGGGGGACGATCAGTCCGACGAAGCCGATCGGACCACAGACGGCGACCACCGCGCCGGTCGCCAGGGAGGCGGCCAGGAAACCTGCCGTTTGGACCCAGACCACGCGAACGCCTCGCGTGCCGGCAAGCTCTTCACCGAGGGACAGTTGATTCAGCGCCCCGGCCAAAGCCAACTGCACGAACCATGCCGGGCCGACCAGCCAGAGCGTACCAAGCAAGTCACGATAGGCGACCGTCTCCAGTCCGCCCATCATCCATCGGATCATGCCGAACAGCTCGCGGTAGTCGGCGAAGTATTGGATTGCCATCATCGCCGCCGAACAGAACAAGGACATCGTCACGCCGGCTAAGAGCAGGTCGTACGTGTTCAGTATGCCCATCGATCGCCCCAGTCGGTAGACGATCAGGACGACGATTACGGCCCCGGCAAACGCCATTGCCTGCACCGGGGAGGGTCCCGCCCAAGACCACGCCAGACCGAGCTCGAAAGCAACGAGCGCCCCCAGCGCCCCGCCGCTGGCAACGCCGAGCGTGAAGGGTTCGGCCAGAGGATTGCGGAGCAAGGCCTGAAACGTGGTTCCGGCCAGGGCGAGGGTCAACCCGGTGATCAACGCCAACAGTGTTCGCGGCAGTCGTAGACCGAAGACGAGCTGATAAGCCATGCGGTGTTCGGGGGTCTCCGTTTGACCGAGCAAGGCCTGGATCGCCAGGCCGACTTGACCCCGTTGTGTTCCGACTCCCAGCGAGAGAATCAGGACCAGGAGGACGCCCAGCGCCGAAACGCCGACGGCCGTCAGCCAACGTCGCCAGGTCAATTCACGCGCCCGGGGCATCGGAGCGGACCTCACTCGGCGTGCCCAGTTCCGCAGGAACCAGCACGGGCGCACCGGTCTGGGGATGGACCAGGCTCGACATCGCCACACCGTAGACTTCCTCGACCCGCCGGCAGGTCAACACCTCAGCCGGTGCTCCGGAGGCGACGACCCGTCCGTCCTTGAGCATGACGACGTGTTGGCTGAAATGGGCGGCCAAATTCAGGTCGTGCGTTGCGGTGACGACGGTCCACCCGCGCTGCCGGCTCAGGCGGGTCACGAGCCGATGAATGCCGATCTGATGGTGCAGGTCCAGACCCGTCGTCGGTTCGTCCAGTAGCAGCAGCTCATTGGCCTGAACCAGCGCTGCGGTGATCACCACCCGCTGTCGCTCGCCGCCGGACAGCGTGTTCAACGTCCGCCAGGCCAGCGGGGACGTATCGGTCCACGCCATCGCCTCATCGACGAGCTGCCAATCGCGCCGGGATTCCAAACCCAGTCCACCGACGTGCGGGTACCGCCCCATCGCCACGATCTGGCGCGCCACGTACCCGAAGGTCGGCACGATGGTTTGCGGGAGAAAGGCGATTCGTCGGGCCCGTTCCCGGGGGCGGAGGGACGAAAGCGCTCGTCCGTTGAACAGGACCTGGCCGTGCACCGGCTCGATCAGACCCGCCATGATCCGCAACAGCGTGCTCTTGCCCGATCCGTTGGGTCCGACGATCGACCACAATTGCCCACGGGCAATCACCAGGCGGACCGCATCGAGGACCTGCGGACCACCGGGGTAGGTATAGCTCACATCGCGCAATTCCAGATGGGCAGAAACGGTCGTGGACACGTCCGGTTTCCTTTGGAGCCGTAAGGACCGGTCACCGACATTCGGCTGTAGTGTAGACCCGGCGAGCCGATCTGTCATCCGCTCCGATGGCGTGGGTGCATGAAGCGCGCGGGTTCCCTTCAGGGACCCGACGCACCTTGAAGCGACCTCAGGACGGTGTGGTGGACGCGTCGAACGGTGACGCCGTCGAACGTCCCCGGCGTTCTACCGGTCAGGACGGTGACATGATCACCCAACGGGCGCCAAACGATCGGGTTGGTCGGACCGAACAAGGCCACCGTCGGGACACCGGTGGCCGCGGCGACATGGGTCATCCCGGCGTCGTTTCCGACATACGCGTCCGCCGCCGCGATGACGGCCGATGCGGTGACGAGCTCCTCGTCAACAAGCGCGGGGGCGATACTTGCGAGGTCTCGACCGTACCGCTCGACCTCGACGGGACCCATCACGAAAACCGGTCGAATGTGGGTTTCTTGAAGCGCCGCGGCGAGGTGAACGAAGCGATCGATGGGCCAGCATT
>Ga0129299_1002321_pt1 | contig 12635 bp, 9 predicted proteins | sample ConPoolayeCmetaG_FD_94477 | JGI IMG/M metagenome (GOLD analysis project Ga0129299, IMG submission 94477) | Hot spring microbial mat communities from California, USA to study Microbial Dark Matter (Phase II) - Cone Pool mat layer C metaG ... | reverse complement strand
GGTGGGTTTCCCTGCTCACCGTGGGGATGTGCAACCCCTCGGGCCTGAACGCGGTTTCGCGTACCGGCACCCCGGCAAGCGCCTACCGGGCCGGTTGGCCAAAGGGCGGCTCTTTGGAAAGCTTCTAGGGGGCGACGGCAGGCGGCAGACCAACAGTCCCACCGGGTTGCGCCGCGGTGCAGGGACGCATCATGTGCAAGGCCGTTACGGGGCCGCCGCAATGTCAGTGCTTCGGCGCTCGGAAAGGGGCCGCGCGGCCCCATCCCGGCGCGCATGGGGGGAACGAAGAGCGCCGGTGAGAACGGCCGAACCCAACGTCCCAACGGGACCGCCAGGTCACCGGGGTAGCGACGCGTAACCAGTTGCAACGCAATTGGAAAGCGCAACGCGAAGGGCGGGCACGACCCCGGCACCACCCAAGCCGACACTGGACCGGACACCGGGACATTGCCCTTGACACGTCTTCTCGGCAAGAAGAACCTCACCCCATGCAGCCCACGCTCTCCAGCCCCGGTGCCGGTCAGCTTGAACGTTAGACGGCAACGCGAACGCACCACTAAAACACAAACATGTTTGGATTATTCAAACGAGATTTAAAGGAACTGAATAAGTCAAATACCTGATGATTGCTGCATTGGTCAGCACGAATGCCTTGGCAGTGACGATGACGATGTTGGCGCAATCGTCCAAGCGCGATGAAGAGACCTTCATGCGCCTATACAACGAGGTTCTCGCATTCGCAGTGTGTTTGGCGCAGATGCGTATCCAAAAGAAGTTCAGGATAAAAAACGGTCGCGACATTCTGGCGATCGTTCAAGAGATTCTGCAACAATTTCGGGATCTTCCTGTTCCTCGTGAAATCCCCAAGGGGCTCGACATCGCTGTCACACGGGACATGCTCGACACCGCGACGACAGAAGCCTTTCTTGAGCGAGTGGTTTATTACGCCACTCGAAATTACCGGGCGTTGGGCATTACGGACGAGGCGCTGGAAGCGTTCTGCAAGATAACACGACAGATTCCGAGTGTTATTAAAGGTGCTGGATGGACAATGGTGCTCCTGATGTTTCAGATACGGACGGCTGGATTTTTATTAGAGGAGTCCGAGCTTCCTCATCGGCTGCTGCCTATGCTGTCGGCTGCGAGAGAAGGTTGTCAGTTCATTATGGACAAGTGCGATCACGTCCTCAATCAGTGACGTAAGATGAGCAGGAGCGTTCACACCAACACTTTGCCGTCTAATCAGATCACTTGGAGCGAACAGCCGCCCCGCGTCTCCGCTCAAAGCTGGGCGGCAGTTCAGGAGCGCCCGGTGCGCTCTACCATTACCGTCGGCGGCTGTCGCTCAGTTCTGTCGTTAGGTTTCGTTTGCGCGACCCGTATGAAAAACATTCAATTTAAAGAAATCCTGCGTTCGAACTGCGCAGACCGGGAGCAGAAACCTGGAAAGTTAGCCTGCGCTTGGACGCCTTCGTGCTTATCGGCTTCAATTACCCCTAGACACATCGTTTTTTACAATCACCTTTCGGTTAGGATTGGGCTTGAGAGTTGCTTCGACCCCGAGAAATAACGGGCTTACTTTTAGAAGAAATGAACCCGAAACAGAAGAAGTTCGTTCGGCTTGGCGTTGGTGTGATGGTTCTTATGGGGTTCATGCCACCTTGGACTATCACACTGCATTTAGGGGACATTGATGTGCATCGTCCAGCCGACTATTCGTTTATTTTCGATCCACCGAAGTCAGTAGAAATAGCTAGTGTCAACATTGACTTTGGTCGCCTTCTGATTCAGTGGGCAGTTGTTGGGTTTGTAATTGGCGCAGGCATTTTCTACTACAGAGGCACAGACACGAATCCACAAAGCCATAATGAAATCAACGACACCTAAGTGGGTCACTGGAGCGGACAGCCGCACCGCTTCGCAGATCGAGGGTCGCGCGTATCGGCAAGGAGCTCTGTTGGTCGAGAGTCACTGGCGTTATCACGGCGGAGGGCTGTCGCTCATTTCTGGCGTTGGCAACCTTAGTAAGGTGCAACATGGACGATCTCCCCGCACGAAATGAATCCTACCGAGCGGCAGACACAGAAGTCTCGCCCAAAGTGATGCCTATCTGGAAGCAAGCGCTCCTGTGGATTGCAGTTCTCCCCGGTGCCGTCATTGGATCCACTATCGCATTTTGGATCATGCATCTGTTATGGTGGCTCGGATCGTCTCGTTTTGGTGACGACAGTTGGTTTTACTACATTTGGCGTGAGATCGTGACCAACGGCTTTTGCGGAGCAGCTTTTGTTTATTGCTCCGGTTACATTGCTCCCAAGGGCAAGATTGCGACGGTTATCACGTTTGCAGCACTGCTGCTCTTTCTATCCAGTCTCCCGCTCTTCACGTCAATCGGTCGTCGTGAATGGATGAGCGTTCTAGGAGTCGTGTGTTTGAACGCGGGAGCCATCATCACGGCAGTGAGTGTTGCCAAAGGTAACATATCGTTTGACAGATGAAGACGAAGCACTAACCAATCTGTCCAGCAAAAGGAAGCCAGCGCAATTCGCGCCGAGACAAATACCACGTCAGCAGAGGCTGGCTCCCGTAGCTGATTTAGACGCTCGGCAGCCGGGGCTGGCATTTCGTCCAGTTCCCGGGTATTCTGACGCCATGAAAGCTGAGTTCACCGCCATCATTGAGGCTGCCCCCGAAGGCGGCTATTGGGCGATTTGTCCCGAAGTCCCCGGTGCCAATGGTCAGGGCGAGACCGTGGAAGAGGCCAAGAAGAGCCTGGCGGAGGCCATTGAACTGATCCTGGAGGACCGGCGGGCGGACGCCCTTCGAGGCCTACCGGACGATGTGATCCGGGACAAGGTCCTCGTGGGATGAAGCGAAGGGACTTGGAGCGTCGGCTTCGCTTTGCCGGCTGCTACCTCAAGCGTGAGGGCAGCAGCCACTCCCTTTGGATTAACCCCAAAAGTGGGGTCTCGGAAGCCGTGCCCCGACACAATGAGATCAAGGAACCGCTGGCGCGGAGGATTCTCAAGCGCCTGGGCGCTGGATGACCGAGGGGCAGCCCTCGGTGAGCCAAATCGTTGAGCAGTGCCGGTCGCCTGCCCAACCGCTGCGCAACCTTAACTCCCCCTGCAGGAGGCCCGGGATTCCTTCACAGACCACCCTCTTCCTTTTGCGCATCACGCTGCTGAGCAACCAACGGATTGCGCAGCATTCCCTTGATTCGCAAAGCAGTCAGGTTGCGACAGAACATCCAAGGAATGCAGCCCAGCAGGCTCGCGCCACCCCTCCATGCCAAGACCCGCCCTGGCCTCGGCCACTCAGCGCCGCCCGGGGGTTTTGACGGACGGCGCCGGGCGGTTAGGCTGCGGGTGTGCAACCGGTCTGTCTGACACCCTGCCCGCCGAAACGCATCGGCTTTGTCTCCACCCGCTTTGCCGGCACGGACGGCGTGACGCTCGAGGCGCGCAAATGGGCGCGCCTCCTGCACGACCTGGGGCATTCCTGTTTTTGGATGGCGGGCCAACTGGACGCCCCGCCCGGGGTGAGCCACGCGGTGCCGCTGGCCTTTTTCAACCACCCGGAAGTGGCCGAGGTGCAGCGCCAGCTTTTCGGCGTCACCACCCGCACCCGGGCGCTGACCAACACGATCCAGCGCATCAAGGAGGCGCTCAAGGACGAGTTGTACCGGTTTATCGAGCGGTACCAGCTCGAGGTGCTCATCCCTGAGAACATCCTGGCCATTCCCATGCACGTGCCGCTGGGGCTGGCGATGACGGAAGTGATTTGCGAGACCGGCCTGCCGGTGATCGCGCACCACCACGACTTCGCTTGGGAGCGCGAGCGCTTCATGCTCAGCGCGGTGAATGACTACCTGCGCGCGGCCTTCCCCGGCGCCACACCGCGCACCGAGCACGTGGTGATCAACTCGATGGCCCAGAAGGAGCTGGCCCGCCGGTGCAGCCTGCCCTCGGCCATCATCCCCAACGTGCTCGACTTCGAGACCCCGCCACCGGGGGTGGACGACTACAACGCCGACCTGCGGCGTGAGATCGGCCTGGCGGACGATGACTGGTTCATCCTCCAACCCACCCGCGTGGTGTTGCGCAAGGGCATCGAGCACGCCGTCGAACTGGTCCGCCGCCTCCGCGACCCGCGCGCCAAGCTGGTCATCTCCCACCACGCCGGCGATGAAGGCAGCGCGTACCTGCAGATGCTGCGCGACCGGATCAGCGACGCGGGCATTGACGTGCGGTTCATTGCCGACCGGGTGGGCGAGCAGCGCGGCCGCGACGCCGCGGGGCGCAAGATTTACACGCTTTACGACGTGTACCCGCACGCGGACCTGGTGACCTACCCCAGCCTGTACGAGGGATTCGGCAACGCGTTCCTCGAGGCCATCTACTTCGGCAAGCCGGTGGTGGTGAACACCTACGCGGTCTATGCGCGCGACTTGGACCCGCTGGGCTTCAAAACCATCGAGATGACCCAACTGGTCACCCGCGAGGTGGTCGAGCAGGTGCGCGAGGTGTTGCACAACCCCGGGCTGCGCCGGGAATGGGGCGCGACCAACTACGCGCTCGGGCTCAAATACTTCTCCTTCGCCGTGGCCCGCCGCAAACTGGCCGCCCGTCTGGCCAACCTCTTCGGTGAAGGGCTCTGAGCCGGGCGCCCGCGGGGGGCTTCAGGTCGCTGCTGACGCGTCGTGGTCCCCGGCCGGCGGATTGAGCAGCGCGCAAAACTCCTTGATGCGCGCGTGCGTGCCCAGCACCAGCAGCTCGTCGCCCGGCGCGAAGTGGTCGTGCCCGCTGGGGGCGAGGTTGCGATGTTTGCCGCGGCGAATCCCGCCGATCTGCACGCCCGCGCGGCGGATCAGGTCCAGCTCGCGCAAGGGCCGGCCGGCCAGCGGGCAGCCTTCGGGCACGCGCACGGTTTCCATCGTCAGCTCGTCGAAGTCCGCGGTGTCCACGCGCGGGCCGGCGACGGCGCCGAGGTACTGCGCCGCGCGGGCCAGTTGCTCGGACGTGCCCAGCAGCAGGAGCTTGTCCTGGGGGAACAGCACCGTGTCGGCGCGCGGGTTAGCGATGCCGTAGCCCTGGCGGTCAATGCCCACCACCGAGCAGCCGAACTGCGCGCGAATGGCCAGCTCGCCCAGCGTGCGCCCGGCCAGGGCCGAGTTGCCCGGCAGCGTCACCTCGTCAATGTCCAGCCCCCAGTCGGCGGTCGAATCCGGCAAAGCCACGGCCCAGGCCGAAGTGGCGGTGGGATGGGTGGCGCGGCGGAACTGGCGGCGCAGCTCGTTTTCGAACCGGCTGTGGAGGCGCGCAAACCGCCGCCAAAACAGCGCCGCCAGGCCGCCCAACATGGCAAAGACCCCCGCGGCCACGCCCAGACGCACGCCCCCGGCGGGGATCAGGGCCAGCCACCAGATGCCCAGCACGCCCAGCCCCACCGCGCGCAGCGCCACCTCGAGGAACGGCCGCAACCGCGCCTGCCGGGGCGAGCCCTGCGTGGCGCTCTCGGCCAGGAGCATCGCCAGCACGGTCAGGTACCGCCACAGGGCGATCAACGGGCCCAGCAGCAACACGCCGAACGCGCCCCAAAACCAGTACGGCAACATCCGCGCCGCCCAGCCCTCGCTGCCCAGCGCCTCGCGCGCCCGCCCGTACACCGGCCAGGCAAACAACAACAGCGCCGAGACCCACAAGACATGCAGCGCCACCGGCGCCAGGCGCCCGGCCGTCATCTGCCAGAGCAGGTTGCCGCTGGTGCGGCTGCGCAGCCGCGTCAGCCAGTCGTGGTAGAACTCGACCCACGCGCTCAGCCGGCGGGGCCAGCGGCGGATGAACTGCTCGCTGAGCCGTTCGCTGTGGCGGGTCAACACCGGCGCCGCCAACGAGGTCAGCAGGGAGGCGCCCACGGCCGCGGCGTAAAGCCCGGGCGGCATCACCCCGGTGCTCACGCCCAGTTGCGCAATGAGGAAGGAAAATTCGCCCAGCGGCGTCAGGGCCAGGCCGGCCTGGAGCGATTCCCGGGGCGGGTTGCCCACCGCCAGCAGACCCGCCGCCGCGGCCAGCGGTCGTAAGCCCCACGCCAGCCCGCTCAGCAACAGCACCAGCGGCCAGTCCGTGGCCAGCAGCCGGAAGTCCACCTGCATCCCCACGGCCACGAAGAAGACCGCGCCGAAAATCTGGTGCAGCCCGTCAAACGCCCGTTCCAGGTCCGCCTTGTACCGGGTGCTGCCCATGACGGTGCCGAAGACGAACGCGCCCAGCGCCAGCGAATAGCCCGCGCGCACCGCGCTCCACGCCAGCAGCAAGAGCAGCCCGGCCACGGCGAGCGTGCGGATTTCCGGCGCGGCCTCGCGGCTCAAGCGGTCCAGGAGCCGTTGCGTGAGCAGCAACAGACCCACCGCCAGCGCCACGACAAACGCACCCAGTCCGCCCAGCGTGGTCAGCAGACCGGGGGGCGGTTGGCCGCCGCCCAGTTGCGCCACCGAGCTCAGGAGTGTGAGCATGGCCACGGCCACCACGTCCTCGAGCACGGTCACGCCCAGCGCCAGTTGGCCGGGGCGCTCGTGGACGAGGTTCAATTCGTCCAGCACCTTGCCGATGATGGCCGAGCTGGAGACCATGAGCAGGCCTGCCAGGAAAAGCCCGGCGGTGTCGTTCCAGCCCAGCGCCCAGGCCAGCAGGCGCCCGGCGTTGAGGATGAGCAACGCCCCGATGGCCGTGGCGGCGATGACCGAGAAGCCCAGGTTGCGCAGGCGGCTCAGGCTCAGGTTGAGCCCGATCCAGAAGACCAAGAACACCAGCCCCAGTTGGGCCAGGGTCTCCACCCGCTCAAGATCGGCCACCAGCGCGAAGGGCGGTGTGTTGGGCCCGATCACCGCGCCCGCGACCAGGTAGCCCACCACCACCGAGAGCCGCAGCCGCTGGCACAGCCACGCCACGCCGCCGGCGATCACCAGGACCACCGCCAGGTCGCCGATGAGTTGAATGCCCGGCATGGCGCTCTTATCGCCCAAGCGCCCCGCCTTTGGCACGACCAAAACCGGCCGCGCTCGTAGCGCAGGTTTCCCACCTGCCGGATCGCCGACTTTCAGTCGGCGGCCCAGGGCGGAGGGAGCCGGCTGGCGGTGCGTCGCGTTGGCGGATTGGAAATCCGCGAGAAAGCAGACTGGCCGTCTGCGCTGCGACAGCGCCCCCGGCGCCCTGCGGCCCGGCGATGAAAGGCACGCCCCGCGCCCGGCCGGCCGGACGCGGCGTCGCGCCGTTCAGGGCTCCGGCACCCAGGCAAAACCCCAGGGCTCGAGCACCGTTTCCGGAACCCTGCCCGGGGCACCACCCAGACGCACCGGCTCGGCGCTCACGTTGTGCAGGCACCACAGCCGGTCGCGTCCGTCGCGGCTCTCGCGCCGCACGGCCAACACGCGCGGGTCCGGCGCGCTCACCTCGCTTGGGGCGGCCGGGGCCAGGGCGGGGTGCGCGCGGCGTTGCAGCAGGAGCGCTTTGAGACCGTGAAAAATCAGGGCGCGGCGCGAGTCGGGCGCGGCCAGTTCGGCTTCGAGGCGGGCGTGGTCGAGCTTTTCACGGTTGATGCGGCGCGGAAGGCCGCTGGCTTCCGCTCCGGCCCGGTCGCCCCGCGAGCCGAACAGCGAGTGGAAGTACAACCCGGGCACGCCCGGCAGGCTCAACAAAATGGCGTGGGCGGTGAGAAAACGCCGCGCGGCCAGTTCGACCGGCTCGTCCGCGGCGGGGTCGTAGAGCGCGTCGAGGTAGTTGATGTTCAATTCGTAGGGCGCCCGCGAGCCGTCGGGCAGGCTTTTGTAGGAGACCAGGCCGCCGTGGGCGCGGGTGCGCGCGACCAGGCGCTCGATTTCCGTCTCGGGAAGAATCCCGCGGGCCGGGTTCAGGCCGATGCCGTCGTGGGAGGCCAGGAAGTTGAAAAAGGCCGTCTGGTCCGAGGGCGTGGCCAGCGTCCGGGCCCAGCGGGCGAGGGGTTCGGCCCGGCCGGTGGTGAAGGCGTGCAGGACCAGCGGCGGCAGGGCGAAGTTGTAAACCAAGTGCGCCTCGTCGGACCCCTCGCCGAAATACGCCACGTTCTCGGCGTGCGGCACGTTGGTCTCGGTGATGAGCCGGACGCCCGGCGCCACCGCCTCGAGCACCGCGCGCCAGAACCGGATGACGGCATGCGTCTGCGGCCGGTGCAGGCAGGAGGTGCCGATTTGCTTCCACAAAAACGCGATGGCATCCAAGCGGATGAACCGCGCGCCGCGGGCCGCGTAAAACAGGAGCGCCTCGGTCACGCGCCAGAGCACCGCCGGCTGGCGGTAGTTCAGGTCCACCTGGTCCGCGCTGAAGGTGGTCCAGACCCGGCGCAGCCCGGTGGGCGAAGGGAATTCCGTGAGCAGGGGCAACGCGCGCGGTCGCACCACCTGCGAGAGGTCCGGGTTGCCCTCCACGGTGACGAAGAAATCGCGGTACTCCGGGTCGTCGGCCAGGAAACGCTGGAACCATTCGCTCTGGGCCGAGAGATGGTTAAACACGCCGTCGAACATCAGCGCAAAGTCCCGGCCCAGCCGCTCGAGGTCCTCCCAGGTGCCGTAGGCCGGGTCCACGGCGAAATAGTCTTTGACCGCGAAGCCGTCGTCCGAGGACCACGGGTAGAACGGCAGCAAGTGCAGGCCGCTAACCACGCCCGCGAGGTGGCAGGTGGCGAACTCGTGCAACACCGGCAGGGGCGTTCGCCCGGGCTCGCGCACCTGGTCCGGGTAGGTAATGAGCAGGGCGTCGGCCTCCGTCAACGGCGCGGCACTACCGGCAACGGCCGGGGGCATCAGGGGCCGGAAGCGTTCGAGCAGGGACGCGAATTGCGGCGCCCAGCGGCGGGCGAGGGTTTCCCCGTAGAGGGTCTCCAACAGACGCAGCCAACGCGGCGACATGCCGCGCAAACTAACCGCCCCGCGGCGGCTGGTAAACCGCGGCGAGGAGCGGCGCAAGCGGGGAAAACGGCCCCCGCAAATCCTGGGGCCCGCCCGCGAGAGGCCGGGCTAAAATGCTGCAGGTTCCGGCGCCCGAAGGCCGCGGAGGCAAGCCGCGGTGCCACGTGTCCGCGCCGCAGTGGCGCGCCGCGCCGGGGTCATTCTTCTTCCGGCTCCGGCGGCGCGGGCGGCAGGGTGGCGTCCACGGGGTTCAAAACGGGCTCCTCGTCGCTTGAAGCCGCGCCAGAAGCCGTGGTCGCCGCCTCCGCCGGTTTTTCCACTTGGAGGAAGTCGGCGCGCTTTTTGAGGATGGAGTCGAGGGTCCACTTGGACACCAGAAAGACGCGGCCGGCGAGGGCCTTTTCGTTGCGGAGCTTCTCGGTGAGCTTGTCGGTCTTTTCCTTGAACTCCTTGTCGAGCTTTTCCTTGTCCTCGGGTTTTTCGTCCGCGCCGGGGGTGCGTTCTTTGGGGAAATCCGCGGCCACGTCCACCATGAGGTGGTACTTCTCCTCGGTGCCTTTTTGGGCGGCGCGGAGGGTGTAGCGGAAGCCGTCGAAGGTCTCGATTTCGATTTGGACCGGTTTGTCCAGACCGAGCGCGGCGGGGTTGTCGGTCACCACCACGTCCTCGAAGCTGGGCCAGGAAAGCACGCTGCCCAGGACGCTGACCTTGGAGGTGTCGAGTTTCTCGTGGGGCTGGGCGTCGGCCAGGGTCCAGTCGTTGGTCTCGCTGGCGCGGGTCATCCTCCAGGAATTGGTGGGGGCATCCGGGTAGGTGACGGCGAGGGTCCGGGGTTTTTCGACCTTGAAGAAGTCGCGGTTGAGCCAGGACTCGGGGCGGGGTTCGAGCTGGCTGAAGGTCTCGGCGACCACGCTGGCGCCGTTGGCGGCGGCGCCCTGGAGCATCACGTAGCGGCCGTCGGGCCAGCCCTCGTCTCCGCCGAAGGGCGAGGGGGTGGCGGGCTGGCGGCGATGTTGTTTGCCCAGGAGGAGGGTGCGGAGGGCCTTGCCGTCCTTGTCCAGGAGTTCGACCACGGTGGCGGGGTTGTTGGTGGCGTCGGGGTTGAGCTCGAGGCGTTCGAGCGCGGCGGGGCCGAGCGGGCCGGCGATGGGCTGGACGACCTTGAGGTCCCAGAGCTTGCGCAGGGTTTCACCAATCTCGGTGAAGTTGGCGGGGTAATCGGCGCGTTCGGCCACGACCCAGCGGTCGTCCTTGAGGGCGAGGGTGAGGGTGTTGGTGCCCTTGCGAATCCGGAGGCGGGCGACGTCGTTGACGGCGAAGTCGCCGAGGACCTTCTGGCCCATCTGGGCGGCGGAGGCGCGGTAGGTGGCGGCGTCGCGGTTGCGCAGCCAAAGGCCCAGGCCGCCGAGGAGCACAAAGGCCACCAGGATGAGCGTGAGCTGTTTGCGGTTCATTTGGCAGCGGTCTTTTTGCGTTTGATCACAGCCAGGGAAAGTCCGGCCACGGCCACCAGCGCGGGCATGGCGGCGATGTTGAGCCACTTGAGGCGGGTCTCGAGCGCGTCAATGTCGCGCCGCAACTGTTTGCGGACCTCCTTGAGTTCGCGGTTGGTTTTGGCCTCCTTGGCCCGGAGGTTGGCGATTTCCTGCTGAATTTCCGGGGGCAGGATGGCGCGCTGGTTTTTGGCGTCGCGGTTGGCGAGCAGGTCGTTGAGTTTGCGCTGGGTCTCGGCCACGTCGTCCTCGAGCCGCTTGATGGTGTCGCGGTAGCGTTGCTCGGCCTGCGCCTGGATGTTTTTGACGACCGCGAATTCGCGCCGCTGCACCCCCCGGCTGCGCACGCGGATGAGGTCGCTGTCGCCCATCATCTGCTCGACCAGGTTCTGGATGAAGCTCAGGTTGCCGTTGAAGGGCACGATGAGTTTCTGGCCGAAGAAATTCTGGATTTGGGCGCAGAACTGGTCGTAGAGCAGGTCGCTGTCGCCCACCAACACCACCACGCCGTCCTGCTTGGATTCCTTGAGCGGCTCGGCCGGGGCGCTGTCCTTGGCGTCCTTGGACTCGTCCTCCTTGTCCTCGGGTTTGGCGGTGTCGCCCGGTTTGCCGTCGGGGAAGGCGGTCTTGAACTTGCCGGTCAGCCGCAGGGCCAGGGTGAACTCCTTGTCCTCGGGCTTGAAGTCCTTGAGGTCGGTGCCGCCGCCGAACTGGGCCAGCATCTTGTCCACGAGCATGGCGTTGCGCGAGGACTTGAGCAGGACGGTCTGCGTGAGGCCGCTGGCGGGAGTGCCGGTAAAGACCCCGGCGCCGGGCAGCAGCAGACTGTCGAGGTCGGCGGTGGCCACGTCGTCGCGGCTGATCGCCCGGGGGGTCAGGGACAGCCAGGTGGGTTCCGGGCTGGGCCGGCCGTCCTCGCGGCGGCGGACCTGGGTGAAGTATTCCTTGTCGGCGAGGACCTTGTTGATCTCGAACTCCAGCCCCCAGGCCTTGAGGAGCTTGTCGAGCGTGGAGCTGGCCTGGGCGGCGCGCTGGAGCATGTTTTGCATGCCCATCGCGTTGCGGCTGTCCACCAGCGAGAGCGGGTCGAGGAAGGCGATCAATTTGCCGCCGCGCAGGACGAACTGGTCCAGGGCAAACTGGGTCTTCTCGGAAATCCCGGCCGGATGCACCACCAGCAGCACCTGGATGTCGTCGTCAATCTTCTCGGCCGTGAGTTCGATCTGGCGGACCTTGAAGTCGCGCTGCAATTCGGTGAGGAAGACCCACGGGTCCTGCCCGCCGCCCATTTGCATCATCATCGGGTTGAACCGCTGCCCGAAGACCGGCAACGCGGTCATCAGGCCCAGGTTGGGCTTTTGCGGGTTGATCACCTGGGCGATGGCGCGGGTCAGGTCGTACTCGAGCAGCCGCTCGCGCTGGGGGTCGAGGTAGGGAATCGCGGCCTTTTGGTCCAAGCAGGTCACCGCCAGGCCCAGGTACACCTTCTCGCCCATGCCGATGAGACCGCCGGGGCTGAGCACCTGGCCTTCGATGCCGTCCAGGCGCGCCGAGTCTTCGGCGTCGGAGTCGGGCACGGGATCGAACTTTTTGACCTGGATTTTGCCCCGCGCGACCTGCTGGTACTCGGCCAGGAGGTCCTCGACGCGGTCGGCGTAGGTCTTGAGATACACCGGCATCTCGGTCGAGCTGCGGGTGCGGTAGAAGTGCACGATCACCGGCGTGTCAATCTTGGCGAGGATGCGGCGGGTGCCCTCGGAGAGGGTGTAAACGCGGTCCTCGGTCAGGTCCAGCCGCACGCGCAGGAAGCTGACGATGGTGCCCAGAGCGACGAGCACCAGGAACATGGCCGCCACGCCCAGTCCGGAGTACAGCAGCGGCTCCCACTTGTGTTTGTTCGGGTTCATGGGTCAAGCAAGGCGAGGGGAAGTGGCTCGTTCAACCGGCGCGATGGCTGCGAATGATCACGCCGGTGGTAAACAGGCAGAAGACCATCACCAGGGCGAAATAGACCACGTCGCGCAGGTCAATCACCCCGCGTTGAAAGCTCTCGAAATGCGGCATCACGCTGAACGAGGCCACCAGTTCGAGCAACCACGGCGGCGCCCAGGTCAGCGCATCGGTCACCGGCGGCCAGCCGGCCAGCACCAGGAACAGGCAGCCCACCACCGAGAGGATAAAACTCACCACCTGGTTGCGGG
>Ga0129299_1002320_pt1 | contig 12637 bp, 11 predicted proteins | sample ConPoolayeCmetaG_FD_94477 | JGI IMG/M metagenome (GOLD analysis project Ga0129299, IMG submission 94477) | Hot spring microbial mat communities from California, USA to study Microbial Dark Matter (Phase II) - Cone Pool mat layer C metaG ... | reverse complement strand
GAATGCGGCCGCTGCTCCGGCGCAGTTTGTGGGCGCGTCAGCCCCATCTTCGTCCTCATACTGCACGGGCCGGGCATACACGCGCCAATAGACGTCCGTGTACGTGCCGCCCGCTTCATCCACGTCAAGAATCAGATTGATATCAGAAATGGAACATGACCGGCTGCCTGCATAAACAGGGGTATTGGTGACAGTGGCGCTGCCCGTGCCGTTGGTCATCCACGGCCCGCTCGTCGGAATCGGGCCCAGGCTGTAAGCCTCAAACCCGTCCGTATAGGGAATGAGTGTCCCCGCTCCATGGGCGCAGAGGGCGCCGCATACAAGCCCCGCCAGAAGAATACGTACATTATGCATGGGCATCTTCTCCCTATTCTGGGACTAGTATTACACTATACGGCGCAACCGGTCAACACAAAAATTCTCTTTTTGCCCCTGAATCCAGCCAGAGATCCCAAGCTTTCCCGGCCATTCCGCCTGTAAGCCTGCCTGAAGCAGGCCGCGGTCACCCCTCCAAAAGTTTTATGAGACGATCCTCCTTCCATATTCCCTTCATCTGGCGGCCGTCCGGGTAAATGCAGGAACCGGTTCCGTCCTTCTTTCCGTTCCTGAATTCTCCGACATATTCCTCTCCGCCTGAATATATGTATCTGCCTTTCCCGTGCCTCTGCCCGCGCAGGAATTCCCCTATGTATTTGGTCCCGTCGCTGAATGTGTAAACGCCGCGGCCCTCGCGGGCATCGTACCTGAACTCTCCTTCGTAAACGTCCCCGTTCGTGAAACGAAAGATTCCGTTGCCATGTTTTACGCCATTCCGAAAGTCGCCGCTGTACCTGTTCCCGTTCGCATAAAGCATCGTTCCCTTCCCGGTCATGCTGTCGTTCTGGAACATCCCGATATACCGGTCGCCTGACTTGAACATGAGCTTTCCCCGGCCATGGCGCATGTCGTCCCGAAAATCGCCCTCATAGCGGTCTCCGTTCGCGTACACCATGATCCCCCTGCCGTTGAGCATGTCGTTCCTGAACTCGCCCTCGTACCGGTTTCCGTTCGCGTAGGTATAGATGCCCCATCCTTCCATGAGCCCGTTCCTGAACTCGCCCTCATACCGGTCTCCATTCGGAAACACCACGACCGACACAGGGCCGGATTGCGACGGACGCTTCACTTCCGCAAACTCCTCTTCCCCTTCCTGCTCCTGCGGCGGCGCCCGATCCTCAATGGCCCTCTCCGGCTTGTCCCCGCCGTCCAGGGCAGCAATCACCGTCTCCCCACCGCCTTCGGCAGCGCCTCCCGCTGCCGCTGCGCGCGCCCGCCAGTCCTCGTATTCCTTGCGCAGCGCCGCAATCTCCGCGTCCTTCGCGGCCATGGCATCCCGCAGCGATTTGATTTCCTGTTCCAGGGATGCGATGCTCCTTGCTTCCCTGCTGTTCCGCTCGGCTACCCACTTGCTGAAACGCTCCAGATCCGACATCAGAGCGCGTTTCTCCTGGATCCTCCGGGCCTCCGTCTTTTCAACCGCGCGCCTGATCTCGTCGTGCTTTGCGGCGATGCGGTTGACCTTTCCTGTCACCTCGACAATCTCCGCCGCGTAAAACGCCGTCTGATCGCGGATCTGTTCTGTCTGCTCCCTCAACTCCGCGGCGATCGCGGCGGCCTTGCGGCTGTTGCGCACCATGAAAATTCCCGCGGCGACAAAAACCACCAGCAGGAACGCGACAACGGCCGCAAAAGCCAGGCCCATCGCGGCCATGACGCGGCGCTGCCTGGCGCGCTCGGTAGCCACGAACCGCTGCACAAGGTCCATGGTGACCTGCGGGTCCAGCGGCCTCGGAAGAGCATGGCCTTCGGGCGTCGTCAAAACCGGCGCCTCTCCGCCCCGGCCATCGCCATTCACGCTTTCCTCTCTCATTCGCCACCCCTCAGCATCAGCTTCGACACCTCGACAGATCCCTTGACCCAGCCGACGTCCCGGCCCGGGGCAAGCGTCAGTTTCGCGACTCTGATCATGTCTGGCGAATTCTCAAGCTCGTTCAGGAATCTGAGGGCGGATCCGATCTGGGCCTCGAAACTTCCGACAACAACGAAGTATTCCTGGCATGCTCCAGACGACGCATCCCCGGGCGCAGCCGGGTTTCTGTGCTCCATGGCCTGTATCGCCACGCCGGTCCGCCGCGCCACGTCGTCCACCTGCCCCTTGAAATCCGCAGCAGCCTGCTCCGGAGACGCTGCCTTTCCGAGAACGTTGGCGATGCGTCCATAACTCTCCTCGGCTGCGCCGGCCAGCGCCATCACGCTCCTGCAGTAGGCCAGACGCCGCGCGTTCTGCTCAATCCTCCTGTCCGCCGCGCGGCATTCCGCCACGATCCTCGGCACGACAATCCAGTCCAGCACCATCAGCAGAAGGAAGAAACCGGCCATGGCAAGCCCTGTCCGCTCTCTCTCCCCCAGACGGCTGAACACGTCACTCAGCATCCCTGATCTCCAGTCCGCAGCTCACTCTGAACCGGTATCTTCCGGTCTTGGGATCCAGCGCGCTGCTGCCTTCCTCCCGCGCGTTGCGAAAACATGGCGACTGCTCAAGGTTCCCCACAAAGTTTCTGACGTCCTGCCAGGAACCGCCGGACCCTTCCATCTGAGCCCGCCCCTCCCTCATATCGAACGACATGCTGTCGAGCATGACGCCGGCGGCCGCCGCGGCCCGATGAGCCTCGCCCGCCGCCCTCACCGAAGCGTTGCGCGGCTTCATCCTGGCCTGCGCCGCGCGGCTCACCTCAAGCATCGCTTCCACCCTTTTCACCTCCGGCTCAAGCGCGGCCAGTTCTCTCTCCATCAGCCTCAGTCGGTGCGTTCTTCCGAAAAAGTTCAGCATGCCGAACGCCGAGGCGCTCGCCATGCATGCCATCACAAGAGAGGTGAGAATCGTCAGGCCCCTGGCCTTCCCCACAAGTTCCTTGCGCATCACAAACGTTTCAGGGGCGAAACTGAACTGGGCGTCCTCCGGCGCGATTCCGAATCCAATCAGCGCCGCCACCGAAACTCCCCGGGCCGCCGCGGCGGCAGCGGCCTCCGCTCCTCCGGACGCCGGCTTCATGCTGTCCACGCATTCCGCCGGCACGCCAAGCGCGCCTCGCAAATCGTCAGCAAGACCGGGAACGGCCGCACCTCCCCCGGTCACAACCGCCTGCTCAGGCATGCAGGAAGGCTGCTCGCTCCGGTACGCTTCCAGCGATCTGCGAATCTCTTCCAGAAACTTCTCCTTCCAGACCCTGGGGTCGGAAAGGAGCTGCGAAGTTCCAAGCAGAAGATTCCGCGTGAACACCGGCCGGGTCCCCTCAAAAAGCATCATCTCTGTGGCGCCCCAATCCACATCCAGAACCATCGTCCTGCCGCCATTCCCGTCCTGCGCAATGCCCCGAACGTACCAGGACAGCAGACCCTCGGACGCAACCGACATCCTCCCGATCTCCATGCCGGCCTCTTCAAAGAGGTAGAAACGCTGCCGCAACACCGCGCGCTGCGCCAACGCCAGCATTACGGCGGTATATCCCTCGCGCGGACATCCAATGACGCGGTAATCGCGCGCTATCTCGTCTCTGGTATAAGGAGTCTGGCGCGCCGCCTGGAGATCCACCATGTCGGCTATCTCGCCGGCATCGGTCGAGGGAAGCTCCATCAGCCGAATGGTCGCAGTCTGGCGCGGAAGATACGCGAGAACAGGCAGCCCCCCGCCTTTGACCGCCTTGAGCGCAGCCGCAAGATCATTCGGACTGATGCCGGCGGCGGACTCTATCCGGCTCACGTGAAGGGCCTGAACAACGCATTTGCTCCGGGACGGGCGGCAAACAGCCATCTTGAGCCACTCAACGCCCGGCTCAACGACGACAAACGGCCCCTTTGGACGCCAGACATCAGTGTTCATGCCAAGCCACCACTGCGCATTCCCTGCGCCCGATCACAAAATCAACAGCCAGCGCAGGTTCGGAGTTCTTCCCGGCCATGCCAAGCGCCGTCCCGCGAAAATAGCACGACTTCACCGTCAGCCGCCCCATCATCCTGCCCAGCAAGTCTTCCTCCTCGACTGTCAGGGGAATGAATCCCTTCAAGTCCTTTACTATCCGGTCCGCAACCGGCTCCTGAAACGCGCGCCCCGCGTTGCGGTACGCCGCAACCTTGGCCGCCAGCGAATCGCAGACTGATTGCCGTCCCCCCGCTGCAAGGCCCAGCGCCCTCAGTACCGTCCCCCCAGCCGAATTCAGATTCACTTTCCCGTCGCCGAATACAGTAACATGCGGCTCGATTTTTTCAAAGATTTCCGGCGTGATTCCCTTCACAAGCAAAAGTTCGCCCGCCGAATCAACTTCCCCGTTGTGCGGGGAATACGGATGGGTCAGAGAGCGATAGTATCCGCTCTCCGCGCCGCCTGTCAACGGCTCATCGTCGCCGTCCCGCCAGTCGCTTATGCATGCGGCCATCTCCTCTGCCGCCGGCCTCTCGACCCCGACAGCCTCAAAAAGCGCAGCAAGCAAACCGGTGTCCGCCCTGTTCACATTTATCCTGGCCTCCTCGTCGCCGGGGCCCGGATTGGTGACAACACCTCCGTCCCGTATTCCGACGTTGACGATGACAAATGCTCCCCCGCCCGCTTCCATCCCTTCGGCGCTCCCCAATTCGGTCCGCCACAGCTCAACAGGCGCGTCCCATCCGTTGGTGTCCGAGCACGCCAGATAAAGCGCGCGCTCAACGCCCGAAACAGCCGCAAGCGAGGCGCGCGTCCTGTGCCCGACGCTCTGGGCAAGACGCAACTGCGCCGACACCCTCGACGCGACGACCATCGCCAGCGCGGCCAACAGAAACAAGGCCCACATGGCGAGCACAAGCGCGCCGCCGCATTTCTCATGGACGGCGCAATTCAGGTTCATCCCGGATGCGGCCTGCCTCCACTGCGGTTTGAAAAACAGCCTCTTTATCCCATTCCGCGTGTTCACCTTCCCGTGCCTGATCGTGCAAGGCCTGTTGTGCCTGAACACCGGGTCTTTCCGACAGGTTATGCAGGCCGGCCATTTCTCAAACGAAAAATCCGGGTTCATCCGCCGGTATTCGCCCTGATGCCTCCTGTCGGCGCGCGCATTGTCCACGTCAGCGAGCCCGGACCCTCTCCCAACCGAATTGTCACCCTTACAGCCGCAGGCAGGTTGGTCGGATCAATCCACTGCCCGAACCATTGCCCGCCGGACGCTGTGCCACAATAGGAAAAAGACACGTCCGACGCTCCGGCGAAGAGCGCCTCAGCGTCCTGATCCCCCTCCGGCTCGGAAAGGGGATAGCGCCATGCGCGCCTGTAAAGGAGACGCTTCTGCGGATCGAACCAATACTTCACGGTCCCCGGCCGGGACGGCTGCAATTCGCCTCCACCGGCGGAAAAAACGCCTGTCGAGGGAATCGCCATGGCGCGCTCCGACCCTTGAAAGGGCGTGTCATAGAATTTCACCGCGTTTGCCACATCGCGCTCCAGCACATCAAGAGCGACAGCCAGTTCCCCCTCGATGGCGCCGCAACTCTCCGCGGCTTCCCATGCGCGGATGCCGGCCGAAAGACACGCCCCGATCGCAGCCACCACGCCGGCAAGAATTGCCACAACTACCAGCAACTCCAGAAGCGTAAACCCGGCTTTCCCCCTTCCGCAGTTCCGGCGGAATTCGGCCGCAGGACTCTCTGTCAGGGGACAGGCGGCGCCACAGGCGCTTGTGTCATCCAAACCTCGTCGCATTTCCGCGCCACTTTCTCCGGCAGGCAGGACAATATGGAGGCTTCTCAAACGCAAGATCCGGAGCAACCCCTCACTCGAAACACGGCAAACCGGATTCATGCCGGGCTCATCTCCTGCCGCTGTTGTCAGCCGGCTCGAACCCGGCCGTCCACACTTCGCCATCTGCGGTTGCCGCTGATGCCTCGCGCCGGACGACAATCTCGGCCCGGTGAAGAGCAACCGCCTTGACCGTGTCCGACACGACCGGTTGCGGCGTTTCCATCAAATCGCACATCAGCCGCCACTTCCATTCGCCGTGGCCGGCATCCCATGCTCCCTCCGAGCCGCCCATTGACGAGGTGGAAGCCCTTGCGGCCAGAGCGGCTCTCGTTGCCGCATCGCGGAGGAGAATGCACGTCCACAGTCTGTCCCGCGCATCCCCCAGCGCTCTCAGGGACGCCTGAAACGCCTGCAGGACAAGCACCAGTCCGACGGACAGAACAATCAGACTGACAAGTATCTCCACGAGCGTGAAACCCTGCGCCCCGCGCCTGCGTCCCACCCCGGCGGCGGCAACATGCCCGGCCGAAGCCGCCGTTTCAGAGGGGATGCGGATCCGGTCAGCTGCCGGACGTGTCCCAGTTGCTGACATTGTCGTCGCTTTTCTGCGGATCGGGTCCTTCAGACCACAGGTCGAAGCCCACAAGAGCATGGGATCCGGGACACCGATACTCGTAACGCCGCCCCCATGGATCAATGGGAGGACGCTCCAGATAGGGCTCCTTCCAGTCGCCGGACGCCGGAGCTTTCAGCAAAACATCAAGTCCTTCCTCGGTGGTCGGATATCTGCCGTTATGCAGCCTGTAGAGCTTGAGAGACACGCTTATGTTTGCGATGTCTCCGGCAGCTATCTTCCGCCTGGCGGTGTTGGAAGCGGGCAGCAGATGCGGCAGCACCATTCCGGCCAGCGCCGCTATTATGATGACCACCACCATCAGCTCTATCAGCGTGAAACCTCCGGCAGCCGCTCCATGAGCGGAGCGAACTCTGTTGTATTCCCGGCTCTGGTGCGTCATGGGCCGTCCTCCCCGGACGCATCCCCGCTTTTCCGCCAGGCTGCGTCCAACCTTTCGATACTACGAAATTCTTCCGGATAGGCAAACCGCAAAGCGTCCCCCGGCGCCTTGCCGGAACGAAGCTGGCGGCAGAATCTCAGGAAACTGGCGGTTCCCCCCTGACTTATCATGAAACCGACAAGATCTGTCGCCTGCGCGTAAAAGCATGCCGCGTCGTCAGTGGACGCCAGATCGCGGCTCGTCACGGCCGCGAGCCTTTCAATCGGCCATCGTTCCCTGCAGCGCCGGCGGACGGCCGCCGAATCGGCTCCCGAAATCCCGGCTTCCAGCCACGCCGCGACTCCTTCGTCGAGCCAGAGCGGAACATTGCCGTCAAAACCGACCCACTCCCTGAAAACCACGTGCGCCACTTCGTGCACAAGCGCGGCGACGTCAATACCGTCCGGCCCGGCAAAAAGCGCAATCTCCCGAGCAGCCGCCCTTGCCCGCGCGGCCGCCCAGGCCGGCGACCCGGTCGCTTTCAGAAATTCCTCGCGCGACGGATAAATGAACACATGCAATCTGTCGTCCCATGTCCATGACCAGGACGCTCGCGCGCAACCCAGCTCGGCCGCCATCCTGTCCGCCGCATCCTCAGCCGCCCGCGCCACCAGAGTCGCGCCCGCTTCGTCGCCCGCATGATGCACTATCATATGTCTGGTCTTGACTACACGCCATTCCCGCCCCGGCGGAGGCGGGGCGGAAAACGAGCGCGAAACCGTGGCAACAAGAAGCAGCGCTCCGACCGAAATCGCGCACAGGTCCCCGCAGATTGTCCTGCTTCTCGGGCGGGCGAAACAGCCGAATGGTCTCCTTCTCGCCTTGTCAGTTTTCATGCGGCGATCACAGAGCCAGGCCAAGCCTGAAAATCGGAAGGAGCATTGCCGCCACGATGAACCCAACCACCGCGCCGACCGCGAGTATCAGAACCGGCTCCAGGAGCGAGAGGGCTGTTCGCACGCGGTATTCGACGTCCTTTTCATAATAGCCCGCAGCCTCATCCATGGCCTCGGCGAGGCGGCCTGACTCCTCGCCGACCGCTGCAAGGCTGGCCAGCAACGGCGGAAACACCCGCGATCTCTTCAAGCCGGCCGAGATCGGCAGGCCGTCCTGAACCGCCTCCTTCTTGACGCGAAGCGCGTCGGCCCTCAGCGCCTCGTTTTCCAGCGTCGAGGCGCTCAAATCCATGGCGGAGGACAGCGGAACGCCGGCGTCAAGCAGCATCGCAAAAGTCCTCGCAAACCTTGCCACATCGCTCTCCAGCCAGACCCTGCCGATGCCCGGCATGCGCATTCTGAGCCTGTCCAGCTCGGCCCTTCCGATCGAGGCCCGCGCCGCCCGCCTGACCGCAAACGCCGCAGCGGCCGCGGCCGGAACAAGCCATGCCCAGTGGCGGGAAAGGAAACCGCTCGCCGCCAGCAGAATCCTGGTCGGCAGCGGAAGGTCCTTGAAACTTCGGAAAAGACCCGCGACCCTGGGCATGAAAAAGGTCAGCAGAACGAAAACCGTGACCGCGCCCACAGCCAGAATCAGCGCCGGGTACGCGACCGCCGCGCGCACGCGGCGGCGCGACTCCTCCTCGGCTTCGCGGGCCGCAGCCAGCCGCTCCAGCACGGCATCGAGCCTTCCGGCGGATTCGCCGGCTCTGACCATGCTGACATATTGCGGAGGAAACAATCGTTCGTGGCGCGCGAGAGCGGAGGACAGCGTGCCTCCATCCCTGATGTCCGACTCCAGCCGCGCGATAACCCCGCCCAGGCGGCGGTTTTCGCATTGCTCCTGAAGCGTGGCCAGCGCCCTCAGTATGGAAACGCCGGCCTTCACAAGCCCGGCCAGTTGCCTCGTGAAAATGGTGACATCCCTCGACGCGATCCCGCGCTGGAGGCGCAGATCCGCGGCGGATTCGTCCGCGGGTCTGACCCAAACCGGAATCAGGCCCCGGCCCTCGATGACAGCGAGCGCCTCGGAACGGGAGGAGGCGGCCACCACCCCCTCAACCACCTTGCCGGGACCGTCCTTGGCCTTGTATTCGAATCTTGGCATGGCTGCCGGAAAAAGCGCAAAGGCCTACACGTTCATGACACGCATGATTTCTTCGCGGGTTGTCAGGCCGGCCGCAATTTTATCCTCGCCGTCCTGCAACATGGTCTTCATGCCCAGCGAATCGGCCTTCTTCCTGATGTCCTGCGCCGAAGCGCGGCGCAGAACCAGCTCCTGTATCTCCGGAGTCATGGGGAGGAATTCACATATGACCGTCCGACCTCTGTATCCGCTCATTCCGCACTGTCGGCAGCCCCGCGGCCTGTAAAATGTCCGCCCGTCCCCGGCCTCGCTCTGCCGGCAGTCGCGGCAGAGAGTTCTGACAAGTCTCTGGGCCATGAAGGCCAGAACCGACGAAGCCACAAGATACGGCTCCACGCCCATGTCGATGAGCCGAACCGCTCCGCTCGCGGCGTCGTTCGTGTGAAGGGTGCTGAGAACCAGATGCCCCGTCATGGCCGTCTGAATCGCGATCTCAGCCGTCTCGGGATCGCGCACCTCGCCGACCATCATTATGTCCGGATCGTGCCTCAGCATGCTCCTCAGCGCCCTGGCGAAGGTCAGGCCTATCCTGGCGTTGATCTGCGTCTGCGTTATTCCGCGAAGCTCGTATTCGACAGGGTCCTCTATCGTGATGATCTTCCTTTCCCTCGTGTTCAGCCTGCTGAGACAGGCATAGAGGGTCGTGCTCTTGCCGCTGCCTGTCGGGCCGGTCACAAACAGAATTCCGTGCGGTCTGCTTATGAGTTCAGCGAGCATCCTGAGGTGTTCCGGCGAAAATCCCAGCTGCGCCAGATCGAAAAGCATGGACCTGGGAAGAATGCGCAGCACGACATCCTCGCCATGTATTGAGGGAACAACCGAAACCCGCAGATCGTATTCGTCGCGGCCTATCCGCACTCTGGCGCGGCCGTCCTGGGGAAGACGCCGCTCCACTATGTCCAGCCCCGACATGAGCTTTATCCGCGAAATTATGGCCGGATAGAGCAATTTCACATTGCGCGGCATGTTCGTGTCGTAAAGGACTCCGTCCATGCGCCTTCTGACGCAAATGCCGTCCTCATGGGCCTCCAAATGTATGTCAGTGGCCCGGTCGGTTATCGCGTCCTGAAGCAACTGGTTGACCAGCTTGACGACCGACGCATCCTCCGCCATCCTGGCCAGGTCCTGCGGCGCTTCCGCAGGAACCCTGTCCTGTTCCGGAGCAGAATCGCTCGACAGAATCCGCTCGACGGTCTCGGCGCCGACCCCGTAGAAGCGCCTCAGCGCGTTCTGGATATCGCGGCGGGACGCCAGCACCCTCTCCACATGCAGGCCCAGATTGGCCTCTATGTCCTCCACGGAGGCCATGTCAACCGGATTGGCCACAGCGATGGTCAGCGACTTGCCGGCCAGCCGCACGGGCGCAACATGGTAATGGACCGCAAGCCTGGCGGGAAGGCTGGCAACCGCGTCCGGGCCGATGTCCTCCTCCTCAAGCCTGACCACCCGCAGGCGGTAATGCTCCGAGACAGCGTCAAGAAAGCGGTCGCTTTCGCCCAGCCCCTCGTCCAGAAGGACAGACACCAGCGGCCGGCCGGCCCGGCGCGCCGTCTCAAGGGCGCGCGCCAAATCATCCGGAGAGACCGCGCCTTTTTCGACAAGCCTCTGTTCAAGCGTGTGCACTTCTAATCGCGAATCCTGCGATTGGCCGGACCAAGGTTCGGGAAATGGCTTCGTCTCTCCATGTTCCCTATTCACTTTGCCTGTCTTGTCGCTCGAGCCCCCATTGTGCCTGAACATCATGTCCCTGGGACAGCGCATCCAAGCCGGCCATTTCTCGAACGCAAGAATACGGGCTAATCAAGTTTGCCGATCATATAGAATTGATCCTCCGGTCTGTCGTCCATGCGCCCGTCTATGATCTTTTCGACGCCGTCCAGAGTGTCCTCCACTTTCACGTATTCGCCCTTCTTGCCCACGTACGATTCCGCCACGAACATCGGCTGGGTCATGAAGTTCGTGAGCTTTCGCGCTCTTTCATAGAGTGTGCGATCGGCCTTCGAAAGTTCATCTATGCCTATCACGGCGACGATGCGGCGAAGTTCCTCGGCCTTGGTCAGGATGCGCAGCATTTCCTGGGCAAGATCGAAATGCCGCTGGCCTACGATCGCCGGATCGAGATTCGAGCACGACGAGGCCAGAGGGTCTATGGCCGGATACAGGCCGAGCTGGGTCCTTTCGCGTGAGAGAACCATCACGGCGTCAAGATAGCTGAAAATTGCCACCACCGCTGGGTCGGTAAGATCGTCCGCAGGCACGTAAACGGCCTCGAACGCGGAGATGGACCCCTTTATCCGTTCGTGAACATCGCCCACTTCCGAGCTCAGAGTGGGCTGATAGCCGGTCTCCGACGGAGTGCGCCCAAGGAGGGTGGATATTTCCGCGCCTGCCTGGACGAACCTGAACACATTGTCAATGAACAGGAGAACCTCCTTGCCGAGGGATTGCAGATACTCCGCCAGCGTGATGCCGGTGAGGATGACGTTGAATCTCGCGCCGGGCGGCTCGTCCATCTGCCCGAACGCCATCATGATCTTGTCCAGGATTCCCACCTGCTCGAACTCATAGTAGAGTTCGTTGCCCTCCCTGATGCGCTCTCCTACGCCGGTGAACACGCACGCGCCCTCATGCTCCTCCACTATGTTGTGGATGAGTTCCATGATGAGCACTGTCTTGCCGCATCCCGCTCCGCCTATGATGCCGGTCTTGCTGCCCCGCACAACAGGGAACAGCAGGTCAACCATCTTGATTCCGGTCTCAAGGACGTCCGCCTTGCCCTTCTTCACGCCCTCGGCGCTCATGGCTACCTTGGAAATATCCTTGTGTATCGGCGCCATCTGTCCGCCGGTGTCTATGGGGCCCTTGCCGTCTATGGGATGGCCCATCACGTTCACAATCCTGCCGAACAGTTCCTTGCCGACCGGAATCATGAGAGGATGTCCTGCGGCGATGGCCACCGCGTTCCTCTGAAGGTTCAGCGTCGAGGCCAGGGCGACGCACCTTGCTATATTGCCCTCCAGATGCTCGGCCACAAGAAGCGTCACTTCCCTCCTGTCGAAGGTCTTTGTCACCACGGTTTCGTGCAGGTCGGGCATCTCCTCGACCTTGTCGAATTTCACGTCCACCACCGGGCCCTGCACGGCCACCACCTTGCCCCTGCGCTCGCGAGAAACCTGCGCCGTTGCTTCGGTCATTTTCCATTCCCTCCCGGGCCGTTATGCCGCCGCCTTCTCCGACCGGCGCCGTCTCTTCTTCTGGCTGCCCTTGGCGGAGAAACTTTCGCGCATGCCCTTGTCTATTTTCTCATGCGCGGCCTTGAAACAGAGGTGCTTGATCTTCTTCAGTTCCTTCTCAAGTTTCTGGAAACTTCCCTCAAGATGCAGCGCCCTGGCGGAAAATTCCGCAAGCTTGCTGTCCTCGAAAATCTCGTACAGCCGGGATGTTACCCACACACCGGCCAGGTACTCCACCATGTCTGAAAAAGAGGATTCCACGATAACCTGCGTGGCTTTCGCCAGAAATCCCCTGCCTTCGACGCGACGCCCGACTTCGCTTCCGGAGGAAGCGTCGAAAAGTTCCGCGCATGGCAGCAGGTTGACCGTCTCTATCGTCTGCGCCGTGAACGAAATCGGCCTGGGATAGACCACAACCACCTTCCCCATGCGCCTGGCAAGCACCTCGCCGACTATGTAGT